>OEKW01000489.1_pt1 | contig 54130 bp, 77 predicted proteins | sample 1503291 | NCBI WGS metagenome assembly OEKW01 (sample SAMEA104379590, study PRJEB20068) | metagenome | biome: 1000743; feature: 77; material: 1998 | place: USA | collected 2012 | depth 25 m
CCCGCAGCTATACCGAAACAGCGACCCAAATCTGGATTTGAGCAACGTATGACAGAGAACTACGGGCACCCGTTCCAATGGCTGGACGGCAAGACGGGTGAATATGCGGCAGCAGGCCCGCGCCGAATCAGATATGATACCAGTTGGGGAGGGACAGGAGACAGTACGCTGAAGATGGTACAGTGCAACGACAGCTCGCCGCCTATTGCGCCGCATGTGCGCTTGAGATACCTGGCAACCGACGTCACGGAACTCATCCGAACGCTGGGCGAAGAGACAGCCGCACTTGCGCTGCCGTCGCAGTTCAACGCGGTAGAGTACCCAAATCCAGACACGGTGGTCAAGAAGGTCTCCGAGTACGTCACAGATCTAACAGGAGGTCCCGCCGCGCAGCTGGCTGTTTCGCCAGCGGTGGCGCAGTGGCTGCTCGATCGTGCGTCTGAGATCAATGGCCTACCGGACATTGGACCGGAGGTGCGCCTGGTCAACGGCTACCTCAAGGTCAGCGCCAACTACAAGTACTCGCCCGTGCACGCGCTCAGCGTCCCGCTCGTCTCGCGAATCGCTGTCGACGGCCGCGTCCGCAACCCGAACATGTACATGTTCTACTACTACCTCTCCGGCGTTCCGATTGGCGTGTACGGCAACCCCGACACGCCCGACGTGCGCGCGCTCGCGCTCGACCTGATGAAGTTGCAGTACCTCTGCGCGATGTCCGACCCCGCACCGGTCTACCTGATGCTGCTGGGCACCGGCGCATTTAACACGCCGGTGAATCTGACCGCCGAGGCGCTGCAGTGGGCCGCGGCGCGCACGCCGGCTGACAGCTCGGTCACGATCATCGACCGCGACCAGAAAAAGTTGGATGCGGTGCGCAGCTTTATTGGTCAGTAAAACACCACCAGAACAGGGGCCTCTGTTGTGTCCACTTCGTGTGGTAGCGCGTCGGGCACGGCCGTGAGGGGGCGGCGGTACGGGCTGTCCAGCGGCCAGGCGAGCGGCGTGATGCGGCGGTTCGTCTTCGTTGGCGGCACCTTGACGGTCGCGAGACACGACAGGACGACGTCGCGCAGCTGCAAGTTGATGTTGAGGTACGGCACGTGCTTTCGAACGCGGCAGAGTGCCAAGAAGCCGGCCAGCACGTCGAACGCGTCCTCACATGCGGAAGCGCGGTGAATCAAAACCGACGCATTACCATGTTGCGGAAACAGCAGCACCATCGACATCAGATGCAGTTTTACGGTGATCCAACAGTGTATATCTCGGTGTTGCCAGCCGATTTGGTGATTAATCACCTGAAGCGGTTCTGTATTTGGAATGTGACACAGTGGTATTATGAAAATACGTTAGCAATAGGTGAAACCGCGCTAGCATTTGCTCCGTATGCTGTTGCCTTGGGTGATAATGTCACAGCCCAATTTCCAGGTGAGGTGAGAATCGGCCCGCTGCAGAAAGCTCCGTGGATAAGCACATGGTGGAGGTGTCAGGAATGTGTCAACATCTTAGCGGCGTATCGCTCTATTCACACTCCACAGGAATACGCCGCAATCGTCAAATGGATGGAATATTACTTTCATTAAACAATCACTTTCATGACAAAGAATTCATTGTGTCCTACGCGATTTTCACGGGCATAACCGACCACCTGTTGAATCGCTACACGTTCGAGGTGCCGTTCGGCAGGCTGATGATGGGGTGCTTGATTGGCATCGTGCGCGGCTGGGTCTGCGACTTCGTCCTGGACAACATCCCGCGGCCGTTGTACCCGATTGTGCCGGTCTTCCTGACGATTGTGAGTGTCTCGCGCTTTTGCAGATTTGTAAAAAGCTTGTTTCGTTAGAGACACAGTCGTCTTATTTTGCGGCGCACCTCCGCCATCCGGTCCGCGTCGTCGGCAGCGGGGGACAGGCTCGGCGCTGTGTTGCCGAAATCGATCAAATAAAACGCGCCATTGGTCGGGTTATACAGGACGTTGCGCGCGTGCAGGTCATGGTGCGCCAGCCCTTCGGAGTGCAGGTCGCGCCCCGCGCGCTCGAACTTGGCGAGGAAGTCCGCACAGCGCGCTGGTAGTAGGCGGATTCGCATGCTTGTAAGCTGCGCGAGAGTAAAAGCCATCACCCAGCGCATCATCAGCGTGCCGCGCCGCGTTCGGCGCGTGAACGGGGTCCAATTGTAGCGAGCCGACAAATACGGCGCATACTGCAACTCTCCCGGCCGCGGATGCAATTTTTCAATCAACAACGCACCCCTCTGTTCCATCACTGTTTTTAATAATACTCATGGATTTTACGTTGCCGATTAATGATGGAGAGTTCCTGGCGCAGCGCGTAGGACCTGATGGTGACGAATGTTTTATAAGCTGGACAACAAATCCGAACAATGTGACGTCATTCGTCAACAGTCTGAACCGGTGCGGGCGGGCGGAGAAGGTGCGCGCCACCGTCGGATTCAGCGACACGATGGACCTGGAGGAGCCGACGATGAACGACGCGCTGGCTGAGCTGCGCCGCGACCTGCCGTCGATGATGCTCAAGGTGTCCACTGCCATCCCGATTCATGTGCGCGTCCCTGCCAATATAACAGATGAGGCGCTCGAGGACTTGCGTATACTGGCCACCGGCCACACGCTGATTTTCGAGCACACCGACATCACACTGGAATAGTCCGCGGATGTTAATTTTTCTATAAAACAGGGTTTCCTCCCGACTTCCTAATTTTTAATCACGATGTCACTTTCTTTTGTTACCGATTTCATGGCCGTGTGGCCGACGTGGGGGTTCTACCACAAGGTGCTGGACTCGTTTTACTTTAAAGGCGAAAAGGAGATGCTGAGCATCACAGGTAAGGACGGCTTGCTTGAGCACGTCATCAACTTTATGGCCCTGACCGGCTGGAAGCGCGTCGCGACGTCCCCGACGTGCATTATCTACGCGAACCCGCCCACCGCCTTCCTCATCCAAACAGGTGCGCTCTCGATTGATGAGCTCGATACCGACTAGTGGCAAAACGTGACCTCGGCTTGGTGTGCCTTGAAGGCGGCGATGACCTCCTGTTGTTCCTTTGCGGGAACGTTGTAGTGTTGTAAAGACTTTTGTAAAACCCTCGTAACTTCCGCAAACTCGCTCGGCGAGATCTTGAAAGGACAGTGCGCATTTGTTAGATTCAATCCTTCGCCACCAACAGAGGAGACGAACTCGTAGGGACCACCTGTCGCCTGACAGAACCACAGGGTGCGCATGAATTTGAGGCCGGGCAGACGCTTCTCGGCGTCCCATGCCGCCAGCTGCGGGTTCTGGATCAGAATCGGGTTCTTGAGCAGCTCATCGCTGAAGTAATTTACCACCGCCGCGATGTTGTACACGCCACCCAGGCGCTGGTACAGGGTCGGGCCTGCGTCCTCGCGCAGCATCAACCACGCCGCTACCACTACCACGATGCCGACGAGGATAAGTTCCCACATTAATTTATCTAAGATAAGTACATAAAAAATGCCGGTTTTGCTAACCTCCGCGGAGGTTTATTGAATTAATATAAATAGAATTCACTTTTTCACACTGATTAATTTTTATTTTTACACTTTTTCTCATTTTCTTACTATGGCGCTCGAGTTCTTAAAAGCAAATGGCCTCTGGAACGAGGGCAGAAACATGCCGGTGACCTTGGCTACTGCGGAGCTTCACCGCCGCCGGTATTCGAAGGAGCGCTTCAAGGAGATACTGCAGGCCTACGCCGAGCTGGCAGTTGCACCAACTTCTCGCAAACGTGTTGCCGCATCAAGCAGCAGCAGTCGCAAGAGCGCGAAAATTGATGATGACGACGACACAAGTTCAACAACTGAATTATCTAGCCGTCCGCGCACCAAACTTCAAGCCCGACAACAGCTTGAAGAAGACGTATTCCGCTGTTCTCTATGTGACGAAGTGGTGATAAATGCCAATCCGGATGATCCTGAACAATATTGTCGAATTTGTTCTGAAATTGGATCTGAGCTTGAGTTTCCTGATCGCATCCAAGCATTGGTCTACAACATTAAGATGCAGCATCCGCAACCCAAAACTGGATTCAGCCCTCTGTCGTTTTGGGATTTTGCAAAGATGACTAATGAGGAGCATCATGTTCAATGCTTGCTTAATCAAAAGGAATATGAAGACCTTTTGCGCGCTCCATGTGCATACTGTTCTCTTAATCCTGCAGGCCACGCAACCCGTCTTTCTCCTGCTGGCGATTACGAGAAAGACACCGTTATAGCATGCTGCCCGTTATGCTTGGATCTCAAGGGGAATCTTCGAGATTCAACCTTCAAAGTACAGGTCGAAAAAATTGCTCTTTTCTATCAACGTTCACTTTTGTCATTATTGTAAAAACGTTTATTTCTTTCTATATCCACGCATAACCAAAGCAACATTCGCGCGGCGACGCACATGCAGGGGGACACGCGGGTCGGCTGCCAGCGCCATCAGGCGGCGGTCGGGGAGGCGGCGGCCGGCTGGCACGCCGAGGTAGTGGTGCAGCGTGCCTCGCGCGGCGGGATTCATCGCGTATTGCATCCAGCAGTGCTCGCGGCACCAAACAGGGGCCGCTGCTCGAGTTTTGTACCGACGACATGGATGACAACGACTCATTTTTGTTTTTCCACACACGATTTTATTATGGCTATGGCTAAGGCACTAGGTGTGTTTTCGGTTGCGCTCGGTCCAGGGATGGTCGCAGAACACGACTACGAGGTCAAAATCGGCGAACAGTGCTACTGCAATGAACCAGCGGCGGTAGCGTGGTGGAATTCTCCCGATTGCCTCGCAATGATGGAGCGCCATCGACAGGTGCATAGCGCTGAGGACTATGCGCGAATGGTTGACTGGATGGAAAAGTGTTTCAACACTCCACTCGCATCCCGCTTTTTAAAACGAATCGAATGAATCCGCAACACGCTCGTACATATGGGGGCGTATGCTGTTTTGCGTTAGGACCAGGAGCATTGGCGTTTGGGTGGAATGTTATTGCAATTGGTCCGCAGCTTTATTGTAAAAACGATTCATTCATGCTTTGGTGGAATTCCCCACAGTGTCTTGAACATATGGCTTACCAGCGCAGCATACACCGACCAGAGGACTTCGCGCGCGCAGTTGCATGGATGGAGAAGTACTTTAGAAACGTAAAACTAAATCTGTAATCACAACGATGTCTGAAATTTGTTGCTGTTTTGCAATTGGAATCGGCACACAAGCGCTCGCTACCGGCGCAGTGGCGCTGGGAGATGGCGTCGTCGCGCGGAACAGTGGCGAGGTCCGCATCGGGGCGCAATTGTACTGTACAGATTTACATTTACACTATTGGTGGAACAGTCCCGAGTGTCGTGAGCTGATGTACATCCACAAACAGATTCACAGCCCGGAAGACTACGCGAAAATGCTCAACTGGCTTGAACACTATTTTGCATCAACACTCTCTCAATAAAAACATGTCTTTCGTTAAATGTCCGATTTGCAACAAGGAGTTGCGCAATCAGGGCGGAAAATTGAAACGACATGTGCAAAAAGTGCATCACATTAAAGAAGGATTTGTTTGCAAAGAACTTGGATGCACTTCGCGGTTTGAAACACCGCTGTTGCTGAAGCGACACGTGCAGGAGAGCATTCTGTTGCTTCTAAAGGTAATTTTATTGTAATAGTATGATTTATGTTGATCCTGCCGCTACTGTACACGAGTTGAAAGCTTGGGAAAACGACATCTTGTTACGTTTTTACAAAATTTTCGGACTGGTTTCCCATGAGTACTTCAATTGCACCAAAAACCAGCTGAAAGAGGCCAAAAACGTGTTCCAAATGCAATAAAAACCATGTCATTCAAATGGTATAAGTCCTAACAGGCTTGCGTACACTATAAACCCCGCGTGTAGACTCGAGAGCACCGCCGAACGCGCCCATTTCGAGGCGGCCGGTCTGGTCGCGCGAGAAGACGGCGGCGATGGTGGGCTCGCCGCGCGGGTCCCAGGTCTGGCCGCGGGTGGTAGTGAGGACGTTGACGTCGTTCATGAGGTTGTCGGCGTACAGGATGTCGAGCGGCGCGCTGACGAGGACCTGGTCGAAGCCGTCGCAGGGCGAGATGGCGGCGGGGAACAGCTGCTTGGAGCTGAGGCCGTAGCCGGCGGAACAGGGGCCCATCGCCTGCACGTTGTTGTTGCAGTACGCCAGCGGGTTGCTGGGCGACTGGCAGTTGTACGTGGTGCATTCGGAGACGTAGCGGTCGGACGGCGCGTAGCTGCCAATGAAGCCGCGCGGGTCGACGTAGTTGCCGCCGAGGTGGGTCGGCATCTGTGCACGTGGCATGAGGTAGGGCGCGCTGTAACAAGACATTTTTATTATCTCAGCATCACAAAAATTTCCTCACGATGGGAAGCTGCATCACTGTTGGCGGCAATCGCGTCATGATTGGATTACATGATGACCCATCACCGCCCGATTGCGTTTGCATTGGTCCGCAACACCGTTCCGGTACTAACGATTCTGTGTCTATTGGTACAGGAGAAAGCTTTATTGATCAATAGTAAGCTTTGGTAATTTGTAGTCGGCGGGCGGCGGCCAAACGACATGAGTGTTTGTAAGCACGCCAGCTTTTAGCTCTTCCTCAGTAGGAGCGAGGAATCGCGTGCCGAAGCCGACAACGACGAGCGCATCGCACAGCTGCTGCCAGGTGGTGTCGCCCAATTCGTCCAGAAACGCGGTAGTGAAGTCCGGGTCGCACAGCGTGTTGGCCATCACCTCGATGTGGCGCTCGCCGAATCTCGCATACAGCGCGCGCTTCGCCACCGGAAACACCGCGAAGAGCTGGACGCAGGCCTTCGGCCACAGGCCGACTTTGATGTCGGAGGAACACAGTTTCGCACGCACACGCAATGACGACATTTTTAGAGATGATACCGGCTGATTGTTCAGCAATGATTGGGCAGTATCTCGCCCAGTGCACGGAGTGCTACCATTACTACACATTTGGCAATTACAGAAATCGGGTGAATACGTTGTGTGGTAGCTGCCGTGCGAAGAAGAACGGTCGATCGCGCTGCGTCACCTGTGAGCGCTGGTACACCCGGCCGAAATCGAGCAAAGGCAAATTTTCGACTGCGCCGAATCACCTCAAGTACTGCTACAATTGCCGCCCCTGATGTGCCATTACTACTGTTTTTGCGGCCAATTTGTGTTGTCGCATCCGTCATGTGCATGTACAGTGTATCACTTGCAAAACTATGGCAGTTGTCGCTTTGATGATAATAATAAAATTAAAAAGTGACTTTATTGTGTCTTGTCATATTTGATGTAATCAATTTTTAGTCCACCACCTTTCAATTCTATCACTACAGGGAATGTTGTGTGTGTAGGGTCTGAGCAATCAAAACATTGTCCATTAGTATCGAGGAAAAACGCAGCCAAGAGTGTTTTGCATTTCTCGCACTGAACAGGCTTGCAATTGTATTTGCAAACAACATTTGCCTTTTTAGTGTATGAACAAATGGGACAAATTGTCTTCAAGCAATAGCCTGTGCCGTTGCAAACAATTTGTTTACAATCAGCTGCGAAATGTCCGGGTTGGCCACAAGAAAAACATGCGTTAGTAACAGTCGCCAATTCTTTTTGCAATGATTGCAATTGGTATTCAGGCAAGACCATCTGTACATACGATCCACCTCGCACATTTTCGATTCCGTACTGTTTCATGTAGATCTTTGTGTGTTTATCCTCATCGAACTCGTCAGCATTCTCGATGGTTTTTACAACCTTGAGTGGAGTGTATCGCTTTGTCCAAGCAGAGCCATTGGATGCAAAGTGCTCGGCGATGCGCTCTCGCAGGGGGCGATCGGTGGCCCCGATGTACCAGCGATTGTCTTTCAAATGTAATACATAGAGGGTTTTCATTATTGTGGGAGAGGAAATGTGTATTTGTGACCGTGTGCGTCGAGGACACCGAGCTGTTTGTCGACGAGGTAGATGTGCGTGATTTCGCGCACGGGCACGTCGATTCGCGTGCTCTTCCAGATGAACGTGCTGCCCCACAGGAACTCGCCCTGTGGTATGATGAATGCGTTTTTGTAGAGCACGGGATGCACAAACGGGGGACCGATCTCGCACTCGAACAGCAGCTGGCCGTCGTCCTTGTTGAAAAGGAAGAACTTCCCGTCGGCGATGAGCGAGTAGCGGTCGCCGTGATCCCTCATTTTGTTTGGTAGTACAGTAAAATGTCGGTAGTGGTGACAGTGCCGCATGCCGCATGCGAGCAAGACAGGCCAAAGCGGCGGATGTGCGACCGCGCCGCGGAGCGGATGGCGGCGCTGATCAGGGCGGACTACAAGTTTGTCAACCGGGACGTGCCGCGCAGCGTGATGGACATGAACAGGCCGGTGGCGCGCGAGACCGCGTTCCGGCGCGCGATTGCGGCGACGCCGGCGCGCGTCTTGATTGATGTGCACTCGTTCCCGTGCTGCGTCTTCGGCGATGCGCACTTCGCCATCATGGAGCCGGCTCCCACCCCAGAAGTGAAGAGACTAATTGACGAATATCTGCGGCCGATGACCGGAATGGTCGGTATGTGGATGCCGGGCGACGCGGTAGTGAACAGCATAGTTGCGGACGCACGAGAGCGCGGAGTTCAGGTCAGCTTCCTGCTGGAAGTGCGCGAAGACCTCACCCCCACCGCCATCGCTACCGCAATCAACACATGGACCGAGTCCTTACCAGCGCACAAGTGAAAGCGCTCAACGTCGCATTCTTCAGCTATTACACTGGTGCGTCTCCTCGCGACGACTGGGTTCGCCTTATGGACGTGAAGTGCACACAGTGCAACCAGCCCGCTGTCTGGTGGACCAAGACCGAGTTCCGCTGCAATTCGTGCAGCACTCAATAAATACATGCTCCGGTCCAAGGACTGTTATTACACGAAACAGGAAATCGCGCGCCAATTGGTCGCGCTGCTGCCCCCAATCCCACCCGGAGTGACAGTGGTCGATCCGTGTGCGGGCTCCGGCGCGTTTTCCAGTTGCTTTAAAAAGTGCATCGCGCTCGACCTGCATCCCGCCGCGCCCGGCATCGCGCAGGCGGACTACTTCCAGTGGGAGCCCCCAACAGGGTCGCGCCTGTGGATTGTTTCCAACCCGCCGTTCGGCAACGGTGCAGCGCTAGCAATAAGATTTTTCAACCGCAACTTCGGAGCGGAGCTGATAGCGTTTGTGCTGCCGCGCGTGTGGCGCAAGCGCAGCGTGCTCAGCCGCCTCGACCTGCAATACAGCGTGGTAGCCGCACACCCTGTCCCCGCCAACGCGTTCATCACCCCGGAGGGCAAGGAGATCGACGTGCCGACCGACTGGACCATCTGGACCCGCGCTCCGCGACCGCCTCCACCACCCCCGCTCACCAACCCCGCTGTGCATTTTCTGCCTTCCGCAACAGGGGCGGACCTTGTTGTACAAAGACTCGGCCGCGATGCGGGCCGCATACAAACAAAAGCAAGAAGCGGGCGAAGTTATCTTTATTTGCGCATCAGCGACGCGGACCTGTTGGCGAGGGTCAGGGCGCAGCCAAATTGCTTCAGGGAATCGGAACAGCGCGACTGGTGCGCGGGGATGCCAGGGTTAAACCATCAAGACATTCTCGAGATATTGGACAGCATGACAGGAACACGCTCATCCCCACCAGCACCACCACCAGCAGCACAATGACCACAGACGAAATTATTTCGATCAGTATCATACACAAAGATGAACTACTACTGGATAATTGCGGGAATCGTTGTCGTGCTGCTGTTCTTCGCGGGTCTCGCGCTGTATTTGTATGAGGCGAGCAAGAAGGCGATAATCGCGCTGTACTACGACGTCTCAAGTATAGCGAACGGTGCACTGATGATTGTGAGTGCGGCGCCGGTGACACTTGCGCAGGGCGATTCAATTACTGTGTATGTCGAGAACAGCAACGCTGTCGGAGCGCAGGCCACGGCAATCAACAGCACGTTTGGTAGCGGGTACAGCGCAACAGTGCAGAGTATTGACTCCACAAACACAAATATTGTTCTGAAGGGCAACCCATCGTCCCTGTCCAGTGTCGGACCGATTAATATCTCCGTAGAGGGCTATTTCCGCGGAAGCCTCTTCTAACCTCCGCGGATGTATTTAAATTAACTATAAATATTATCGATTTAAAATTGTTTTTACACTATTTTTATTTTTACTATTTTTTTAATGACGACGACACCGGAGAGACCCAAGCGCGCGGCGTCGCCGCCCGCAGCGCCAACGAAGCGCGCGCCGATTGTGGGCTGGCTGGTGCCGCAGACCGGACCGATCCAGATGCAGCGCGACGTGCTGGTGGACGACTACGAGGAACAGGACTTCCTGATGATTTACGACGCGTGGCGCCGCGACGAGCTCGAGGAGCTGGCGTCGAAGGACTACAACGTGCTGATCATGGCCAACGGATGGTGTGTCGCGTTCGACGGTCGGCTGGATCTGCACCCGAACGAGTCGATGGTGCCGTTCTTGGGCAAGATGTGCGCAATCGCCTGCGGACCGGTGGCGGTGTTCCGCCGCGAGGAGAGCAGCAACTGCGTTCGCCCGCTGCCCTGCATCCACTCCCTGTCTGAGTGCCCGAGCTTCATCAGCGCGCTGACGCACTTCAGCACCGTGTCACATTAAAAAGCGTTTTATTAACTTAATTAAATTTCTCTTGTCGTCCAAAATTGATAGATAAGATTCACTACCCGCTGTTAACAGGTAGCGGTGGGTGCCCCAGGGCCATGAGTCGTACTCGTTCCAGTCCTCGTGCCAGAATCCAAGCGCCAGTGCTGCGTATGGCGAGAATCGCATATCGGTGTCGGGGCCCAGCCACCCCTGTTCGAACAGCTTCAGCAACAGAGTTGGGGTCGCTGCTCGCCAGATTGATGACATGCTGCAGAATTTCGGGATACAATCCAAACAGTGTGTTGCAACATATTGTATTTGAAAAGCCTCGGGATGCAGATACCTTCGCAGCAAACAGTGATATCTCGGAATCAAGGCGCGCAACGTTTCTATATCTATTGAGTACAGAAATATGCTCCACCAGAAGATATGGATCTGTTCATCTACAACAAACGTGAAGATGTTGTTTGGTAATAGTTTTGGCACCAGCGCAACGTGATATTCGTCTTTCAGATAGACGACGCAACTGTTTTCGATGAAAGCAACAGTACCGAGTTCAAACGGCTGAACTGCACCACTCCGTTCGAATATTTCACGCAACATCGTAAAGCAGGAAGTGAGAAGATTTTTTTGGTCGTGCCGCCGAAAGTCAATTTCGTCAAACACTACTTACAAATGCCGCTGCCCGCTTACCCAGGTTTATTTAAGGGACATGCGTCCCTGGTTTCATTTGATGGCACTACCGCGCTCATCAACGTCGCGCCCGATGACAAGACTGAGGGCCTCATGCTATCGATTCCTGTTCCAGTACCGACCGAAGACAAAGAGCCCGGAATCACGATGCAGATGGTCGGCCGATGGCCAGAGCGCGCGGAGTCAAACCCTGTGATTTCGCACTGCATCGTAGCGAATTGGCGCGACAGCGACGGGCGCACTGGATCATCGTGCGCCTCGACTGCCTCTCCCGCCCGGATTTCTGGCTCTTGTTTTCGTTGAAGCTTCAATAAACACTTTTCACCCTTTTTTTAACATGGGCCGCGATTTGAAGTTTATTGTGATGACGATAGCTCAGTACAATGAGCGAGTGGCAAAACACGGTATTGATATGTGGCATGATGAGACTCTGGAAGACATGTGGTCGAACTATGACAAGTATCGCAACCTCAATTTCGAGTACAATGGCATATTGACCCGCGATGAGCTCAAGGAGAAGGCGCACGACGCCGTCGACGACGACGATTTCCGCACGCTGGAGGCGTGCGCTTACATCCTGTTCTACATGCCGGAGGATGACTATCTGTGCATCTTTCACAATGGTTAATGTAAAAAGCGTTTTATTTTAACATTTGTAGTGTGATGTTGACTCTGGGACCAGCCACCTTGCGCAGACAGTGCTTCATTTTCTCCTGACAGCCGGGCATCATGATGAGCACGTCGCCATCCTCCAGGTCGTAATCAAACAGTTCCAGCGGGGGGCCGTTGTCTTTGATAGCGAATCGCGCCTTCGTGCCAAAGCTCCAGCTGACGATCGGGTAGCGCTGATCAATCTGTTGTTCGTCGTCCGCATGCCACCCGAGCTGACCATCTGTGTCGTAGAACGTGACGAGCGCGAAGTTGTACGCGTAGTCCACCAGCTCGCATGTCTTGTCCTTGACCTGCTGCACAACAGGGGGGAAGGCGGTAGTGACACTCGCGGCGGGCGAGCCGTTGAACGTGTAGGCACTGGTGCCGTACTGCAGCGTGCGCCGCGTCGTCGAGATCCACCTGCGTCCAAACATCACGCCAGATGCGCAGACCGCCTGCTCGCGCAGCTTCCAGAGCTCGTCGAACAGGCCGGGCATGACGGCGCGATGCACCTTCACGAACTGGCACTCGTCTGTCGTGCGCTTGCGCGCTACAGGTGCTTCTGCGTCGCGGGTACGCTTAGGAGTGGAGTTGTCTCCGGACATGAGATGAGTGTAGGGATGAGATAAATTTTTGGGACGCAGTCTGTATCCTTAATTAGAGGCAGAAAGTCGGCCGGGACTATATCTTTGGGCTCAACATCCGCGGAGAATATGCCGGCGCGCTTCATCACCAGTGCGACAAGCTCGCTGCAGAAGAGCCAGTCCTCTGTCCCCGCCAGCTTCTCCGCACTACCGCGGCAGCAGCGGCACCAGGGAAACAGGCTGCTGCACAGGCTAACAGGGTTTGCGTCGTAGCGGATGCCCTCCAGTCTGTGAATGATCTTCGTGGTGCGTTTCGCGTCAGGGAGGCGCGCGCGGCACTCGGACTTGAGCGCGGCGTGGAACACCTGTCCCTTGCACGCTTTGATTACAAGCTCGAGGTCGCGGATCTGCGTGCCGAGGAAACTGCGCCCATCAATATTTGGTACACCATCTGCGAGTGGGCCGCTGCATGTGCTCTCGAATATGTACCATTTGCCCCACTGGAGGCGCTTATCATTACAGACAGTGCGGTCGATCAGCAGTCCGACATGCGACACCGCGTCCGCTCCCGTTCCGAGCTCGAAGCGTTCCACCAACCGAATCGCGCTTCCCACGAAATCACTACCTTTAAAGAGTATAAGGTCGAAAGGTTGCATCATTGTTTGCGTAATGGAGTACGAATATAAACATGCAAATGGCACCACGGCGAGTCTGTCTTCGCATTGCAAGCGCGACCTGGAGTGGGTATTCAAGAGCGATGTGCATTACTGGTGCAGCTTAGACCGCGAGAAGCTGCATCGGCGCGCGCTCGAACTCGGCTACATTCTGACTAAGACGGTAACGCCCGAGCCGACCCGCTGTTACGATTGGAACTAATAAAATATTGTATAAATTTATAAGAAATGATCTTGCACAGCAACGATACGCAGGAACAGGAGGTCGTCTTGCACCACTCCGGGGTTGTAATCAAGCGCGCCACCTCCTCCGATTCCATATCGCGCCTGCAGATCGAAAAGAGCATCTACGAGCACCTCGGCTCGCACCCGTACATCGCCAAATTTCTCGCGTACAAGGAGGGCGAGCTCACGCTCGCGTTTTGCGCGCACAAGGACCTGTTAGAGTACGCAGGCACGTTCCCGGACCAGCTCATCCCAGAGAACGAACTGAGCGGCATCTGTCAGCAAATCGCGTCCGCGATGGCCTACTGCCACTACCGCAAAGTCACACATCGTGATTTAAAGCTCGAAAACGTGTTTCTCGACAGCGAAAAACAGGTGCGCGTTGGCGATTTCGGATTCGCGCGCCGCTTCACGCGCATGGGCCAGAAGTTCGAGCCGGCCGGTACCCTGGAATTGTACAGCCCCGAGCATTTTCTCGGCTACATGACACCGCGAACAGACCTGTGGAGCTTCGGGGTGCTGATGTTCGAGCTGTACGCGGGCTACTTGCCTTTTGAGACAAATGATATCGTCCGCAACAAGCCGCACACCTGGCCGGAGGGAGTCGGGACTCCGCACATACAGGCATTGGTCGAGTCACTCTTGTCCTATAATCCAAAACACCGCCCTCTGTTTAAATATATTCTTCTCAATTTGAATTAGCACGATGTCCGTTTTCACTTGTGGTGTATGCAATGCAGAGCTTGGTTCACGTAATGCTTTAAACATTCATTTATTTAGATTGCATCCGGAAGCAAAACCATTCCTATGTACATTTAATGATTGTGAGGCCTCTTATGAAGCTAATCATTTGTTGCAACAGCACATCGCTGAGGTTCATGAGGGTAAATCGTTTATACAATGTCCCAATTGTAACAAGAAGTTACGTAAGGATAGTCTTACGTTACATCTGCGGACATGTAAGGGTCAAAGAAGTGAACGTTACGCAATGCACATCTGCCCATTCCCTGATTGTGAAGAAAATTTTTATACTTCTACAGAGTGTAATAGACATTACCAGCATTTCCATGCGGATCTTTATCAAAAGCTATCATTTTCAGACATTTTAACAGAAACATGGATCTACAAGCTGTACTTTATTCGTAACTTACAGAGGAACAATTTCAAGGTTGGTATGACATGTTGGCCGTTGCAACACCGATTAAGTGGTTACGCTTCGAGTGCATGGAATTATCCTCATGAACTTGTTAACTGTTGGGCGTTACCTCTTCATTGCAACAATCATTGGAGTTTTGCACATCAAATCGAAAACAAAGTACATTTAGAACTTGCGCGCGCTGGGTTTGAACTCATTGGAGGAAGGAAACGTGAATTTTTTAAATTCAAAGGTTCTCCTGACAATGATACAATTACAATTTGTAACATCATAACCTCACTGAATCCAGATTTGAGTGAGCCGCTTAAGTTAGGATCTGTGTCTTCTCCAAACAAACTTTATCTTGTATACAGCAAAAAATACGAATTGGGAAAGATTGGATACACAACAATGCCAATGTGGAAACGGTTAAACTCTATGAATAGAGGAAATCATTCAGTAAGTTCTGGAGGCAATTACGAACTTATTGATTTGATTCATGTTGACTCAACAGCTACTGTACATTTGATAAAAGCGTGGGAGTGCGATATTATGGTGCGATATCATAATGTGTTCGGCTTAACAAAAGGCGAACATTTTGAATGTCCCCCTTCGGATCTCGAACTTGCGAAGCAAGTATTTCGCTACTCACTGTAAAAATGCTTTTTCTTGTAAATATTGTTCTTGATGGGCGCGTCATTGTTTTGTTTGCACGTGATGATTCAGGTGCTGCCAAAACCATTCGTGTAAACACATTCAAGCATTATTTTTATGCAAGTGGAAGCGTTCCTGATGAGTTCCATCGTGACTTTGAGAAAGAAGCACCAAATAAGCGACGTGCAAATGCACCCACTCCTGTTGTGCAATTTGAAGAACAGAAGAACATCCAAAACATTTACGCTATGTCGGCTCCTCCAACATATGGTAAATTCTACAAGGTTGTGCTTGATGATCCTGCTGAGCAACAAACCGTAGTACAGATTCTGCAGAGTTCTGGTATGCGACTCTATGAACATAAGAAAATAACTCCAGTATTGCGTTATCTTTCAGACACGGGCCTCTGCGTTGGCTCATGGTTTGATCCAGTAACACTGGTATCTGCTCCAAATATTGCAAAGGGACTGCCTCCTTTAGTATCATTGACATTTGATCTGGAATGTGCATCACTCAGTGGCGCCTTTCCGACGCCCGAGAAGGACCCGATAATTCAAATCTCCTGCATAGAATCACTCGGAGACACAGTGACGCGCCGCACGCTACTGACGTGGCGCGAGACGCCGGAGGCGGAGGTGCATGGCAGTGAACAGGAGATGCTGCTCGCCTTCTCGCGCCTCATCGTCAGGCTGGACCCCGACTTCCTCGTGACCTTCAACGGCGACAAGTTCGACAACCTGTACCTCATCCGCCGCGCCGAAGTGCTGCGCATCGAGGCGCAATTCCCGTTCTTCAGCCGTATCGCCGGTGTCCCCGCCGAGGTGAAGTCGCTGCACTACGAATCGGACGCGCACGGCAGCAAGGAGAGCAAGATCTGGAAGTGTGACGGCCGCATCAGCGCCGACGTCTGCGAGTTTGTGCGCCGCAACCACGGCGGCTCCCTGTCCACCTTCTCTCTCAACGCCTGCGCTAACAAGTTCCTCAGCGGTGAACAGAAGGACGACATTCATCATAGCCAGATAACAGTCCACTGGAATGGAACGGTGGACCAGCGCCACCGCCTCGCGCGCTACTGCCTCAAAGATGCCGATTTGACGTTTCGGCTCGCAGTGCAGTTGCGCGTATTCTCGAGCATATTTAGCATGTGCCGCGCGGCGCACGTCGACCCGCAGACCTACGTCACCGGTGGCCAGCAGATCACGACGTCCGCGCTGATTGCGCACTACGCGCACCAACAGGGGTTCGTCTGCCCATTTGCGTCCAAGAAGGACAACGCGCCGTCGGCGTATGTGGGCGCGCTGGTGCTCGACCCCGACCCCGGGTTCTACCCTGGATTCGCCGCCTGCCTCGACTTCAGCTCCCTGTACCCGTCCATCATCATCGCGTGGAACCTCTGTTACACGACGTACGTCCCCCCGCACCGCGTGAAGGAGTTCCGCCCCGAGCAGTACTACACGGCGCCGTCGGGCGACACGTTCCTGCGCGCGAGCGTGCGCAAGGGCGTCGTGCCGACGCTGCTGCAGTCGCTGCTACAGGAGCGCGGCGATGCCAAACGCAAGATGGCGACGGCGGCGACTGAAGACGAGCGCAACTACTACAATGGTTTACAGGACGCAATCAAGCGCAAGGCGAACTCCGTCTACGGATACACGGGCGCGGGCGAGTTCGGGCATCTGTCGGCGCTGTACATCGGCCGCAGCACCACCGCGATTGGCCGCGAGTGCCTGCAGAAGGTCGTCGACTGGGTCGGGGCGAACGCGCCCGGCCACCCGATTCTGTACGGCGACACTGACAGCGTCTTCGTGTACTGCCCTGGAATGAGCAAAGAGGAGACGTGGAAGTTCATGCACGAGACGGCGGCGCGCATCACCGCCGAGCTGTTTGCGGAGCGCAAGCCGATGTCGCTCGCGCCCGAGAAGGTCTGCGGCCCGCTGCTGTTCGAGGGCAAGAAGCGCTACATCTGCATGGTGACAATGGGCTCGCTGTCCGCGAAGCCGAAGCTGCTGGCGAAGGGCATCGAGCTGGTGCGGCGCGACTGGTGCGCCTACACGCAGGCCATCATGCAGCGGCTGGTGGACATGCTGCTGGTGGAGTTTGCATCCAAAACAGATATTGACCGCTACCTCCGCGCGCAGATCACCGACCTGTATGCGGGCAACGTCTCGCTGAGCCAGCTGCTGCTCACAGCAAATCTGACTAAGGACCCGGACAAGTACAAGACGCCGACGCGCCACACGACGCTGGTGACCAAGATGCAGCAGCGCGACCCGGGCACAGCGCCGCAGGCGGGCGAGCGCGTCGTCTTTCTGATGGTCAATGACAGCGGCAGCAAGGAGGCCGCGGACCAGAGCGAGGACCCGCTGGTGGTGATTGCACAGAACCGCCCTCTGAACTACGAGTACTATGTCACAAAACAGATCCGCGCCCCCGTCGAGCGTCTGCTCACCCCCTGGTGCAAGGACGAGGAGTGGGTCAAATCCCTGTTCGTGGGCCACACCGCGCGCAAGCAGCAGCTCCCAACAGTCGCGCGACCCGGGACTTTACTAAGGTGGGTTCATACAGTGCAGCGCCCCTGTCGCCTGTGTAAAGCACCGACGACGAACGCGCAGTTCTGCGACACGTGCGCGAAAGACGCGGAGGCCGTGGAGAAATGGAAGGCAAAACAGGCCGCCGATTTGGTTGACCTGGAGGATGTGGTGCGGCAGAACCGCGAAAAATGCTGGAAGTGCCAGCAGATCGCACCAGGCTCGGAAATCATCTGCTCGGCCCGCGACTGCAAACACCTCTACATACGCACTGCCAACGAACACAAATTAAAGAATGTTTCACTTTAAAATGTTTGGATTTACAGACGTGCTAAAATTGCACAAACCTTACATTATTGAAGAAAATGAGTTCAACTGGACTCTGTATTACAGCGACACCCATGTAACAGAGGTGAAACCCAGCAATTGGAAGGCGCTGATGCGCATGGTGAACGAGGACCGCGACCCCATCGACCCGCGATTGGTCGAAGCAATTGGGCAGGCGACCTGTCTGACGTTCGATGCGTTCAACCCGTGGCCAACGATTTCCGCGCTCAAGGACTTCGAGATGCGCCTCGCCACTGACGTGCAGAACGGTGTGCTGCTGAAGCAAGCGGGTACGATTGTTCCATTCATCTACAGTGCGGAGCAGATCTGCCGCAAATATGCGCGCATCGTGCAGAACCGCGTCGCGTGCTTCGCGGGGGCACTGTTTCCAAATACAATCAATATGGCCGATCCTTGGCTTGGCCTCATGCAGATGAAAAGCGTGACGCTCTACCACGATAGTGTCTATCATGTTATCGACATTGTCAATGCGAACGGCAACAAACGAGCTGCAAATTGTCCTAAGGGAGCAGGATATCTGGTTCTGCATTACAATGCTCGCACCGTCCCGCCGTGCTGCAAAACAGCGTGGACCCCATTCTACACTGTCGAGGAAGCGCTGCGCGTGCTGGAACAGGTCTACGGCAATCCGGCTCTGTTTGGCAAGTTGGAGATTGCGGAAGGCAAATTGCGCCGCACACCCTAATAAAATGAACTACTACACTTTAGATCAGTGGCGCAGTTTCGCGCGCACCGGGTTCATTCTTCAATCGGATGATGATAGATTGTTTATTTACAACAATAACGAGTTTATTGAGTCGATGCAGAAGCCGCCGAATTGGCGCACACTACTAGATGTGGTTAACGGCCGTCGCGACCCAATTCGGCCCATGTTGCGCAACGCGATTTTTGCTCTGTTTCAAGGAAAGGAGCCAATTGATGCGCGCGACCCCTGGCCGGTACTTGGGCGACTGAAGGACAACAAGCAGCTGAACATGGTGATGCACGACCCGCATACTATAATTGTTGAACGCCTGGACACGGGGAAAACAGATGTAGTCGACACGTTTGGTGCAGACGCGATCTGCGCGCGGTGGAACCGCATCGGCTGCGAGCACGAGCGTATCATCCTGTTTTCGGCGATAATCGACCCGACCTGTGTTGACTACAACGACCCATGGCTCCACGTGATGCAAATGAGACAGCGCGACAATCTGCGCCTCGTGTTCGATGCGGGCAATATTGTGGTGCTCAACGGGTCAGCGACCGTGCGCAGCTATCCGTCGGACATGACAAACTGCCGCATTGACAATCTGGTGCGCATGTTCAACGCGGGCGAGGTCCCGCCCGGCTGTATCACCGCATGGGACCCCTGTTATTCTGTTCAAGAGGCGATGCACATCTTGAAGGTAATCTACGGCACCGCTGACTTCAGCAAGCTCCGTGTCGAGCGCGGCAAGTTGCGCCGCTCCCCCTAGTAAAAATGTTTAAAAATTACACTGTTGACCAGTGGCGCGACTTCGCCAAACAGGGCGGTTTTATTATCGACACAGGGGCGAACTTTTTGCTGTGGGGGGAACAATCGCTAGGGAAACCGCACAATTGGCAGTCTGTACTGAAGACAGTGAACGGGAATCGCGCCCCAATTGAGCCGCAATTGCGTGATGCGCTATTTGACCTGTTTGACGAAATCGTCCCGATTGACGCGCGCGACCCGTGGCCAGCGCTCGCACAGCTCAAGGAGAACAACCAGCTCGAGATGTCGCTGAAGGACAACAACAGCATCATCCTGCAGCGCATCGACGTCGAGAAGTCGGTTGCGGTAGTGGTCAGCGGCCTGCATAGCGCCGATGCCGTGTGCGCGAAGTGGGACGGTCTCGGCTTCGAGCACGAGCGACTGATATGGTTCGCCGCACTTGTTTCACCATTCTATGTGAACGTAACAGACCCTTGGTTCGGGTTGATGAATGGCAAGAAGCAGAGCGTTCATAAGAGAGAGCTTTTGTATGAGGAGCCGTTCATCTGCCATGTCTCGGATGGCGAAAAAGCAGGCATGATTCATGTGCCGGTCAACGGTGGACTGAAAATCCCGCAGCTCGTACAGATGTACAACGATGGCGACGTCCCACCGGGCTGCGCGACCGACTGGGAACCGTATCTGTCGGTCACGGAGGCCATGTCAATTTTTCGCCAAGTTTACGGCACTCCCGCTTTTCACGCACTCCGCTTTCACAACAATAAAATCCGCAATGGCTAATAATTTTGAGTATTGGAACAATTTTGTAAACACTAGCATAAATCCGTACATCCTCGAGAAGGATGCCGGTAATCTGTCAGTGTACAAACGCTACACTTATGAAACGATTAAGAAGCCCGAGAATTGGCGACAGGTGATGGCGCTGGTCAACGGCGATTGCCTCCCGATTCCGGTCAATCTCGCCTCTGAAATCGCCAAGCTGTGCACTATCTCCTCCCTGGACTTCTGGAACCCGTGGCCAGCGCTCACCAAGCTGAAGTACGACGGACTGCAGATGAAATTGCGCGACGATGGCGAGGTCGGTCTCGACCTGTGCTACGGCGGCACCTCTGTTCTGCTGAAGGTCGACAACGCGGCGGCGATTTGCCTACGCTACACCCGCATCGGCTTCGAGCACAGCACGCTCGTGTACTTTGCAGCGCTGCTGCTGCCCACCGGCCGCATGAACACCGAGGACCCCTGGAACGCGCTCATGCTATGGAAACAGGACACCAATGTGCATCTCGAGTTCTCCGACTCTGCTACCATTAAGTGCATCCAGCATGTATCCGCGGGATGTTGCTCTGCGGGCAGCGTGAAGCTGGTGGAGGTGCCGCCGAAGATGTTCAACAGCCTCGTGGCGCTGTTCAACACGGGCGATATCCCACCGGGCTGCACTACCGCGTGGGGTGGCATCTACTACACTGCCGACGAGGCGCTGCCGCTGCTGGAGAAGGCGTACGGCACCCCCGAGTTCGAGAAGCTGATTGCGCGCTTCCAAGACGGTAAGTTGCGCCGCTTTGCCTAATGCCCCGCGACGACGTCGTCTTGAATCGTAAAGTCTATTTTGAAGAAGCCCCCATCCCCCCAGCCGGCACCCCAGCTGTTGAGGCCAATCCAGTAGCCGGGACCCCAGCCCAACAGGACGACCGCGTGTCCGCCGACGAGCGCGCTGGCGGGGTCGTGGTGGTACACACCCGACCCGGTAAACGCGACGAAGTCCTCGTGCGCGGTCATGCCAGCGCTGACAGGTCCGTTCTGCAGAATCTCGGTCTTGATGGCGTCGACATCGGGGGGCAATTTGTAGACGTCGCGCGCGCGGTGCGGCGGCTGCGCATCGCAGTCGAGCGCGTCTGCATTCGCGGGGGGGACGCCGTGCTCCAGCAGGAAGAGCCACGTGTGGTCCACCAGCCCGCCGTCGCAGCCGTCGTCACACACGCCCGGCGAGCAGTACGCCTGGCAGCGCAGGAGGTAGCTGGCAGACAGCGGCGGGAGCCGGTTGCGCAGCTGGAATGGGATGAGCGCGGCGTAGATGTAACAGGCGCCGCAGCTGCCCGCATCGGGGACGTCGAACTGCATATTATGCTCGCGCCAGTCAAAGCGCTCCGGCAGCGCACCTGTCTGCTGCGGCATGCGCAGCGGCAGATCGCGCGCCATCGTGTAGCGCCGCTTGTCACTCAACCACCACACTAGAAACACGTACAACACAATCAGTCCAACCAATACAATCCACATTTACAATAAATGTCATTTTTATTTCGCGACGAAACCCTGTTCTTTAGTGTCTGGCCGCGCGACATCACCGGTCTGTTGATGCGGTTCGTCGAGAAGCGCTTCCTGCAGGACTCGAACGCCGACGAGTTCGTCGTCGTCAGCCGCGAGCGCTATGTCAAGTACTACCACCACCAGCAGCTCCGGTGGTGCAGCGCCTTCTCGTCCAGCAAGATCGACGTGCTGCTCTGGGGCGACGACATCATCGTGGTAACCGACTCGCACATCGATCACGCTGTGACCGGCCACAAGTACACTGCGTCGGTGCTGCACAAACAGACCGGGACCTGTTATATGAACTTTGTACTGAACTTCGAGTTGATTACGTCGCCGCTCGTGATTCACGCTTCACGCCTGGTAAACAACGCCGAGCACCGATGGACATATTAAACGGATATTTTGAAATCATTCCCCGCGACGTGTTTTATTTGATTCTGCAATTCGCGCGCAAGCGGCCGCTGGAGGACTCCAATGCGGACGAGTGCGCAATCGTGCGGGACAACCACCACATCACGTACTACCGCAACAGGCAGCTCATGTGGTGCGTCGCGAACGTTAATCCAATTGTGCATGTCAATCTCACACCGTCGTGCATTGTTGCGCATGTGCTGTGCGAGGAGGCAATGGAGGACCGGTTCTTCAGCCGCCGCACCGGGCGGCAATACATTAGGCGCTTCAGGACGACACGGTCGAAGCTGGTAGACCGGGATGAGGCGGTGGTGCCGCAGCGCGGCGAGTGGTGGCGGTCGAGCGGCATCATTTGGGCGGTATATTAAAATATTATACAATTTTACGAAAAATCGCCTTGGCCACATCCAGCATCTCTTTGGAGCATTTAAAATGCTCAAATTTCATTAAATCAAACTGGTAATAGATGCGTAAAAGTAAATCATTCTCCCAAGCCTTAAGCTCATGAATTGTTGCAGCAGGATCTACATGTATTAAATCAACTAGGTCGAAGTTACCATCTGAAGAGTGCTCATTTATCACTCTTAAACGTGAATTAATTGGTTGAGTAGTATACCCAATTTTTGCGATTTCACTACGTTCATTATAAATTAAATATAACTTATTTGATGATGTACAACTTCCTATACGCAGCGGCTCAGTTAAATCACTTTGTACAATAGTTCTGTCAATCAACTCAGAAATCAATTGAGATTCAGAAGTTTCTGAATCATTAAACGTGAAATACTCAAGTTTATTCTCTACTAATTTGAATTTCTTACTAATGTGCAAATGAATTTTATTCTCAAGTTGATGCGCAAAACATCGATGGGAATTAATAATAAGTGGTAGTTGAACCACTTTAATGACTCTGTATTCCTTATATTTACAAAGTCTCATATACAAAGGGCGTCGAGTAATACCAATTTTAAAGGTAGTACTTCCGAATGAGATAAAGTACAGTTTGTAAAGATAATTGCTTTCAATTTCACGTGAAAAAGTTATCTTCTCATCAAGTGTAGCATGATAAGTTTGATAATGTTCATCGTATTTTGACATACGATCAAGCTGTGCACCACACACGTGACATATTAATCCTTTTGGATAATGTGTTATCAGTTTGTGTTCAATCATCAACTTCGGAGACTGAAATGGCAAATCGCATCTGTCACATTGTACTATTTCGGAATTAGGATGACGAGCACGTATATGTTCCCATAAAGATTTTTTCACAGAGAGTGTCTTAGTGCAGAGAGGACATTTAGTTCGATTTTCTGCATGTATTGCATCTCTGTGTTTTACTAGCTTAGAATGATGCTGAAATTCTTCGGGACAATCATTACATTTAAAAGCGTTTGTGTGTTTCCTTTCAAGATGTTTAATTTGGTTTGAACGAGTAGTTGATGTGTTCATACAATCACCAATTGTACATCGAAATTTGTTGTCGGTATGAGCATAAAGAACATGTCGTTTCAACAGTAAAGGGCCTTCAAATGCTAAGTGACATTCATTACAAATGAACCCAGCAAGAATTTTGTGCACCTTTTGAACATGTCGTTTAAGCTTACGATTGTGAATTTTCTTATCACAATGTTGGCATTGAACATAAGAAGACATATCTTTACTGTTGACGTGGAACGTGAGGCAAAGGTTGTGTGTAAGGATTATTGATAAAATTTTGGATAAGGTCGTGTCCAGGTTGTTGTTCAATAAACGGGGTGACTCGACGATTAGCGAATTCCTCAGGGGCAGATCTTTGCATCGCCATCGAGCGAGTGGTATTCGGAGCGTGAATAGCCTCAATACACATCCCAGTTTCTTTCTTGTCAGCGTCGCGCGGGCGGACGTCGTAGAAGCGGACGGCGGAGGCGCCGTCGGCGACCTCGTTGACGGGGCGGTTGGGGCCCGACGGGCGGCCCTCGACGCAGACGGCGTTGTTGTGGCGGAAGTCGCCGAGCGCGTTGACGTACGTGCCGCGGTCGGTGCCCTCCTGCAGTCCACCAATGCAGGCGCTGTTCTCCTCCTTGGGGCGGACGTAGCGGTTGAGCAGGCGGCGCGCCTCCTGTGCGGCGCCGAAAACGGGCCCGGCGGGGTTCATGTGCGACTGCTCGGTGCTGGTGCAGAACGGGTCGGGGTTGTACTCGAGGCCGGTCTCGCGGTTGACGGCCTTCATGACAGTGATGCCCTCGGCGAGCGGGGCGGAGCGCGCGCCGCGCGAGTGCTCGGGCGGGCGGTACCACTCGGCGACGTCGGCGTTGGGGTTGAGCTGCAGCTCGCCGAGCGGCGCGGTGCTGGTCTGGTAGATGGAGCCGAGCTTGCCGATGGCCTGCGACGGGTTGCCCATGCGGCCGCAGACTTTGGTGCGGTTGCGGTTGAGCTCGTCGACGCGGAACAGGCGCTGGCGCGGGTGGAAGCCGCCCTCGCGCACGGTCATGACCTCGCCCTTCGCGAAGTTCCTTGTGGCGTCCCTCCCTGAATTATCAGGGATGTGCGTGAAGCCGTCGAGCGCACCGTGGCCGCCCTGTGACTTGGTCTCCAGCTGGCGGATGCGCATGTCGGGCTGCAGGTGCGAGAACTCGTAGCGGCCCTTCACGGGCGCGCCCTGTGGCATGAACATGTCGACGTCGCGGTTCTCGCGCTTCTGCGGCTTGAGGTCGTCGCCTGTAATCGGGTCCGGTAGCATCACGCCCGTGCCGCGGTGCACGGCGGGCAGGACACCCAATCCGAGCGGAGTGACGTTCGGCTCGCGCAGCGGGCCCTCGAAGTCCATCTTGCCGACCACGCCCGGGTCAAGCGTGTACGCCGGGTCGCGGTACACAGACTGCAGCATCGGGACGTTGTCGTAGCGGCCAGCGATTTGGTTCTCGGCGGCACGCTGGTAGACAGGGTTAATTGCGGGTGGCTGCGTGGGGTAGGCGGGAACCGGCTCCGGCTCGGTGCTGGTGCTCGCGCCCAGCGCCACCGCGCCCAAAAACAACGGAAGAACTAGCGCTGCCATTATATTTGCTTTTCTTTGCTCATAAATTTTTGATACAGCACCTGTAGGAGAAGCTTGACGCAGCTGTAGAACTGCAGCGCAACGAAGGCGAGGAGGAGGTAGAACAGGGCGACCTCCTGTACGGCGAGCCAGCTGTCGAAGTTGCGGTAGATGAGGTCGAGGCAGGCGGGCTCGTTGTCGAACTGCCAATGCGCAGCGGGCACACCGGTGAGCGAGGCGCAGATCTCGGCGGCGGGGAGGTTGCGCCAGTAGGTGCGGCGGTACAGCTGTTCCAGCGGCCAGACGAGCGGCCGCAGCGCAATCATGTTATTACACATGCACCATCATAAAATTTTAATGCTCTTTTAATTCCAGCAACACCAACAGGTTGCTGGCCGGCGGATCAGGGGTTTCGCCGATTAGCATTTTCAGGACCATCTGCGCGGGTAGAGATAGGCGTGCATAGGCGTCTTTGTAGATGAACAGCGCGCGAACGCTGTCGTCCTTTACCTTGATTTGCTCGCGCGTAGGCAACAGCAACGCGTTTGCGATCTTGGGCTCTGATAGTGGGGTGTTAGAGTGCACAAAGAGCGCGAGCGTGTCCTTCACACGCTGGAACGTGAACGTAGCGGTGGTTTTCATCGCCTGATATGCGGTCAACACGCTGGTCTGTCGTCGGAAGTAGATGGCGATCAAGCGAATGATGCTGTACTGGGATGCATACCAACTTGTCTCGAAGGAAAACGTGGGTCTGGATAGCAAGTTTATCAGCTCCGTGTAAGCATTTGTTAGAGGAGGATGATCGGCGAGCGGAGCGAAGAAGAATCCATCGTGCTTCTTGATCTTGAGGCAGTATGTACGCTCGTCACGAGGGTCACCTCCTGTACACCAAGTCGAGTTGTAGTGTAACGCATTGAGAAGATTTTGTAAATGAAACCGGTGTCTATCACCAACATACACAATGACATTATTGGATGTTTCTGGCTTAAATATGCGAGCTAATATATAGTAGTCCACGAACGAGTTCCACATATCTAACATCGACTCAACAAAAGCTTTGTTATATTCATCATTGTCTTCATCACGCCTTACAGCGTCCAAATGTGTTTGTGCTATCTCCGTCAGCTCGTCAATATCTTTGATAATAACTTGTAGGACATCTTGACGTGTCTTCCGGAACTGCTTCGATAGATGATACACTGTCAACATGTAATTTCTGTATTCACCAGGAATACCGCCGTTAAGTTGTATGAGAGTAGCTATTTTCGTGACATGAATGTCTCCAGAGAAGTATTTGTCAAAGACATCAGACAGACGGATGCTGCGTGGTCGCCAGTCGGAATAATGAAAGCGAACGTTTGGAAACTGACAATTCGACTGCTGCAGAATACAATTGTAGTAGTAGCGATTAAATGCTAACAGAGCCATGCGTCGATTTATCTCATCCAAATCAGGCATCTCGAACGGCGGACCGATCATCTGTCTAACAGGTGCGATCTCCATAAAGAGATCAAACTTTTTCTCTGGCGCGGAGCTGAACAGCACATCGAAGTAATCTGCTATTAACAATACAGGTTTGTCCCCATCGCGTGGGCAGAGATTCGTTGGCGTTGCGTGTTTCAATCTAAAGTGGTACTCTCCGAGCAAAACAATGCTGCGTCGCTCGCCCTCGGCGCGCATCTCCCGCAGCGTTGTAGGACCTTCGAGATACATTTAATTAATAAAACTAAGGATTTTTAATCTCCAGCAGAACAGCCAAGTTGCTGTCCGGAGCGGGTTTAGTATTAGCAATGAGGAAATCGAGCATGACCTGCGCGAGCGGCGACAGTCGCGCATAGGCGTCTCTGTAGATGAACAGGGCGCGAACGCTGGTGTCTTCCAGCTTGATTTGCTTCTTCGTCGGCAGCAGCAGGGCGTCGGCCACCGGCGGTGCGGCGGGAGGCGGTTGGCTGCTGTGGACAAACAGGGCCAGCGAGTCGCGGACTTTTTGGAAGCTGAAGTAGATGCCGGAGCTGATGTGCATGCGGCGGTAGGCATACACAGCGCTCGTCTGTTTGAGGAAGTAGATAGCCATGATGCGGATGATGCTGTACTCCGACGCGTACCAGCTGGTCTCGAAGCTGAAGGTGGGGCGAGACAGGAGCGCGACGAGCTCGGCGTAGCCCGGCGTGGGGGGCGGGTGGTCAGCGAGCGGCGCGAAGAAGAAGCCCGGCTGCTTGTCGATGTGCACGCAGTAGCGCGGCGGCTCGCGCTCGCCCACCGACACCTGCAGCGCGTAACCGAGTTGCGTGAGCAGCTCCTGGATGTGGACGCGGTGCGCCTCGCCGACGTAGACGATGACCTGCGCAGAGGTCTCGGGCTTGAACATGCGCGCGAGCAGGTAGTAGTCGACGACGCTCACCCACATGTCGATGACGGTCTGCGTGTAGGCGGCCGCAGCCGGGACGCTGTTGACGTCCGCCATCAGCGCGTCCATGCGCGCCTGTGCGGCGGCGGTCGCGCGCTCGAGGTCGGCGAGGACGGCGCCGGCGGCGTCGGGGCGCGTCTTCGCGAGCTGCTTCTGCAGCGATTGGGACGCGAGGATGCGCGCGCGGAACTGCGCCGGCGTGACGTCGTTGAGCAGCAGCTCGTAGGCGGTGGTGAGCGGGTCGGCGTCGGCGAACAGGAAGCGGTGGATGATGTCGTTGACGGGCTGGTGGAACGGGCGCCAGTCGGTGTAATGGACGCGGACGTTGGGGAAGGGACAGGTGCGCAGGCGCTGGATGCACGCGCCGTAGTGCGTCTGTATCATGGGCAGCGCGGCGCGCGGCTCGGCTGTCGCCGCCTCCGCGCCCGGCGGCAGCTCGGCGAACAGGTCGAACCGTTGTTCACGTCCGAGGCTGAAGAGCACGTCGAGGTAGTCGATGAGCGTCAGCGTCGGCGTGACGCCGTCGCGCGGACACAGCAGCTCCGGCGTCTTCGGCACCTGGTAGTGGAACTCGCCGAGCACGACCACCGTCCTGTTGTCGCGCGCGGAGTGCATCGAGCGCAGCGTAACAGGTCCCTCGATGTTCATATTTGGTTGCTAGATTGGCGTGAGATTTTGTTCCAGTTCGCTGGTGACGTCGGCGATGTGATCCCAGTGCACGACGTAGCTCGGCTGGAGGAAGTAGCGGTCGTTGCAGAACTCGAACTCCTGCCAGCTCTGGTTTTCGCGCAGGCCGACGACTTCGCCCAATCGGCGCGCGTAGGCGCGGATGTCGTCCTCGTGCAGGTGGAAGTACTCGCCGGTGTGCGGCCGCACGACGCAGTACTGGCGGAACAGGATGCGCCCCTGCTGGCGGTCGCCGCGCCGCACTATGGATTGGGCGGGCTTGAAGCGGTGTTCAGCAAATTGGAGCATAGCGCTTCGTAGGACTGCTGCAATTGGACGAATTGGTCTGTGGAGCCGCCCTTGTCTGGATGCAATCGGAGACACTGTTGTCTGTATTGCTTGTGTAAATTTTCTACCGACAGTGGTGGTTCTGTGAAGCCGAGGACGGCGAGGTGCCGGCGGGTGTCCGGGTGGATGTAGCGGCGCTCGGCGAAGAGGAACGTGGGGTTGCAGCGAACGATGTAGTCTGGTAGAGATTGACACTGGAGCAGTTCGCCGTACAGCGTGATGGTGTTGACCGGAATGCGGAAGCGCATCGACATCAGCGTCCGGAGTGCGTCGCTGGGAGAGTACAGGACGTGCATGTTGTACCATGCGCTTGGCCTCTCCTTTTCGAGGCGCCGCAGCACCTTGTGGATGCTGAATGGGTCCTTCACATGGAGGACATTCCGGCTGGATGGTAAGTCAAAGCTATTTTTGGTAAACGCAACAACAACAATCATGGTGGTGTCTTTATTAAATCGTCAGATAAATATATGAGCCAAAACTCCGGATTAACCTCGACGGCCGTGTCGAGGAACGTGCGCCAGTTCGCGCACCGCGACAGGTCCTGCGTCGTCAGGCTGCCTCGCTCGAGCTCCTTCTCGACGAGGCGCGGGTGCACGGTCGCGAGCATGTGGTTGGCGAAGTACACTTTGTCCTCGACGTCTGCAAAGAAGTCTGTCTTGACGCGCAGCCAGAACTGGTTGAACGACAGGCAGCCGGTGTCGAGCGCGCGGCGGATGGAGAGCAGGCGCAGGCGCGAGAACGGTTCCTGTGCCTGCAGACTGATGAGTGTGTCGTGGAACGCGTCGTGCATGTACACGCGCTTGAACGTGTGCTCATCGACGCAGACAAGGAACGCCCAGAGTTGCTCGAGGTCGAGCAGCGCCTGCGGGTTGCACATCAGCCCGTGGCAGTAGATGAAGACGGTCTCGAAATCCATGGGCAGGGAGGCCTGTTTGGCGCCTCTGAAACGGTGAGTGGCAGCGCTCATAATTCAAAAATAAAATTTAAGTGAAGTGAAATGATTTTTATTTATAATAATTATCATCCGCGGAGGTTAAAAAAGAGGCTGCGCTTGTCATCGGAGATGCAGGCGTGCACGCGACGGCCGATGGCGACCAGGTTGTACGGGTACGCAAACAGGTTGTCGGCGTGCAGGAGCTGGCCGCTCGGCGTGATGAAAAAGATGCGCACCAGCTCTATCGTCACGGCGTCCCTGTCGACGAAGAAGCGCGTGACGGGGAAGTAGGTGGGGACGTGTCCCTTGAGGATGAAGTCGATGGAGACGCTGAGCTCGCCGTAGCCGGACAGCATGACGAGGTGGTTGTTGTGGCAGGTGATGTAGCGCGGCGGGCCGTAGAGGTCCGGCAGCTGGGCGCGGAGCGCGCCGGTGCGCGCCTCGTAGATGTACAGGCCGCGCAGCGAGCTGACGTAGAGCTCCGTCTCGTCGGAGCTCAGCGCCATCAATTTGCTGTGCCAGTCGAGGCGCTCGGGCAGCCGCCACTTGTGCAGCTGCGCGGTGTCGAAGATGCGGTTCTTCGAGTAGCAGATGTACCACGCGTTGGTGGAGCTGCCGACGCAGACGAGCGGGCGCGGGAGCTTGTAGCGCTGCAGCAGGCGCAGGGTCGCGTCGTACAACAGGGTCTTGGTGTCGAAGAGGACCATCACGTTGTTGAGCGCGTTGAAATCGCAGTAGTTGACCGGTCGATCGCAGTCGAGCCGGTGCGTGACCAGCGGCGATGGCGAGGCTTCTCTCCACGCCGCGCACACGTACCGCGTAATCTCTTTTCTCACATCACCAGGCAACACCGCGAAATACAGAAACGTACTCTTCTCTATCAGCGCAACATTCATTTTTAATAAAATGGAAGATTTTTTAACGCGAATCAAGGCAAACCCATCTGTTTCTTTGTGGCAGGAGTACATCCGCTACCAGCGCGGCGAGGGCGGCCTCCGCAGCAGCATCAACGTCGTCAGCCTGTACATCGCGGCGTGCGAGCAGTTGCAGCACGATTTCGAGGTGGGCGTGCTGTGGGCCGAGTACCTGCAGTACCTGCGCAGCGAGTGCGACGAGACCGTCGACCAGAAGCGCCTGTGGCGCGAGGCGCTCGACACCGCGCTGTCCTGGCCCGCCGCCAACCACGACACGCTCCTGCGCTTCCTCGGCAAGAATATCAAACAGGACATCCGCTTCACCGGCGCCAACACCGTCAGCCACCGCATCCGCGCCTGCTGGTCCTGGCAGGCACGCATGGAGCTCGAGAAGCAGAACCTGCTCGGCCTCGACGCCACCCTACTGACACAGCGCGTCTGCGACGTCTACGCTTTCCTCGTCCGCGACCACCCCGCCGACCGCAGCCTCTGGGAGAGCTACGTCCTTTACATTAAAGAAAAACGCGGGCTCGACCTCGCACTCAAAGTTCTCGAACACGCGCCCCTGTTGCTGCTGCTGCACGTCGAGTTGCTCGAGGAGGCGCAGCGCATCGACGACGCCGACGCCCTGTTCCAGACGACAACAGACTACCGCTGCGAGTACCAGTCGTTTCTGGTGCGGCACAAGCGCTACAAGGAGGCGCGCCTCGTCTTCCTGCGCTACCACGCGACGCAGCCCGACCCGGGCTTCTACCGCTTCAGTGCCGAGTTGGAGTACATCACGCACCGCGTCGTATCGAACGCCGTGCACATCTACGAGCGCGGCATCGAGCGCTTCCCCGAGCTGGCGCTCGACCTCGCGCGCTTCATCATCCTGTGCGACCCGCGCCCCGAGACGCGCACCTCTGTCCTGGAAAACCTCATCACCAAGTTCCCCGCCAACAAGGAGCTCTGGACCGTGTATCTGGACCACGCGCGCATGTGCGACACGCCGGCGCGCTTCGCCGAGCTGCACGCGCGCTACCTCAAGCGGCCGATGGTCGAAAACTTCGTCCGTAAACGCAATAAAAAATAATTCTCTCTCTTTGATTAATAAACAGATATGAGCTGCGGATGCCACTGTAACAATGGGGTATCAATCGGCACGCGCGACTGCATCACGCAGCGCCCGGACATGCTGCCGTTCCAGAACCGCGACTTCCAGCAGACCACGTCTGTTCCGGTGCCGCTGAACTACAGCTGGTACCAGCAGGTCGGATTGGAGGACGACCTGCGCCGCTTCGTCAACCGCGACGTCACCGGCGCGTGCGATTCGACGCGCTCGTTCTCCATCCCGCTCAGCTGGTCCATGACGCCGCTCGTGCACGGCTGGCAACAGCCAGATAATATTGCTTGGAGTCAGACCTCAACACGAATGGCAGTGAAAGACATTTGCCGCCCGACCTTTTGTGACTCCCTGGAGGGTCGCAACTACGAGACTCGCCCGTGTCCGAACTCGTACTTCGATTGCACCGCCGTCCGTTCCGGCATGAATTATTGTCGCAGTTCAAATTAAGCTTTATTTAAGAATAAATTTCTAGCAGTTTCAAGTTCATCTTTTCGGCAATTGAAATATTCTCGTTTCACCATCGAAAAACTCGATGAAACGCGGATAAGAATATCATTCTCCCACGCTCTTAGCTCGTAAACAGATGCAAGAGAGTCAACAAATATTAAGTCAATTAATCTCATAAGTCCTTTTCCATTTTTGTGCTTACCAGTATTATAATGACTCAATCTTTTATACATAGGTAATCTTGTAAAACCAATTTTCCCTATATCATCATCTTCATTATATAATAAATACAGCTTGCTTTTACTCTCTTCAACTATTCGTATTGGATACGTAACATCACCTTGCATAAGAAAACTAGCAACTAAGTCTGTTACTTCATGTAATGTAGAGTTACTTAATTTGAAGTATTCATATTTCTTATGAACAACTTCAAATCGTTTTGATAGTTCAAGGTGTATTTTGTTTTCAGTTTGAAATACTAGATTAAGTCGATTATTGAACAACAATGGAAGTTCCCAAAAATGTACTAGTTGAAGAGTATGTCCTTCTGCTTTCAATTTACTTAATCTATAATTCAATGGTTGAGAAGTTATTCCTACTTTGAAAGCAGTATTATCCTCTGTTTTAAAAATGTACAGTTTGCAAAGCCAACGTTCTTCAGGAAGACGAGAATAAGCTAATTTTTCTTCAATTGATGCGTGAAGTGGTTGATAATGAGCATCATAATGTTTCATCTTCTTCGATTGTTTCTGACACACTATGCAGATTAAATCAGGTGGGTAATGAACCTTTAACCTGTGTTTATCTACAGATGTCATAGATGGTAGATACTCATTACACTGTGGGCATTGAAACGTACAACTACCGGAGTGAGAAATCTTGAGATGCTCGAGAACATTACCAAATACTAAGTTACATACAGGACATACGGTGTCATTCTCAGTTACATGCTCTGATCTTTCATGTAAATTTCGAGCAGAACGGCTTGGAAAAGGTTTTTGACAAATTTTGCAAGCAAAGCCCTCTTGAGAATGAGCTTGTTTTAGATGTAGAGGAAGATTACGCACTTTCTTAGGGCAATTGGGGCATTGTGTAAACAATTTACCAATGTGTTTCTCATTGACATGTCTCTTCAATAAATGAAGATTTTCAAATGATAAAGGACACTTTGAACATTGGTGAGGCGTGCCATTTGGATGTTCGATTTTACAATGCCGCCAAACAGAAGATTTATTAGCAAATGTTTTTCGACAAATCAAGCAGGGGAAAAGGGACATCTTTCTGTGATTAGTGTGAATTATTATAGTGGTTCAAAATAAATGACCGAGTTAATCATCGACGGACTGCAAGTCCCGCTTATCAACATGATAAAGCAGCACAAGGACAACAGAGAGGTCCTGTTGTGCTGCCTGCTGATGCTGGAGAACGTCAACAACATCCTGGAGCTGATGAGCAACAACATCGAGCTCGTCTCGGTGCCTTTCAGCCTGCGCAAGGTGTTCGACGACGTCCTGGTGATGAAACAGGTTGCGGTGCGCGACGATGCACACCTGCTGGGGCAGCAGTACGTGGGCGACCCGACGCGGCTGCGGCAGGCGCTGATTGCGCTCGTCGCGACAGAGGTCGTGGTGGCGGAGCCCGAGCTGACGTTCCGCGTGCCGCACGACGCCTCGCTCGTGGCGACCGAACTGTTCAAGCGCATGGGGGGACAGGTGCTCTCTCGCAACGAAGTGCACGTGCCGCTGCAGCGCGTGATGCAGAGATGCGCGACGCTCGCGCTGCACGGCGCGCTGCGCGTGCTGGTGACCCGCTCCGCCGCCGGTAGCCTGGTGCAGCTGATGCAGTGCTGCACGCACCTGGTGGCGCGCTGCAAGGTGGTCGACCCGCCGCTGCAGCGCAAGTGGCTGGCGTCCTACGACGTCGTCATCTGCGCGAAGGAGGAATTCAGGGACGAATACAGGGGTCCCGTGTTTATTTTTACTCCTCAGACAGAGGCTGCGCTGCTGCGACGGCTGCAGGAGATATTATTGACGAGCGCCTGAGCTCGTAGTTCAGCGCCGCGAGCCACTGCGCCTCGCGCGGAGTGGCGGCGTCGCCGGCGGGCAGCGGCGCGAGGTCGAGGTGCGCGCGGCCCCAGAGGCTGGGCGCGGACTTGACGACGGTGGCGAAGCGCTGGTTGAGGAACGACGCGACAACGAAGAACGACTTGCGGTCCGGGTCGTCGCGCAGCAGGCCGATGTGCGTGATGAGCTCGCTGAGGCTGCGCGCCACGTCCTCGCAGTTGGCCTTCTGCTCGTCGGGCTTAAGGTACGCGACGACGTTGTTGACGACGAACGCGCAGAACATCATGATGATGCTGAAATAAAAGAACGACAAACATACTTTATACGGCCCGATGTTGCACTGCCCGTTCGGCGGCCCGCTCTGCAGCAGGCTGAAGAACAGGGCTGCTGCTGTGAAGAACTGGCTGATGCCAAACCAGACCCAGGCGACGACGCGCCAGACCTGCGCATTGCGCTGGTACTGCACGCGCAGGCGCTCCATGTGCGCGGCCCACTCACTGAGGCGTCTTAGCTGATCGGGAGACCACATAGACGATGGCGATGATTACCAAAATAGCAATAATGAGCCGCGTCTGTTCGTCGTTCTTGTGAGCTCCCTGGACGGGTCTGTAGACGGGAGTGGGGATTGAGTATTGTTCGCGACCGAGAGCCATCGTGTTGAAGGCGTCGTTGTTCGGGATGCTGGACAGGTCGATGCTGCTGTTGCCGGGCGCGGCTCCCGAGGGCGGGAACTGCCAGGCGGCGGGCCCGCTGGTGCCGACGTAGTGGTCGGTCTCGGTGGTGTACTTCTGGTCGCAGCGCACGCGCGTGCCGTCCGGCTGCACGAAGGTGACCTCCGGCGGCTGGACGTCGTACAGGCCGCTGTCGCCAAACGGCACCTGCGCCGGGGCCGGGTACAGCGCGCCGGTCGGTGCGCGGTAGGCGATCTCGCCGGGGCTGTAGATGAGCGAGCCCGCATCTTTCCCGCTCTGGCAACCCGAATTGGGTGGGTGCACATAAAACGTCGTCAAAATCATCTTTTAATATTCTTGCATAACAATTTTATTCGCACCACAAACAATATTGCCTCCTGTTGCCATAACGACATGCAACACAATGAGCGTACACCATCCCATGACAAACATTAACAACAGATACACTGCCCTCTGTGCGAAGGAAGCGGGGTGGATGAATCTGAGAATTGCACATGAAGTATGTGTAGATGCCCCTCAGCTGCTGGGGTGGAGGTGGAGGCGGACGCCTAATAAAGAATAATAAATGATAGTTCAGCACGTCTTTGGGCAGAATAGCGAAATACAGATCGTCAGATTGCGGGATTACAGACATTTCCCGCCGCAGCAGCCGGCTCCGCGCAGGAAGAGGTGACGGTGAGGGTGAGTGAGGGCAGCGAATCCGCGGGCCGAAGCGACGCGGCGGCGGCAGCGCTTAGTTCGGCGCGGTCGCGCGCGCTTCGCGGTGTGCCGGACACAACGGGGATAATGATACTCGAGCTCGTTGAGGAAGCGCGACCGGTGGGTGTGGCGCTTCACAGGGCGCTTGCGGACGACGACGTAGGTAGGCATTTTTTTGTTTTCTTTAATATAGAAAAAAGTTATGCAGTATTGGATTATCGCCGTTATCGCACTCGTTGTCATCGTCGGGGGCTACCTAATTTGGAAGGAATATAGCAAAAGCAATGGAACAGGTGGCAAACCCGGGGCGCCGGGCGGGGTGCAGTTGAATGCGGCGCAGGGCACCAGCTGTTCGGACTGGGCGGACGTGCTAAGCTGGACGGCGCCGAGCACGGGCACGTCGCCGATCACGTACAGTTGGTCGATCGACGACGGCAGCACGGTGGTGGCGCAGGGCACGACGGCAGACACGAGCGTGACGGTAGGCGCGGCGGCAGGCCTGGCGCCGGCGACGACGTACACGGCGGTGGTGACGGCGACGAACCAGTGGGGCTCGGCGAGCAGCGACCCTGTCTCGGTCACGACCGGCTCCGCGTTCAGCATCACGGGCGTGAGCTACACGTACGTGAACGACACACTACTGGTGGTCGCGGAGAGCAACACCGCGATCCCGAGCGACGTGCTTGCGGTCTCGATGAGCGTCAACGGCGGGTCTGAGGTGCAGGCCACCAACGTCTACTACGACCAGGGCGACGCGCTGATGGACTACCTCTTGACGCAGATGGATACCAACAACCAGTACGTCGCCATCCTAAAGGGTAACTCCGTGAGTGCGGCACAAATCAATTCAGATTGGCAGGCATTCAACAGGAGTATTGCCTATGACGTTTACATTTATGATTACGATTCTGGCACAAACACATTCAACACAGTGTTTGTTCCGGCTGGTCAGCCAACGACGGAGTATACGGCATCGCAGATGACGGACGCGACCAGCCCGCTGTCTCTGGCGAATTGGGTCGCAAACGACAGCGGTGTAATTTACATGGGTCCGCAATACGGCTTGCAGGCGGCGCCAGTGGGTACTTTCACCGGCGGCGAGCTGTGCGCCGGTAGCGCGGCGTGTGTGCAGCCCACGCTGGGTGCCGTGTTCACCCCCGTGACGCTGGACCCGAACGACTCGGTGGTCGTCACCGTCACCGCCGGCAACAGCAGCACCGGCGTCTGCGACACGGTCCTGCCTGCGTACATCGTACAGGGCACCGCCCCCGGCGCCCCAACCGGCGTCACATGGCAATAGTCCGCTGGAACACCTGTTGAAACATAATGATGATGTAAAAAAATTACTTTAATGAATAATTACATTTACAATGTTTCCAGGTTCTGCAAAAATGCAGTTACACTTTCCATAGTCGGCATCGCAGCCACGGCACTTGTGGTCGGGAATCGCGTACACAATTTCGCGTATATCGGGGGTCCGATTCACCTCCGCGAACAGCTCCTTGAGCTGCTGGCGGCTGTATACACAGGGCAGCTCGAACTGAAAAACAAACACGCCATTCAAGAGGGAGGTGTTTGCTTGTGCAACGATTCGTTTGGCTACAGACATGTAAGGGTTGATATTTACGGACATTTCCACCAGGTTGGGGGGTCGGGAAGATTGATGGAGAAGCGACGTGCCTCGGCGAGGTACTTAACAATTGATTCGCGATTTTCGCGCGCGTACTCATCCGCCTGCTCTGTACACCGCGGGCACTGATATACACCATACCAGTTTATTGGGGAGAAGGCGCGCGAGCAAAACAAACAAGTTCTTACAGACATTTACAGATTCCAATCGGCAGCAATGCTGGTGGGGTCGAGGATTAGCGCTTCGAAGTCTACATCATTTTGTTGCAGGTTGAGTCGCTGGTCCTTTTTTCCAGCCCGCTTCTCCTCGATGCGCTCGACGCTCAGGCTGAGAAACATCGCGACCCAGCCGCGCATCACCGGCGCGCTGTGGAACAGCTGCCGCCCGACCGCATTGACCTCGCGCATTGCCTGCCTGTACAGCGGCATCGTCGTGCGCCGATAGATGGTGGTGAGCTGCGCCAGCGTCTTCACCGCGCGCTCGTCCTCCCCGCACCCCAGCAGCGTCTCGTACGACTTGTGCAGCCCGACAATGTGGTATACGCTGGCGTAATACTTCTTCAACAGGATGACCATGCGCGCAAACTTCTTCACCTGCGCCGCTGTCATCGCCGACGTCACGTCGTTGAAGTTGCGCTTCCCGCGCATGTAGTTGGTAAATATCCGATGCTGCGCCGCGCTCAGTCCCGGTAGGCGCGGATTCAGCGTCCCAAATCTGCTTAAAAACGACCAAACCTGCGAATATGGATTGTCCGATTTGCTGTAACGGCCCTCAACTCGAACATGAACGCGGGCCGGCGCAACAGGCGGCCGCGGTGCTTTCCGCGCGATTTTGTAGCGCTTCTTCCCCTGACTCAGCACACTGAGTGTTGTCCAGGCGGTTTGATCACATTTGAGATCATCTAACCTAACAACGGTTTTTCTCACACTCATTTAAACTTTTATTTACAGTAAAATATAATCTTTGCAGTTTCGAGATCTTCTAGAGTGCAATTAAAATATTCGTCTTTCACTAGGCCAAATTTTCGATCGAATCGTATTATGATGTCATTCTCCCATGCCTTAAGCTCATGAATCGTTGCATTGTGATCCACAAAGATTACACTAATTGTTTCGAAATTACCTCCAGAAGCGGTTGTGTGTTTACCCGTGTTCATTGAATGCAATCGTTCATTGATGGTCATTGTAGTATAACCAACTTTCCCAATGTTGTATTTCTTACAGTAAAATAAGTATAATTTGTTTGAGGATTTTTGAAGGAAATCAACTCGTAAAGGCTCTGTAAAAGTGGTTCTAAATAGTTGTTCTGTAATTATGTTTGTTACGGTTTGAATATCAACAGAAGGGTTTCGAAACTGAAAAAATTCACGTTTTCCTTCTTCCAGAATGAACCCATTTTTTGAAATAGAGAGATGTATGCAGTTTTCGATTTGATGCGCATAACACCAATGAAGATTAACATCATGCGGGAGTTCCCACATTTCAACTAACTCATGAACATATCCATCATCAGTTACATATCTATTTAGTCTATGTTGTAAAGGGCGAGAAGTAATCCCAACTTTAAAATTATTTTCACGCAAAGAGTAGATGAAATACAACTTGTACAACCAACGATTTGCAGGATTACGAGAAAAAGCTATTTTCTCATTAATGTCTGCGTGATTTGGTTGATAATGTGCATCATACGCAGAAGCGCATTCGAACGTTTTCTTACACACCGGACAAGAAAAATCAGCAGGATAATGAGAGATCTTGTGCGCTGCCATTTCACTTTGACAATTAAACTTTGCATCACAGCGATCACATTCGACTGTTTTAGATTCAGGATGTTCCTTTCTAATATGATCTGAAATGTAATCAGCACTCTTAAAGGTGGCTGTGCACAGAGGACATTTGAATCGGTTTTCAACGTGTGTGTGAAGATGTGCATTCAATAATACATGGCTTTCAAATTCTTGCTCACAATGAGGACATTTAAATTTTATACCATGCTTTGTCCTTAAATGTTTTGCAAGACGATCTTGTTTGTAAGATGCAGAACATCCTTCAATTGGGCAATTAAATCGCCCTTTTTCATGTGTTTTAGAATGCTTCTTAAAATCTACCCAATTTTCAAATCGCAATTTGCATTCTTCACATTGAAAAACATGCGTTTTGTGCACAATTTTGAGGTGAGTGTTCAAATTTCCTGACCAGCGGATTTTTGTGTGACAAATCGGGCATCGGACGTACGATTTACTGTCTTGAGCTTTGTGAGTTGAATCATCAAAAACACGTTTCATCTTAAATATGTAGTGGATAATAAAATTTGTTGTCCACGCCGTTCTGTCGTCACACTTCAATTGCTCTAAATTCACAACTGTCTTTCGCGCAGTCATCTGTTTATGGCAATTAATCCACATTTTTTGCGACGCATGATGCTTTACGGCACTCTGTACTCGTTAATCATCACGTCGCTTTTGGATAATGCAACAGAGCGCCAAGGCTTTATTCTGTTGTTCCTTATAGCCGAATTCATGGTTCTGGCAAGCGAATGCTATCTGAAAGCGCTGCTAATACAGGGATGCGTGGCGCTTGTGCTGTTGGAGTACCACTCCCACTGCGAAAGGGAGGTGGACTGGATCCTGTTGGTGGCGCCTAGTGCTGTAAATTATGTGCTTGAGCCGCTTCTTTGAATGCGCGCTGATAACTCATGTAAATCCAAATCATAAACACCAAGTTTGCGGTCAGTGCACTCACCGCACCAAACCACCCATATTCGGCGCTCTGCACCAACACGGTAGCGATTAGCCAGACTGTCCCGATCATGAGGTACTCGGTGAGCGCCTGTTTCGCGCGGTTGAGCGTCTGCTGGTCCTTGCTGAAGTTCTTGACGCTGAACTTGCTGCTCATCTCGACGCTCGCGATGGCGGTAGTCATGCTACCGAGAAACAGGGACTTGCCGATGACGCGCGCACAAAATTTCCATTTATCTTCCGCCATTTATTTAAATTAAAGATAGAAACTTTATTTGCTCAGTGAGTCGATAAAATCGATCAGGCGCTCGATGTCGTCGCTGTTTCGGCGGGTCTGCAACACAAGCGGGAAATTCGTGTCGGTGAACACTCCCAGTGACAGGCGCGGCCCGATTATGACATGGGAGTGGCAGCGCGGAAACGGCTCGCGCGGCTTGATGCGCACGCCGAAGCGCGCCGCGTACAGGTGCGGTCGCACGCGATGAACTTCGAACAGGCGCGTCAGGTTGATGTGCTCGTCCTCGGGGCCAGCGAAGTAGACGTGGTCCACCAGCTGCTGTATGACAATCTGAGGTCGTTTTACATGAATGAGTGCATTGCCAACGCTTACCCGCGTTTGCGCGGTGTTGCACCGCAGGCGAGACAGTGTTACCAGCATCTTAAAAAGTTAGATTTAGTCAGTGTGTAGAATTTAAATTCCTAATAATCCGCGGAGATAAATTTTTAAATAAATATTTATTATCATCAACAACCTTTTCACTGTTCCCTCAATGGGTCCTTCTACAACTGACTCCACAATCACTTATACTTTTGACTTATCAACCTCTGGTGTTCTTCAAGCTGCAGCTGCACTTTCCCATTTTCGTTATGATTAGTAGCCATCATATTAAACCCTTGGTGACATCACTTCAGGATGAAGATGGAAACATCACCGAGCCGATTCATCCTTTTGCACTGAAAACTACAAAGCAGGTCTGGGGAACGATTGATTTTAGTGGTGTGAAGCACTGCACAATGTCCGCAGTAATCGCAGAACTGCGGATGAGATTGGTCGACGCCTGGGCAATGCTCCCGTTGGATTCCTTGGTGGTAATGGAGGTGCCGAAGAACATGAGCCAGGCCGACATCGACTTCGTGTGCGGAGTGAACGCGCACCGCGTCATCCTGCGCCGCACCACCTACGAGATCGACGATAGCATCTTCGCCATCATCGAATTTACCGAGCGCACGATGGACGCGGTGACAGCTGAGCTGCGCCGCAACCTGGAGCACCTGTTTTTGGCCAGCAACCCGCCAGTCGAGAAGGCCATCATCGTCGAGGTGCCGAAGAATATGGACCAGGCAACAGTGGACGAGTTGTTCACCGGATTAAATGCGACCTTCATTATCTCGCGCACCCCTCATGTTGTGTAATAAAGATACTTTAGATAAAAGATCTGTATAACAGTTTAATTTTATGACACACTAAAAATCTGCACAACAATTGTTCCAATACATCCGCGGATGTATTGAAAACTCATATAAATAGAAGTTAATAATTTTTAATTAAATTTTTTAAGATGCTGCTGAAACGTAAACTCGACGACGCCTTCGAGTCGGAGGCGAAACACGCCCGAGAACAGATCGAATGCAAGATCTGTAACACGTCAGACTTCCCGCTCGCCGCGTGTGGTTGTTGTTCTGGCGCGATATGCACTTCTTGTAAACGTAAAGTACTTCGGTGCCCTTTCTGTCGTGGAGATCTGAAACAAGCAAATGAAATATCCGTGAGCAACTTTCATGACTGGTTTCTGTACGCTAGTTCTACACATGTGCTTGAAGAGCTCAAGTCGGATTGGGCGCTGGCTGAACGACTGCTGCGCGATGCGGTTATGTTTGCGTGCAACAGCAAGATTGAGGCCTACTACCGGCGTGTGCTTGAGATGCAGGTAGCCCCTGCTGCGTTTGTGGAGGAACTCTACTACAGGATGAAGTCGCCCATGCCACTCCGGAAGTGCACTGCAAAGATACTGCATCACACTCCGAAGGTGAAGATCACACACTCTGGATCAAATGCATTTGATACTCTTTCGTTCAATCCTTCATGTGAGCTAGTTTCAATCGTGTCATCTCTGTTTCCCGTCGAGTACGTGCAGGCCATTCCGCCGAACGCACACTACGTTGGTTTGTGGGTGACGAGCACAGTGGACACGGTGTGCGGTTGCCGGTTGAATGTGGAGCAGTATTACGTTTCGTGCTGCCTGGATGAAGGATACAGTAATCGGACATTGGCAGCGTTTCTTGGAGATGAAGTGTTGTCGCGAATCCTTGATCAGCTTGCTTCCGACCCCCCTGGTGGTGATTACTCTGCCTTACCGCGTAACGGTCCTAAACAAGCGTGTCTCAAGTATGGCTACTTATCAGGTGGGGAGCACCAGCAAGTTTTTGATTTCATCAGCAAGAAGCCACAGAAAGAATGCTGGGTGATTGATCTGACGGAAAAGTTTGGCGAGGATATGACAAATCTCTGGCTGAAAGAGGCCTGTAAGTCAGACGTGATGGGCCGCTACGCACGCCTCGTCAAACAAGGGATAGTGCAACTGACAGGGGCCCCGCGTGCGCCTGTGTATGGCGACTACGACATTGTGTTTGACCTCACACCCAAATAAAATTCCGATTCCTTTTTAATAAATATGCTTAAAAGTTTGATTGTTAAAGACGGAGCGGAGGTGAAGGGCAATATCGGCATCGTTGCCAACAGCCTTGTGCTGAAGCAGTTTGAGGTGAGCGCGCTGCACCCAGAGTCGGACCTGTGGCTGCGCGCGAGCGTCACTTCAACGGAGGTGGCGCACCAAGTGAAGATAATAGAGCTGCGGCTTGCGCAGCGAGGGTCTGAGCAGTGGGGCCTGGCGCATCCGCTGGAAGTGACGCAACAGATTGGCGCAAGAGCGTCGGGGGGACACTACGTGCTGCGCCTGCACCTGTTCTGGCGCTTCGCTCGGCCGCACCAGGTTTACGAGAAGGGCGTTTTGGAACAGGACCTGGTCCTGCCTTTTGTCTATTGAGCAGGTCCTCGATTTGTAAATTCTCGTGCGCGCATTGCAGCACGTTGTAGACGATCCAGTCCAGGTTCGGGTGCGGCTTGTCCGGGCGCTCCTTGATCAATCTGTACCTCCCAGTGTCGACGGGCGCGCACTCGTAGATGGCGCCGTCCCGGCCGGGGTTGACGGCGGTGCCCATTGCGGTGAAGCCCTTGCCGCGGCAGTGCAGCTGGCCGCGACGGTACTGCAGGTCGACGGTGTTGAACTCGGCGGGCTTCCACTTGTACAGCTTGTAGTTGATGCCGAGGCGGTAGGGCGCGGTGCGCGGCGTGAAGATCAGGCCGTCGACCTTGCAGGAGCGCTCGCCGCGCTCGTCCCACAGCTCGCGCATGTCGCCCCACGGCTGGAACTTCTGTGGCCGAAACAGCTTGGACAGCGCCTCGCCGAGCGGCTCGACCTCGCGCATGCGCTCGACCAGCGGCAGGTGGCCGACGTACTTGGCGTGCGGTGCGCAAATGCAGTCGTAGACGTAATAAACATTTGCTTCCGGTGAATATTCGCAATCAAACAGCATGCGATCGAAGCCGGCAATCTCCTGGCCGGGGAAGACGTCCATGCAGCGCGTGAGGACCCAGAGGCGGTTGTACAGCGTCAGGAGCATGACGCGCACGCCGTCGATCTTGGGGCTGACGAAGTACTCGTCGGGGTTCAGCTCGTCGAGGTGCTTGCGCTCGAGGCTGATGGGGTGCATGCCGAAGAAGCTGGGCTTCTGCGCGTCGCTGTGCGCGAGGCGCATCGCCATCGCGATGACCTCCGCGTGCTCGACGGGGTTTGCGTGCGGCGTCGCGGGCGGGGGGTTGTAGGGCACGAGCTTGAAGTTGGTGTCGGGCGCGACGACGAACAGGTGGTTGTTCGCGTAGCGGACGTAGTCGGCGTTTGGCGCGTTCGCGACGGTCACCGTCTCGTCGGCGCCGACCTGCGCGAGGCGGCGCACCAACAGCTCGGCGCGGATGCGGCCCTCCTCGTGCGGCGCCAGTCGGAGGTACTCCTCCACCAGCACGCCCAGCGGCAACAGGTTCGCGTCGATGTTCGCAGCAGCGGGTCCTGCGGGCAGAAAAATTATGCGCATCTTGTATATTAGGACATATATTTTATAATGCCCACGCAGTGCTACAACGCCGGCAAGGAGGAGATCATCCTGCGGTGGCAGACCGAGACCGGCGATGCGCAGACGCAGCGCGTCCCGGTCGGGGGCCACCGCGTCGTCGCCGTGCCGCCGGGGGGACAGGTGCTCGCGTCGAAGGTCTCCAACGAGCTCAGCGTCTACGCCAGCATCATCAACAAGGACGGCCAGCCGATCTCGTTCGACGACACCGGCGCGCAGTACGGTATCGCCGCAGCTCAACAGGATTCCCCGTCTGTTGCTGTACCTGCCGCGAAAAAGGTTCGCTACAGCCTCCCGGTGATGCAATATTCTAACGACCCGCAACCCTGGCGCCTCCCACTGTACCTACTCATTGGCGTGCTCGCCGTTTTTCTGTTTCTATATCTCAAGAAGCGATGAGAATTCTGAGCTACAACGTGTCGCACCAGTTCTGGACCTGCGCACTGGACAAGCTCGCCTGGATTTGCGCGCAGATTAATCACTACAACGCGAACATGGTGTGTCTGCAGCACGTCTACACCGAGCGCGCGCGCCTCTTCGTGTACAGGCGCCTGCGCCTGCGCTACCCGTACAACACGTGGGACGGCGGGTTCATGGTCTTCGCCGAGCAGCCGTTCGAGTCGGCGCGCTACCGTCTGTACAAGAGCAACTGCGCGCTCTGGGAGACCGGCTTCGTCAAGGTCAAGACCGGCGGTGCGACCCTGTACGTGGTGGACAGCCCGACGAATGCGCAGTACATGGAGGTACTGGAGGACGCGAAAGCGGACACGACCAGCGCCCTGCTGGCGGTGCTCGGCACGTTCGGCAGCGAGGTGCGCCTCCAGCAGACGTGCGCCGTGTGTCCCGGCTCATTTGATGCAAACGACGTAGGAATGAGAATGCAGTTTTCTTATGTAGATGGAACTCGGCCAGATGTTGTTTATGTTCTGCGCTGCCCTCCGCGGTGCTTTCCCGACTCCGTGATTGGCATGATTGGCCACCTATGGATCAGCCCACATCTACCCCTGACTATTACGATCTAAATAATATACAATGGCTTTTTTCGCTTGTTCTGTGTGTAGTTTAACATGTAACAACAGAGATGAATTAAATGAGCATTATTTGATAGTTCATCCAAAATTGTTTAAACAATGCCCGATTTGTAGAACAGTACTTCGCAATTGGAGTGGAAATTTGCAGCGTCATTTAAAGAAACACAAAGAAGGGTTTGTATGTAATGAATGCAAGTTGCCATTTGAGACACCAGCTAAGTTAAAACGTCATGAAATGATTCATACAGGTGGCATATTTAAATGCACTGAACAAAATTGTACAGCAATTTATAGTTCAAAAGATGCTTTAAATTTGCATCTCAGTAAGAAACACACTGGTGCTTTTCGTTGTGACAAATGCCCTGAAAGATTTCAACAAGCATCGCTATTGATTTCACATTATAAGAGATTTCATCCAGAAGATCGAGCCTTTACATGTCCAATTGAGAATTGCTTTGAAACTTTCAATAATGATTCCAATTTGTCCTACCACATGCACCATCGTCATGCCACTTCTAAATCGGTTAAATGTGACTATCCTTTCGGTTGTAGCGAATGGTTCTTCTCCAAAAGTATAATGTATGAGCACAAACTTCAAACACATTATCCATCAGGACTTATATGTCCCAAGTGCGAGCAAAAGTTTGATTTCTGCATTGATTTTGATAATCATTATCAAAACAACCACGCAACAATTGATGAGAAAATCGCCTTCTCGACTGAGGAATCCAACCGCTGGTTATACAAACTATATTTCCTTAAATCTATCATGGACAGTACGTTCAAGATTGGTGTAACTCGTCGTCCTTTACATAAACGGATGTATGATTACAAACACAAAAACTATGCACATGCTATAGTTCATTGCTGGCAATTACCTCTATCGGTGAATACACATCGGTGTTATGCACATCAAATAGAAAACAAGATCCATTTAGAAATCGTACGCATGGGATTCGAAACAGTTGGTGATACGCATGAATTTTTCAAATTCAAATCATCACCTGAGGAAGAGACTTTATTAGTGACTAATCTCATTGATGAACAGCTTTCTTTAAGTGATTTCAATGAACCACTTAGATTGGCTGTTGATAATTTATTTGTGAAAAAACTTTACTTTGCGTATAGTGAATCATTACAACTTGGTAAAATTGGATTTACTACTCAAAGTGTGAAGAAACGGTTACACGGGATCAATAGAGAAACTCCTGGAGGTAATTTTATTAATATTGACGTAATTTTTGTTGATCCTGCTGCTACGCTTTATGAATTAAAAGCGTGGGAGAATGATGTGTTAGTACGATTGCATCAATGCTTTCCTGTAATGATAAAACATGAGTATTTTAGTTGTCCTCCTGAAGATGTTGATGCGGCTGTTGGGTTGTTTCAGCATCTTCCTGTCACGTTTAATGTCTGAGGTACGGCGTAGGCCTCGGTGCGCAGGCAGCGCTGGAGGCACGTGGGGTCGTACGGCTGCTCCTCGCGGCACCACTGCGCACATGCACCGCTCCACGGGTACCCCTGCGGTTTCTTCCGCATCTGGAAGTACCAGAACACGAATAAAGCTAACACGATTGCAAATACTACTACTCCGGCGGAACAGGGCATTTATTCTGTTAATCAAAGAATTTTATTGAACGTAATTTTTCGCCGGGGGTGAGGATAAAGCAATAGTCGCTCGGTTTGATCAGTTCGTCGGTGTCGTAGCGGAAGAGCTGCAGCTTGAACGGGGCGTCGGGTCGGACTCGCAGATACAGTACGAAACACGGCATGAGCAGGTGGTAGAAAACAGGGGCGTCGTCGATGAGGACGTGGAAGCGGGTTGCAATCGGAGGCGGGGACGGCGTCATGATGGCGCCGAGGATGCAACTGCGCTCAAACTCGTCGAAGGAGTCTTGCATCCAGTGGACGCAGAAGATGCGGAAGTGCGGCGGTAGCTCGTCGAGACAGGGCAGGGGCCTGTAGAAGAGGCTGGCGTAGACGAACTGGCGGATGGTGGCGACGTGGCGCGGGTCGCTGGTCGACAAGAACCTCACCAGCGGCGCACAAATTTCGTCGTACAACTCATCCATAATGCAACGAATTATCTACAAATTGCACCGTGATGGAGAAAGTTTCTTCAGTGTTGTGTGCGATGATATTTTTAATTGTATTTTAATGTTTGCGCCGAGCGCGCCGCAGGTCGCAAACGATCCGCAATACCGCAAACGATGGCGCAAGCCGAAGTTAAGGCCAGAGTTCTTCTGCTCGGACGCTGACGGAAACCTGATTGTGGTGTCGCACTGCAACGTCAACACGTACGACAGCCGAACTGGCCGATTCTTGCGCCGAATTGGACCATTTAAGGTCACCCCGAACTCCGTCGTTGTGGATTACAAGGGCGTGTTCTACATCGCGGTGCATAGGACATTGTATATCGCTTGCTTGCCATGGGTGAAATTTGGTTTCACAATACTCTCCTTGGCTCTGCGCAAAGATCATCTCGTGTTGTATGTGGCGCACTACGACGGAGTGATGGAAGTCTCGACCAGCACTGGAACTGTGCAGCGGGAACACTACCCGCACTGCTCTCCTCTTGAAATAGCCGTGCTTTCCACAAATGAGATTGTAATTCTATGCCGATTCCATGCTTTACTTCTGTTCGATCCCTTGTTTGGATACAAGGGACGCATCGACCTTATGACAGTCCATATGGAGTGTCAGATATCTGTTGACGCAAACAATTACGTCTACGTTTCAAGCTGCAACAACTACATCGACGTGTTTGATCTGCGCCGCTTTTCCTATGTTGGCAAAATTGGGTTTCACGGAACAGGACCCGGGCAATTCTCTTCCTTTCCGCGCGCGATGACGGTACTGCCTTCGGGTGCACTGGTGGTGGGCGCGATGCAAAAGCGCACCGTGCAATTTTTTAGATAATGCATAAAGTTTTATTATTGTATGCCAACTTGTAGGTGACTCCGGTGACAGATTGCATGGCCGATTCCAGCGTCTCGACCGTCATGTCGGGGGGCATCTCGAACGCGGCGGTGTTCGACCAATAGAAATCGGAGAGCAGGAGACGAATCGCCGCCGCCTCCGCGCGGGTCGGCTGGCGGTCGCGCGACTCCACCCAGAAGCGGTTCATGCGGCTGTCGTCCGCAGTCGAGCAGAAAATTGTGTAAGGCATCCTAAAAATGAGTGAAATGTTTATTTAAGCTAAATACAACAAAGCTTATTCACTTGAATCTGAGTCGTCTTCGTCTAAGTGTGGAGTACCGGGACAGGTGATGTGCATCGGGTCGTCAATGCTGAGGACGGTTGCATCCGCTTCGGAGTCCTCGATCTCGGGCATCGACATCGCGAACACGGTCGGACAGGTCGGACAACGTATGATGAGCTGACTGATTCCAATGAGGGTAGACAGGTCGACGTCGTACTTGAGGATGCGCACAGCACAGTGCAGGCAAATCGAGTGTCCACACGGGAAGCGGTACTCGCACATGCGCAGGCACTCGTGTTCAAACAGGTCCGCGTAGGCACGCGGGTAGCGGTCCTGGCAGATGGAGCACTGGAACGACAGGAGGTCGTCGGCGAGGATGTTGTCCATCAGCGCGCCGAGCGGCTTGCGGTACTTGTCAAACGCCTCCTTGCGGCGCAGCAGCTCGGTCTCCTTGATTGACAGGATGATTGCGGAGCGCTGGGTGCGCAGCGCGGCGACCTCCTGTTCCAGCGCCTTCAGGCGCTCGTCGACGTTCGATAGTTCGTCCTGCATACTACTTAGAGGGAGAGGAAATTTTGTTGCTGCCGCTCCAGTAGTTCGGCCCGTCGGTCTCGCCGCCGGTGTAGTCCCACAAGATCTCCGCGCCCTGGTGGATGTCGGTGAGCGCGATGAGGCAGAAGCGGTGGTCGATGACGGCGGACTCGGCGTTTTGCACCGGCCAGTCGTGCATGACGATGCGGTCGGGCGTGTTGCGCTGGCCGGTGGCAAGACAGATGGCGTCGTTGGCGAACTGCAGGACGGTGCGCGCGATCTGGCCGTCGATGTTGCGATGGTTGCCCTCGCAGACGACGTAGTCGGCGGTGATGTCGTGCGGGTAGCGCGCGTCCAATTCGCGGTCGGTGACGTACTCGCCGGTGAAGTAGCACCACGGCCCGCCGACGATGTCGCCCTCTTGGAACACGACGTGCGACGAATCCACCTGTGGACGTTTAGTCTCTGCATCAAGACGGTAGGCCTTCGGATCGCAGGCAAACAGGCCCCAGCCCTTGAGGCCAGGGAGAGTGGTGGGTGCGACCATCAGGCGGTAGCGCTGCATGAGGCAGTGCCAGCAGAAGCGGTAGTCGAAGTCGGTCGCGTTCTGGCAGCGCTGATCATCAATGAATGCGGAGCACTGGCTGCGCAGCGTGCGGCCGGCGAAGTGCGTGCCGGTCTGGGCCCACGGAATGCCGGACAGGGGCGACCGGTCGGCGAGCCGGTGATTTTTCTCCGGCGCAACGTACCCCACACACCTACTCAAATTGAAATTAAACATTTCCACTGTTACTTTTATTACTCGAAAATAATGTCTGTTCCCGAGCTGTTCATCACTGGCTACCATTTCGACGAGGACAAGGTCAACCGCCACGTCAGCATGGCGGTCTATGTGTACAAGAACACGATCCACTATGGCGCATCTGTCTGGAAGCCGACGCACGGTGCCGCCTGGAACAAGGCCCTGCACATGCAGACCGCGAAGGCCCGCCTGGCCAAGAAGCCGGTGATTGTCAAGCGCCTGGGCTTTGGCGCGCTGAAGAAGCACGAGGAGGTGCTGGACTTTGTGCGCTCCGAGATGTACCGCCACGGCTGCTCTAGCGACCGCAGTAGCCCGCCTTCTTGAAGTAGAAGATCCAATAAAGCGGACCCAAAAATATTGCTAACAACAGACCCTCCAAATCCAGGTTGCCCCCCGAGGGCTTCCATCCCATACAGTAAATGCTCATGCCGAGCGCCACCAGGCCGGCGAGCACCCACAGCACCAGAAACGTCATCATGCCAGCGGTCAACCCCTTAATATTCATTTTTTACTCTTTGCAAGACAGAAAATATGGACCGCCTCATCGACCAGCTGTTCCAGTACCCCATCGCGGACACGATTCGTGCAATTACAGGGGTCGCCGACGTCGTCGACCTGCTGGCGACGTACTACTCGCTCGTCAACATCCCGGTAGACAAGCGCTGCATCAAGTCGGTGGTCGTCATGATGCACCTGCACCAGTACGACATGGAGGTGACCTCGACCTCGAGGTACGCGGCCCTGTTGAACATCAGCCGGTCGCGGCTCGTGAACAACCTGATTTACTACAGCTTCTTCCACAGCCACGTGTTCAATTACTCGGCGGAGCAGCTGCGGCCGTTCCTTGACTTTTTGCTAAGAAACTGCGGAAGTCTGCTGTCTTCGCGCGCCGTGGTACTGTCGCCGGCGGCAGTGCACGCCTTTGGCGCTCCTTCTGCTCCACTACCGCCTTCTGCGCCTGGTCCAGGAAGTAGCTCGCGCGCACGATGTTCACCGGCCGGCGAATCGTCACGTCCGGACTGCCGCGGAACTCCGCCAACGCCGCACGCATGTCCCCCCCGTGCTTGCCGCACAACACCGCTAGATATTCGCGCGGCGGCGCAGCACTTATCCTACCGCGCCAGGCGAAGTGCTCCGCCGCAAACAGCTCGAGCCAGCGCCGCACCCCGATGTGCTTCTCGCAGCGGAACGCTTCTGCGCAACCTACGCAGCAGAAAAACCCCACTGCCCAGTACTCCTGCTTGTCCTGGTCGTACCGCACCGGTATGCCCCATGGTGGTTGACAATTGATTACCTGTAAACACCAATGACACAATTCATTTGTCTTTATTGGCCACTCGTTTTTCTCTTTACTGACACACAACATCGATGACCAGCGGGGCAGTGTGATACGGGTAGAATGACATATAGTGGGTGCAGCGCAGCTCCGTGTCGTCCTGCAGGTGCAGCACGAACTCGCAGTTGATGCCGATGTAGCTGGCCACCAGCCGGTACAGGTCGATGACGCGCATCGACGCGCTCGTCTTGACGAAGTAGTACATGCGCGAGTGTCTGAAGTGCAGCGCCAGGTCGATGGTCTCCTCGTCGTTGACGATGATCGGTAGTAGGGAGCCGAGCTTGTAGTCCACCATGCGGCGCACCAGCGGCGTGCGCATCATCTGATCGTTCTGGCTGTGGATGATCGCGCAGTCGAGCAGCGCCGCCACGCCGTCCTCCGACACCGCGCCGGGCGCGGCGATCAGCGTGTGCAGCAGAGTGACCAGGGCGCGGTCGATGCACGAGACCATCTCCCACTTGGCTACCCATTGGAGGAACGGAGTGCGCAGGAGGACCTGTTTGGGAGGGAGGCCGAGGCTCTTGGCACGGAGGATCTCGCAGAACAGGTGGGTGTGCAGCGGCGGGACGTCGGTCTTGAGGCGCCAGAACAGGGTGCGCAGCAGCAAGATCAGCGAGCACTCAGACATGCGCGGTAGGCTGGCCAAAACCAGGACGAGCTGCACATCTCGACCCACCGGCACAATTCTTGCCACACTGTTAATCAACTTCTCCATAAATGTATGCGCTGCGGATTTTCGACGGTGAGACAATGGTGGTGATGAACGGGTACAATGAGGTCGAGCGGGTGCGGTATGATGCGGACCGATACGCCGCACTGAACGGAAATCGCGACCCGATTCCGTTCGAGATTGCCAAATTTCTCGGCATCTGGAATCCCGCGGACCCCTGGCCGGAAATTAATACAGACAAGTACGTTTTCTTGATCGCTGACGACTCCATTGCAGTGTTCAAGAAACCTCATGTTAACTCCAAGAAGAACATCGACACGATCGCTTCTGCAGATGAACAGAAGAAGTTCATCGACCGCCACTTCCGCTTGCATCCTAAGACGTACAGTATGCGCGCATTGGATATCTTCTGTCTCTACTTCGCTCACAACTGCGAATCGAAAACTCAGTTGGACGTAACATGGCCAGACCTCGTCGCGACTGGACCTGAGTTCTTCGTCGACATTTCCCGTCTTGCAATAGATGATGCATATATGCACCAAATACCAATGCACGAACTCGTGGAGGAGTTGAACGCCGGTCATGAGTACCCCGACTGCATCGACTTCAGCGACCTGTTGCACGTGGAGCTGCTGCCGTTCGTGTGCCACACGACGCATCGCCGCATGTCGAAACAGGACGTCTTCCGCGCCGCCCACCATCTCGGCTACATCCTGCGCCCGCCGTACATCGAGCACCGCGAGTACATCCTGCGCGAGGTGCACTTCATGACCCGCAAGACGCTGCAAGTGTACCGGGACCTGGTGCGCCCCAGCTGGGCGGAGGCGAAGCCGCTGTTGACGGCGGCGTACGGCAACGCGGCGCTGTGGGCCAAACTCGACCATGCACTCTATTTCAAATAAAAACTTGTACATCACAGTTTCGCCCAAGACAGTGAACCTGTTTAATGCGCAGGGCGACCATATCGGGGCGATAGAGTGCCACGCGCACCAGGTAGTGAGCAACGCTAAGCACGTCTACGTCGCCGAAGACAGCGCCGTGCAAATATATAGTACAGGCGGCGAGCTGTTGCAATCATTTGAGTTCGACGTGCCATTGAGTATGTGCGTCGACGACGATGACCGGTTGGCGGTGTACGATTGGGGGCAGCGAAGTTTGACCATCGTCGGGGAACGGGTGATTCCGATGACGCAGACGATGGTCGACATGTGCTACTACCGCGGCGGCATCCTGTTTGTCAACAGCGGCGGGGTCCACCACCTACCGCTGCCGGAGGGGGAGGTCCAGACGCTGAGCCGCGAGCCGTCGTGGGCATGCGCGCACAGCTACTATGCGACGCAGGCCGGGGTCAAGAATGTCGAGGACGCGGAGCAGCTGATTCCGGTGCGCGCGCGGCGGCTGGTCTACTTCGACGCGACGCTATATCTGTCGACGACGAAGCAGATGTACACGTACACCTCCGACCACACCCTGCGGCGGCTAAATTTCCCGAGCCTGTGATAAACAATGAACGACTACAGCCAAGTGATAGCGGCATCCCACTACGCGCGCGTGCTCCCCGACGGCAGACTCGAGACGTGGCCCGACATCGTGCACCGGTACGTCGACTTCCTGAGCGAGAGCTACGCGGCGCAGCTGGCGCCGTATCGCGAGGAGGTCGTGCAGCAGCTGATTTCGATGAATGTGATGCCGTCGATGCGCGCGGCGATGACGGCGGGCGAGGCGGCGCGCCGCGATAACGTCTGCATGTACAACTGCTCGTTCCTGCCGATTCAGGGCATCGACGACATCGTGGAGACAATGGCGCTGCTGATGAGCGGCACCGGCGTCGGGTTCAGCTGCGAGGAGCAGTTCACCAGCCAGCTTCCGCCGGTGGCTGCGCGCAATACCGATACGCTGTACCACGTCGTGCAGGACAGCAAGGCCGGCTGGGTCGATGCGTTCCGCTTCCTGCTGGAGAGTCTCTGGTTAACAGGTTCCGATGTCGAGTTCAACTTCACACACATTCGGTCAGCGGGCACGCCGTTAAAGACGATGGGCGGGCTCGCGTCTGGGCCCGAGCCCTTGCGCACCCTATTTGAACGCATTCGGACACTGCTCGCAACCTACAATGCGGGGGAACAGTTGAGTCCTATGGATGTGCACCACCTGGTCTGTTGGATTGGCGATGTCGTGGTGGTCGGTGGCGTGCGGCGCAGCGCGCTGATATCGCTGAGCGACCTGCACAACGAGGACATCCGCGACGCGAAGACGGGCAAGTGGTGGGACAGCGCGCCGTGGCTGCGCGTTGCCAACAACTCGGCAGTGTACAACGGCAAGCCCGACCTGATCACGTTCGCGGCGGAGTGGAACGCGCTGCAGGAGTCGAAGAGCGGCGAGCGCGGCATCTTCA
>OEKW01000613.1_pt2 | contig 44125 bp, 53 predicted proteins | sample 1503291 | NCBI WGS metagenome assembly OEKW01 (sample SAMEA104379590, study PRJEB20068) | metagenome | biome: 1000743; feature: 77; material: 1998 | place: USA | collected 2012 | depth 25 m
CATGATCGGGGCTCAAAATGTCCTATACCTCGATGCGGCCACATTTCTGGTGTCCGCGGTATGCCTCATGCCGATCCGTCTGTCTGAGACCGTCCAAGCGCGCGGACAAACGGTTGACAGAGCCACCATAGTCCAAGATCTTTTGGTCGGATTTCGATTTATCTTCGTCCAGCACCGGACCGTTCTCCTTCTCATGTTCACGGCCGCCCTCTATAGTTTGGGTGCGAGCGCCTTCGTGTTCCTGTTGCCTGTATTTGCGACGGAACTTCTCGATGCGAGTGCCGTCGAACTCGGGTGGCTGTGGTCATCGCTCGGGATAGGCATGCTGGCTGCATCCGTCTGGCTGGCTTGGATCAATCAGGGAGATTTCCAAAATCGCCTGCGGTTGATTTCCGCCGCTCTGGCCGTGGGCGCCGTCGCCGTTGGCACGCTCGGCATGCTAGAGGCGCCGGTCATGGCCGCTGCCCTCATCATCGTGTTTGGCGGCAGCACCGCCATTTTCACACCGATTGTGTGGGCGATGCTGCAGGAATTGACGCCCGCACCTCTCTTAGGCCGTGTTTTTACGACCTTCAGTACCGGTGCCATGGCCTCCGCCATGGCCGGAATGGCAGGGTTCGGTTGGGTGACGGATGTCGTCGGCCCCGCAGCGAGCCTTGTAGGTATCGGGACACTGTTATTGGCCACCGCAACCGTCGCGGCGGCATTCAGTCGGCAACTTCGCGACAGGGCGGCTCCTAATTTCATTCCGGTGTAAGGCGATTGTATCGTGCGCCATCGCCTATGCTGATCTCGACGGAAACGAGCATGCGCGATGTGAACAGGTCCCAATTCCGGCACAACGGTTTTGGACAGGACGCGGGTCTCCTGGGACTCTGCCTGTGTATCGTACTCACGGGTCAGTTCACGAGTCCGGGGCGTGCGCAGAGTGCTCAGTCTTCCATCACAGCGATTCAGTTCTCTGTCGATCAGAGCAAAGTGGTGGAATCCACGCTTCCTGGCAAACCGCTGAAAGAGCCGCCACCCGCCCAGCCGGCTATGCAAGAACCGAAACCGGCTCAATCGAAGCAGCAGATGTCCAAAAGTGAGGAGACGAAGACGAAAAAAGACAGTGGTGAAGAGGGCGCAGAAAAAGAGAGCACCAGTAGGAAAACCGTCTCCTCGCTCATTCTGACAGTCAAGCTGGCGTTGCTGGAAGATCCCCGGCTGTTTCCTTATGAGATCGAGGTGGAGGCCGGATTGGACGAACTCACGCTTGAGGGGAAAGTGTCGACGGAGGCGGAAAAGGCCGCTGCAGGGAAAATCGCAAGTACGGTGGCAATGGTGAAATCTGTTTCGAACAAACTTGAGGTTGTCAAAGAACTGCCGGAACTCATCATGCACAAACAGGACGACATCATTACCCGCCATGTCAAGGAACGATTTAGCCAGAGTGCCACTTTGACCGCCGCCAACTTCGACGTGAAGACGGAACAGGGAGTGGTATCGCTCAGCGGCTCGGTGCGCTTCCAAGTGATTGTGTTGGAAGCCGCAGAAGCGGCCAGACAGGTTCCCGGAGTAAAAGCCGTGAGGACGAATAAGGTCAGGATTGAGAATGAGGGATGAGGACTTGGGAGACCTCAACGATCAACCGAGTCTCTGCGAGGCGCGGCGACTTGAAACAAACCGAGGCGCGGACGGTGAGTCATTGGCGTCTGCTTTTTGCGCGCGATTTTGGATTGATCTGGCTCAGCCAACTCGTGTCCCAAGTGGGAGACGGAATCTCAAACCTTGCCCTCCTCTGGTTTGTCTATTCGATTACCGGCTCGCCGGTGAAAACCACCATAATCGGACTTCTTCATACCATCCCACCCATCGTGCTCGGTCCCCTTATCGGCGTGTATGTAGACAGGCTGCCGAAAAAACTTTTCCTCATTGGGTCAAATGTATTGCGCGCTACGTTGATCGGAATCATTCCCTGCACCATCCAAGCCGAACTGTTCACGGTGAATCTCTTGTACGCCCTGGTTCTCTTCGATGCGGTAGCCATGGCGATGTTCAGTCCGGCGTTGACGTCCTCGTTGCCTCTGATTGTCTCGCGTACGCAATTCACGGCCGCGAATGCTCTTATCCAGAGCACGACCAGCCTGGGCATCATTTTCGGCCCAGCGGTGAGCGGGATAGGGATCGCATTCTTCGGTTCGCAGGAAGTGCTCTGTCTGAACGCAGTCACGTATCTTGTGTCGGCGTTATGCCTCGGAGTAGTGCGACTGGGAACATCGGAATCATCGGCAAGGCCCAAGAGTGCCGGTGGTTCGGCGTGGCAAGATTTGAATGAGGGGCTGGCCTTCATCGCGATCAGACAACGCGCTATCGCGCTGCTGGTCGCCACCGCAGGCTGCTATGGATTCGGCGCCAGCGCTCTGACGACGTTGTTTCCTGTCTTCGCGAGAAAACTCCTGGGACTGGGGCCTGTCGAGGTGGGATATCTCTGGTCCGCCCTGGGAGTGGGGCTGCTGCTGATGTCGCTGGCCCTTTTGCGATTCACAGAGTGGAATCTATCTGACCGCACCAAGATCATCGCGGGAGCGAGCGTAGTCTGCTCGTTGGCAATCGGGGGGCTCGTCTGGACAAAGGATCTACTCCTGGTGGGCCTGCTCATGAGCATCATCGGCGGTGGCATGGGAGCTTTCACCCCGATCGCATGGGGCATCGTGCAGGAACTGACTCCTGGTAACCTGATCGGACGGGTGATGAGTCTCTATGGTACCGGTGCAATGACCGCCGCCATCAGCGGAATCAGCATATTCGGTTGGGTCACAGAACGATTTGGCGAATCAATAGGCATAGCAGGCATCGGCGCGACGTTTCTTCTCACGGCCTCTCTTGGAGGCTGGTTGAGCTGGTCTACTCGACATCAATGAGGGACATATGGAACACCTCGATCGTGGAAATGATCAATGCCACATTGTCGCCTGCTCCTCACTGACCGATGCCCACATCGAGGTTCTGAAGCATGGCGACACCTTTGGCCTATTCGATCGAGACGGCGACATCCATTCTCTGAGAACCGGCTCGCAAGGCCTCTATCATGAAGGAACCCATTTTTTATCCCGATTCGAGTTGACCCTCAATGGGGAGCGACCGTTGCTGCTCAGCTCGACGATCAAGGAAAACAACGTCCTGCTCAACATCGATCTGACGAACCCCGACCTGATGCATGAGGGACAGGTAGAAATTCCGCGCGGAGCGCTGCACCTGTCTCGATCCCGGTTTCTGTGGCATGGCCGCTGCTTCGAACGCCTTCGAGTGCAGAACTACAGTCTCCTTCCCATTCCGATACGGCTCTCCATCTCGGTGGATGCCGATTTTGCCGACCTCTTCGAAGTCCGTGGGAAGGTGCGAAGCCGCCGAGGCCGACGCGTGGAGGCCGTTACATCCAAAGACGGCATTTCGCTCGGGTATGAGGGGTTGGATCGTGTGGATCGGCGGGTTACCCTCCGGTGCGTACCGGCTCCGAGTGCAGTCGATGCCGATGGGGTCCGCTTCGACACGCTCTTGCCGGCGGGCGAGGTCGCTCAGTGGGATCTTACAATCTCTTGCGAAGCCGGCCCGCGAATTAGGTCCGACCTTTCGTATGAGCATGCGCTCACCGAGGTCGAACAAGATCTCCATTCTGCCAGCGCTGACGATTGCCTCATCGTGACATCGAATGAGCAGTTCAACGTCTGGATGAACCGCTCACTTGCCGACCTCCATATGATGGTCTCAGACACTCCAGATGGCCCATACCCCTACGCCGGTGTCCCATGGTTCAGCACTCCGTTCGGACGCGACGGACTCATTACCGCATTCGAGTTTTTGTGGATGAATCCGAGCATCGCCCGGGGTGTGTTGGCGTACCTGGCCGCCACCCAGGCGAGGGAGGTTGTCCCGGAGCAGGATGCAGAGGTTGGCAAAATTTTGCATGAAACTCGTAAGGGAGAGATGGCGGCGCTCAACGAAATTCCATATGGTCGCTACTATGGGAGCATCGACGCGACGCCGCTGTTCATTATGCTGGCCGGAGCCTATTACGAACGGACGGGCGACCAGGCCTTCATCACGCGCATCTGGCCGAATATCGAGCTCGCGTTGCAGTGGATTGATGATACGGGCGATCTCGACGGCGATGGTTTCGTGGAATACAGCCGCCGGTCGAAAGGCGGGCTTATCCATCAAGGATGGAAAGATTCGCAGGACGCCGTATTTCATGCAGATGGTCGCCCGGCGGAGGGACCCATCGCGCTCTGCGAAGTGCAGGGTTATGTATTTGCCGCGAAGCGGCGCGCAGCCCGATTGGCTCTGGTATTAGGACGTACGAAGCAGGCCAGGCAGCTCCTGAAAGAGGCGGACACGCTACAGAGTCAGTTCGAGCGAAACTTCTGGTGCAACGACCTCTCGTTATATGCGTTAGCCTTGGACGGCTTCAAGCAGCCTTGTCGAGTCAGGGCGTCGAATGCCGGCCATTGTCTCTGGACTGGTATTGCCGACCAAAAGCACGGCATGAGAACGGCCATGACATTAGTAAGCAGGGAGTTTTTTAACGGATGGGGGGTCCGGACCGTCGCCGCCACTGAAACCCGCTTCAATCCGATGGCCTACCACAACGGATCGGTTTGGCCGCACGATAATGCTCTGATCGCAGCCGGCATGGCCTCCTACGGTTTCAAACAAGGGGTACTGAAGATTCTTTACGGTCTTTTCGATGCCAGCCTGTTTCTCGATCTGCATCGCCTGCCTGAACTGATGTGCGGGTTCTCGCGCCGAGCCGGTGAAGGTCCGACACTGTACCCGGTGGCCTGTAGTCCTCAGACGTGGTCATCGGTTGCGTTGTTCCTGTTGCTCCAATCCTGTCTCGGTTTGAGCATTGAGGCCCCGCGGGCCCGCCTGTCGTTCTCACAACCGGTTTTGCCGCCGTTCCTTGAGCACATTCAGATCAGGAATCTCAGGATTGGAGAGGCAGAAGTTGATCTCTCGCTTGAACGCCATGCAAAGGATGTCGGCATCAACATACTGCGGCGAGAAGGGCACATCGAGATCGTCGTCACGAAATAATCATATCTGTGTCTTCTTTGATTCTGCACGATCAGGTTGAGTCGAGACATCTTGTTCTCGACGGACAAGATGTTCCTTCCACAAACATTCTTCTTGCGTGACAGTAACTTGTGTGTAGCCCGTCACTCGATGACATCCAACCGGTCCGCTTATATCTCGATACGTATAACCGATCAATGGTTTTATTTGTTGGAAGTCGAATGCCCGTACTCGTTGTAAACATTGAGAGTTATCCGATGAGGATGTTTCGATCTGTAGAGAGGTCCGAGTCTTGCTCAATGCCGTAACATCACCTCTATTCAACGTATCTGCTCAGAAAAAGGGAGGGTCAATGAAAGAGATGAACCATATTCAGTCAGTGACGTTCCCCATAATGAGGCAGAGACATCAGAAAGTCGGAGCGATGCCAGTCTTGCGCGATCTGGCAGGCCCTGTCTGCGCTCATTGCGGGAGTCTCCGCTATTTTCTCGTCTTTCGCGTGAGCCGAGACGGCTGGAACGGAATACTTGTAGGGCGATGTCGCCGTTGCCAGAACGCCCGAGAGTTGACAGCAAGCGACATTGAAGAGGGATGCCATGCCTAATCATAGAAGCATGAACAAGAACAACAGGAGGATAGAGTCATGAACGACCAAACACGATGTACATGGATGAGCATGACCAACTTATTTGCCGGTTTTCTCGCTGGAATCTGCACAGGCGTGTTGTTCGCAGCTCAATCAGGTTCCCGGACACGGCGGCAACTCCACAGTCTCGCTAAGGATCTGCAAGAAGAAACGAATCACATCCTGAGTGACGCGAGAACATCGATCGGCAAGGTGATCGAGCAGGGACGGAGCTTCGTGAGATAAGCGACCGCAAGGTTGCCAGTCAGGATTATTTGTGAGACCGCAGCAGGCGGCGTGAATGCGCTGGAGGAGAAGACGTCACGAACCTGCTTCGCCAGGGAGAGGGGAGAGACGACTCAGGAGAAAATGCCAATGAAATGCCAACGTTGTCAAGGATATATGGTCGGCGATCATTTTATGGATTTTTTGAATGTGGCCGGCGAGATGGTGTTCAACGGGTGGCGGTGTCTGAATTGTGGAAACATCACCGACCCCGTGATTATGCGGCATCATCAGGCGACAGAGCGTGTTCCTGCAAAGTCTAGGCGGCGCTGGTGGCGAGTCGCTCTCACGCATCCCGGTTCGTGAAGCCGCGAGAGTGACTCTTTGCAGATGAGGAGAACGTGATGTCCAATCTAATCGTTGTTTCAAATCGTGAACCGTATGAGCATAACTCAGTCGACGGCGGTGTTGTCTGTCAACATACTGACGGGGGATTAGTTTCGGCCTTGGACTCGGTAATGAAATGTATCGGCGGTACGTGGGTGGCCTGGGGCAGTGGAGGCGCCGATCGGGAGGTGCCGGGGCAGGTCGATGGTCTTCCTGTGCCTCCTGATTCGCCGGCCTATCGATTGAGGCGAGTCTGGTTGGACTCTGCTGTGGTCAGAGACGGTGTCCAGGGCTATGCCAACGAAGTATTGTGGCCGCTCTGCCATGTCACATTGGATCGCGTGTTTTACCGGAAGGCGTTCTGGGCCGGCTACCAGGCGTTGAATCGCCGCTTTGCGGACACGGTGTTAGACGAGTTAGACAAGCAGCCTGCTTCCGTGTGGGTCCATGATTATCACCTTGGGATTCTACCGGCGTTGATTAAGAAAGAATCACCCGATACCACGATCTGTTATTTCTGGCATGTTCCCTGGCCGGGACCGGACGTGCTCCGCATCCTGCCGGAACGGCGAGAACTGCTCGAATCTCTTCTCGCGGCCGATTGTCTCGCCTTTCAGACGATGTCGTATGCGACAGCGTTTGCAGATTGTGTGACGAAGTTCTTGAATGCTTCGGTTTCCATCGATCCGTTTAAGGGGATTGTAATGTATCGCGGACGCCAGACGACACTGACAGCACGTCCGATCAGTGTGCATGTCAGCCAGTTCTCCGAATTGGCAAAATCGACAGAAGTCGAAGACCTCATCACTCGCACAAGGCAACGGCATGGTGTGTCCCGCGGGGTTCGAATCGGACTTGGTGTCGATCGCCTCGATTACACCAAGGGTCTGATGAAGCGTCTGTGGGCATTGACGGATTTTTTCGAGCGATACCCCCGGTATCATGGGAAGTTCACCTTTATTCAGGTGGCCATTCCGACTCGAAACAATGTTGAAACCTACCGCCGGTATCGGGAGCTGATTAAAAAGACCGTGACGGAGATCAATGACCGTTTCGCGGTGCCGGCGGAAGGGAGACACAAGGGTTGGAAACCCATCGAGTATGTCGAGGGACGCGTGAACCTGCCCACACTCGTGGCGTATTACAGGATGGCCGATCTGACACTCGTCAGTTCGGTGTATGACGGGATGAACCTCGTAGCCAAGGAATATGTCGCTTCGCAGGTCGAAGAGGCGGGTGTACTTATTGTGAGCCATCTCGCCGGAGCCGCGGAGGAATTAAGCGGGGCGCTGGTTGTGAATCCGTACGACCAGGAAGGAATGGCCGATTCGATCAGGCGGGCGCTGGAGATGCCCGAAAACGAACGGCGAGAGCGGATGCGGCAAATGCGTCTTCATCTCAGCACCCACGATATTTATCACTGGGCCGAGAGTTGTTTGCGCGATGTGAACATTGAAGTCGGTCAGTTAGAGAGCGCGCCGGGATGAGCCCGCGCTAAGCGGCTTCAGTGGCTACGTCGTCGCATTGGACGTGGATTTGCGACGGAGGCATCGAGGATATCTTTGTCGAGAGCACTGCTCTGACCGACGCACTGTACGATCATGTTATGAAGCTGAATCTGCGTGCTTGACTGAGACGTATGCCTAGTGTCGCTCGGCTACATGGCAGAGCGAATCTCGACCGACTCCTCCAATTGGACAGCGTAGGACCTGATGATTCGGGTGATGCCGGATGTTTGGGGGTGCGGGCTGTGTCGTTACGGATGCGACTGATCATGTGGCTAGCACGGCGCAGAACATAATCCGATCGAGGAGGAGCCAATGAAACCAGCTATGAGTGTATTGGCATCGGCGCTCGCTGTGGGAATGGTACTCGGACTGATATGGGAGCCAAGAGAACACATTGTAAAGGCCGCAGAACAGCCCGGCGAGACGGCACAGAACATCGAGTCGGCAAGCCGAACATGGTCCGGTGGCGCCGCAGTCGGTTTTCTCAGTAACACGCCGGACGGGACTGCCGTTGCACTTAATTTGCACGGCGACCGATTTTTTCAGAGAAATGTATCTCTGGGGCCGCTATTGCAGCTCGGCTTTACAGAAGACATGAACCAGGTTGGGTTTTCCGGTCAAGGAAAGTATTGGATCGACATTTCTCAGACCGAGAACCGGGCAAAACTGGTGCTACAAGCCGGGGCCGGATTCGTTCACGCGGATCATTTTCGAAACGATACTTCGTTCTTGATCCCTCTTGGAATGGGCGTTGATTATTCGATGACGCAAACGATCGGACTCACCGGGACATTTTTGCTCAACTTTACTGACCTCGATACAGGGGCGAGGACTCATACAAACGTGATGCCCGGTCTCGCATTCGGGGTCCGGTTCTAACTCCGCGAAGCCTGCGTAGTTTCCCCCGTGTGTGCGTGAAGTAAGGAAACATTCGTACTATGAGGGGCGGCGATATGGCTCTCTGCAGCGGCGCACACAGGCTTGCGCAGACCCTTCATGAATAGTCCGTGCTACGGGCGATCGGTGGAGAGGCGTTTGGCGAGGCGGTGGGCCAGTCGGACCATGCCGGCCGAGCGATCGGCGGGGTCGAGCAGCACGTTCATGACATGCAGGCGGCTGGAGTCGGCCAAGGCGGCGGTGAGCCCTCGCTCGAATTCCCCTTGAGTTGCGATCTGCGTGCCGGTTCCGCCTCCGATCATGTCGCAGATTCGTTCATAGTGCCACTCATGGACGTCGTTGAAGGGGCCTTCGAGAATCTCCCGTTCAGTGGAGTAGCCGCGATTATTCAATACGACAACGATAGGGGTTTGACCATATCGCACTGCGGTCGAAAGTTCTGTTCCGGTCATTTGAAACGCGCCGTCGCCGACCAGCACGATCGGTCTGAGGGTGGGATCGGCAAATGAGGCGCCTACAGCTGCCGGGACGGCAAATCCCATCGAGGTGTAATAGGCTGGAGAAATGAACTCGAATCGCCCGTGGACATGGAGATCGGCTGCTGCAAAGAGCGACTCTCCGACGTCGGCGATGACGAGAGTATGTTCGTTCAAGAGGCTATCGAGATGCCGGAAGAGCCCATTCAAGGTCACGGGGGCATCCGGCGCAATTGTACCTTGTACTACGGAGAGCGGTGCCGGCAGTGGGCGGGAAGGAAACGAAGGGAGCGTATTGCTTACCAGTGCCTTCACGAAGTCTTGAAACCGGATGGCATCGTAGCGGTGGTGTTTGATAGCGACCCGATCGGCTGTCGCGTGAATCGTACGGCCTTCCGTCAGTAAGGGCGAATCGGCATTGAGATCCTCGACATCGGATAAGATCGATCCCAGGATCAGCAGGCAGTCGGATGCATTGATGAACTGTTGGACCTCGTCACGTGCGATGAGACCCCCATATACCCCGACATAGAGTGGGTGATCTTCACGGATAATGGACTTGCCGAGCAGAGTTGAGGCAATGGGGACATTGAGCTGTTCAACCAGGCGAATCAGATCGTCTTGCAGGCCGAATCGCCCAATCTCTGCGCCGGCTAGGATGGCAGGACGACTGGCCGAGGCCAACATGGCACGAACTTCAGCGATGGCTTCATCCAGCGCGGCGGTATCACTTGGCTCATCGTCGAGGCACAAGGGCCGCAAAGGGTTTGCCAGTGGTGTATGCACGAGATCGCGAGGGATTTCAATATAGATTGGCCGGCGATAGCGCAACAGTGCCGCAAAGGCTCGATCCATTTCCCGTTCGGCGGTTGATGGATCGTCCAGGGAGATAGCGGCCACCGTGATCTTCTCGAAGACATCGCGTTGTGTGGAGAAATCACGCACCATGTGGTGCATATAGGGTGTGCGAACACGCTCCGAGAGTCCTGGCGATCCGGTGAGGAGCACTACAGGCGATCGTTCCGCATAGGCGCAGGCGATCGCATTCACAGTATTGAGTCCGCCGACGCAGTAGGTCACACAGACTGCCCCGATGCCATTGATACGCGCATAGGCATCCGCCGCGAAGCCCGCGCAATCCTCACGGGTGGTTCCGACATGTTGAATGGGTGAGGCCTCGATCAATTGATAGAGGCTGAGGACATAGTCGCCGGGGATTCCAAAGATATGGCGGACTCCCAACTGGTGGAGCCGGTCGATCACCGCGGAACCGATGGTCGGTAATCGTTTCATTGTGTGGTTTCCTGGTTCACAGTGCGAAAAACACGAGATACCTCGCTATAGGCGCAGCAAACCATAGTGAGAGTCAGCCGTCAAGCAAGCAGGCACGTCCGGAAGGGCTTGACGTTCTGGTTGCACCATTGGATAAGTACGCCATGCATCTTGGTAATGACAGTCCACGCGGGCAGGTTCGCCTCTCCCGCACACGTGCGCTCGAGGAATTCGGGTATCTTTGGATCTATGCCGGTTATGTCGAGGAGGTCAGCGGCGAGCCGGCCTCAGGCGACGTGGTCGATGTCATCGCGTCGAATGGGCGATTCTATGCCCGAGGACTCTACAATCCTGCATCCAAGATTCGCGTGCGAATCCTAACGTTCGACGACGAGCCCATTACAGAACAGTTTTGGAGGGGACGGCTTGCGCAGGCTGTGAGGCTACGGCGGCGCCTCGTCACCGGCACCAGTGCCTATCGGCTTGTCTATGGAGAAGCCGACCGATTGCCGGGCTTGGTCGTGGATCGGTACGACGATGTTCTGGTCATGCAGACACTGTCTGCCGGTATGGACTGCCGGAAAGATCTGCTGGCCGATCTCCTTTGTCAGGAATCTGGAGCCATGCGGGTGTATTTGCGCAACGATGCCAAGAGCCGCACGTTGGAGGGGCTGCCGATGGAGAGAGGATTTCTCCGAGGGAGCGGTGCAACGACGGTCGAGATCCAGGAAGGACCGGCTCGTTTTCTTATCGATATCGAACGGGGGCAAAAAACCGGTTGGTTTTGCGATCAACGAGAGAATCGACTGGTAACAGCACAGTTCGCAGTCGGTGCAGAGGTGCTGGAGGTGTTCGCTCATACTGGAGCCTTTGGCATCCATGCGGCGCTCGCGGGGGCGAAGTCAGTGGAAGGATTGGATGTGAGTGCGGACGCCTTGGCGCTTGCGCGTAACCATGCGGTGCTCAACAAGGTGGATGATCGGTGTGTCTATCGAACGGCAGATGCGTTTGAGGAGATGCGAAAGTTGGAACGGGCTGGGCGCCGCTACGATCTGGTGTTGCTCGATCCTCCGGCCTTTGCCCGCAGTAAACAGGCCGTGCCTCGTGCCCTGGCTGGATACAAAGATGTGAACTTGCTGGGGATGCGGCTCACCAGGCCGGAGGGGTTTCTGGCCACGAGTTCCTGCTCCCACCATGTAACTGAGCAGGAGTTCTGGACGAGTATTCGCCTTGCTGCGCGCGATGCGAAGCGGCAGGTCCGTTTGCTTGAACAGCGTGGACAAGCCAGCGACCATCCCATCTTCGCCACCATGCCGGAAACGCGCTACTTGAAGTGTTTCATACTGCAAGTTTTGTGAGCGAGGCAAGCGAGACTCGCACGAATAACTAATCGTTCGGCGGTTCGAAGTGGCCAGACGGGCGGTTCTGCCAGGGAATCGTCGCCTGTTTGGCTTGTTTGACGAGGCTGCGCAAATTCACTTCCGCTGCGCGGAGCAGCTTCGGTTCGCCGCTTTGCATGATAGCGGTCAATAGGACATATAGTGAACGATCCATCCGCGATCCGGCGAGAATTCGTTCTGTGACAGGGTCGGGGCCCGTGGGAGGAGGGTTATCATCTTCCTCGGGATTGTCAAATAGGGTGCGAAACGCGGTCGGATGGCTAAAGAGCCAGGCTGGAGGGATCTTCAGGGCGGCAGCGAGTGTTTCTAGTAGCGAGGCGGAGGGATCAAGCGTATCCGCTTCAATTTCCTCCAGCGTGTGAAATGGAAGATGCGATTCAGCGGCCAAGTCGTTGACCGAATGACCTCGTGAGATACGCCAAGCTTGAATCTGTTGTCCAATCGCCATGGCGCGATGGTACTGAAACTAGTCCCCTTTCTGCAACCGCCCTCTGTTGGCCTGTGGTGCGATAGGCCTTGAAACGCGAGGGTTTATGCGTAATATCCCTCAGTGGAAGATGGGCGATGACTTAAGGTATAATGCGTTTCCTGGTTCACTCTCGATTCAGTGAGGAGGCGTATTATGTTGGGAACGGATATTCGCGGAATTATCGCAGAAGAAGAAGAAGTTCAACGGCGAAAAGATGCCTTGAAATCGCTCTTAAGCATGCGCTCCAAACAGTTACGTGAGTCGTTGGAGCAGCGGATCAAGCGGGCTCGGACTTGTGGAGATTGGATGCAACTTTCTCAAGAAGAATGTGCCACGCTGCATAAGCAGGAAAAGCTCCATCTCAAGTCGCAGTTTGACAAGCTTCAGCACGAGCAGGATCGAACCAGGGGGAAGTTGACCGCACTCAAACGAGCGAAGGCGCGCGCCCAGCGAATTCGGGCTGCTGAAGCGGCATCAGGGCGGAAGCGGCGCTGACTCAGTTCTGTCCACTATGACGCGCTAGCGTGGCTTCCTCATTTCCCCTCCTGACGCGCTCACTAGGGGCGCACATTCGTGAACTTCTCCTTGATAGACGTGTGCGCACACAGGACGGCGCCTTCGTGGTGGAAGGCGCCCACGCAGTTCGAGATCTCCTGATTCGCTATCCCGAACAGATTCTTACGATCGTCATCGCCCACGGGTATCTGCTAAAAGAATCACAGAGGGACCGACTCGTTCGACTCGCTTCGTCAGCACAACAGTACACCTGCACAGATATCCAGTTCTCAAAACTGTCCGATTTGGATGCGCCTCAAGGCATTCTTGCTGTAGTGCGGCAACCGATATGGGATGAAGGAGAGTTGCTTAAACAGTCGAGTGTCTTGGGGATTTTTGGAGAACAACTACAAGATCCCACCAACGTTGGGGCCATTATTCGAACGGCAGCCGCGCTCGATGCGAGTGCCTTATGGCTCACACCGCAGTCAGCCGATGTCTATCACCCCAAGGTAGTTCGCGCGACGAGTGGGGTGTTACTCGCGCTGCCGATTTTTTCCGCTAGGGATGTGTCTGGATTGATCCGGCAAGGTTGCCAGATCTTTGCAGCAGAAGTGACAGGAAGCGGGGCCGTTTCGATTGGTGAGATTCAGCGGGCGCCACGGAAACTGGTTCTTGCCGTCGGTAATGAAAGTCGCGGTTTGTCTGTTCAGATCCGCCAGCAGGCCACCACGCGATTTACTATCCCCCTCAGTCGTGACATAGAATCGCTCAATGTCGCGGCGACCGTAGCCATCGCCACGTTCTACTTCTCGCGACTTCCCAAAGGGGAATGACCTCGATCCCATTCACGTGTGCGAATAGATCGGGCCGGTTCGTCATCGCTCTCTAATTGGAAGTGAGGAGTGGTGCCGAGGGACAGAATTGAACTGTCGACACCAGCCTTTTCAGGGCTGTGCTCTACCAACTGAGCTACCTCGGCACGGGTTAAAGCAGGAAGAGGGAAGCACTGTTACAGGATCGCCTCAGAAAAATCAAGTTGCCCGGTCATGTCGTTTAACCAATACACACGAGACAGATCGAATAGACCAAATGAACTGGATAGGCTGTGGCGGAGAGGGAGGGATTTGAACCCTCGGTAGAAGTTTCCCCCTACGGCAGTTTAGCAAACTGCTGCCTTCGGCCACTCGGCCACCTCTCCACTGCTTCAGCTCTATGCGGGATTCCCAATCATCTGCGACAGAGGTCGGTGACTATAGGAAGACCAGCAAGGGAGCGGTGATCTTACCCCAGGCCATGTGAGAGGTACAAGCGATTGGCGGGGCGGATCGAGAAAAACTCTCGGGGGGAGACGGAAAGGCTCACAGGTCAAGTGACTTGGTCCACCGAAACACAATCGGTTTTTTTGCAAATTGAACGAGGGAAGACGAGAGGTTCTGCGCCCATTGCCGTGTCTGTTTCATGTTGAGTGTGGGGTTATGGTCCCATGACGGCAAAGGCATAGGGTGGGCCTGCGGATCTCCTGCCGAAGCCGGTTGCGTGCGGAAACCGGTCATACCGGTGAGGGGTGTCATGTAACGGAGTTCAACATGGCTGAGTCTGACCACACCGCTGACTGCCAACATGTGCAAGGCGGTTTGTTTTTGCTTCTTGCGCGCTCTGCGCAACTGCAAGTACTGAAGCGGAGAAGCGAGAGGGTGCATTGTGTCTTCCTTCTGTGTTGAGGTGATGCAGAAGTGTTCTCACATCCAGAGTATTTGACCGAGATCTTCATCGAGACCGCGAGGGCGCTGGCACTGCGAACAGCGGGCGAAGAGTCCCTCAGCTTGTGGCCGCATATTCCCGCGAAGCACGAGCTGATACTTACGGCCTCCGCAGAAGGGGCAGGCGTTGCCGTCTAGCTCTCGCCGAATGGCTCCGATCTTCCCAATCTGTTTGTGCATCGGTCTGTCCTCCAGGAGGATGCCTGTAGCGCGTGCTGTTGAACGTTATAGTGGGGCAGAGCAGAATTTTTGAAAATACCGTAGAGGTAGGTGGGGCTGAACTAAAGTGGGGGCAGCGTTGGCCATGAAGCCTTATCTCGATGAGAAAGCATAAGTATTTTCAGTCTATTGTGTGTCTAAGTGAATGTTTTTCAAAAGCTCTATGATGGAGAGAAATCGTCTCAGATTGAGGGTTGGATAAGCAAATGGGCTGCGCGTAACCGTCTGAGCGATAAGTGTGGATATAAGCACGGTGAAGCAGTTGGTGAGGCGGGTCTTATCAGGAAGGAGAGAAGGCCTCTTATTGCCGTCCTGGCATAGGTAGAAGAACGCCGATGTGATAGATATTCAAGGTCATGCGCATTCTGATGTCATTGGCAGAGGGGGCGAGATTTGAGACCCCTACAGCGCCAGAGACTATAGACCTCGATCTACTCCTATCGTACCGTTCTCAATCACTTATAGAAGAATCCAAGGCAGGTGAGGAACCTATTAAAACCGATGGGACTCGATAGTTCTGCCACAGTTGAGCCACAGTTAGCTTATCTGACCCCCCACCATGCACACTTGGGATACCCCGCCCGGTAGGGGCCCCCTAGCCTCATGTCAGCAGGCTGACAGTGCCACGGGAAAAGGCACCTGAAATTTTTGGGAGAAAACAAAAAGGGAGGTAGAACAGGGGCTGATTTGTCATAAAAAATGATTTTGAGAGCAGTTTGGTGAGGAAGCGGTTAGATTTCTTCATGTTACGTAGTGCTTAGTAGGTGCAATGCCGCGTGGACCTGGCGGTCACATGGCGGAAAACCTCCGGTGATGAGGCATTAGCCATGCCTGGATTTCCGTTCGGCCTCGCGGGTATGGGGGACGGGACGGAAAAGGTGCCAGAGTTTATTAGGTTGGCGCCACCAAGAAAGACTATTTGCGCTGTTTCCGCATCCATCACGCCAGTCCCTTCAGACCGCGACTGAAAAGGAAGAGGGAATTCTACCGCCCCCTGCATGCGCTCGTGAGAATGTCCGTCATTCGACCTCAGACAACAAATGCTGTAGGGCGGCTTCGACGTGTTCGGTGCCCACGTCGGCGTGACCAGCTTTGCCATGTTCTATGGCTTCGTTGAGATGATTAATCCCTTCGCTCAAATGCAAGCCTCTACCTCCCATCTTCGCAAACTGCAGCGACGTTTCCGCATGTTTCACAAGCTCCTCAGCATGCCCCTCTTTGCCATGGGCCACCGCTTGCTTGGCGTGGTCGATGGCCTCCATGACATTACCCAAGGGGGACGGGTGGGCGTTCACCATGGGCACATTAACGAACGCTCCAAGCGCAGCCAGAATGAGGACACCACGGTAGAATTTGCTGATCAACTTTGTCTTCCTCCAGGGTTAGAATTCACTGCCGAAATCGCCTGACCTTAACACAGGGTTTCGGTAGCCTGTCAAGAAGTCTTGACAGGCCTTGCGAAACCGAGTTTTTTGTTTGAGACCCTCGCTCAGAAGTCGTTACATGCGGGGAGAAGCTTGGCCTAGACTCAGTGTAGGCAGGATTCCGATGCAGGTCTCGATTGCGCCTTCATTCCTGTACATTCCGGGTTCTTGTCTGGCCTAGCTTCCTCAACGTTCTTCTTCACATCCTCACTCACGGGTGGCTTCTGGTTGGCCTCCTTTGCCACTGGTGGAAGCCCAATCAAGAATACTCCAAGACTGGCGAATATCAAGAGGCAAAGTAGTAGACGGCTAAGCATGGTGAGTCCCTCCAGGGTATGAGCGAACTCTGCAATAAGGAAAAATAAATGTCAACGGTAGCGGAGAGGTCTAACGAGGAGGCGCATTGCAGGAGGGATGCGAAGGGGGCGCAAGAGGGCGAGCGGGGTGAATATTGACCACCAAGACTAAATACCAAGGGATGATGGGGTGATGCTTGTATATCCTTAGGCGATGGACGAGTTAGGTGGTGACGACTGGAGGAATTATTGAGGGAAAAAATGCAGCTATGTGGGACCGTGACAGACTTTAGCCACAGTTTAGCCACAGATCTGGCTCAAAAACTCCAAATTACACAGGAAAATATGGCGGAGGGGGCGAGATTTGAACTCGCGGACCCCTTGCGAGGTCTCCAGTTTTCAAGACTGGCACGTTCGGCCACTCCGTCACCCCTCCGACTGATAGCTTCTCTATGATTTCATCGAGCTCTGGCTTTTCCCATTTACCGCCTTCGATACGACGGTGCGGCGGCGGTGCGGATTCGGTCGCTTTCGGGTCTACTGAATCGGTCTTCTCGACTACATCATCGAGACGATGTACTTGATGCCGGTGATCTCCTTCAAACAGGTGCGAGTATACATCCAAGGTGATACTGATGCTACTGTGACCCAATTGTTGTTGGATGTATTTCACGTTTGCGGCTTGCTGAATGAGCAGACTGGCGAACGTATGTCTTGTGTCGTGGAACCTCACACGTCTTAAGCCTGCCGCTTCGAGGCAAGCGTAGAATGCTTTCCTGAGAACTTCAGGAGTCATACGGTTGCCCTGCGGAGTCAGGAACACCCATTCTGGTAGGGCCTGCCCTTTCATGGATGCCTCAAGTTGACGAGTCTCCTTGATCGTCAATAACTCTCTCCCCAATTGCGGCGAGAGATCAACGCGCCGGATCTTTTTCGTCTTGGTACTGGTCTCCTGACGCCTCACCACATTGTGCCTAACCTCAATGAAGCTGCCTTGAAAATCAACGTCCTCCCAATGCAGCCCGATCAGTTCGCCTTGCCTCATGCAGGTTCTTACGGCACACATTGCTGATATTGCCTCTTGTCACCTCATCCAATCGTGCTGTCCCAGGGCATGGTAGAGGTGCCCGTTGCAGACCCTTCGGTACTCTGCCGCCGTGGACGGTTTACAATTGCCCTCTACGTAGGTCTTCAGCCAGTTGTCCGCGTACTCTTTCAGTGTGGGAACAGCGGCCTCTTCCTGAGAGAGGACCACTGGATTGCCATTCGCTTCGGACCACTTGATCTTGACCCCAAAGTTTTTGGCGAACTCCTTTGCACTTTCTTGTCAGAGAAGCGCTTCTTCTTCCGATTGTTCTGGTAGTTTTGACCAACTCCCGAAAGACTTCAGCTACGGTGTTGAGATTCGCAATGCCGGTCTGGTTGGGTCTGAGAATCAGAAGGTTCTTGAAGATCATGGTGTCCGTGCACGTCTATGACCACTGGTCTTACGTGCCTCCGCTGGCAGAGCAGCACACACGAAAGGGTACCTTCACCGCACCCTTCACGGTGCCGAGACTGCTCACGCCATTGAAACTTTCGTATGAAGCCGCCAAGAAACGGGCTGAACTGTATACGAAGATCGTTGAAGAGCTGCCGGAGATGAGACGAGATACGGTGGAGCTGGTGAAGAAAGTTGTGACGGAGAACCGGCGCACGTATGTGCTAGTCAACAATCGGGCGGAAAGGAATGCGCCGTTGACGGTGGAGGGACTTGTGGGAATATTATCAAAATAAAGGCCCGGTCCCTTTCGGAGCCGAGCCTTTTACTTTAGATTCCGCTATGGTTGCACTGCATGCACATGGAGGCGAATGTACCTGCACAGGGCTTCCATCAGCGGTTTCTAAACCAACGCGACGCGATTACTACATCCCTGGCGTCGAACTACCTCTCCACCCGTCCCTTCAACTCTCGTCATAAGGTGGAGCTTGAATACACGAACCGTGAGCCAAAGGAGATCTGGTAAGTCGAGTAGCCGATTCGGAGAAGCGACAGCCGTCCGTCTCTCGACATGCCATCCACGGCAACGAATAGTTCTCTCCAGCGAAAATTGGGAAAGCCTGTGACGATATCGTCAAAGCAGCACGGACCGCTTCGCAACTTTTCCAGAATCGCTTCTTCTATGGGCAGCATGGCATCAGATTTCCGATTGACGTGAAGGACATCGGGTACTCTACAAGCTGACAGGACCCACCCCTCGGCGCTATCTTTTTTTATCAACTTCTGCGAAAGGTCTGACTTGTGGGGATGCTGGGCGGCTAGCGGCCCTTTTGCCACAGATTCTCCGCAGGTAAAACAGATAATATTACCTGTCGAACGATCGAGACTATCTACTTCCAATTCCAGGCTCAGGTGCTCGCACGGTAGCAGATCAACTCGCTCTTTCCACTTCATGTATAAAGCTTGAACTTCATTCTTCGTCATTCCGTCCCCTCTATAGTTGCCCTCCCCCGCTTCACTCAGGGAAAAATCATGGGACTAGCGATCGCCTCAGCATTCTAGGCTTTGACTCGCACTTTCCCCATCGGTGACTCGACGTTGGACCGGAGATACAATCTCTGGACGGAGTGTAATCTGATAGGTCGAGTAACCGAGTTGTCGCATCAACACCCCTCCATTCCTCGACATCCGATCAACGGCGATAAATACCTCACCCCAACTGTAGCTGGGGGAGAGGTACGCGACGACATCGTCTAGACAACAAGGGCCACCGCTCCGCAACCTTTCAATGATCGCCTCTTCGATGTGCGTCATGGGTAGAACCTCCGGTTGAAGTGAGGGGCATGAGGAACCATGCATGCAAGCGGGAATGCGGCGCGTAGGAACTAGAAAATGTCATAACTCGCCGCCCTTTAGTGTACGGATGATGAACCTGCTCAACCCCTCTATGCTGTCTTCTTTTGTACACTTCTGCGAAAAATCTGAGCGGGTTTACCACTGCTGCGTTGCTTAGATGAAGATAGGGTTTGAATCTGCGAACTGAACAACTTTGACCTGATTGCCTTCCTCCTAGCCCGATATGGTTCCTGCCCAAACACCAAATCGGTCCAGCGCACTTAAGGGGAGCAGGCCGTGGGAGTCTCACCGATGGCGACGTTTAATCCACAGACATTCCTTACCCGAGCCGGCAATGGCAAAACGACGTTGAAGTTCTCTAATAAGCAGATTCTCTTTTCGCAGGGGGATACGACGGATGCCGTGTTTTATGTCCAGGCGGGCAAAGTCAAGCTGACTGTGGTTTCACCGCAGGGCAAAGAAGCCATCATTGTGATACTGGAGCCTGGCAGCTTTTTCAGGGAAGGGTGTCTCGCCGGGCAGCCGGTGCATTTGGCCACGGCGACTGCCGTTGACGATGCCAGTATCGTCCGCATCGGCAAACAGTCGATGCTCCGATTGCTTCAAGACGACCGCACCTTCTCCGCGCTGTTCTTTGGCTATATGCTGGCTCGAAACGTTCGCATCCAAGAGGACTTGGTGGATCAACTCTTCAATTCCAGCGAGAAACGGCTCGCGCGAGCGTTATTGCTCATGGCCCATTTCGGGAAAGAAGGTAAACCAGAGGAGGTCATTCCGAAGATCAGCCAGGAAACACTGGCCGAGACGATTGGGACCACACGCTCTCGCGTCAGTTTCTTCATGAACAGGTTCAAAAAGATGGGTTTGATTCACTACCATAGCGGGCTACACGTCCACAGCTCCCTCCTCAATATCGTCCTCCACGACTAGGTTCCCTTCTTCCCCTGAATCTTCGCGCAGGGACAAGATATGCTGTCGCCTTGAGAAGGCACATGCCCAAAGGAAGACCGGTACCAGAATATCCGGTAGGGTTGCCCCACACGTCAGTGAACTGCTTGACGTGGGGCTGCCTGGAATCTCTAACTGCGTCCAATATCCAGAGTAACGCGTTCGGCCACTCCGTCACCTCTCCATCCCCTGCTTGACCAGCCCTGTGCCCGTACCAGCGCTCGTGGGGCGGTACAATGTTTTTAAGTATCTCATTCTTTCTTGATCCGTTCCATCCCACCCATGTAATGCCGCAATACTTCCGGTATCGTGACACTCCCGTCCGGTTGTTGGTAATTTTCGAGGATGGCCACGAGCGTGCGGCCGACGGCCAACCCAGACCCATTGAGGGTATGAATAAACTCTGTTTTCTGCCCCTTCTTTCCCGATGCGTCCTTATACCGAATGCCGGCCCGTCTGGCCTGAAACCCTTCAAAGTTGCTGCAGGAGGAGATCTCTCGGTATTGGTTCTGGGAAGGGAGCCACACTTCGATGTCGTAAGTCTTTGCCGAGGAGAATCCCAAATCGCCGGTGCAGAGGGTGACGACTCGGTAATGAAGGCCTAAGCCCTGCAAGATTGCTTCGGCATGGCCAGTCAACCGCTCCAGTTCCTCGTATGACTGGTCCGGCTTTGCAAACGCAACCAACTCGACTTTGTTGAATTGATGGAGGCGAATGAGCCCTCTAGTGTCTTTTCCATAGGACCCTGCTTCGCGGCGAAAGCAGGGGGTATAGGCCGTATATCTGATCGGCAGCGCGCTCTCGGTGAGTGTCTCGTCACGGTGGAGATTCGTCACCGGCACTTCTGCTGTTGGGATCAAGAAATAGTCCTCGTCGCGCAGGCGAAAGCTATCTTCTTCGAACTTAGGTAACTGGCCGGTCGCGGTCATGCTCGATCGATTGACCAGGAATGGCGGCAGGACTTCCCGATAGCCGTGCTGTGTCGTGTGAAGGTCGAGCATATAGTTGATGAGGGCTCGTTCGAGTCGCGCGCCGGCTCCCGTCATAACGGCAAACCGCGCGCCTGAGATTTTAGCCGCGCGGTCGAAATCCAGAATGCCGAGGGCTTCGCCGATTTCCCAATGGCTCTTGGCCGGTGCGCGTAATGCGGGAAGAGATCCCCACCGCCGCGCCTCCTTATTGTCGCTCGCGTCTTTCCCTGTCGGCACCGACGCATGTGGAAGATTCGGGATACGGAGATTCAGATCGGTCAAGGTCTCTTCAATGGCCCGGAGTTCGTCTTCGATCGTTTTGATCCGCTCGCCGATGTCCTTCATCGCTGCCATGGAGGCATCCGCCGACTGGTTCTCTCGCTTTAACTTGGCAACCTCATCCGATCCTTTCTTCAGTTCATGGCGAAGTTGCTCGACCTGATTAGTGAAGGTCCGGCGTTGCTCGATGAGCGTGCGAAGTCTATCCCATGGGACGTCGGCGCCACGGCGGCCAAGCTGTTCCCGGATGGCGTCGAAATTATCGCGAAGCGCGCGGAGATCGTACATAGTCACATGTCCCAGAAAGCGGCTGGAATCTAGCATCGAGATAGGGGTTAGTCAATCAATCGGGGCGTGATATTTCTATCTGACATGCATGGTTTGTCCCGTTGACAGAAGCGAGTGGATTGCGGAACATATCGCGATGCGCACGGTGATGAATCCGCCTAATCCGTTTGAGTCACAGCACCGGGATCTCCTGGAGCCGGCTCCCCATGTGCGGTTGCAGATGTTTGAAGATGCGACCCGTGACATACTCAGTCGGAACGAGAGTCCTGATTTGCCGTTTCGATGGAGTCTGAACCCCTATCGTGGCTGCTTCCATGCCTGCGCCTATTGTTACGCGAGACCCACGCATGAGTACTGGGGATTCGGCGCCGGGACTGACTTTGAGTCCAAGATCATCGTGAAGCCTGAGGCCGCGGCGTTGCTTCGCCGGACGTTCGAGAGGTCTTCGTGGAAGGGCGAACTGATCCTGTTCTCCGGGAACACCGACTGCTACCAGCCGTTGGAAGCTTCGCTGGAGTTGACACGGGCTTGCCTGGAGGTCTGTGCCGAGTATCGGAATCCGGTCGGGATTATCACGAAAGGGCTGTTGGTGCTGCGAGATCTGGACGTGCTGCGTCGGTTGCAGCAGGAAGCGTCGGTTCACGTGTATTTCAGCATTCCGTTTTCAGACGATGAGGTAGCCCGCAAGGTCGAACCTCATGCACCGTCCAGTCGTAAACGCTTCGAGGCCATGGCAGCTTTGGCAAGCGCCGGGATTCCCACCGGTATCTCGCTGTCTCCGATCATTCCCGGTCTCAACGATGAGGATATTCCTGATCTGTTGGCCCGAGCGAAACAAGCAGGGGCGGTCGAGGCGATGGCGACGCTGCTGCGTCTATCAGGCTCAGTGGAGCCGTTGTTCATGGAGCGGATGGCTGCGGCGTTTCCAGATCGAATCGGCAAGATGACAAGCCGGATTCGGGATGTGCGCGGTGGAGCGATCAGCTCAGGGGCCTTCTTCGCGCGCCACCATGGCACAGGTCCCTACTGGGCTATGATCGAACAGTTGTTCGAGGTCGCGCGACGTAAGGCAGGGCTATCGATGTCGTGCGCTGAACCGGTTCTCACTACCTTTCGCAGGCCGGCCGGCGAACAAACGGTTTTATTTTGAAGCAGGACAGGGAAAGGAGCGAAGATGAAACATAATCCAGGGTTTCTCAAACTGGTCGATGCGGCACGAGCAAGGGTCAAGGAATGTTCAGTGGCGCAGGCTAAGGCGAGGCTCGATCGGGGTGAGGCGCTGCACTTCCTTGATGTGCGTGAGGACCACGAGTTTGCGAAGGATCATGCAAAAGGCGCTCGTCATCTGGGAAAGGGGATTATCGAACGTGATGTGGAAACGCTCATTCCAGATAAGGAGGAGGCCATTCTGTTGTATTGCGGGGGCGGCTACCGATCGATCTTAGCGGCGGATGCGCTTCAGCAGATGGGCTATACGAATGTGGTGTCGATGGATGGGGGAATCAAAGGCTGGCGGGATGCGGGCTATCCGATGGAGTCCTGAAGTGGGACCTCGAAGAGATCGAGGTCCCTTGCGTCTGATGACGAGTTCAAGCATCTGCACGCCCGGAAAGGTCACTTACTGTTGACTCGGTCGAACTCCTTGATCACCTGATCGGTGAGATCAATGGTGTCTTTATTATAAATCACAATTTTGACTGTTTGTTCGCTGCCCCTATCGACGACAAGGGCAAACCCGCCTTTTTCCGCCACGGCCTTCGTGGCTGAGGAAATTTTCTTCATATACTCATCGACCAATTCCTTCTGCTTTCCCTGCAGTTCCTGATTAAACTCCTGCGCGCGTTTCTGATACTCCTGGACCTTGGTGCGGAACTGGGCTTCTTTCTCTTTCTTTTCGGTATCGCTTAATTTCGCAATTTGCTCCTTGAGCGTCTTTTCTGTGTTCCGCAGTTCCTCTTCATCACCGGACAGTAACTTCTGCCTGGTGGCGACGTATTCTTTGAGGCCATCCAAGGCTTTTTTGCCTGCTTTCGATTTCTCTAAGACAGCTTGAGGATCGACGACGCCCATCTTGAAGGCCTCGCTGGCCTGTGCAGCAGGAAGAGCGGCGAACCATAGTAAGCCTGCCGCGACCAGAGAAAGGGCGGTTCGCCCCACGAAGGTTCTCGTTCTATGCATAACACGCGCTCCTTGTTGAAAATTAATGCAGCAGTGTAACCGTTGCGAGAATAACTGGGGGGGCAGATCCTGTCAAGGGACCGAAGCGTGCGGAGGCTAGACGAAGTATTTGCTGGTGTCGAACTTGTATTCAGTGTTGTCGATCAAGCGGATAATATTGTGGAGGAAGTCTCCGGTTTCATCTTTTTCAGTCAGGTCTATTTCGCGCCCGTGATCGATCGAGTCTCCCTGCGGATCTGTGATGACTCTGACGAATGGCCGTTCGGCGTCCGCTTTATCGGCAGCCGGTTTGAGCACAACCGCCAGTTCATTCGTATCCAGCATGACCAGGCTGCCGATGGGGATGATGCCGACACAGTTGACGAACAACTTGAGCAGCACAGGGTCAAATGCTTTCCCGGACTTTGACAGCATCATGTTCAACACTTTCGACGGGGACATGGGTTCCCGACGATAGACACGAGAGGAGGTCATGGCGTCGTAGCAGTCTGCGATCGTAAGGATGCGGCCGGTCAGTGAGAGTGTCCAGGGCACGGTCAGCTTTGGATATCCCGAGAAGTCCAAGTTCATATGGTGCTCGAAGGAGGCCGCCGCCATGCGGCCGGGTAGATTGGTGAGGCCTCTCATTTTCGAAAGACTCAGAACTCCCTCCGTGGGGTGATTGCGCATGGCCACCCAGTCCTCATCGGTAAACTCGCCCGGCTTATTCAATACCTCCATGGGAATGGTGGATTTGCCCATATCGTGAAATAACGCCGCAAGGCCCAGGTCGGCCAGTTCCACTTTGGGGTAGCCGGCTCGATTGGCCAGCGCCATGGACAGCAACGACACATTGACCGAATGATTATGCGTATACTGATCGTGGCACCGAAGGGTGGTAAGGCCGAGGACCGCGGTCTCATCATCTACCATGCGATCGATGATGTTTTGGATCGCGCGCTTCGCCTGTTTAAAGCTGATCTTTCCTCCCTCATGGGCCGATTGTGTCAGAGTTCCGACTGATCCTGCCAATTTGGCGTAGCCGTTCTTCGCGTCTAGTTTCCGTTGCGCCTTCGGATCCGTGCTTCCCGTTTCCGGCGCTTTGCGGATTTGTAGCTGCCGTTGTTCTTCCAGGACGATGCCGTCGATCCCCCGTGCGGTGATTTCCTTCTGAAGGTCTTCGATGGTGTTGTTGCCTGGATCGAGGCTGACAAAGAGCGAGGCAAACTCACGCAGGTCCTTTGACTCCACGGTCACGGATAATGTCACGCCGCCGATTTTCCATGCGTTCAACACATCGATGATGCTGGTGGCCACGGCCATCTGTTGCGCGTTCACTTTCAGATGACTGTCCCCGAGAAACAAGAAATCGTTCTGCAAGCGGAGTGTGACCGGTTGGTCATGACCCATGGTCTTAATCAAGGTCAATAGCGCGTCAACGGGTTTATCCAGCGCCGTGTTCGTGCGCTCGTAGATGCGGGAGGTCTTTATCAAGACGTTCAACTGGGTGACCAGCTGAATGCCCAGCATGATCATCTGCTGGTCAAGAATGTCTCCGGCCTCCGATCCGCGGGCGATTTTCTGAGAAAGGGACTTCTCGTGGGTTAGGATTGGCTGGGCCTGTTCATTCTCGACCGAGGCCTCTTTGATCTTGATGTCACTCACGTCAAAGGCTCCTTACTATGATGCAGTCTGCTTGAGATGCTGCTGTCGCTGGGCCTGGGCGAGCGCAGCGGTGCAGGCTTGTCGTATGGCGGCTCCACCTTTTTTCTGACCCAGTTCGAGCGTGGTGACGGCGGCTGGGGTGGGCGATCGCCCCAATGTCTCAGCGGCGAGAACCGCGAGCTCGTCTTTGTTCTTCCGGTTAGTCCAGGACCGGTCCATAATCAAGTTCTCGAAGAATGGAAGGACCTCGTCGCCGCTGGTGGCGCGCGCAGATTGGAACACCGCGCGTTTTTCACCGAGGCTCCGATCCATGAATGTCTCTGCCGATACGAGGGGTGACCAGGTGGAATAGGGAACCTTATAGTGGCCGGTCATGAGCAGTTTGAGCGCCGCAAACCGGACCGACTCCTCGGCGTCAGTCAAGAACGCGACCAGCTTTGTGCCATTCCCGTTAGGGCGGAAGATCCCGATAGCTCTGACGACCTCCTTTCGCACCTGCACGTCCGGGTAGCGCACCAGCTTTTCAACCGCGTCTGCAAATTGGGGATTATTCCATTTGAGAAGGATGGAGAGAAGGTTCTTGACATAGCGGGGGCGGCGGTCGGACAAACCGCGGAGCACGTGATCCGGTTGATTCTTCGCAAGTGTCTCAAGGGCCTCAGCCACAATCGTTTGATGGGCCGGCGTTTCCAGATTGGCTAAGAGGGTGCAAAAGGCGGGAACTGCCGTCGGTGTCATCGCCAGTAACACTGCCGGCAAGCCATCCGTGGTTGCATCGGGGGTCTTGTTCAAAAAGGTCTCGACCAACTTCACACGCTCGGGGCGACCGAGGTTATCGAGCAGGGCGGCCAGTTGTTTTTTGTGATCGTCGCCGAGATCCGGTCTGACTTCAGCGGTGACATGTAACAGTCCAAGCACGCTGTCCAATACAGTCCATTTGCCTTGAGCCGCCAATGTGTCAAGGACATTTCCCCAGAGGTCGAGCAATTTTGTCAAAATGGTCGGAGATTTTTCCGATGCCAGGATTGCGGTGAACATATCCAAAAGATAGGTCATGCTATCTCTGGCGCTCTCAGCCTCGACCTCCTTCAGTAATGCCGTAAATTCCGCTTCAGACACGTCGTAGCCTTGGCGGCCGGACTGGAATTGGCCGGCCCTTCTGGCTTGTGTGTCTCCCGAAAGGATATTTCCATCGGCCCCAAGGCCTTTCTCTTTTCTTGCTTTGGCTTGCTCCCGATCCAGGAGTTCCCGCAAGTTTGATTCCGATCGATTCATCGTTTCTGAAGTCGGTAGGGCAAAAACATTCCCACCGATCGAAGCTTTGGCGACTTCCTCAGCAGTGACCAGGGTGATGGTGGCGAGGTTCTTGGACCATAAACGAGTGACAATGTCGTCATCATCTTCCTCGGAGTCGAGGCTGCTCCACAGCGAATCAAGAAAAAAGGAGAGGTCTTCAGCGGCAAGACCTTCGAGAAATGCAAGCTCGCGAATACCGTCTGCATAGAGCTTGAACGCGACGCTCTCATTGCTCGAGTCCTGCTCGGATCGGTAGACGACATTCCCGTTGAAGTACAGCTCGGAGCGTTGAATAAGAAACCCCAATTTGGAGTAGGTCGTGAGGTGAGTCGTGAGCCCCTCGAACAACTCTTGAAAGAACTTCTGCGCCACAGGATTCGATGACCCGTATGTTCGACTGGACTTCGCTGTTTTGTCCAAGAGGGTGAGCAGTCGCTTGACTGAGACCAATTCCGGGTCGGCAGGCTCTTTTGCAGTGACAACTGGCGCTGAGTCGTCGTCTGTTTTCGGCTCATCCATGATGCTTAGTCGTACCGTGGAGGTGCTGAATCGTCAAGGAAATAGCCGCTCTTCACCAGATTCTCACTGAGAAATTGCAGAGGGATTTTTCCGCCTCGAATCGTGGATGAGAGGGCATTGTGAACCTCCTGGCGAGGCCGGTAGAATCCGTTTCTCATGACGAATACCCAGAGCCACATCGTGTGTTTTGGAGACAGCCTCACGGCAGGGTTTCAATCGCCCACGGTCGATCATCCTCAAGGCATTGAGACCCCGTATGGGCGGTTCCTGCAGGAGCTGATCGGTCCATCTGTGCGTGTGTCTGTGAGCGGCATCTGCGGCGAGCTGACCGGTGAAATGGCGATGCGGTTTCGGTCGGCTGTGCTGATGCACCACCCGACGCACGTGGTGATTCTCGGCGGAACGAACGATCTTGGATGGAACGCTGCGCCGGCAGACATCATGCGGAATCTTCTCAAAATGTACGAACTGGCTGCAGCGGCTGGAATCAAGCCGGTGCCGGTGACCGTTCCGTCGATCAGAGTGGGTGACGATCTTCGCAGTGAGGAGGGGCGCCGGTGGTTTGCAGAGCATCTTGAACGGCGGTGTGAGCTTAACGGATCGATTCTTCGCTATGCAGAATCGAAAGGGTTGACAGCGTTCGATATTTTTACCGCGACGGTAGACCCAGAAACTCAACAACTTGCGGCTCAGTACTCCAACGACGGGTTACACCTGACGACAGCCGGATATCGACTCATGGCTGAGCGGTTGTACCAAGAGATATTTGTTGCGGTGGTGGCGGGAGGATCGTGACGAGAGGAGATCTTGGTGCGTGAGGTCACTGATCGGGACTTCGACCACGTTGTAGAACAGGCCGGGATGCCGGTGCTGGTGGAGTTCTGGAAACCTGGGTGCGGAAGTTGCCGGGCGCTGATGCGGGAACTTGAGAAGCTGGAGATTGATGTGACCGGCAAGGTCCTGATCCTGAAAATGAATGTCGAGGAGAACTTCCAGATCCCAGCGGAGTTGGAGGTTCGCTCATTGCCGGCGCTGGCGCTCTATCGCCAGGGTGTGTTCGAGCGGTTTATCGGCGGGCTGGGAACGAGAGCGGAGATTTTCAGGCAGTTACCATTGACATGACAGGAGTGGCTACAAGGTCCGCCAGATCCGGCCATCCTTTTCGATGAGGCGATTGGCCTCGACCGGCCCACAGGTTCCCGCCGGATATTCAGGCAGCCACCGCAACCCTTGCCGCTGCCAGCCTTCCAGAATGTCCGTGATCCAAGCCCAGGAGGCTTCAACGGCGTCGCGCCGCATGAACCGGGAGGCATCGCCGGCCATCACGTCTAAGAGCAACCGTTCGTAGGCTTCGGGCGAAGGGCGGCCAAAGACATCGCTGTATTCAAAGTCCATTTCCACCGGATGTGTTTGCTCACGAGTTCCCGGCACGCGCGAGACGATCCGGAGAGAGAGTCCTTCCTCCGGTTGGATGCGTAAGGCCAACACGTTCGGTGGTTGCGGATGTTGCGCATTGGCGTTGAACAGGATTTGCGGGATGTCCTTGAATTGTACTGCGACTTCGCTGGCGCGACGAGGAAGCGCTTTTCCGGTGCGCAGATAGAATGGCACGCCGGCCCAGCGCCAGTTTTCCACGAAGCATTTGAGCGCGACAAAGGTTTCCGTCGTGGAATCGGGATGAATTCCGTTCTCGCGACGGTAGCCGGGAATAGGATTGCCATGGGCTGTGCCTGCGCTGTATTGGGCACGGACGGTCACCTGCTCGACATCCTGATCGGTGATAGGCCTGAGACAGCGGAGGACTTCCATCTTCGCGTTGCGTACCACGTCAGGATCGAGCGAGTAGGGAGGCTCCATTGCCACCAGGCAGAGCAGCTGCAGCATGTGGTTTTGCACCATATCGCGTAACGCGCCTGCTTCTTCGTAGTAGCTGGCCCTGGTCCCGACGCCTTCCGCTTCGCTCACCGTGATCTGCACATGATCGATGTACTTGTGGTTCCAAATCGGCTCGAAGATGCTGTTGGCGAACCGGACGACCATGAGATTCTGAACGGTTTCTTTCCCCAGATAGTGATCGATGCGGAATATCTGCGATTCGTCGAACACACGCCCCGTTACGCTGTTGATGGCCTGGGCCGAGGCCAAATCGCGGCCGACCGGTTTCTCAACGATGATGCGGGCATAGGGCGTGTGCGCGCCCGGCTTCGTTGCCAATCCAGCTTGTTCAAGCCCCTCGCACACAGATTCGAATGAGCTGGGAGGGATGCTCAGGTAGAAAATCCGGTTGCCGGGTAACTGGAGGTTCCGTTCAATCTCTTCGGCCCGGGACTTCAGTCTTGTATAGGTGTCGGGGGCATCGTTTCCCCCCGATACATAAAAAAGCCGTTGCGCGAAGTCCTTCCACTTGTCTTCTGCCAAGGCTTGCCGGGAATGTGCCACGACGCCGTCACGAAGCGTGGCGCGAAACTCCTCGTCCGTCATCGACGTACGGCCCAACCCAATCACCGCGTGGTTTGACGGAAGCAGGCCGTCGAGGAGCAAATTGTAGAGGGCAGGAATCAGCCGCCGGCGCGCCAGATCGCCTGACCCTCCAAAAATAATGAGGGTGCAGGATTCCACCGGAGGGATCGTTTCCTGTGAAGGGCTGATATCGATTCGCGGGCTATTGGGTGGCATAGGGCTCCGGTATTAGCGGCGGACCGCATGGCCGCCAAAGGCGTTCCGCAACGCGGCCAGCATCTTTTCCGCAAAGGACTCGTTTTGCCGCGATCGGAATCGAGTGAACAATGCCGTTGCGAGCGTCGGAACCGGCACATCCTTCTCGATGGCATCGGCGATCATCCAGCGGCCTTCGCCGGAATCCTGCACGTAGCCTTTCAACTGCTCCAGTCGCGGGTCCTCTTTCAAGGCGCCCGCTGCCAATTCCAAGAGCCAGGAACGGACGACGCTCCCGTGCATCCAAAGATTTGCAATGTTGGCGAGGTTGAGGTGGTAGTCGCTTTTTGACATCAGTTCGAAGCCTTCCGCATACCCCTGCATCATGCTGTACTCAATTCCATTATGCACCATTTTGACGTAATGCCCGGCGCCGACTCCGCCGACGTGAGCCCAGCCATCTTCGGGCGCCAGTGTCGTGAAGATCGGCGCAAGCTGTTGCACCGGCGTCTCTTCACCACCGACCATCAGGCAGTAACCGATCTGGAGTCCCCAGATACCTCCGCTGGTTCCGGCATCGACATAGTAGAGCTGTTTCTTCTTGAGGTCTGCAGCCCGTCGAACATCGTCGTGAAACCTGGTGTTGCCACCGTCGATGACCGTGTCGCCCGGGTGAAGTAGTGCCGCCACAGCCTGAACCGTCTCCTCCGTCGGCGTCCCGGATGGAACCATAATCCAGACCGCGCGCGGGGCCTTGAGCTGGCCGATGAGGCCGGCTAACGAGGAGGCTCCGACACAACCAACGCGTTCGGCCTGCGCAATCAGATCTGCCGATCGGTCATAGACCACGACCCGGTGCTGGCCGCGTTGCAATCGGGTGACCATGTTCATGCCCATCTTCCCAAGTCCGATGAAGCCGATTTCCATAGTAACTCTTTCTGGTACGGTCATGGCCGGACAGTACCGTGCAGATCATGTTTTCCAAGAGGAAGCGATCGTCTCCTCAGATCTGCCAATATGAATAACGAGTAAGCCCCATGCGACATCGGTCGATAGTTAATGAGCTAGTCCGGGAATCCTGTCAGTCGATTCTGGCAGGATTCGGTACGTCCTTAAAGAGAGTATCGGCCAGATCTCGCCCTAAGTTGAGCCGTTCCGGCAGGGTAGCTGCCGTCAGAAACCGCCCAGCCAGGTCACCCAGCCCTGCATCGCGGGAAGCGATGAATTTCGGCACGTCACCCGGCGCGGTCAGCCAGAAGCCCCGTAGCCGAAAAAACGCGCTGACGGCGTCATCGAAAAATATCGAGAGGAGATAGTGGGCGACCACCGGTTTGTCGGCCAGATCTCGCGCCTTCCCCAGCCAATGGAAACACTCCGCCTTCATCCGGATCTGCTCATTGATGCTGACAGGGGGCGGTCCTTGCCGGAACCGTTGGCTGGCTCGCTCGACGAGCTTGGCGCCGATATTCTCGTGATCGAAGAGGATACGGGCTTTCCTTAAGAGAGAGGGGAGGCGAGGCGAGTGGGAAATGTCTTCCTCAAGTTCTTGATGCCCGCGATAGCGGATATCCGCCAGACGGTCGGCGACCCGGACGATTTCATGGCCATCGGCCTGTCCTTTCACGAGCGCGATGAGATCGATGTCGCTATGGGCTGTAATGGCCCGCCGAACGCTGGATCCCACGAGGATGACGCTCACGAGATCGCCTCCGCGGCGTCCACGGACATGGCGCAAGGCCAGCGCCACAAGCTCTTCGAACCCAGGTTCGTCGATCGGGTCCGGCTGTTCCGGCGGCTCCGGCATTGCCAGGAGTTCCGCCTGTAATTCTTCTGACGTTGGGATAGGATGGGCGGCAGGGCTATCCATATTTAGGCTCCCTGTACGAGCTGAATGTGTTTTGGGAGCGCTTCCAGCCAGTCCTCGAACGGTTGGTTCGCATCGACGACGATTTCCAACTTGCCATTGGTCAACCGCCGGACGACACCGGGGCTTTCCGGAGACAGGGGGATTTCAATCCACTCGCGATTCAGTCCGAGCGAGTCAGTGACTCCAAGGATTCGGCTGATATGTGTAAACGACACGACGTCTAACGGCATTGATGCTCCACTGTTCGGCATTCTAGATTTCAGTGCGAGAAGTGTCAATGAGCAGACTTCTCTGGCCTGCCGCATTCTTGCTGGCTAGTTCATCAACACACGGGTAAAAATTTCGCAGGCTTCTTCGGTCATGGCACTGGAGATATCCAAATGCGTGACGGCGCGAAAACTGTTCCCGCCGATGGCATTGATCAAGAGCCCTTCCTTCTTCAAGGCCGCGACGATCGTCGGTGGAGTCAGACGGTGGCCGATCACCTCGAAGATGATGATGTTCGTATCGACGTCTTGCGCGTTGACCCTGACCGTTGGGATTTGTTGCAGTTGTCGCGCCAGCCGCTTCGCATGGTCATGGTCCGTTTTCAATCGCCCGATATGGTGCTCGAGCGCATAGATGCCGGCGGCGGCGAGGATGCCGGACTGCCGCATTGCGCCGCCATACATCCGCCGCAGCCGCTTGGCTTTATCGAGCAGGGTTAGATCATTCATTATGAGGAGGGAGCCGACCGGCGCCCCCAATCCTTTCGAAAGACAGACCGACAGGGTATCGAAGTGCTGCGCATAGGAGGCCGGCGGTAGGGTAGTGGCTGCGATGGCATTGAACAACCGTGCGCCGTCCAAATGCATGGGGATGCCGTGGGTGGCCGCCACGGCGCGAATCCGCTCAATCGTCGCCAGAGGATAAATCGTTCCGCCGCCGCTGTTATGGGTGTTCTCCAGACAGATCAGCGCTGTTTGAATCGTATGCGGTTCTTTTGGGCGGATTGCCGCTTCAACCTGTTCGGGTGAGATAAGCCCCCGATTTCCATCAACCCAATGGAGCTGGACGCCTGCCAGCGCCCCGGCGGCGCCTTGTTCATATCGGACAATATGCGCAGTGCTTTCGACGATCACTTCCTGGCCTGGTTGCGTGTGGAGGCGGATAGCGAGTTGATTGCCCATTGTGCCGGAGGGCACGAAGAGCGCGGCCTTCTTTCCAAACATCGTAGCCGCCATGTCTTGCAGTCGATTCACGGTGGGATCTTCGCCGTAGACATCATCGCCCACATCGGCGCGCGCCATCGCTTTTCGCATGGCGTCAGTGGGTTTCGTAACTGTATCGCTGCGAAGGTCGATCATCTATATGTCTCTGAGCATGTCACAAGATCGTGAGCCCTGCGCATTCTAGCAAATTTTTTCCTTGCGTGGGAGAGCTGGCCATATGAAACGGCGATCGAAATTGGATGCAGCATCAGCAGAGGGAGTGGCTCAACCGCCCCTCACCGCATACGCTAAACGAGCATGCTTTACGTGTAAAAAAATCGCGTGCTATAGTCTCATTCCTATTGTGCTGCACCGATGACGCAAAATCATGTATCAGGTTTGATGTCTCATGTTTCACGAGGTTCACAATGCATGAAGTTCCAGTTAAGATTTACATCGATAAGCTATTGAGAGACTGCCATAAAACAACACGATCACTTGCGCTATTGCCTGGCCCTATCAAAGAGAAAGCCTTGCGAGCTATGGCGGATCGGTTAGCAGCTGACGAAGAAAAAATTCTGGCGGCGAACGAGAAGGATGTGGATGCGGTAGGGAAGTCATTCGAGGCTGATGTCATGAAGGACCGTATGAAGGCCGCCGTAGCCCGACTGCGTATGACATCTGACGATATCAAGGAGATCGTCGAGCGTCTCCGTACGATCGCTGATCTGCCCAATCCGGTGGGTACAGTGACGTCACGTTGGGAACGACCGGATGGATTGCAAGTCAGCCGTGTCCGAGTTCCGATCGGAGTGATCGGCGTTGTGTCGGAACTGAGCCCGCTCATTATGGTGGAATCGATCGCGCTTTGTTTCAAGTCGGGCAACCTCTGCGTCTTTCGTGGCGCGCCGGAGTGGATGCTGACGCAGCAGGTTATTGCGACCGGCCTGCGCGAAGCCGCGGAACAGAATGGCGCACCGCCCGGCGCATGGATCGTCATTGAACGTCCGGAAAAAGAGGTGGCGGTCGAGCTGATTCGGTCTGGCAAAAGCCTGGATGCGATTATCCCGCGAGGCGGGGCCGGACTCAGGAAAGCCGTCATCGAACAGGCGAAGATGCCTGTGCTCTGCTACGACGGAGGGCTCACGCATATGTATGTGGATGCGGACACCGATCTGCCGATGGCCCAGAACGTGGCGATCAACTCCAAAGTTCAGAAAGCTATTGCATCGAACTCGCTCGATACGCTGCTTGTCGAGCAGGTGATCGGGCGGCAGTTTTTGCCTCCGCTTGTCAATCGCATGCTGGCAGAGTTCAAGATCGAGGTGCGAGCCTGCCCCAAGACCGTCGCCCTCATGGGGCAAATGGCGATGACCGGACATTCCTCGATTATCCCGGCAACAGAAGAGGACTGGCACACTCAATTCCAGTCGCCCGTGTTGGCCGTCAAAATGGTCGCAAACCTAGACGAGGCGTTGGCGCATATCGCCGCGCATGGTCCCTGTCTGACCGCCGTCATCGCGACCACAAGCTATGAGTCGGCCTTGCGGTTTACGCGTGAAGTGGATGCCAGCGCGGTATTCGTCAATGCATCGTCCCGGCTCAATGCCGGCGATAGTTACGGGATGGGCGCCGATATCGGGCTCAGTGGTTCGCGTCTCCATGCCAAGGGTCCGATCGGGCTTGAGCAATTGACCTGCGAAAAGTATGTTGCGTTCGGATCGGGCCAGCTGCGCTATCCGCATCCGGTGCCGGAAGCGTATTTTGACGCAATCATGCTCAAGAGGCCGTAGGCGACTGCTGAAAACGCTCTCCAGCTTCGTTTTCAGTCGTTCGAACCACTCAACGTACCCTCACCGCGTACGCCGCGTGGTTCGCACTCCTTGCGGCCTCGCTGGAAAATGTTTTGAGCAGATGCGTCGAGAGCTATCAATGACCAACGACTCACTGGTGCAATCGCTCCATTCGCACATAACCTGGTGGGGCCTCAAGCGGTTTACAACCGACGCCGACTATTTTGCCTGGCAACAAACACAGTTTTCCCCCGCAGATCTGGCTGAACTCAACACCCTGATTGAGCGAAAGCGGGGCGGGGAGCGCGGCGCAGAAATCGCGTTCTATGATCTGACCGCCCGGTCGCAGATCTTTCCTGTCCTGTATAGCCAGCGCTACGAATACTACTGCCAAATCGGTTCACATGTGGCGGCTTGCATCGGAGATGCGGACCGCATCCTCGATTTCGGCTGTGGGATCGGAGCTCTGACAACCTTTTATGCGGCTCAATATTCTGGAAAGCAGTTCGTCGGCATCGATCGTTCGCCGGTGTCGATTGCGCGAGCGCGAGAAAAGGCGCGAGAGCTTGGCCTAAGCAATCTCCGATTCGAGTGCGTGGACATCGAATCCGGAAACTTCAACGAGTCGTACGATCTGGTTGTGGCCACTCATGCGTTGGTGCAGGCCGAGCAGGATCCGGGGATTCCAAGTCACAATTGGCAGACGTTCGAACGTGCTTGTGATGCGAAACAGCAAGCCCTGTTCGAACAACGAACGGGCATCGGCGTACGACTGGATCGGCTTGGCGCGTTGTTAGTCACGAGGGGTCGGATGATCGTGTTTGAGAAGACCAGACAGCTTGCGCGTCGCGTGCCGTTCCAGCGCGCATTGGCAACGAGGGGCTTGCAGCTAGCCGAAGCGCCTGAGCTGATTCGGTATCAGCTCGTCGAAGAAGTGGCGGATGACGGTCCCTTCTATGTTGTGGAGAAGACGGGCCGTGTGTTACTCGACTGGGATGAATCGCCGGAGCCAGATGAGGGCCGTCCGTTCGATCGAGCCGATCTGAAAGCAGGTTCGACAGATCGGGACGCGCCACTCTATGAGAATCATTGGCCTTCTGCGCAGAGTGTCTGGGAGCAGCTGCGCGATAAGCGTCTCCTCAATGAGGCCACATATCAGGAAGCAGATGGCCGGCAGTTGCATGTCGAACTTGGTCAGGCAGAGGAGGGAATCTATCTCTATTGCGCCAACACCTTCGATCAACGTCAAGTGGTCGTCGTCGAGCCGGCTCGTGCGGGCATACTGGAGTCCTATTATCGAGAGATTGTCTGCAATATATCCGGTTAGGCGTCGGTCCGGCAGTCCTCCACGCAGATACCACCGCTCACGGCAAGGACGATCAATTCTCTTTCTCGAATTGCAAGAAGAATCCGATAGCTGCGCGGGCATCGATGAAATCGACACGATCTTTCAGACCTCCAAGAGACGCAGGTTATCAGTGGACGCCACCGCTTTCATTTTTTCAGTAATTGGGGTATGAAGTGGAGGCGGCGATGGTGTCGCAGCGCGATATTACTCATCCACACAGTAGAGGAGAGACTCAATGGCTAAGGGCATGACACAGAAGAAATCGACCAAGAAGAAACCCGCAAAGACGATGAAGGAAAAGCGCGCCGACAAGATTGCCAAGAAGAGGGGCTAATAGAGCCGTTGCTTCGGCCATTCCGGCCGGAGTGCTGTTCGCGAGATCCATCGACGTGCGTCAGCGACAAGCCGCGCACGTCGGTGGTTGTGTTGTGGGGCCTCGATATCCCGCAGCCCATGTATCCAGCCCAGGTCATTTTTTTCTATATACGTTCAGCCCGACTTTCTCTTCGCGGTTTGGAATGGTCACATTCCCCTCTGTCGAGGCAATGATCGTCGTCTTTCCTGAAGCAGAAGGTCCGAACTCTTTGGACAGATCTACCTTGATCGTCAACGTTGTCCCTTCGACGGTCATCTCCACGTTCTTCATAATAATAGCCTCTCAGTGGTGGACAGAGAGTAAGGACGCCCTATCTGAATGATGGTGCATTCTGTATCGCGCGCGGTGGAGGAAGTCAATTAATCGAATCGCGACTCGCGAGACTGGCGGAAATGCGCGACAAGCACAGACAGGGCTCACACGTCACGCGAGTCCCGCTCCTTGTGCTTGTCGTGCGCGAGAATTGTGCATGCGGAGCATCACAATTCTGGCTAAGCCTCTCACCCTCCAGCAAACACAGGCCTAAAACCGGCATTGGTCAGGATGCGGGCGACGATCTCACGCTTGTCGCCCTGAATTTCGATTCGTCCCTCCTTCACTGTGCCCCCGGCACCGCAGGCTTTCTGCATATCCTTGGCGAGTGTTTTTATTTCGGTCGGACCGACGCCGGTGAAACCTGTGACGACTGTCACGGTCTTGCCGCCGCGATGAGCGGTCTGGCGAATGAGGTCCACTCGCCCACGGTTTTTCTTAGATGCGGGGGGTGACGTGTCGGGCGAGGCCGCCTCAGGTTGCCCCATCGGAGATAATGGCGGGCAGCTCCCCCTAAGTACCGCGAATGGATTGGTCCAGGCGGTCGCCGTATCATTTGTAGAGGGGCGTTTCTTTGCTTTCATCGCCGCATCCTCCTACCTCAAGGATAATACGGTCTTCCTGTGTCATCGCCGAAACGGCGTTGAAGCGTCTTTCAAAGGTGTCAATGTCATGTGGGCGGTGTTTGCTCCGGCCGCGATCCAAATCTGACCCTCCTGAATGGTGCATTCCAACCGCATGCTGGGCTGCGCGAGAGCGGCTAATGTCTGGCTCCCGTCCATGGGCAAATTCATCACGGCCAAATTGTTGAACCGAGCGAGCGTAGCTTGGTTCTTCTCCCACCACTGATCAGCGCCTCGGCCGCCATAGGTATAGATGTAGACCTGTTTTGCGCGACCGCAGGCCTGACGAACGATCTTCTCATCCGGCTGACCCACCTCGACCCAGAGGCGAATGGCGCCAGCCAGATCCTTATGCCACAGAGCAGGCTCCTCTTCGGCGGCTACCCCACGGCCGAACAACAAGGCCGCGTCGGCGTGCAACGCAAAAACCAGTAATCGCACCATCATACGCTCATCGGTTTCCGACGGATGGCGCGCCAGGGTGAGGACATGGTCCCCATAGTATTGGCGATCCATGTCCGCGATCTGAATTGCAGCTTTGAAGATGGTTGCATTCGAGGCCATACGTGTGGCTCCTGAAGGTCAAAATTCTTCGAGGGATGGCGCGGGTCGCGTTCGCTCACATGTCTTTGTATGCGATGTACCAGCCTTCGACCCGTTCCCGTGCCCAGGGGGTTCTGCGGAGAAAGGTAAGGCTGGATTTCACGCTGGGATCGTGAAGGAAACAACGAATCGGGACCCGGCGTCCCATCTCTGCCCAGCCATACCGCTCGACCAGCTCTTTGATAATGGTTTCCAGCGTGATTCCGTGCAGGGGATCGCGGGGATGGGAAAAACTCATGAGCGTATGGTCAATGGCATATGGGTAATGACCGAACAAACCTTTTTAACCTGACAGACCAGAGAAGCTATGTGTTCCGCTTGAGCAATTCCGCAAGATGGGCAAAGGGTGTGAAGGTCGAAGGTCGATCTTGCTCTCGGCCTAGTGGCGCCGTATCAGACGGGTCAGCCACCTGACTCCGCTGGTGTTCATTGTCATGACAGTAGAGACAGAGCAATTCCCAGTTGCTTCCGTCAGGCGGATTGTTGTCGTGGTTATGGTCCTTGTGATGGACCGTGAGCTGGCTGAGTTTCTTGCCGTCAAACTCTCGTCCGCAGTGCGCGCAGATCCATGGAAACATCTTGAGCGCTTGCTCTCGATAGGTCTGTTGCTGCTGAGCCTGGGTGCGCCGTGCCATGGGAGTCTCGAAATGAAAAGCGACTCGGTACTGGCCGATACCACGACAAGTCTTAGAGGTTTGTTAGATGAGCTGTGTGCAGGGCCAACAAAAAATCCGGACGGCTGGTTTGACCCATCCTGAACGCTGGGCCTCTGCACACCAGGCTTTGACTGCGTCGGCGACCTTATCGCGTTGAGTTGATTCGAGCGAGACCAGAATCACACTGTTCCCGCCTGCATAGAACGAAATCCCTTCCGTCGATCCCGACTGCCCCGTCCCGACCGCATGAGGGATTTCGGTGTAGGCCGTGACCTCGCACGTTCGCAATATCTCATATACGCGTTCTCTCAGTGACGTGCGAAACGCAATCATCAACATATCCATGGGCGCCCTCGCATGAGATACAACGACACTATAGCAGATTTCCGCTCCGCCTTGGTGGATGTGCAGGGAGAAAAGATTGTCGGCCCTCGGTTTCTTCAGGTAGCGTGGAAGGAAGAAAAGCCTGAAGATTCACGAGATCAGGGAGGTTTACGTAGGTTAGCCGGTTGATCTAGCGTGGTAATATCCTGTCAATGAGTTGTGGCCCGGCGGTTCGCCATGTGCCTTAGCGGCTTTCGAAGCGGTAATATGAAGTGTTGTCATTTTCTAGAAAGGTGTAAGATAATGTACTAATGGTGGACGATGAACTTCCAGCCCAGTGCTCCGCCGCCAATCCGGGCCGGTTGATAATTGGGGCGAGAGGAGGATGTTATGGAGCCTGCGACTGAGCAACGCAAGCACCGACGTCACCACGTCAACTTCCAAGGGATCTACTCATCTGGTTCAGTGCAGGTTAGGGAAGCTATCGTGCTGGACCTCTCCATGGGAGGGTGTCGAGTGGCGAGCACGATCCCCATGCCTCCAGACACCGCGATTCAGCTTCAAATTCGGCCTAATCAAGTCGCGCCCATTTATGTCCCCAGTGCGATCGTGCGTTGGGCGAGTGGCTACGCATTCGGCGTGCAGTTCAAAGAGTTGCCCGAACACGAATCGAAAGCATTGACTCGCTTGCTGTGGTCGTTACCTCCTTCAGGGCAGGGCAGTTCATCGACTCAGCCAAACGAGACTTGACGCCCTGTCGCCGGCGATCGAGGCGCGCAGATAGTCGACAGGGTTTAGACAGTTCATCTCCTTGCCAGGCGCCGAGAATTGAGTCCGGGCGCTGTGATTTCCTGCACCGCATTCCGCCCCGTATCTGTGCTAGCCCATCGCTGCCCAGATTTTCTGCGCATTCTCGCCTGTAAATGTCATGTCGTCCTGAGAAGTGGCGCTGCGTTCGAAATAGAGGCGCAGCAGCCCTCCTCCAAAGTGCGCCTCTCTAACTAGATCGAGATTGATCGCAACATCACCCGTGCGTTCTTCATCCTTTACTTTGACGAACCGCATCACGCTACCTCCTTGTATAGAAATGACGAGAGCCGCCTCACATGAAACCCATGAGCACCAGTTCTGTCAAGTATAAGAAAGGGCATAAATATCGTCGGCTCAGTATCGAGTCCGCGATATTTATGCCCGGCGAGGGATTGCGTCTGAGGATCGAGGTTTTCGAAGCTTCGAACGTTGAATTCTATCTATGCCACTCGGCGCATAGCGTTACAAAAATGTGTCAATCGTAGATCAAGCCGGTTCATACAGGCGTGGGACACGGGAGCCTATCCCGCAGAGGACTTCGTAAGGGATCGTGTCGATCCAGCCGGCCACTTCATCAGCCCAAATCGATTCTCCTCCCTGCTGCCCGATCAGCGTGACGGTCTCACCGACTTGTACCGGGGCAAGGTCGGTGACATCCACCATGATCATGTCCATGCAGACCAACCCGATGATCGGCGCGCGGCGTCCCTGAATTAAGACAGATCCGTGATGGGAAAGCCTTCGGCTATAGCCGTCGGCATAGCCGATCGGCAGTACGGCGATGCGTGTCGGTTTTGTCGCGACAAATGTGCCGTTGTAACTGACGGTTCCCCCTCGTGGAATGGTCCGTAGTTGGGCGATCGTGGTTTGTAGTGAGAGGACAGGCCTGAGATCAGGAGCGGGGACTGTGTCCGGCAAGGTGTGGTAGCCGTAGAGCATGATGCCGGGGCGCACGAGTGAAAAATGCGACCTGACAAATCTGACGATGGCGGCACTGTTGGCCGTATGCACTAACGGGAGGGTGAGGCCGCGTTGTCGGATCTGTTCCAGCACGACAGCAAATGTATCGAGCTGTCGTTCCGTGAAGGTACTGTCTTTTCCATCAGCGTCGGCAAGATGGGTCATCAAGCCTTCGACCCGGAGGGGACTTTGCAAGAGAGGATTGTCGAAGAGTGAGCGCAACTCTTCAGGGGAAAACCCAAGCCTTCCCATTCCGGTTTCGACCTTGAGATGAATTGGGTAGGGGGCCTGATATGAATGAGCAGCCTTGGCCAAAGCGGGAAGGATGCGTCCATCGCTGACGACCGGGGTCAGTTGGTGGGCGACAAGGTCTGATATCTGTTCCTCGAAGAGCGCGCCAAGAACGACGACGGAGGCTGAAAGACCGGCTTGGCGAAGCGCGATACCTTCGTCGAGCGAGGCCACGGCAAACCGTCCGATGCCTTGGCGGCACAGTGCCTGAGCGATCTCCGCTGCTCCATGTCCGTACGCATTGGCCTTCACGATCGCCATGACTTCACAGCCAGGAGGCAGGTATCGCGTGATGCAAGAGAGGTTATGGGCAAGCGCCGCGAGGTTGATGGTGGCGTAGGTGGGTAGCAAGGTCGAAATCGAGGTCACACTTCCATGATCTCTTGTTCTTTTTTCTTCACGACGTCGTCGATTTTCTGAATGTACTGGTCGGTGAGTTTCTGGGTGTCGCCCTCGGACTTTCGCAGCTCGTCTTCGGTTAACTTGGCATCCTTTTGCAATTTCTTCAACTCTTCGTTGGCATCTCGACGAAACCCCCGGATCACGACTTTCGTGTCTTCGCCGTGTTTTTTGCAGATCTTGCTGAGTTCCTTGCGCCGTTCTTCGGTGAGCGGTGGAAGGGGAACACGAATGATCTTTCCATCGTTCGACGGGGTGATGCCGAGGCCCGATCCCGCCAGGGATTTTTCGATTTCCTTGATCAGAGCCGGTTCCCAAGGCTGAATCGTGATGAGGCGGGCCTCGGGGGTCGAAATATTGGCCACCTGCTTCAGCGGGGTCATGGTGCCGTAGTAATCCACTCGAACGCCGTCGAAGAGGGCGACTGATGCCCGTCCGGTCCGTAAGCCGGCCAAGTCGCGCTTGAGATGCTCCAGCGCGGACTCCATTTTTTCCATGATTTTTTGGCGGATAGCGGCAGGATTGGACATGAGAGACTCCCCAGAAAGTTAGCGGCGATCGGGGGTGACAACGGTTCCGATCGCTTCGCCTGTGGCGACGCGTTTGAAGTTGCCTTGTTCCTTCAGGTTGAACACGATGAGCGGAAGGTTGTTATCCATGCAGAGGCTGATGGCCGTGGCATCCATCACTTTTAAATCCTGGTTCAAGATCGAGAGAAAGGAGATCGTCTGATATTTTTTGGCGGAGGGATTTTTCACAGGATCGGCGTCGTAGATGCCGTCGACCTTGGTCCCCTTCATGATGACCTGGGCTCCGATCTCCATCGCCCGGAGTGCCGCTGCGGTATCGGTCGAGAAGTAGGGATTCCCTGTGCCGCCGGCAAAGATGACCACGCGTTTTTTCTCAAGATGGCGAATGGCTCGTCGCCGGATATAGCCCTCGGCCAGTTGGCGCATTTCGATTGCGGACTGGACTCGCGTCATAATGCCGGTGCGTTCGAGCGCATTTTGCAGGGCCAGAGCATTGAGTACGGTTGCGAGCATTCCCATGTAGTCGGCAGAGGCGCGCTCCATACCGGACGCGCTCGCGGCAATCCCGCGGAAAATATTGCCGCCGCCGATGACCACGGCGACTTCGATATCCAAGGCCACGACAGAGGCGATCTCCGAGGCGAGGCCTTCTAGGATGGAGGGTTGGATGCCGTAGCCCTGCTCACCGGCCAACATCTCTCCGCTCACTTTGAGGAGGATGCGCCGATAGTTGGCGGAGTTCATGCTTCCCCTAATTGATACCGGGTGAAGCGGCGGATGTTCATGTTCTCGCCGATTTTGGCGATCTTCAGTGCAAGGAGGTCCTTAATCGTGACGGCAGGATCTTTCACAAATGACTGTTCGATGAGACAGCTTTCCTGGAAGAATTTTTCCAACTTGCCTTCGACGATTTTGGGCCATGCGGCAGGGGGCTTGCCCATCTCTTTGGCCTGTCCCTCGTAAATCGAACGTTCTTTCTCGATGAGCGAGGCGGGGATATCCTCCCGTCTGACAAAGGAGGGTTTCCCGGCAGCGACCTGGAGTGCCAGGTCGTTCACAAAGATTTTGAACTCTTCGTTCCGAGCGACGAAGTCGGTTTCACAGTTGACCTCGATGAGGACACCGATTTTCCCGCCCATGTGGATATAGGCATGCACGAGACCTTGGTTGGTCTCACGGCCAGACTTTTTGAGCGCGGCAGCCAGGCCTTTTTGTCGCAGGAAATCGATGGCTTTCTCGATATCGTCGCCGTTCTCGGTGAGCGCTTTCTGGCAATCCAGGATGCCTGCGCCGGTTTTCTCTCTCAGCTCTTTGACAAGATGACTTGATCCAGCCATACGTGACGGTCCTTCTCGATAAACAGTGGGTGTAGTCGTTGATGTCTACAGATATCGGGCGTTATGAAGCCGGTGCACTGGCAAAGCTGACAGCTGCGGCCTTGTCTCCCCCTGCCGGAACTGGCTTGAAGTCCGCTTCTTCGCGCTGTGTCCGCAAATGAGCGCCTTCAATGCAGGCGTCGGCAATGCGGGACGTGATGAGCTTGATGGAGCGAATGGCGTCGTCGTTTCCAGGGATCGGGTAGGTGACGTGGTCAGGGTCGCAGTTCGAATCCAGGATCGCAATCACAGGGATCTCCAACCGGTTTGCTTCCTGCACGGCAATGTGTTCGATGCGTGTGTCGAGGACAAAAACCGCTCCCGGGACCCCGCGCATATCCTTGATGCCGCTGAGATACTTCTCCAGCTTCACGATCTCCTTCTGCATCTTCATGATTTCTTTTTTCTTCAACCCGTATTGGCTGGGATCGGCCAGCTTGGCTCCCAGCTTTTTCATTTTGTCGATGCTCTTCCTGATGGTCTGAAAGTTCGTCAACATTCCACCGAGCCAGCGTTGATTGACGAAGAACATGTTGGCGCGG
>OEKW01000007.1_pt1 | contig 43714 bp, 44 predicted proteins | sample 1503291 | NCBI WGS metagenome assembly OEKW01 (sample SAMEA104379590, study PRJEB20068) | metagenome | biome: 1000743; feature: 77; material: 1998 | place: USA | collected 2012 | depth 25 m
TTGAGGATGCTTTCGAGGGGAGAACGACGCTGACGGACTTTTTCAGCATCCCGTTAGTGGAAGGAGAAAGGAACCGGAGCAAACGTCAGCACAAACACGGCAAACGCAATCCATCCGACAATAATCCGCTTTCGGCCTAATGGAATATGAATGTCGCGCACCGGCGGATGTCCGAAGCCCCAGAGCCCTGCCATGAAGGCCCAAAGCCACCAGCCTGGCCAGCCCACGAATCCCAGTACGACGAGGATCGGAACCATGACAAAGGCCATCGTGCGTTGGCGTTTGCCCCACAGAGCATAGGCCACATGTCCGCCGTCGAGTTGACCGATAGGAATGAGATTCAGCGACGTCACAAACAGGCCGAACCAGGCGGCGAATCCGATGGGATGTAAAACAATGTCGGCCTGCGGGGGGATGGATCCAACGATCAGCCAGGCAATGAACTGCAAGAGCAACGGTTCGCCCAACTGCAATCCATGAGTTGCTGTCCGATCGACGACCGTCGACAAGTTCAGGCCGATGACGAGCGCCACCATCGCGGCGATGAAACCGGCAAGGGGGCCGGCCACGCCGATATCGAACAGCGCGCGCCGATTCACGATCGGCCCGCGCAGGCGGATGATCGCTCCGAATGTGCCGATGAAATAGGGAGGACCTGGAATGAATAACGGCAGCGACGCCGGCACCCTGTGAATACGGGAGAGTACATAGTGTCCGAATTCATGAGTCACGAGAATGAAGAGCAACGTGGCGGCAAAAGGAATCCCGCGCAAGAGTATCTCGGGCTGTTCGAGCAGCAGATTCACCGGTCCACGAATCGGTCCGTTATAGACCTGATAGGCGCCAGCCCACAGGGTAGTAAAAATTGTCGCCACAAAGAGGCTGATGGGTAGGATCCATTTGGAGAAGGGGCTCTCCTCGAATCCGCCGTCCTCGGTAGGCTCGCTAAGCCCTTCAGCCGGTCCCGCCACATCAGGCAGCTCTCCGCTGCGGATCGGCTGATCGTCGTTCCGCTCCTCTAAATTCATGAGTCTTCTTCAATGAACAGATGCGAAGGGGTTATGGTCAAGCTCTTCGCGAACGGTCGTGGCCGGCCCGTGACCGGGCAACAAGCGATATTCAGGCGGCAACCCAAGTACGTGAGTTCGGACCGACTGCAAATGAGTCTGATATAACGCGCTGGGATTCGACCGGCCGATTGAACCGGCAAACAATGTATCGCCGACGAAGCAGACCCGTTGTGATTCGGCATCCACGCGGTAGCAGATCCCGCCAGGGGTATGGCCCGACGTAGCGAGACAATGGATGCTGAGACGCCCGACCGTAATCGTCTGACTATTGTCCGGCGCCTTCAGCTGAGCACCGGAAGGTCGCCAGCTGAGGAGATCGACATCCTCCACTCCGAGATACACCGGCGCCTCACGAAACTTCAAGATCTGCTCGATCCCATCGGCATGGTCCGCATGGCCGTGTGTGAGGCAAATCCCCAGCAAGTGAAGCCGGCGCGTGGACAAGAATTCGATCATCGCCGGCGCATTGTATGCCGTGTCGATGAGCAGCGCTTCCTCGCCGTCATGCACCACATAGCCCTGCACCCCATAGCCATTGATCGATCCACGCACAGTTTCTACCCAGGAGACAGGGGGCGCGATCGCCGGTTCCCACTTCTCGATCGCAATCTGCTCCAACGGACCAGGGCGAAGGCCTAACGCCTCCGCTAGCGCACGAACCTCTATGCGATCGGGTGGGCAAGCGCCCCGCTCCAGCGCAGTGATGTTCCCGCTAGGCAATCCAGCCATCCGGGCGACATCACCAACCGAAAGTCCCTGGCCTGTTCGCGCCTTCTTGATAATGTCGCAGAACTCGTCTTCGAGAGGCATGTGAAAAGCCTTCAGCTATCAGCCGTCAGCAATCAGCTCTGAATTCGATCTTTGCTGAAAACGCGGCTAACTACCGACAGCAATCGGTTCTGTTCCATACTTGTGCCATCTTAACTCAGACCGCTAATGATGCGGCGATAGTCATCCTCGGAATAGGCTCTGAGAGTTGTGGATCGCACATTGCCGAACGATCTCAACTTGAGGCCGAAGCTCGCCAGCTTGTCGTTGTTCGGCATCTCGACGATGAGCACCAGATCATACTCCCCCAACGTCATGTAGAAGGATTTGACCTCGCCGCCCAAGTCCTTCGCGAGCTTCTTTACCCCATCCAGCCGCTTCGGCGAATCCTTCACATTCTTAATTCCTTGATCCGTCCAATTGAGCAGCATCAGATAGGTCACCACAGCAGTCTCCTTTCTACTCCCCCGCCCACAGCTCTGGTGATTTCTCTCTTCAAGCGGGTGGCGCCGTCCTGGGAGCCCGACCGCCCGCAGCGGGGTCCCTACGCCGGGCGGGGTGCGAGGACGGTCGGGCTCCCAGGTCGGCGACAGGACCCGCTCCCCTCCTCAGCTCTCCGGAGCCAACTTTATTTCTTTGACTTCCCCGAATCCCGACAGCAACTTCGGCAGGGCCTCGCCGGAGCCGACAGCCATGATAGTCAGACGCTCTGGGTTGAAATGTTTCTTCGACGCCGCCAAGATTTCTTCTTTCGTCAATGCGACCACGCGGGCGCGCAATTGCTGGAGAAAATCTTTGGGAAGCCCGTCATATTCCAGCACGATCAACCGCCCCACGATCGCCGACGGGCTGGCGAAGGAAAACACAAACGAGTTCACATAGGCCTCTTTCGCTTCTGTCAGCTCGCTGTCCGTCACCAACTCGATCCGCATCCGCTCCATGTTCGCGACAAACCGAGCGATGACTTCTTGCGTCGACGGCAACTTCGTCTCGGCTCGCATCAGCCAGACGCCTTGATCGTGCACCCCGGAGTTCAAGCGGCTGCCGACCGAGTAGGCCAAGCCCCGCTTGGTCCGCACGTCGTTGAAGAGGCGGCTGCGAAATGAACTGCCCCCCAGAATGTCGTTCGCGATCGCCAAGGCCACATAGTCAGGATCCTGCTCTTTGATCGACAGATGACCGACGCGGAGATGCGCTTGCGAGGTCTCCTTGTTCACGAATCGCACGACAGGCTTCGCCGTCGGGCTCTGAGGCACGTCGGCAATCTTCAGCACCGGAACCTCGCCTTTTTTCCAATCGCCGAATACGTCCCGCAGCAGAGTCAGCATCGTGGATTTGTCGAAGTCCCCCGTCACACCCAATATCATGCCGTTCGGATGAATGGTCTTCCGGTGAAAGGCAATCAGATCGTCTCTGGTGATGCGGGCGATGGATTCGACACTGCTTTCGCGCGCCGACGGATGATCGGCTCCGTAGAGGACCTTGATGAACTCGCGTCCGACGATCGAGCCGGGATTATCTTGCCTGCGGCGAATCCCTTCGATGGTCTGCAGCTTGGCCAGTTCAACTCGCGGCGGCTCAAAGGCGGGGGTTCGAATAAGTCCCACGAAAATCTGGAGCCCCCGTTTTATGTCCTTGCTCAGCACATCGAGCGACGCCGAACCGGATTGCCGCCCGATCGAGATGCTGAGATCGCCGGCGAACTGCTCGAGTTCCTCGTCGACTTGTTCAGCCGACAGACCGCCGCCCCCACCGACCCGCATGACGGAACCGGTCAACGACGCCAGCCCGATCTTATCGGCCGGATCGAGCCAGCCGCCTGTACGCACCGTCGCGGTGATGCTGATCAAGGGCAGCTCATGGTCTTCGAGAAGATAGACGACCATCCCGTTTTCGAGCACCACACGGTCCGGCTCCGGCGGGGTGAACTCCACCGGCTTAAACGTCATCTGTCTGGGATCGCCCAGCATCGGATTTTCGGCACAAGCGGTCAACACCGGAACGATGAGCGCGATGACCATCGCCGTCAGTATGCAATACCCCCGTTTCACGTTGAACGTGTCACGTGTCATGCTCTTCATCGCGCCACCTCGCGCTGCGGTGCCGTCGCGACATTTTTTTCTCCGGCCTTCTTCACCAACGTCGCCACCGTTCGGTTCGATTTCGTGAAATACGCAGAAGCCACACGCTGGATGTCGGCAGGGGTGACGGCTGCGATCTTTTCCCGAGACTTTAACGCGTAGCGCCAATCTCCCGCTACCGTTTGAAAGAGCGCCAGTTGAGAAGCCAGGCCTCCGTTGGACCGAAGCGCCCGAACCAAATCGGCATCCAGATTATTCAGTACTTTCTCAAGCTCCTTGGCAGAAACCGGCTCCGTCTTGAGCCGTTCGATCTCGGCATAGATGGCCGCTTCGACTTCTGCTGTCGTATGGGGCGCGAGCGGTGTGGCATTGACCACGAACAGGTTCGGAGAGCGGACTCCCGGATGGTTCGCGTCGGAGTCGACCGAGGCGGCAATCCGTTTCTCGCGGACCAGCTTCACATAGAGTCGGGAGGTGAGTCCGTCGCTCAGCACCGCGTCGATCACGTCGAACACATAATCGTCTGGATGGTTCAACGCCGGCTTGTGAAACCCGATGATCAGCGAGGGTTCAGCGTCGAACTCCACCTCCACGCGGCGCTCCCCTCGTTGAGGCGGCTCAACGGTGACAATCGGGGGTTGCGGAGGCGAAGCCGGTATTGTGCCGAACGTCTGTTCGATCAGCGCCATGACCTCCTTCGGATCGATATCGCCCACGATGGCGATCGTCGCATTGCCGGGACCGTAGTAGGCTTTGAAGAAGGCTTCGGTGTCGGCCGGCGTGAGCGACAGGATATCCGACTCCCAGCCGATCGTCGGAATGCCATACGGGTGCGCGCGGAAGGCAGCCGACGTGAAGGTTTCGTACAACAGCCCGCTGGGGCTGTCGTCGTTCCGCATCCTCCGCTCCTCCATCACGACTCCCCGCTCCTTGTAGAATTCGCGGAGGACCGGATGCGCCATGCGATCGGCTTCGAGCGCAGCCCACAAAGGCAAACGGTTCGCCGGGAGACTAATCATGTATCGGGTCAGGTCCTTGCCGGTCGCGGCATTGAGTCCAACTCCCCCGTGGCGTTGGTAGAGCAAGGCCATCTCGTTGCCCGCGACGAACTGTCCCGCCTGGTCTTGAAGTTCGGTAAACCGTTTCTGCAGCTCCTCGATGGCGACCCGATCCTCGGAACTGGCCGGGTTTTCCTGACTCTTCCGCGCGAACTCTCGCTGCCGTTGCTCCAGCTCAGTCCCCACTCGAAACCATTCTTCGAGAATAGGACGTTCCTTCTCGTAGTTCTTCGTCCCGACCGTCCTCGTGCCCTTGAACGCCATATGTTCGTAGAGATGCGCCAGGCCGGTTTGCCCCACCTGTTCGTTGACTCCCCCGACCCTGAAGGTCATGTTGAGGGAAACTACAGGCGTCTGATGCCGTTCGACCATGAGCACAGTCAACCCGTTCGCCAGTTTCTGTTCCACCACACGATCCGCCAGCCCGAACGAGGCGGCATGCAATGGATTGAGATTCAGGCTGAGGCCGGCGACGAAAACGAAGAGACATATCGTGAAACGCAAACCGCAAACCGTGGCGAGAATTGGAAACCTTCTGTTGAGGAAAAGACCCCGATTGCTCATAACATTCCTCCGTGGCTGACAACGTTTCACGAGCAACGCGTGAGTCGTCATATGAATAACTCCATGAGTTGTTCCGGTCGTTCGATAAACCAATCCGGCTGACAGGCTTCCATTTTCGCTCGATTCCCCATGCCATACCCGACTGCACAGACACGAATCCCGGCATTATGTCCGCCGTTGATGTCGTTGGTGCTGTCTCCGACGAGCACGGTCTGTTCTTTCGATACGTTCAGCTGCTCCATCACATGCAGCAGCATGCCCGGCTCCGGTTTCAATCCAAACCCGTGGTCGCCTCCGACAACGCACTGAAAATGATCGCCTCCCAGCCCCTGGAGAATCGCGTTGGTGTATTCGATCGACTTGTTGGTCGCAACGGCTTTCCGCTTGTCCGAGAAATGTGTCAGCATCTCTCCGATACCAGGATAGAACGCCGTGCGATCGAGGCAATGGGCCAAGTACTGGCTCCTGAACACCCGCAACGCTTCGTCAAAGGTGACCCCGCTGCTCTCGCCGACCGACAAGCGCAACAATTGTTTGACTCCATCTCCCACAAACCCGAAAATTTCCTCGATCGGACGCTGCGGCAACCCCAATTCAGCCAACGTGAAATTCACCGACGCGGCAATGTCCCATTTGGACTCGATGAGCGTCCCGTCCAAATCGAATATTAACAGCTCAACGGAGGTCTTCCCCATCATTACTTCGCCTTTCGTAACTCGTCTTGCAACGCCGCAAGACGGTCTCGTTTGGCCGGGTCGGTTTCTTTCATCCAGGCTTCGCGCACGAAATTCACCATTCGCTTCTGTCCCACGTGAGGAGGGAGGATCGGCTCGACAATCCTCCATCGATTGTTGACGGCTTTCACGCGAAATCGAACCTCTTCAGTCTCAACCTCTTGGACGAAACCGGCCGTTTCCCAATACACCGAGCCGATCACCTGAAAGGTCACCGGAATCACGACTTCCATCCTATCGATCACCTCCCATTGACGATACTGCTCTGCCACCACAAAGCCGCGCGTCACGACGACATGTCCCCATGCCGGCTCCTCTTCCCATCCCCTGTACGACGCGACTGCTTCGGACGACATGGCATCGAGCCTTGCCCCCTTATAATCGAGCGTCAGATATCGCTTGACCACATCTGCCGGAGAATGCCTGAGAGACGCGGTCTGCGCGAGTCCCTCTCCCGATACCAACACCAGGGCAAGCAACTGACACAGACAAAGCACGAACCGTCCCACAACATTGAGTGTCATCGTGTGAGCTCTTCTTCCAAGCTGTCCTCCTCCTTGGGGAACCGAGTAAGCCTCTCTTGCAGGCAGTAGAACACGTCGAGCTTCTCACCCGCCCGCCATGAGGCTGCCAAGACAGCCTCATGGCCCAATGACGCGCCTGTTTCTATGCAGCGTTCTCGTATCGTTCAGCAGGTTCAGTTCACCCAACTTTGTGTAACTTCATGAAATTGGTCTCTCCAGGCTGACCAATCCTGGTCCCCGACAAAATCACGATCCGCTGTCCTGTTGTCGCCAGTCCCTCAGTTTTCAGACGACGTTCCGCTTCATCGATCCGCTCATCGGTTTGAACGATCTGCCGCATCGTATGAGGGATCACGCCCCAATATAGCGCCATCCGCTGCCGTATGATCTCAAATGGCGTCAATGAAATAATTGACGCATCGGGTCGCTGCTTCGACAGCAAGCGCGCAGTCGTACCCCGTTCGCTAAATGCCACGATGACGCTCGCCCCGATGGCTGAGGCTGCCGAAGAAGCCGAATGGCAAATGGCCTCTGGAAATGAGCCTTCCCCCTGTGGCGCATCGGAGAAGCGCCTACGCCACGATCGAGTCCCTTCTTCTGCGGCTCGAACGATCCGGTCCATGACACGGACTGTTTCAACCGGGTGCTGGCCGATCGCTGTTTCTGCAGACAGCATGACGGCATCAGTCCCATCGAGGACGGCATTCGCCACATCCGACGCTTCGGCCCTTGTCGGGCGCGTGTGGTGCGTCATAGACTCCAACATCTGAGTGGCCGTGATCACGAGGCAGCGACGGTGGTTGGATTCGGCGATAATGCGCTTCTGTAGGAGCGGGACTGCCTCCGGCCCCATCTCGACTCCCAGATCGCCCCGCGCAACCATCACACCATCCGCCTGATCAAGAATCGCGTCCAAGCATTCCACCGCTTCCGGCCTTTCGATCTTTGCAATAACCGGCACGTCGCCGCCCCAGTCGGCCACTAACTTCCTTGCAGCCATCACATCATCGGGACCTCTGACAAACGAGAGGGCCACATAGTCCACCCCCTGCGCGATGCCGAACCGGAGATCGTCCCGATCTTTGTCTGTCAGAGTGGGGGTGCTGATGCGAGTATCCGGTAAGTTCATGCCCTTGTGCGAGGTGAGTCGTCCCCCGGTCACGATTCCGCATTCGACGGCGTTGCCAATAATCCGATCAGCAATCAGCTCGATGAGCCCGTCGTCGATCAGGATACGGGCGCCTGGCTGGACATCCCGCACCAGGTATTGATACGTCACCGGGATTTCACGCACGCCGGACGGAGCGATTGATTGTGCGCCGAGTTGACCGCCGGACCGGAGCAGCGATGTCACGAGCCTCACGGTCTGACCGGCAACCAAATCGAGCCCGCCCTGATCGACTTCCCCAACACGGATCCTCGGTCCTTGCAGATCCTGGATGATCGCGATCGCGACGCGCCGACGGTCCGCTGCTTCGCGAATGGCCTTGATCGCACGCGCATGCGATTCGTGGGTCCCGTGAGAAAAATTGAGGCGCGCGGCGTCCATGCCGCTCTCAATCAACTGATCCAGCAAGGCAGGGGAATCGCTGGCGGGGCCAATAGTACACACGATTTTCGCTTTACGCATAGACAATGCTGTCACTGGTCATTGGTCGATCGGGATACGCGCCGCGCGAGAGCAGGCGGAGCGAGCGAGGGTTCAGGTCTTCGGAACGTCGAACCCCGAACTTCGGATCGCGCCTTTCAGGCACGTGCCGCTTTGCCCGCTCTTCTCGCAATGAGATCCAGGAATGCCATTCTAGCAAACGACCACTACGCCCACAACGCAACCGCCGTTTCAGGCGCAGGCTGCCTCGATCATGGATGAACGAGTCGGCCTGTGACAATGAGTGGAGATGGAGTCAGGGCGCGGCCTTCACGGTGAATCGCCACGCTCCATTCGCCCCGCTAGGGAAGTTCGCTTCCGTGCATTCGGGCAAAGATCTCCCAGTCGAACTGCTTCGGCGCCACAGCATGGAGTGGGATCGCCTCAATGGCACCTGGCCCGCGATAGGCCAACATGCACCCGACCACTCGCTCCGGCTCCTTGACGAGACGGCGAATCGCTTCATAGGCCAGATCTTGTCCGATGGTCTTGTCCTCGGGGGTCGGAGGCGCCCCCCGTAATGTGTGTCCGAGGATCGTAGCTTTGGTTGCAGGAGCGAGGCGAAATTCACTGGGGTGCGCCTGAAACTGTGGCCATGTGCTCAGTGTGCTGGCGACATATTCGACAAGACCTCGCACGCCGCCATCCGGGTGATGGCGATGGGGCGTCTGTTCCGCCACCACAAACAGATGGCTCTTGTTCGGAACCCCCAACGTACGGTTGAGCGTACCCAGGATGACGTTGTCGATATACGCGTCGGGATCGGGATGCTCGTTGACCAAGAGGCCTTCAGCCCTGGCCTGATACGCACAGGCGAGGGCAAGATGGCCGGACCCCGCCCCCATAATCTCGACGAAAAAGACACTGCCCATGGCGGAACTGGTGGCTTTCAGCGACTCGATGGATTGATTCGCCAGTGACACGGCCGAATGAAAACCTAGGGAGGTCGTCCCCGCGAGATTATTGTCGATCGTGCCAGGAATCCCTACTGCCTGGACCCCAAATCCTTCATACAGCGCGCGCGCGCCTCGAAGACTCCCCTCCCCGCCAATGACCACCAAGGCGCCGTCTTCCATGTATGGCTTGAGATGCCGCATGGTGACCTGCTGCACCTGCTCGTTTTTGAAATCTTCGAAGCGGCTGCTCCCGATCGGGCTGCTCGCATGGCTGCCCATGCCGCGGGTATCGTCCTCGCTCACCATTTCGATCCAGTTGTTGGCTAGCCCTAAGTACCCGTGACGAACGAAGTGGACCTCCAGACCAAACCGGTGTCCTGTCACGCGCAACTCTTTCAACGCGGCGCCGGCGCCGGCGAAGTCGCCACCCGAGACCAATGCCACGATCCGCTTGATCTGTCGAGGCTTGAGCGTGATCCGGTCTCTGCGTTCGCGCTCGATCTTGACCCAGGTCTCCCGCGCCGCCCGTTCCCGCGCCGACAAACCCACAGCGGTGGAGTAGCCGGATAAGAGACCCTGCTCGTAGGCCAACAGAACGACGTTATCCTGTCCCTCCTTATATTCGCCAAACTCGGTGAAAGCTTCGCGAAAGGGACGAGGATCGAGATAAATCATGAGCGCCCGCAGCGTGGAACTGTGACTGTACAGACACACGGCCTTCCCCTGATGGGCGTGACCCAACCGGCGGAAGCCATCGACGATATCCACATACACATCGAAGAAGGAATGTCCGCCCGGGTAGCTATAGAGGGGATGTTTGATCAGACGCTTGGCCATCTGCACGTCCACGCCGAATGCCTTTGCGGCTTCCTCAGCTTCCACCTTTTTCTCCAAACCCGTAACCCATCCAAAGTCCTGAGAGTCTAATGCGGGATCACAGATAGGTGGGAGCGCCTCAGCATCGTGCGCGTGCCCCTGCATAAGCGCGGTGACCACACGCTCATACAGTTGCCGCGTATTGGGGCTCTGGCTCACCAGCTGGACGAAGGTGCGCGGGTCGAGGTAGTTGTGAATGTGCAGGAAGTCCAATTGTTGCCCGACCACGCCCAGCATCCTGGCCAAGGCTGAACCGACTGCGTCGGCCTTAGGGACGCCTCGCTCAGGGTCCAGCACATTCGCGAGGCGGCGCCCGACTCTATAGATACCGCTTTCCACCCGTGAGACACCATGACGCATCGTGAACAGGAGCGTGCGACCGGTTAAATCGCGCGGCAAGAGCCAGAACCGATCCTCGCCCAAGTCCAGCACGATACGATCCTCGACTAACTGCGGCGTCAATTGCGCGCGAGGCACAATCGCTACCGGCCTGCGATGCGTCGGCTTCTGCACTGACCTGATTGGCATACGGAGGAGCGGAGCCAACTCGCCTGCTGCGAGGAGAACATTCCAGGCGGCAAAGAACACCAGTTCATCACACCCGCACCCCTGTTCGATTACCGCGCGACGAGTAGCCCGATACTCCTCTGCCCCGGGAAATCCTTCTTCCGCACGCTGCACAAACGCCCTGATCTTCTCCATGGCGGCACGGGTTCGCTGCAGTCGATCGACTGAGGAAGGCGGGATAGGCGGGAACGCAATTCCTTCACCGGCAATGCGAGACGCCAGCAACTCCCCGTAGGCCAGGAGTCCTTCAACTGTCACAAACTCAAGCCGGTCCACTGCGGATTCCAATCTCTACCTCGCTGACTCACCTTCGCCTACAGGACCACCATACCTGCCCGATCTTCTCCTAGCAGTGGCCGTGAGATGCCGGACCGAAAAAGACCCCTCAACAGGATGATACGCTGGATGCTACGCCGGCGAATGAGCGATAGCAACAATTCCCGGTCTCACAGGCTACGAGCAAACCATTTTGGCACAGCAGAAGCCCCTTCCTCTCATGCCCGTTGATCCTCCAAGAGCGAGCATGCTACGGTTCATGCTGAGCTTTCTCGCTTCGTAATTCGAATGCGAACTATGGATCGAACTTGGAAGATCTATGGAATACTCGTCGTCCTTGGTGGACTACTGTTCGGCCTTGCTGGTACTCCCAGCGCCAGTTCGTCGACGGAACCGACCGTACCGTCTGCCTCCATCCCATCCGATCAATCCGCAGCGCCGGCTCTTCACGATGCCACACCGCCCCTCAATCGACAATTGCATCGTGTCGCGAAGGATCCCCCGCAGAAAGCCAAAGACCTGCTGGGGGCAATTCAGCAACGTGAGGGCAAAGCTCTCCCCGGATATGTCGGTGGCAGAACGTTTCAGAATCGGGAAAGACAGCTGCCTCTCGGTCACTACCGCGAGTACGATGTGAATCCCAAAATGCGCGGCCGACCGCGGGATGCGGAACGGATCGTCATCGAGCAAGATACCGGCAAGGCCTACTATACCGATAACCATTACCGAACGTTCATGCCGTTGAACGAGATACCATGACCTCTAAACACGCACTCACATTGACGGCCAATCTCCAATCGACGAAACCACCCTGGACCTCATTGCTTGTGGTCACGGCCGGGCAGCGCGCTGAAGCGCTGGTGCGCCCACCAAATGATTTCGCATTGAAAGTGATCCAAGGCGCCAAGTGTCAGACCACCGCCGGCCTGTTGACGGAATGCGCCCGCGCCTTGGACTTTCCCGACTACTTCGGCCACAACTGGGACGGGTTAGAAGAGTGTCTGACCGATCTGGAATGGCTGCCGGCCAAGGGCTATATTTTGCTCATCACCGATGCAGGATGCGTATTGCCCGATGACGAAGAAGAGTATGAAACCTTTCTTGAGATCTTGCGTGATGCAGGAGAGGCCTGGGGAACCGGGCAGGCAGGAATGGGCGCGCGACGAGCTACGCCATTTCATGCCCTATTCGCCGTATCGGAGCGGGAGAAGTCTAATCGGGCCCACTGGGGGATGAATGAAATTCTTGCGGAACCGAATCGGAAGGCAAGAATAAAACGTCGGACTTCCTCAAAACAGACCTAGGTGCTATGAACGCATCTTCTTGGTCACATTCAGCAATCCGGTCCAGTGGACGAGCGAACGATACAATCCACTCGCGAATCCAGAGCGTGAGGCGGCATGGATCGATGCCTGCCAGCGGGCCTCGACGGTGTGGCGATGAGCGACGCAAATCCCGTGCGTTTCTCGCGCATCGTCGAGAGGAGCCTTCTCTCCTACTAACTCGGGCTTTCCTTCTTGTCGGCACCACGAACAGACAATCTTCATCGTTACTCTCTTGATCGCCGTCTAGCAGGATACTGAAAAGATCCGCTGGCGGGGGAGGGATGATCGAAGCGTTAGCCTGCCACAATAGTTTTTCCAGAGACTGATAAAATTCCCGATCATGCTACCTGAATAGCGCAAAAGTCGGGCCGCACTCGACTGGTAGTATGAATCGGCATATTTACAAGGGATTACGTAAAGGTCTTGCTTCGTAGCAACAGAGCCTGTATCAAAAAATGCTGCGACTCGTATCTCTTTAGGTACATTTATGCCTCAGTTGCTTTATCACACCGCATAAGATCCCTCTTTCTTGACCAAGGTTCATCCACATGGTACGGTGCGCCCCCATTATGAAAACCACTCGTTCCGCCAAGCTCTTTTCCGACGCCCAAGAATTGATTCCCGGGGGGGTCAATAGTCCGGTGCGTGCCTTTCGCTCTGTCGGAGGCCAACCGCGGTTTATCGCGCGCGCCAAAGGGCCCCGCCTCTATGATGTCGATGGGAATAGCTACATCGACTATGTGCTCTCATGGGGCCCGATGATCTTGGGCCATGCCGCCCCTTCCGTCATCAGCACGATTAAAAAGGCTGCAGCGCATGGAACCAGTTACGGCGCGCCGACTGAACTGGAAGTCATACTCGCGCGCATGATCCGCGATGCCTTCCCATCGATGGAGAAGGTCCGGCTCGTCAGTTCCGGCACTGAAGCCGTTATGAGCGCGATTCGTGTCGCGCGAGGGTTTACAAAACGAGACAACATTCTCAAATTTGAAGGCTGTTACCACGGCCACAGCGATTATTTGCTGGCGAAGGCCGGATCAGGGTTGGCCACCTTGGGGATTCCCGATTCGCCGGGAGTTCCTGCTGATTTTGCAAAACACACCTTGACCGCCCCGTACAACGATATCCGAGCAGTGCAACAGATCGTCAAGGAGCAGCGGGGCACGTTGGCCTGCATTATCCTGGAGCCGATCGCCGCGAACATGGGCGTCGTGCCGCCGGCGCCGGGGTTCCTCGCAGGGCTCCGTCGACTCACCGAAGAACAGGGCATCCTCCTGATTTTCGACGAAGTCATCTCCGGTTTTCGCGTCGCCTACGGGGGAGCCCAAGCGCTCTACGGCATCAAGCCGGATCTGACGGTGCTGGGGAAAATCATCGGCGGAGGATTGCCGGTCGGCGCCTATGGAGGGCGAAAAGAGATCATGGATCTGATCGCGCCGTTGGGGCCGGTCTATCAGGCTGGGACGTTGTCGGGAAATCCGTTGGCCGTATCCGCCGGCATTGAAACGCTCAAGCAACTCAAAGCCCGTGGAGTCTACAAGAAGCTGGAAGAGAAGTCGGCAGCCTTGGCCGAAGGAATTGGAGAAGCCGCGAAAAAAACGGGCCTGCCCTTCACACAAACCAGAGTCGGCTCGATACTTGGGGCCTTCTTTACGTCAGGCCCTGTGGTGGATTGGAATACGGCAAAACTGTCGGACACGAAGCGGTACGGACAATTCTTCCATGCGATGCTGGAACAGGGGGTATACCTGGCCCCCTCTCAATTCGAAGCCGCCTTCCTTTCAACCGCTCACTCAACCCGCGATATCGACTACACGATCAAAGCTGCCGCCGCCTCGTTCAAGAAACTCTAACCACGTCGCTCGGAATCTCATTTGATACAGTATCTGAATTGTTTCAGATACGGCACAGCAATCCTGGGGAAACTGCCCCCAAAAAGCTGTTCATTGGGGACACGATGCCTACCAGGTTTGCTATGTGTGACGTTGGCAGGATGCTCAAAACGAGTTCATTGCTAGGCCGCAGCGAGCAAAAGGCTGAGGCGTACTCTGAGTACGTTGAAGCCTTGAGCGAAGTGAGAACGACGCCTGGGTCAAAGCGCGTCTCGGCGCGCTAGGGCTGGGCGGGTGAGAAGGCTGTCGTTTTCAACAGCTGCCTATTCGTCGTCCTCGTCTTCCGCATCAAGCACCTCCTGCCTTTTCTGCTCTTCCATCGCGTTGTGCAGGAGCATGCGGATAAACATCGAATAGAGCGAGCCCTTTTCCAGCGTCCCACCTGGAGGAATGGCGATCTTGCCCTCCTTAATCATGCGATCCATCCAAACCTTTTGATCAGGCGCGATCAAGATCGGAATCTCGATCAGCCCCACACGTCCCATCATATCCATAACGTAACCCTCCGTGAATTCTAAACAAGGCAAGCGAGCTGTGCGCGACAGGCGCGACTCGAGAAGATAAAATATCTGGCCTGCCCTACTTTTCTCACCAGTCCCGCGAGTCTCGCAGGTATAACAGCATGCGGCTTTTTGCATTGTCAATCAGACCGCTCAGGCATGGAGTATGCGTTCCCGCGAGCATGATGGCACGAGGTAGAACCACGCTTGGTGCGCTCATCGCCGTCGGCGCCCTGCTAATCGTTCCCCATCAGGTCTCGGCACAACCATTGACAGCTCCGCCCTCATCACTCTCCACAAAACCCTTGGCTCCAGGGTCGTCCGAGTCAGAAATTCGCACATCGTGTGACCTCTGCCGAAAAGCAGAAGGGAGGCAAGGAAGCGATCTGCGGCCTCAACGACTCCGTCCTGAGAAAGGGTTGCGTCCGCGCAAGAACCCGAAGGGAACTCATCGCTCATTGGACCAAAGCCTCAAATCGACGTTGCCCCATCGTCCACTCACACCTCCGGACAGTCAGGCGCAACGGGATTCGCAAACAAAATGGTCTGCCGAATAACTACACTGAGCATCGCAGAAGACCCCGCCCAAGGTGTGCACAGCGAGAGTGGCCTATGATCATCTCGTGACCGATGTCTTGGTCAACGCACAACTAGTAGCATTCAATCCCTTTGGATTGGTAAATTGGGGGTATGACAACGCCATCTACCCGTGTGCTGCGGCGGAGGGTGGGCATGGACCGGTCGCCGAGCTTGGATCGATAGTTACCCATGCCCCACGAAACCACACTCATTTATAGCGAGCCTCTACTGCGCCAAGCCGTGTTCGGGTTTTGGCGCCGATCGGTCGGTATCGGTTTTTTTGTTGCGCTTCTTATTGCCGCGCTCGGTCTCGTCGTACTCGTGGCGCTAGGCCAGTCCTCTTGGATCATCGGTGGCCTTGCAGCCGTGCTGGTGGTGGGCATCGCGTTCACCATCGTGATCTATGTCGTGCACTATCGTCGATCGCTGCACAAGTTCCGCCAGATGGGCCAGCCGCGAGCCCTGTTCCGCGCCGACGAGTCCTCCTTCACCATGAGTTCGGATATCGGCACAACCACGCTTCAGTGGTCCGCTGTCAAAGAGTTGTGGCAGCTCCCGAGCGTGTGGCTCTTTCTGTACTCCAAAGCGCAGTTCAGCACGCTGCCGCTCGCATGCTTGTCACCCGAAACGCAGGCGTATATTGTGCAGCGCATTCGTGAATCAGGTGGCAAAGTCGATGGTTAATCTGTCCATCTATCCGTGGGCAAAGAGGTTGTCTGGCAGACGCGGAGCGAGCCGTGAGAAAAATGCCTGTTCAGTACGCGACGAGAAGCCTGCATTTCTAAGTAGCGGACTTGTTATACGGAATCAGGTAATTCATAGTTAGACAGTACCAGACGCAGAAAGGCACTCAGATGTCATCGCAACCCGACACACCTGTGAAAAAAAAGCGTGGGATTCCCTGGTATGTCTACTTTGTCGGATCAGCTGTCTATACCGCTCTTGGCGGGTGGCTGGCAGCAGAATCGTCTCCTCTGTCAATTATTTGCATCATCAGTGCGCCGATTGGGTTTTTCTATGCTTGGAGAGCTTGGAAACAAGAGAAGCAAGACAGACGCGATGCTTCCTAAAAACGTTGTGTCGAATCTGGCCATTGCGCGTTATGGATATCGTCCACGTTCCTCATGGACCTGATTCCTGCGCTAGGATCAGCAGGCACAGGTGAAACATGCCGGACCTCCCCGATGAACTGATCCGAACGAATGCCATCCTTAGCAAGTACGCGGCGATTCATGACGCGATCTTCAAGTTTTCATGGCGCAAGACACTTCCAATTCCAGGACTGTTCAAATCCACTGACTTTGGATCTCACTTTAGAGACCTCGATCGATTGGCCTCCAAATTGGCTGCTATTTCAGCGTCCTTGAAGGCAGAGCCGGGGGCGTTGGAAGGCTCTCATCAATACACGGAGGCGTTGCTCGAAACGATCCGGGCTCTCCGGGATATATGCAGGCGGTTTTACGAGCAGAGCCAGGGAGATCTCGGAAAGTATCCGATGGCAGAGTATCACACCGATCTCAAAACCTACGAAGTTCTCATGAATAAGTGCCAGGGGCTCGGCGCAGCGCTAAATCAGCGCATACGCAACGAGCAGGTCCAACCAGAGGGGTGAGACGACAGGCCTACGGCCTGCCGTTATGTCGCTACAACGCAGCGCGCTCCGACGGCCGATGAGGCCCGTTATTCTGGACTCCTCTTCCGATGGCGAAGATTACGTTGGAGGAGAATACTCAGAGGTGGGTTACGACCTCTTCTTGTGCTTCCTGTCTCTATCCATCGGGTTTGGCATAAAAAACCACCAGGCGAGTATCGCTAGACCTATTGTCCAGCCGACCATAATGATCCAGCTCCAGATCCCTGCCATTGAAAAACTTTCCCATCCCGTTTCCATTTCGTGACTCCCTATTAGTGACGATCATCTTAATACGGAGATCATCGCCTTGTCGAGGCGCTTCACTTTTCCGTTTCCATCCGTTGCTGCCAACCTAGCCGACCCTTCGACGATGACACGCCGGCTTTCCCGTTCTCTGATCACATGTGAAAACGTGAAGGAGGCCGCCGTTCTGTCGGAGATGACCGTCTCGATGACCAACCAATCGCCATAATGAGCTGGAGACCGGTAATCCACTTCCGCATGCACCACGACGAACACCGTGCCTTCCTCCATCAGTCTGGCCACCGACAACCCTCGCTCTTCGAGGTAGTGTGTTCGCGCCCGCTCGAAATACTTGAGATAGTTCGCGTAGTACACCACCCCGCCGCAGTCGGTGTCTTCGTAGTAGATTTTGATTTCCACAGTAGTATCCACCAATTGCACTCAGATCGTTCCGGCTCATTGCGAGCCAGAACGCTTCATGCCATTTTTCATCTTCCTATCTGAGACAACCTAACGGTAATACATCAGCGAGAGGGGAAACAACTGTGCAATAATGATCGCCCTCTCAATTTTGACGGTCTCCAGGAGTCGCACGATACGAATGCATGCGCGCAATCGCCCATATCGCCCACCCCTTGTCCCCACAAGGCGCCGCCAAGCCGTTTCAAGCTTCAATTCAACTCTCCCACAATCGCGAGCACCCTGTTATAGTTCAACCGTGGTCTAGACCTCTTGAGGGGACATTCTCAATGACACGACTCTTCCTGATAACGCTCCTGTTACTGAGCAGCGGACCGGCCTATGCGGAGTGGATCAAGGTGAGCGAGAGCGACGAAGCGGGAAAGACTGTCTATGTGGATCCAACCACGATACGCCGTAATAACAATCTGGTGAAGATGTGGCAGTTCTACGACTATAAGACGGTACAAACCGTCGGAGGCAACAGGTTTTTGACAGCCAAGGAACAATGGGAATTCGACTGTGCAGAAGAACGCAGTCGGGTGGTTGCGCGCAAGGAGTTCTCGGGCAATATGGGAAGTGGAACGATGGTTTTTACCAACTCGCAAGTAGGTAAGTGGCTACCGGTCATGCCGGGCAGTATAGGTCACACGGTATGGGAAGCGGCCTGCGGCAAGAAGTGATCTAGAGGTTCAGCACTGGAAATTTCGGCAACGATGCCTCGCCGACACCCGATAGCTTGACGACCACATCGTACAACTGCTGGACCCGCTCGGCTTTGACCGGCTCGAATCCGTGGCCGAGGACGGCATGATTGGCGGCATCGAGTAATGGCTTCATCGTCGGCCACTCGCGCAAGAACGCCTGGCCCATCTGGTCGCCCAGTCCGGCCAACGCTCGAAACTGCGCCTGCACAGGCAATTTGTACTTGCCGTCGAGATCTTCCAGCCAACAAGATCGACAGGTTTCTCTCAGCGCTTGCGGCAATTGATCCGGCTGCACGTCCCAAGTTTTGATCAGGTACTGCTTGAACAGTTGTCGCTGGGCGAAGGCTTCGAGCGCGCGAACGAGCGAGACCATCGCAGCCTCCGAATCGTGCAGGCCATGGAGCCGTCGGCCGGCATGGGCCAGCAGATCGTGGGCCTGCAGGTTTTTCACAGGAGCAGGATCGAGGACAAGCCTCTCCAAAAATCCTGCGTTCGCTTTGATGGCAGGGAGCAGCGACGTGAGTCCTGGTGGTCCACCCCACAGAACCGCCATCTCGAAGGCCTTGACGGCGGTCTTGAGTTTCTCCCAGGCTTGACGATAGTGGAACCGTTCCCACAGATCGTAGCCGTCAGCCAGGTCTCCAAAAGCGCGGTAGAGGGGTTTCTGCCCGCCGCTCACGCGTGCTTCAACATCGCGGAAGAGCTTCGCCGCCGCGGAAAACAGCCGCCGGTTGAACAGCTCACAGCCCTCGCGGCGTGAGACAGTTGCCGCTTCATCCCAAGGGTTCCCCTGCGTCCATATGAACGGCTGTCCGGCAATATCGACCTTCTCCTCCTCTTGCCCCTCCCGCGCCGCCACGAGCGACACGATCCGAGAACTGAGAGACAGGGTGGCCAGCGTCAATGCGCCGGCCACGGCAGGGGTAGCTCCGGTCACATCGACGACCAGCTCGCCCGGTTGCACATCCCATGTCCGCAACATCTCCGGGAGTGTCCGGGCAATCGTCTGATAACAGCCGACAAAATCGCCGGTCTCCGCTAACACCACCCAATCCCATCGTTTGGGCATGTGCTCGATCTTCGGTTGGACATCTGATTCTACGAGCGCTTTTGCCCCTTCGGGCAGCACGAAGCAGAGCGAATCAGGCTGGAGACGATTGATCGAATAGACCGCCGCCGCCGCATGACCGGTGAGCGCGATGACTAAGGCTTTGACTGGTTGGTCCTGCGCCATTTCGCGCGGACTATAACATAGGACGGCGTAAAATCCTTCCGGCTTCGCGTTCGCTCGCGCGGCCTTGCCGGGAAAACTTTTCCTACGCCCTACTGAGTCATCGCCACACTGAGCGATCAATTCATGGTTAAGCAACATGCGTTCTGCTTGACGGTCTAGGGGAAAGCGCTTAGACTTTCATCACGATCTCCCGCTCCCGCAGATCTTTCGAACCGTGAATGAGGCCCCCGATGATCTGGTGGTATTGGATGCTCCTCGGCCTCGTGTTGCTCGGCATCGAAATGGCCACGCCAGGAGGCTTCTATATTCTCTTCTTTGGACTGGCGGCTCTGATCATTGGAGGTCTGACCGGCCTAGGGTTCGCCCAAGCGGAATGGTTCCAGTGGCTTTTGTTTTCAGGGCTCTCGATCCTCTCACTCCTAGTCTTTCGCGGGCCGTTATTGTCCTGGATCAAAACCAAGGATAAAGACATGCCGACTGTGGATTCGATGGTGGGCGAAAGCGCGATTCTGCTGGAAGACCTGGCGCCAGGCGGCACCGGCAAGGCGGAACTGCATGGCACCACTTGGACCGTTCACAATGCCGGGCAGGCCCTCGTAAAAAAGAATCAACGGTGCAAGGTCGAACGGGTCGAGGGGCTCGCCTTGTGGGTTACAGCCGAATGAGTAAGAGTCGCCCGGAGGACCAACGACCATGGAGGAGGTAACGATGAGCGGGGGACTATTTGTCGTGCTGTTGTTGGCTGTGCTGGTGCTGATCATCATCGCCAAGACCGCCGTGGTGGTCCCGCAGCAAAGCGCCTATGTGGTCGAGCGGCTCGGCAAATATGCAGCCACGCTGGATGCAGGGTTTCATATTCTCGTCCCCTTCATCGACCGCATTCGGTACAAACATTCGCTCAAGGAAACGGCCATCGATATCCCCGAGCAAGTGTGTATCACGCGCGATAACGTGCAGGTGTCAGTGGACGGCATCTTATACCTCAAGGTCTTGAACCCCCAGCGCGCGTCCTATGGCATCAGCGATTATAATTTCGCCCTGATCCAGCTTGGACAGACCACGTTGCGGAGCGAGATCGGCAAGATCGAACTGGACCGGACGTTCGAAGAACGAACCAATATCAATATCCAGGTCGTGAACGAACTCGACAAGGCCTCGGATCCTTGGGGCGTCAAAGTCCTCCGGTATGAAATCAAGAACATCACTCCCCCTAAAGGAGTGCTGGATGCGATGGAAAAGCAAATGCGGGCTGAGCGGGAAAAGCGGGCGGTGATTCTCACCTCCGAGGGCGAGCGAGACGCGGCCATCAATCAAGCTGAGGGCGAAAAGCAGCAAGTCATCAAAGCCTCCGAGGCGAAGAAACAGCAACAGATCAACGAGGCAGAGGGAGCCGCCGCGGCCATCCTCGCCATTGCCCAAGCCACCGCCGAAGGGCTGCGCAAGGTCGCAGAAACCATTCGAGTGCCGGGAGGCCAGGAAGCTGTCCAGCTGCGCGTGGCGGAACAGTACATCAGCAAGTTTGGAGAGTTGGCGAAAACGAACAACACCCTCATCCTGCCGGCGACGGTCTCCGATGTCGGTTCCATGATTGCCCTGGCGATGAGCGCAATTCGACAGAGCGGTCCCATCGCCACGATAAAGTCCTAGCGAACCGGCAAGTTGCGTTTGACAGACAACGAAGGGATGCCTAGAATCGCTTCCCATGAAAGAGCGTGTACTTAGTACGTTTGCTGAGAGCGCAACCGTCAAGCAACAGTTCGCGCGCGAACATGCCGATCGCATCGTGCAGGTTGTGAAGCTGATGGCCACGGCCTTTCGCGATGGACATAAAGTCTTATTGTTCGGCAACGGCGGCAGCGCCACGGACGCGGCCCACATCGCCGCCGAATTCGTCGGGCGATATAAACGGGAGCGGGACCCGCTCCCGGCGATCGCCCTCGCCACCGACATTGCCGCGATTACCTGCATCGCCAACGATTACGGCTTCGAAGAACTCTTTGCCCGCCAGATCCGCGCCCACGGTCAGAAAGGCGACGTCGCAATCGCCATCAGCACCAGCGGCAATTCACCCAACGTGCTCAAGGGCGCAGAGGCGGCGCGGGCCTGCGGTCTCACCACCATCGGTTGGACCGGTGGAACCGGCGGGAAGCTGGCCGCGCTGGTAGAATATCCGTTCGTCGTGCCCTCGACGGTCACAGCCCGCATCCAAGAAAGCCACATCACGCTCGGCCACATCCTGTGTGAACTCATCGAGGAACAGCTCCTTGGCAAAGCCTCCTGACCGGCAGCGGCCCCCCGTCACGACTCCGAGACTGATCCCGCCGATCAACGTGACGGATCTCACGACCTATCCGCTCAAGAAACGGCACAGCAAGGTCCGCGTCTCCGACTTTGCCGGCCCTTGGCGGCGAGGGGGCAGTTTCAGCCAATTCTATCGTTCGCTGCCGGATATCCTGGGTGTCAAAACCTTGCGCGCGGTCGCCCAAGCTATCGTGAAGGCTCATCGCAAAGGCCGGCCCATCATCGTGGGGCTTGGCGCTCACGTCATCAAAGTCGGGTTGAGTCCTATTCTCACAGACCTCATGCATCAAGGGATCGTGTCGGCCGTGGCTATGAACGGCGCCGGAATCATCCACGATTTCGAATTGGCGCTCATGGGACACACCTCGGAGGAAGTCGACGCGGAGATCGACGAAGGACGCTTTGGGATGGCGGAAGAAACCGGCCGCATGCTGAACGAGGCGATTGTCCGCGGGGCTCACGATCGCGAAGGGCTCGGCGAGTCTATCGGCCACTACATCAACCGGCGCCAGGGGCAATTTCCCCATCGTGAGACGAGCATCCTGGCGACCGGAGCGAAACTCGGTATCCCGGTGACCGTGCACGTCGCCATCGGTACCGACATTATCCATATGCATCCTGCCGCAGACGGCTCTGCCATTGGAGCAACCTCGCTGCTGGATTTTCGACGGCTTGCGGCCGTCGTGTCCGGGATGGAGGGGGGCGTGTATCTCAATCTCGGCTCCGCTGTCATTTTGCCGGAGGTGTTTCTCAAAACTGTGTCGCTCGCGCGCAATCTTGGTCATGATCTGACCAACATTACGACGGTAGACATGGACTTCATGGCCCACTACCGTCCGCTCACCAACGTGGTGCGTCGGCCGACCCAGAAGGGCGGAAAAGGCTACTCTCTGATCGGCCACCACGAAATCATGGTGCCGTTGCTGGCCGCGGCGGTGCACGAAGCATTGGGATGACCCCCTTCGCATGTCTCCACGCGTATCTCATCCTGTAGCCTCGCAGCATCTGACCCAAATGTGGGGCGAACTGAACTGCCGATATTTCGCCGGGCTGCTGCCTCCAATCGATCTTGTCTGGAGCCGCCGGTTGACCTCCTCGGTCGGCATGTTCACCAGTCGTCGCGGACCCAGGCCACGGTTGAGTCGAGATGGTCTTCGCCCGCCGGCCAAACGTGAGATTCGCCTCTCTCTTCCCTTGCTTCATCAAGTTGTCCAGCGAAGCGCGTATGGCGAGCAGGAGATTCTGAACACGCTGGCGCACGAAATGATTCATCAATGGCAATTCGACATCCTGAAGCGGCGGCCGAATCATGGGTCTGATTTTCTCCGCAAGATGACGGAGATGAATCGTGACGGCGCTCTGGCGATCACGATCTACCATTCGTTACAGAAGGAAGTCCTCGCCCTCGCGCGATTTTCCTGGCGCTGCCGGCAATGCGGACAAGTATACCGACGCCAGCGACGGACGATTGAGCCGCGCCGGCACCATTGCAGCATCTGCCGGGGATCATTGCAAGAATTGAGATCTGTCGGCCCGGTTCCGACTGATTCTAAGAGTCCTTCCCGCACGACAGTGCCTGCCCTTCAACGCCCCTTGCAGCCGCTTCAATTGTCCTTTACCTTCAAGGCTCCTGTTTAGGAGCAAGCGATGCGCTGGTCGCGCCAAATCCTCTTCGGGGACGTCGACGCCATGTTCGCGTCAGCGGCCGTGGTGAAGGATCCGAGCCTCGCCGATAAACCGGTCGCGGTCGGTGGGTCCTCCCCGCGCGGAATCATCGCGGCAGCGAGTTATGAAGCCCGTTCGTTCGGCGTCCGCTCTGCCATGCCGACAGGTGAAGCTGTCCGTCTCTGCCCTCATCTCGTTCTCGTTGCCCCGGACAGACCGCTCTATCGCCGATTGCACGAACAGATGCAGACCGTGACCGAGCAATTATTCCCTCTCACCGAATGGAGCAGCATCGACGAGTTTTATGCCGACACGACACAGCTCCAGACTCGCTATCCCGACCCTCGCTCGCTCGGACAACTCGTGAAGGATGCGCTATACGACGCCACGGGAGGATTACGCTGCACCATTGCCGTCGCAACCGGCAAGACCGTCGCGAAAATCGCCGCGGACAGTCACAAGCCGGACGGACTGGTGACGGTCCAACCCGGTACGGAAGAAGCCTTCCTGGCGCCGCGGCCTGTGCGTGCCTTGCCGGGGATCGGTCCCAAAACTGCCGCGCGCCTGGCGCCGCTCGGACTCAAGACCATCGGTGATCTATTGGACCAACGCTGGGATCGACCCCTGCGCCACATCTTCGGCGCCAGACTCCACTGGGTTCGAGAACTGGCGCGGGGGCTCGACCACGAACCGGTTGTGGCCGATCGGGAATCCAAAAGCCTTAGCCACGAGACCACCTTTGAGCACGACACGCATGATCGTCTTTTTCTTGAGCGAACCCTGCGCGGATTTCTCCGCGATCTGGCGCGAGATCTCCGACAGGAAGGATTGGCCGCCGAGTCCTGCACGGTGAAACTGAAAAACTCCCGTTTCATCATCACGACCAAACAGCATCGTTTCCCGCACCCGCTGAACTACGATCCCGACATGTGGCCGAAGATCCAGCAGGCACTGCGGGAACTTCTTCAGCCCGGCGCCGAGTACCGATTGGCCGGACTCGCGCTCTCCTCCTTATCACCCGCGCCTGCCGGACTGTTCGACCAGCGGCGGACGAAAGCCATCGAGGTGATGGACGCGCTGGTCGCCAAACACGGGACGTCTGTGATTGGGTTAGGAGGCATAGGCCACGACGATGCCGAGTGACGGTCTGTCTCTTTCCATCCGAGCGCACAGTCGGTATGATGGAGCCATGTCCGCGAAGGTCATGACCAAAGCGCAACTCGCTCCGCTCTTGCAGCAAGCCCGCGCACAGAAGCAACGGATCGTCTTCACCAACGGCTGTTTCGATCTGATGCACGTGGGCCATACGCGCTACCTTCAAGCTGCGAAGGATCTGGGAGACCTGCTGGTCGTCGCCGTCAACAGCGATGCGTCTGTCAGAAGTTTGAACAAGGCGCCGGATCGTCCGATCGTCTCGGAATCACAGCGAGCAGAAGTGGTCGCCGCGCTCGGCTCGGTCGATTATGTCATTCTGTTCAACGAACCGGACCCTCACAGTCTGATCACCGCGTTGCAGCCGGATGTCCTCGTCAAAGGCGGAGATTGGGCGGTGGAACAGATCGTCGGCCGCGAGATCGTCGAAGCGCGCGGTGGAATGGTCCGTACCATTCCTTTGGTCCCCGGTGTCTCCACCACGTCTCTAATCGAACGCATTCGCTCAACCTCAACCTAGCAGGATGCTGAAACAGTCCGCCAGCTTCGTTCTCGGCTCATCGAAATCCTCAACGTACCCCCGAGGGTACGCCTCCGGTTTCGACTCGCCCCGGCCTTGCTGACAAACTGTTTGAGCATCCTGCTCAACTGCTCCCTTCTGTATTATTCAATAGCCTCTCGCCTATCGAAATGTTGTCATGAGAAATTAGCCGTTTCCTAGCCTAATACATCATGTCCGAAGCGATCTCTCCAATATCAGCAGCTCAGTGGTTCGCTCCTGTCGCCGCGGCACTCGGAGGCGGAACGGGCCGTCCCTCTATCACCGCCCTGCAGGGCTCCACCGGCGGGCTTGCTCTCACCACGCTCCTGCATCCCCAATTGGGAAAACTGGGCAATCGGCCCTGGCTCATCGTGACCGGGTCAGACGAGGCAGCGGAACGACTCTTCGACGACTTGCAGTTTTTCCATGATCTCATCGGCATTCCGACTGCTCCCCTCGCCCTGTTTCCAAGATGGGAAACCTTGCCGTACGAGGGCAGTGCCCCCCATGTCAGTTTGATCGCGCGCCGGATGAATGCCCTGCATCACATCCGAACCGCCGCGCAGACCTGTCTGGTCACCTCCATCGCAGCCTTGATGCAACGACTGCTGCCGGTCGAAACGTTTAGCCGCACCACCCTGCAATTCAAACAAGGCGGCATGATCGAGCGAGAAGCCCTGACCGGAGGACTCTTACGGCTTGGCTACCGCCGAGTTTCGGTGGTGGAAATTCCGGGAGAGTTCAGTATTCGAGGCGGCATTGTGGATATCTTTTCGACGGCCTATGCCGACCCGCTGCGCGCCGAGTTTCTCGGAGAAACCATCGACTCGCTCCGCCTGTTCGATCCTGCCACGCAAAAGTCCACCGCGAAGTTGGATCGGGCGATGGTCCTTCCCGCGCGGGAATATCTGCGCGCGGAAACGTCGCCGGATGTCCTTGCTCCCATTCCGGCGGATGCCGAGTGGCGCGCGCCGGATCTCTACCCCAACATGGATACCCTCTTCGATTATTTCACCGAGCGGCCGCTATTGGTCCTGGATCAGCCGGCCGCGTTGAAAGGAGCTTGCGCGGACCTCTGGAGCAAGATCGACGACGGCTATCTCCGCCATGCCGACCGGGAAACGATCGTACCTTACCCGTCACCGGAGCGATTGTTTCTTTCCTGGCCTGAACTCATGGATCACACGAATGGCTGGCCCACGCTCGCGCTTGAACCCCTGACTCCAAGCGATGAGTCCTGGAGCCCGGTCCAGGCTTTTCCTGCCCAGGCTCCGGCCAGCGCCGGTCTCGGAGCTCGTGGGATGCCCTTCAGCCAAACTCTCGCCATCATGGATCGCCTGCGAGAGGAATGCCGGGTGGTACTCGTCGCGCGAAGTCGCGGCCAGGTGGATCGCTTGCTGGCGCTCTTGCGCGAACACGATGTGCCGGCGATGGAATGGACCGCGGGAACCTGGACCGTTTCCAGCAAAACGAAACCTCCGTTTTACGTCTTGCACGGCGATCTATCCGCGGGGTTCCTCGCCCCGGACTTGCGTCTGGCCCTGCTGACGGAAGAAGAGTTGTTTGCCAAGGGCGCGCGCCACAAGCCACAGGCCAAAAGCAAAGCGGCCACGTTTCTCTCTTCACTGGAAGATCTCAACGTGGGCGACTATGTCGTCCATGTCCAACATGGCATCGCCAAATATCGAGGCCTCAAGCGTCTTTCGGTGCAGGGCTTCGACAGCGATTATTTGATTCTGGAGTTTGCCGGTGGCGACACATTGTACGTGCCCCTGGAACGGCTCGACCAAGTGCAACGGTACAGCGGAGCGGACGGCCATGCGCCGCGTCTGGAACGCTTGGGCGGCGCCAATTGGGCCAAAACGACCGCGCGTGTCAAGAAAGACATCGAGGAGATGGCCCACGAGTTGGTCGATCTGTATGCCAACCGTGAGCTCGTGACACGCCATGCTTATGGGTTCGACAGCACGATGTATCACGAGTTCGAAGCGGCATTCGAGTACGAAGAAACGGAAGATCAACTCAAAGCGATCCAAGATATTACGCACGACATGGAGTCCAGCAAACCGATGGACCGATTGGTCTGCGGCGACGTGGGGTACGGGAAAACGGAAGTGGCCATGCGGGCGGCCTTCAAGGCCGTGGAAGCCAATCGTCAGGTGGCGGTGCTCGTCCCCACGACCCTGTTGGCCCACCAGCATTACGACAACTTCTCGGAACGGTTCGCTCCGTTCCCGGCTCGGGTAGCCCTGCTCTCCCGCTTCCAGTCGCCGAAGGAGGCCAAAGTCATTCTCAAAGACGTGGCGGCCGGAACCGTCGACGTCGTGATCGGCACGCACCGGCTGATCCAAAAAGATGTAAAGTTCCGAGACCTGGGGCTCGTCATCATCGACGAGGAGCAGTGGTTCGGTGTCAAACACAAGGAACGATTGAAGCAACTCCGCACTCAGGTCGACGTCTTGACGCTCACGGCCACCCCCATCCCCCGCACCTTGCAGATGGCCATGGCAAGCGTGCGCGACCTCTCGATCATCGAGACCCCTCCGGCAGGCCGCTTGTCCATTCGCACGCAGGTTGTCAGATCGAACGACACGCTCATCCGAGAAGCGATCTTGCGCGAACTGGGGCGAGGCGGGCAGGTGTACTTCGTCCATAACCGGGTCGAAACGATGGAGAAGACGGGAGCCTGGCTCCACCAACTGGTGCCCGATGCGCGCATCGTGATGGCCCATGGGCAGATGAACGCCAAACCGCTCGAAGCCGTGATGCTGAAATTCTTTCGCCGGGAGGCGGACGTGCTGATCGCCTCGGCCATTATTCAATCGGGCATCGACGTGCCCCATGCGAACACGATCTTTGTCAATCGCGCCGATATGTTCGGACTCGCGCAGTTGTACCAATTGCGCGGGCGAGTCGGGCGAAGCGGCGATCAAGCCTATGCCTACTTCCTGGTACCGGATGAGGCACGGTTGAGCGACGATGCGCAGAAGCGGCTCACGGCTATTCAACAATTTACCGAACTGGGCGCCGGCTTTCGCATCGCCGCGGCCGATATGGAAATCCGAGGCGCCGGCAACCTCCTTGGGAAACAGCAATCGGGACACATCGCTGCCATCGGGCTCGATCTGTATATGCAGATGGTGGAACAGGCCGTCCAACGCCTCAAAGGACAGGTAGTGGAAGAAGAACCGGACCCCACTCTCCGGCTCAATGTCTCCGCCTTTATTCCCGATGAATACGTCGCCGATCCCCACCAGCGCCTCTCCTGTTACAAACGGCTCTCGTCCTGCACCCAAGTCGGAGACCTCGCCCTCCTTCATGGCGAAATGCAGGATCGATATGGGCTGGCTCCGGACTCCGTCGAGCGGCTGTTCGAAGTCATGCAGGTGCGGCTCCAAGCCAAGGCCTTGCGCTTGGACTCGATCGAACTCAAGACACATTCCGTCGTCGTCGCGCTCGGCGCCAAGAGCCGGGTCTCAAGCCAGGAGATTCACCGGATGATGGACCGGTACAAGAAGCGGGTATGTTTTCTGTCTCCGCTTTCGTTCGAACTCCAGATGCCGCATCAGGACTGGCCTTCCATCTTTCGAGAACTCACCGCAACCTTGCAAAGCCTGGGAGGCTGTGATACCAACACCACGATGTCTTTGCACAGGTCTCGTTAACAAGGTCTCATGCGCCTATGACTCGATCATCGAACCGATCCGTGAACGCCGCAGCCGGCCGCCTCGTCACTCTGCTCACCTGCGTCATCGGCGGCAGCCTCCTCTTGCTCATCAGCTGTGGTCCGCCCCCCGAGGAAGGCGTGCTCGCCCTCGTCAACGGCCGGCAGATCACGCAGACCGAATTCGACGCCCGTTGGGGAGAACTGGCCGAAGCCACCAAGGCGCGGTACCAGAGAGAAGGGGGAAAGCGCGTCTTCCTCGACGAGCTCATTACCAAAGAGCTGCTCATGCAGGAAGCGCGCAAGCTAGGCCTCGATCAGAGCGATGCCATCCGCGATCGAGCGCAGCGCTACAAAGAGCAGCTGATTCTCGACGAACTCCTCAAGGACCGGATCAAGGCCAAGGTCGAACTCACGAGCGAGGAATTGGACGCCTTCTACGAGCAGCATTCCCGCGAACTCCTGACGCCACTAAAAGTAAGAGTGTCGCAGATGCTGCTGCCGAATATTTCTGCCGCAAAAGATCTCGAAAAGCAGGTCAACCAGGGCGGCCATTTCGCCCAATTTGCGCAGCGCTATTCCATCGACGAAAAATCGAAAGCGAAGGGGGGCGATCTCGGCCCCTATCGTAAAGATTTGGTCGTCCCCGAAGTCGACGCCGTCATTCATACCCTCAAGCCGGGATTCATCAGCGCGCCGATCAAGACGGAGGCCGGCTATTACCTCGTCATGACTACGCCGCTCGACAAGGAAATTATTGAGGCCGACGTGGCTGTTCGGGAACGCCTCCGGCAGGAACTGCTCAACGAGAAGCGTCGAAAACGATTTGATGGCGTGATCGCCGATATCCGCGCGAAGGCGACCATCCGCCTCGCCGACGCCTCCCGCTATATCACCGACGACGTCGGCGCGCGCTGAGTCGTCGCGGATCGACATTGCCCTCCCAGACTCCTCATGTCCCGTGTAATTCGTGTACAATCCGTCGAACCCTCGCTGACCGCCGGATCCATTCGGCGCATGGCGAACCTTCTGTCCATGACCCGATCCGTCCGTTCATCACGATGATGTCAAACTGGCTGAGACATACGATCTACTTCGCGCTGGGGCTGCTCGCACCGGTATCCCTTCTTTCTGCCGCGCAGGTGGAGGATGGGATCGTCGCGATCGTCAACTCCGATCTCATCATGCTGTCCGAGATCAAACGGGAACTCGCCCCGGCGAAGGAGCGGATTCAAAAAGAGTATCACGGCGACGCCCTCGCGCGTCGCCTCAAGACGGCGGAATACATGGCACTGACTTCGATGATCGAGCGCAAGCTGCAGCTCCAGGAAGCGAAAGCGCGCAGCATCACGGTCACCGATCAGGAAGTCCAGCAGGCGATTCGGCAGATGAAGCAACAAGGGAAAGCGGTCGACGAGACAGATCCCCTCGACCTGAAAAACGTCCAAGAACAGCTGACGCTGCTCAGGGTCGTCGACCGCGAGGTGCGGGGCGCGGTCATGGTCGCGGACTCCGATATGAAACGGTACTTCCAGGAACACCGTGATCGGTTTGCGCTCTCGGACGAATACACGCTCAGCCAGATTCTCATCAAACCCCGCTCACCGGACGATACGGCCATTGCGAGAGAGAAAGTTCGTGAGGTCGTGGCGCGGCTCAAGCAGGGGGAATCCTTCGAGGATTTGGCGCTGCGCTTTTCCGACGGCCCGAACGCTTCGCACGGAGGGCATCTGGGCTTAGTGAGGCAGGGAGAGCTCTTGCCGGAGATCGATCGCACCATCGCCACGCTCGTGCCCGGCGGCATCTCGGATGTGATCGAGACCTCGGAGGGCTTTCACATCGTGCGTCTGGAGGACAAGAAACCCAAACAGTTCCGCCTCTACGCGCAAGTTCGCAACGAAATCCAGGGACTCGTCTTTCAACAGAAAAGCGAAGATGTCTTCCAATCGTGGCTGGCGAACCTCAAGAACAAAGCCTACATCGAGATCAAGTTTGAATCCGGGATTTCAGGACCGCCCACAACCGCTCCCGCCCCTCGCCCGTCACCGACGAGTAAGGAATAACGTCATCGGGCTCGGCCAGTCCCAACCCTTCCCGAAGCCGACGAAGCGCGCCGACGCGCTCGCTCATTTTTAACTTGTCTACTTTTGTCGCGACCACAATGGGAGGCCGTCCGACGGACGAGAGCCATGCAATCGTTTGGCGGTCTTGTTCGCTCAGCACCCGGCTTTCGACCAACACGACCACCGCGCGCAACTGTTCACTCCCGTCGAGATACTGCTCGATCAACGGGGCCCACTGAGCCCGCAGCGCTTTCGACACCTTCGCATAGCCATACCCGGGCAAATCCACCACCACGAAACGCGCCAATCCAGGATCGTCGCTGGCGATCCGAAAGAGATTGACCAAGCGGGTCTTTCCCGGGGTGCGGCTGACCTTGGCTAGCCCCTTGCGCTGCAAGAGAGAGTTGATAAGAGAGGACTTTCCGACGTTCGACCGCCCGATGAAGGCGACTTCCGGAAGGTCACTTTTCAGAAACTGCTCTGGCCCGGCGCAACTTCTGATAAACTCTGCCGTAAGGATTCGCATGCTATACCCAGTCCCTCACCGGTCACGCACCCTGTTATTGACGCGGACCCTCATCATCTCTGTGATACGCAGCCTCTAATGCGGAAGTCAACCGCACGATCCAGATCCCGCGTGAAGGCCTTCCTTATTATCAGCCTTCTTCTGCCAATTGGAGCAGTCCTCTTCTTCTGGCTACTCAAGATGCCCGACATCCCGGCCTTACGCGTGACCAATCCGACCGTGACGGCCCTGATGGAAGCGCGGCAAATTCAGGCCAAGGCCAAGGGCCGTACCATCGAACGCCATTGGACGTGGGTGCCGCTCTCACGTATCTCTCCCTCCCTCCGCCAGGCGGTTGTGGAGGGGGAAGATGCGTCGTTCTTCACCCACGAAGGATTTGATTGGGAAGGGATCAAGGACGCGGCTCTCCATAACCTCGAAGCGGGCAAACTCAAGCGTGGAGGAAGCACCATTACCCAGCAGTTGGCCAAAAACCTCTACCTGTCGTCTGAGCGGTCCCTGCTCCGAAAGGCGCGGGAAGCGCTGATTACACGTTCTCTCGAACAGCATCTCACGAAGGAGCGTATTCTCGAACTGTATCTCAATGTCGCCGAGTGGGGGCATGACGTCTATGGCGCTGAAGCCGCGGCCCGTCATCACTTCAAGAAGTCTTCGCGCGATCTGACGGCCGACGAGGCCGCATGGCTGGCAGCTATTTTGCCGGCGCCACGGCGATACGACCCGATACGAAAAACGACCTTCCTGGCTCGCCGCCACAACCGAATATTCAAACAGATTACTCGGGGCTCTCCACAACCTCCCCAGTTAGAACCAGCGCCAAAGACAGAGCCAGACTCAGAACCAGAGTTAGAACCAGACCAAGATTCGGCAGAGCCCCAAGACCAGGAGCAGGCGGAAGGCTACAACGAGTCACCAACCTCACGATAGTCTCGCTCGCCGAAGACGGCCGATTCATACGTGTAGTGTTTGAATTCGAGCAGGTTGCGAGAGGGGTCTTCGAGGAAAAATGTGTGGTGCTCGATCCTGGTGCCGGGGAATCGGACTCGGGGCTGTTGATAGAAGTGCAACTTTTTCTCCTGGGCCTGTTCCAAAAACCGTTGCCACGAATCTTTCGACAAAAAAGTCAGGCCGAAATGGTGAGGATAAATGCCTTGTTGCTGCGGCAAGGGTTCCGTCGTCAGATGGGCCACGAGTTGATGCCCCGCGAGTCCGAACGTGACGGCGTGGCTCGACTCCCGGCCTAACGTACAGCCAAGTCCATCGACATAGAAACGTTTCGCCGCCGCCACATCGTGTGTGGGAAAGGCCAGGTGAAAGAGTGTATCCTTCATGGAAATTCTCCTTGAACGATCGGTTGGCCAGTCCCGTTCCACCATCCCGCAGCCATATGGGGCGTCACATGCCTGATGGCAAATCGTCCGTCCGAAGAGAGGACTAAAGCCCCGGCCGATCCGTTGATACGAGACACCAGCATGCGCAACACCTGCCCCACGGCGACCGCGGGATTCTTCCCTATGGCTAAACGATCGCAGATACTTTTGGCGATTACAAGGCGGATGATCCCTTCCCCGATGCCCGTCATCGAGACCGCACCACTTTGATTGTCCGCGTAGACTCCACAGCCGATGAGCGGGCTGTCCCCGACCCGACCCGGCAACATCGACTCGATGCCTCCGGTCGAAGCCCCTGCCGCCACCGTCCCGGATCGGTCCAGGGCGACAGCGCCGACGGTCCCGTGCCGTTCCGTTCTTGAGCGTTTCTGCTTCGCGAGAATCCGGTCGTAGGAGAAGCGACGAGGCGCGCCGGTGGAACGATGCCGATCGAGTTTGAAGTGCCGCGCAAATTTGCCGGCGAACGGCCCGACCAACAGAACATGATCTGTCTCTTCCATAACCAGGCGGGCCGCCGTAATCGGATGTGCGATTCCTTCGATCGAAGCGACAGCTCCAGCTTTGAGTCGGGCTCCTTCCATGATTGCGGCGTCCATCCGCTGTACCCCATCCAGCTGATGATTCGCTCCTCGTCCCGCGTTGAACAGTCCAGATTGTTCCAGGAGACCGATCGTACATTCAACGGCGGCGAGAGCAGGACCTCCTTGCGCGAGGATGCCGTAGCCTGCCGCGAGCGCATCGGCCAGGCATGTGGACTGTGCCGGCGTCACACGTCGGGAACCGGCGCCTCCGTGGGCAAGAATGAGAGGACGGTGGCTGGTCAATTGAGGAGAAGATTCCGAGCCTGCTGATACGTCGGATCTTTCATGCGGTCCAGATCTGACCGCACGAAGCCCAGGCCGGTCACGCAGAGTTCGAAGTTATCGGAGAGTTTACGGAACAGAGGAGGCTCTTGCCCCGATGGGCTGTCGGCCATTTGCGCGACAATCCCGTAGGAGCGCTTTCCTGTCTTCATATAATCCACCAGGAAATCCTTGTGGTAGATCAACCCGGCTGTTTTGAGTCGGCGCAGATATTCCGGAAAGAGTCCTGCCATGAAGAGCGTGAAATCGCCTATATGCCGATGCACATCCCGCTCACGATCCATCGACTGGGCCTGGAGCAACACTTCCGACTCGAACAAGAGATCCACCACCGAATCGACCGGTTGGTCTTGCTGATTTCTGATTTTGTACAGGTGGTCGGTATGGGTGAAATCAACGAGCAAGTTGGAGACGTAGCTGGTCACGTTCAGATCGGGCCACCCGAGATGTTCGGTGAAGCTTTTTTCGGTCAGGGCGCCGAAGAGCTGACGGAGCGGATGTCGTGGCGGAACTTGCGTTCGCATATCCACCTCTCACACATTCTCAAGACGCATGATTCAGTATAGCAGATGTTGATCGCGCGCCGATGTCGCCCCGCCGATCTTTCTATCGGTCTTCACGAAGCAGCCTTTAGTGCCGGAACTCGATCACGCTCGGCTGTCCAGCACAAAAGTCACCGGCCCGTCGTTCAGCAATTCAACCTGCATGTGCGCCGCAAAGACCCCGGTTTCAACGGGAGTGCCCTGCTCTCGCAGGTTTGTCGCAACCTGTTCGTAGAGTCGTTTGGCTTCATCCGGGGGCGCCGCCTCGTCAAAGCTTGGGCGACGGCCATTCGCCGTCCTGCCCAGTAATGTAAATTGGGACACCAGCAAGACCGATCCTCCGATGTCTGCCAGAGAACGATTCATCTTTCCACGCTCATCTGAAAAGATGCGAAGCGCGCGGATCTTTTCCGCCAGATAATGTCCATCGGTCTCTCCATCGCCCTTCGCCACTCCCAGCAAGACCAGGAGACCGGACTCGATCCGCCCCACGGTCTTGCCCTCGACGTGAACCGACGCACTGGTCACCCGCTGAATCACGGCCTTCATGCTACGCTCGTCCGGGTCGAAGCATCGACAGCGTTCCTTCGAGCGTGAGCAGCTTTCGTTTCGCGGGCAAACCGCAGGAGAATCCGCCGAGCGACATATCCTGCGCCACTATCCGATGGCAAGGGATCACGATCGGCATTGGATTCGCTCCCACCGCATTGCCGACAGCACGAGCATACCGGCTCCCTCCGACACGGGCTGCCACCCATTGATAGGATCGAAGGCGGCCATAGGAAATACGTCGAAGAGCCCGCCAGACTTTCTGCTGAAAACTCGTCGCCCGTGAGAAGTCCAACGGTAAGTCGAAAGACCGGCGCGTTCCAGCCAGATAGCTGGTCAGTTGTGCCTGCGCCTCGCGCAATCGTGGAGAAATTCGGCTTTTCTGTCGTTGGGCTGAGGGGAGCCCCAATTCTGACAGCACGGCCTGCCGCGAAGCTTTCGGCAACACCACCATGTCGATCCCCTTCGCCGTTTCTGAAACACCCATCCAGCCCCAGGGCGTGCGGAAGACGCAAGCCGTGACGCGTGAGGAATCAGCTGTGAGTCGCTTGAGTGAAGATTGTCTCTTGGTCATGGCCTCAGGCCGCTCCTCGTTTGAGCTTTCGTCTGACCATTCCCCAGACCAGACCGAGCTCTTCTGACCGGAGCAAGGCATGGACACCCAGATAACCTCCCACGCTCAATCCAATGGCCACAACGAGCATGGCAGATTTTTCGATCCATTCACCCGGGTGAGTCCAAATCTGTGCCGCCGCTACCCACGCACAGATCACACCCAAGGGCACGGATGCGGCCAGCACTCGCAACAGCGATCGCCCCACAGAGATCCAGTCGACGCCGCCTAACCGTCTGTTCAGTACCGCGATCAAGATGCCTCCATTGACCATTGCGGCAAGGGCAGTGGCCAAGGCCAGCCCGGCCGCCCCCAGAGACGACATCAGCAGGAGCGAGAAGACAAGGTTCGCCGCGACGGCGATGGCCGCAGCGATGGCCGGCGTGCGTGTATCTTGCAGCGAATAAAAGGCCGACACAATGATACGGACCCCGCCGAAGGCCCAAAGACCGGCGGAATAGCAGAGCACCGCCAATGCAGTCTCAGCCGTATCGTGCGCCGTAAAGGTCCCGTGCTCGAAGAACAGATGAATGATCGGTTGACGCAAGAGCATCAGGCCCAGCATTGCCGGCAGAATGATAAATAGAATCATGCGCAGGCCGAATCCCAACGTTGTCCTCAATTCATTCAGCGCCCCTCGCGCGGCCTGCGCCGAGAGTGTCGGTAAAATGGCCGTCGCCAACGCCACACCAAAAATCCCAAGCGGAAACTGAATCAACCTCATCCCATAGAAGAGATAGGTCGGACCGCCCGCAAAAAATGACGCGAGGACCGTGCTCACAGTGATATTGATCTGTGTCACGGAAAGACCGAGGAGCGACGGCACCATCAGTTTTCCGATCTGCCGTACACCTGGATGGCCTGGCGCAAACCGGAACCCGAACAACATGCCGCGCAGACGCAAGCCGGGCAACTGCATGACAAACTGCGCCGCGCCTCCCGCGACAACCCCGATAGCCACGCCGAGGATCGGCTCCGACATCATCGGCGATAAAAAGAACGCGCAGCCGATGATGAAAATATTGAAAAACACCGGCGAGAAGGCCGGGGCCGCGAAGGCGCGCATAGAGTTCAGGATGCCCATCGCCAGTGCGGCCAGGCTGATAAAGATCAGATAGGGGAACATGATCCGCGTGAGCAGCGTGGTCATGCCCAGCTTCGCCGGATCGTCATGGAACCCCGGCGCCAGTAGCCAAACGATTCCGGACGCCAAGATGATGCCCAGGATTGTGATACCGGTCACAATCGTGAGCAGTGTCGTGAATACGGCACTCGCCAGTTCCCAGGCGTCTCGCTTTGATTTCTGCGTCTGATATTCCGTAAAGACCGGAATGAAGGCGGAAGACATCGACCCTTCCGCAAACAACTCACGAAGCAAGTTGGGGACACGATAGGCTACGAAGAAAGCGTCCGCCGCAGGCGTCGCCCCAAAAAGATTCGCCAGCACCATGTCGCGGATGAACCCGAGGATTCGGCTGGAAAAGGTAGCCGCGCCAATCACACCGGCCGCTTTGACCACCGAGCGAGTCTCGTCCTGCACATTCGCCGGAGCTGGGGATACCGTCGTAGGATCGGACATGAATAGTGGGATTCTAGCGGAACGATGCCGGGCAGTCTATGCGCGGCACTGGAGAAGCCTGAGCCGGCGCATCGGAACGGCGAGGCAACGGCTTTCACGCTGGATAGCGTCCATGCTACGATTCGTTCCTGTCATTCTCTCTGTTATGGAGATCATTGCCCTTGTCTCTTGAACGCTCATCCAGCTTACCGGGTGGATTCCAAGTCCGGCACCGCTCGCTTGGGATTTACCAGGGAAGTGCGATCGAGCTGGCGTTTTGGTATCCCTCTTCCGGAATGCCCGAATATGGGTTGTGCCGATTTGCCACGAAGGAGAAGGCTGAATCATATCGTCGCTATCTCTGTTCCCCCGCCTGCCCGGAGCCGCTTGACGAGAAGGATCTCACCGTTGAGCCCTATGATCTCGCCGCACATGAGGAACTGATCAACAACCATCCGCTTCACTCTGCCTGGGAAACCCCGACCTAGCGGGAACGTTTTCCTATTGCATGACCGTTGCGAACCGTCAAAGCTCGAACCTGCTCGCCGCACGGAACCAGATTCTGCCCACGATGACTCGGTGGGCAGGGAATGCATCGGCCCCTTCAAACAGCGACGCCGACTTTGCCCTGGGATTTGTCCAGCTGATTCGCCGTCTGGGCTAGGACGAACGCATGCAGCCGTTTGTTTTCCTGGGCGGCTCGAAGAAATTTGAAGGCGATGCCGCGAGCGCTCACAGAACGGACCATCGCGGCCACTTCAAGAGGAGATTCACTGTCATCAAGGGATAACTGCAGATAGAAGATGTCGTTCGTATGAACCTGGGTTTCACTCTTGATGATACAGCCGCCCATGGAGAGATCGAGCGCCATGCCCTCACCGCGAATTTTTCCCCCGGAGAATGAGAGAAAGAGTCGCACGGGAATCCTGAGGTGTTCGCGGCGATCGATCGGATGCGTGGAATGGTCCACCCAAAGATGGGACGCCAGAAAGCGGTGACTGCACGACGGACAACGGAATGGCGCCACAAAGAGAAGGGAAGCAAGACGCTCGCGAGGCGATTGGGGGTGAGACCGCAAAAGGCCGTCCTTTTGGCATCGCGGACAGCTGAGGCTGCGGCTCATATCATCTGCTCCTTCTCGTTTCCATGCAGAGCCTCGCTATCTCACCGACAACACGCAAGACTCCTTTACCGGGATATCGGTGGGTTCGGCACTCGTGGAGTAATCCGCTTCACTTGTGGCTCAAAATGATCGGAGGCGTTCGCCTTGGCGATAACCGGATCAAGCGCCATGACACAATTCCTTCCACCTTCCTTCGCCGCATAGAGAGCCTTGTCTGCTTGATCGATCAGCTCCAATGGCGTCCTCGCGCCGAACGCCGTGGAGGAAATGCCGCAACTCACTGTGATGCCCAGGCAGGATGCCGTTCGCACCCTCACTCCGGCCTCTGTTTCTACTTGAATTCGAAGACGTTCCGCCAGATCAGCGGCTTCAGCCAGCTTGGTGCGCGGGAACATCAAGCAGAACTCCTCTCCCCCATAACGACCAATGATATCCATCAACCGCAACGCGGCGCTTAGGCTGCCGGCTACCGCCTGAATGGCTTGATCTCCCACCGCATGTCCGAATCGATCGTTGATGCGTTTGAAATGGTCGATATCCACCATGAGGCAGCTCAGTTCGATGCCATGTTCGAGACTTTCGGAAAACGCCTTTTCGAATTGCGTATAAAAGGCGCGGCGGTTGAAGCATCCGGTCAGCGGATCTCGGGATGCGAGCCGCTCCAGTGCGTCGTTTTGTCGCAAGATTTCCGCGTGAGCCACTTCAAGATCTCCCACGGTTTTCACCAAGGCTGCGTTGGTTTGCGTCAATTGCTCGTTCGCGCCCTGGAGTTCTGCCGTGCGTTTCTCGACTTGCCTGCTCAATTCATCCAGTTGTCTTGCCACTGCATGCGCAAGCTCCCATTTCCGACAGAGCGCGGTCGCCAGTTGCAACACTTCAATGCTGATAAACGGTTTCTGGAGAATCAGCAACTTGTCGTTTCGACCGATACGTTTTGTCATTTCATCCCAGGGATGGTCGGAGTATGCCGTACAGATGACGACCTGAAGCCCTGCGTCCTCTTGCCAAAGGCGTTCGATGGTTTCCAGTCCGTCCCATCCGGGCGGCATTCTCATATCGACAAAGGCCACCGCATACGGGCGGCCTTCATTCCGTGCCGTCTGTACCAAAGTGAGACCGGCTTGCCCTTGATCGACGCAGTCCAGTTCGAACTGTTCAAGCGCCTCCGAGCGAGGCGGATCCCCGAACAACGCCGCCCGAGCCTGCTCGAAACTCTCCCCGCCTGCTTTCGCTTGAAGAATTTTGCGAAAGTCTTCGTGGATAGCCTGGTTGTCGTCGATCACCAAGATCCGAAGGTTTTGATTATTGGGGAGTTTCGTCATTCTCTTCCTTCTTTTCTTTCCGTCCCTGCCATTGGAGCAACCATCGTCATTGACGGCTTCCCGACCGAGTCTCTTGTCTCTGACCAGCCATGAACTCGTGCATGTCGTTGTGGAGGGCCAGGAGATCTTGCGCGCATTTCTGTATGGTCGTCGCAAGCGCTCGCTGCTCTGGGCCGAGCGGGCTATCGAACAACAGGCTCGCCTTGCCGACCAATTCATTCATAGGCGCGAGGATTTCATGACTCATGATTGCCAGAAACTCTTCTTTCTGTTGGAACGCCGCCGCAGCATCGTCCTGGGGCGGATTCTGCATAGTCTCCGCAATTCCTCTGGCGATGTTTTCTTGAAGACGGTCGTTCGCTTCGCGCCATTCGGTCGTTCGCTGGCGCGCGGAGGACTCAAGACGTTGAATCTGCTGCTTGATTGCACGCGCCAGATTCCATTTTTTCGTGAGCGCATGGGCCAGTTGGACGATTTCGATGCTGTTGAAGGGTTTCATCAGAATGAGCAGCTTATCGGTGTCCCCGATTCTGCGACTGACATCATCCCATGGATGATCGGAATATGCGGTGCAGATCACGATGTGGAGATCAGGATCGACGTACCATAGGTTTTCGATCGTCTCGAGGCCGTCCCATCCCGGCGGCATACGCATGTCCACAAAGGCCATCGCGTAGGGCCAGCCTTTCCCGCAAGCGGTATGGACCATGCCGCACCCTTCTCGTCCCTGAGTCGCGAATTCAAGCTCGTAGCGCATATGCGAAGGGCGGCTCGGCGTCTCTCCGAACAAGGCCGCCCGCGCTTGATCGAGTGCGTCAGGATCTTTCGAAGGCATGAGGATTTTACGAAAATCCTCATGGATGGACACATTGTCGTCGATGATCAGAATGCGTAGATTGTCGGTCGTCTCATCGCGCGTCATGCGGCAACCTTCTCCAGGATCAACGGGAGATCCAGCATGAAAGTGGCGCCACGCCCTTCTCCCTCACTCCAGGCTTGTATGGATCCGCCAAGATTCTTGGCGGAGATGGAGGCACTGTGAAGGCCAAGGCCATGTCCGGCCTTTCTCGTCGTAAAACCCTGCGTAAACAAGCGTGGGAGGTTTTCCGCTTTGATACCTCCACCGGTATCGGTCACCTCCAATCGCACAGAGCCTGTGCGATCGGTAGGCAACAGGATCCGGACCGTGAGGCAATGAGCGTTCGCAGGATATTCAACCATGGCGTTCTTGGCATTGGTAATCACATTCACGAGAATCTGGAGGACATGATGTCGATCCGTCATGATGTCTGGAACATGGGCATACTCCCGCACGACTCGGATACCGTACTTCTCCGGCTCGGGCATTCCCATCAACAAGGCTTGCTCCATTAAGTCCTCGACCGTCGCCGCTTCACGGACATTCCCTGAGTGGGCGATATCCTGCTGCGACATGATGACTTGTTTGATATGGTCGACCTTTTTCACGAGAGAGTCGATTTCGCTCTGGATGGTCTGGTGACTTCCGCTCAGGGACTCGGCAACCATACCCAAATACGAAGGAATCTGCTTGCCCTTAGGATCTTCTGTCAGAAATGCCTGTAAATTACCCTGATTCTCATGGAACATCGAAGCAATTCGGCAGACATCCCCCACCATCGGCTTCTTGAGAGTCTTCACTAGGGTATCGGTCGACACATTAATACTCGTAAGGACATTTCCGATGTTGTGCAGTACGCTCGACGCCACATCCGCCATGCCAGCCTGGCGCGACGCCTGTACGAGTTGCTGCTGCAATGCTTCTCTCTCTGCCTGGGCCTTTTTCCGTTCGCTTATCTCGGTATTGAGGTTTGAATTCGTCGTTTCGAGCTCCTGGTTCTTCTCCAGGATTTTGACGCGGGACAACTCCAACTCACTGTTCGCCTCTTTGAGTTGAGAATTCGCTCGATCAAGCTCGGTCACGTCGTGGAACGAGACCAGGGCTCCTCTCACCGAGGACGCATCGTCCATAATCGGCACGGTATTGACAATGAACTTTCGTGAGCCACCATCAGAAAGCCCCAGGAGGAGGGACTTGTCGGCTTGAGGTTGCTTGTCCATGATCGCTTCTGTCCAGGGATGCACCGACACCATGGCAGACGGCTCAGCCGACCGCCACCCCAGAGAGCTGAGGTCGGATCCGATCAACGAAGTCACCGGCTTTCCCACAGCCTGGCAGAAGGTATCGTTCGCCAAGACGATGAGATCCTGCGTGTCGATCATGACCACACCTTGCGTAAGCGCATCGAGCGCAGATTTCACCCGAGTGGGAATAATGCCGGAGGGATCGAGCTGACGGAGGGTGCGTTTCATGAAGAGGAGGTAGCCGACAAATCCAGAGACACCGACAAATGCCAGGAAGCGCACCCACGGATCCGTCAGGAACCATTGAAGACCGGACACGTTCGCTTGGCGAAACGCAATCTGAAGCACGCCCCACCGTTGGTCACCGGAAAAGATCGGAACTTGGAGAAACTCGAGGGTGGACTCTTCGCCGGGCGGCTGGACCCATACTCCCGCATGATCGCCAATTTGCGCGACGACTGTCCCGTTTTCCTGAAGAAGCGCCAGCGACAAGATATCCGGAATCCGCTTGACCAGCGTCTCCATCGCAAACTTGACCGTCTCGATCTGGTCACGCTCCGCCAGCACCGAGTACTGAACCGTCAACGACTCCGCCAAATCACGGCGATACTCGAACACTTGGCGATCGTGGTTTGGCACCAAGTCGACGAGCACATCGCCCGCCATCATCACACTGATCGTGACACAGACCAGTCCAAAACTTATCCACACCAACGGCGTCACTCGCATTATGACTTCGGTCTCCTCGTGCGGTCCGGCTCTTGCTGCCTGGTCGGTTTTTCCGATGATTTCAACACCTGATCCAGACCTTTAAACTCCTTGTTCTCCTGTTCATGCCCCTCACGCATCTGGCGATCTCGTTTGCGGCGATCTTTGCCAGACGAACCCAGGACCGGCAAAGGATCGAAGTGGCGCCAGGCCGGCATCGAGACGAGAAAACTTGCCAACAAAGCCCCGCCACGCAGGATCCACGCGACGAATCCGACAGACAGGGCCATCCCGGAGAACGATGCCACCCGCCCAAGGAGGCGTGCCTGGTTTTCACGCTCTTCAATCGCTCGTTCGAGGTTGTCGGCCAACCTGGTCAAATGCTCAGCGAGTTTGTGGCCCGCTGCCAATATCGTCTTAACCGGATTCGAGAGCGGCTCTAGCTCAAGGGCCGGCGGCTCCTCGAGTACGATATTCGGATGCTCCACTCTGGCAAACGTTCGACTCGGCATTGCCGCTCGCCGTACTGGATCCTCGGTTGCACCCACCATCGTCGTAACCAGTGCCGGTGGTGGTGGCAACACCGGCGCTACAACCCCGCCGGGGATCGGCCCTGGAGGACCCGGCACCGGGCCTGGTCCTGGACCGGGCCCAGGCCCGGGACCTGGACCAGGAGGCGGGGGAGGTGGGGGTGGCGGAGGAACAAACGGCGTAACAGCGAAAGTAAACGTCGTCGCTCCAATCGCGCCCCCAGCGCCATCGCTGACCGTAAAGGTAAAACTGTCGCTAGTGCTGGGAGTTCCGCTATGGACGAACACTAGTCGACCAGCATCAATGTCCGCTTGCGTAAAGCTCATAATCGCCACGCCAGGGGCTGTGGTCAGTTCGAGCTGGCCATTGAGGGGTGCAGTCAGCACCGTGTAGGTCAATTGAGCCGACGTGTTGTCCACGTCCGTCACTTGCAATTCACCTAAAGTAATGAAGTCGGTCAATCCCTGGACGACCGTCGAGCCACCGTTCGCAGTAAGACTCGGAGGGCTGTTCACGGGTGTCACGGTAATTCCAAACACGGTGGGCCCGATGCTACCTCCTGCTCCATCACTGACCGTGAAGGTAAAACTGTCACTGAGCGTGAACGAACCATTGTGGACATAGACAATCTGACCGGCATCAATCTGTGCCTGCGTGAAACTGTTGATAGCCACACCTGGAACAGTCGTCAGCTCAAGTTGGCCGTTCACCGGCCCCACGGTCACTGTATAGATCAGTTGCGCAGGTGTGTTATCTACATCGGTGACTTGCAACTCAGCGGTGGTAATGGAATCCGTCCCACCTCGCGCCACGGAAGAGCCCGTATTGGCAGCAAGCCCCGGCGCATCGTTCACCGCCGTCACCG
>OEKW01000380.1_pt1 | contig 30666 bp, 27 predicted proteins | sample 1503291 | NCBI WGS metagenome assembly OEKW01 (sample SAMEA104379590, study PRJEB20068) | metagenome | biome: 1000743; feature: 77; material: 1998 | place: USA | collected 2012 | depth 25 m
GCCGCGTTTTGCTGCTGGGTCTTCCGCGAACGCATGCCGACCGTCGCGGCCCGCTGTGGTTGGAAAGGCCTCCCATCGAACACGGTCTGTCTGGAGGAGCCGGTGACGGACGCGGGCTATCGTGGCCGCGGCATCGCTCCGGCGGCGTGGTTCTTGATCGCTCAAAGGTTGAAGGCGGAAGACATACGAACAATCATTATAAAAGTAGAAGAAGACAACACGACCATGAGGCGGTCGGTGCTGAGTGCGGGGTTACACGAAGTCGCGGTGATGGATTACCTGCATGTGGGAGGATTGTCTCGCGTTCGAGTGGTTCCGGTCGGCGAGATCCTCGGGCGGGATCGTGAAATACTGGTGGAGATGCAGAACATTGCGGCGTAAGGATTCGTCTTGGCCTCCTCGCCAGTGCTGCTGTGCCGGCGGAGTCCGTACTCCCTTAGGAAGCGTGAATGCCGCGTACGTGACGGATCATGTCATTCACGATGCTCGTACCCGTTATTGAGAAACCGCTTATGTATCTTCCCGCTTGGCAAGGTCTCGGTTTGAGCGAACTGTGCGCGACTGATCGGCATGCGACCGTGCCGTTTCCCTTTAGCGCTCCGAATGCGACGTATTTTCACACAGCCCGTAGCGCGATCTACGAGGTGTTTAGGAAATTAGTGGAAAGCGGTCGCTCTGTCGTCTTGATGCCCGATTACCATATGGGCAACGAGGTACGGGCCATTTGCCACGCGGGGGCGCAAATCGTGTGGTATCCCGTGACCCGGCGGTTCGATATCGATATGGCGACGTTGCGCCGCCTCTGTCGAGAAAGCGGGGCGCATATTTTATTTGTCATTCACTACGCCGGATGGCCGCAGCCGATGGAGCCGCTGAGCGACCTGTGTGCCCAACACGATCTGGTGCTCTTCGAGGATTGCGCATTGGCTCTGTTGTCCGACGTAGACGGACGATCGGTCGGAACCTATGGCGACTATGCGGCCTTTTGTCTGTACAAAACGATTCCGCTTCCCGACGGAGCGATGCTGGTCCAGAACCGCAATGTCTTCGACGACCTGTCCACATTGCCGTTGCAGCCTCCCGGCCGGATGTTCACTGCCGGACGGATCGTCGAACTGGGTATAGAACGACTTCGCAACCGTAACGGGCCCGCGGGACGGGCATTGGCAGTGGCGAAACAGGGAATCGGAAGGATGTTGAATTTGCTTCGCGTCGAACGGATCCCCGTCGGCGATACGGGATTCAATCCGTCTCATGTCAACATCGGGATGGCGTCCTGGTCGCGACGCATGTTGGGATGCTTCGATTACGAAGCCATTCAACATCGTCGCCGTGCGAATTTTCTCAGGCTGCGGGAGCGGTTGCCGGATCATGCGGCGGTGCGCAACGACTTGCCACCGGGCGTCTGTCCATTGTTTTTTCCCCTCCTCGTGGCTGACAAGAGCGACGCGTCACGCGCCTTGGCACAGCGGGGCGTGATGGCAACGGAACTGTGGAATGAAGGGGATCCATCAGCTACCGGGTATGAGGGGCCGGATGCACAATTTCTTAGGCGGCATGTCTTGGAACTGCCGATTCATCAGGACATTACATCGCCGCACATCGATTATATGGCACGCCAAGTGAGAGAGTTGAGGATTGTGCTGCCTATTCGGCAGCCATTCGCGCACGACTCCAAGCCGTATGATGAAACGCGCCGGCAGGCCACCGCGTAGAAGCAGTCAAGCTAGGTCCATCGTTTAACATCATGGTTCTCTGGACTGAGTCCGGAGCAGCGACAGAAGGGAAAGGTCATGGAAACGGCGGCGATGGTTCCCGTCATGGAGCAGGAATCGGCGCATCCTCAGATATTCAACGTGGCGAGAGTGATGGAGGCGCCGGCCACGGACCTGCAGATCGAGTTGATTCAGGACTACGAAGCCTTCCTCGGGTTGGAGCCGGTCTGGAATCGGCTTGTCGATGAGTCGGGCATCGATTTCCCTTTCATCCGGCACGAATGGGTCCGCATGGTGTGGGACTGCTTCAAAACGGAAGGCAGTCTGTACATCGTCATCGTCAAGGAAAAGTCAAAGACAGTTGCGCTCGCTCCTCTGATGATGGATCGTGGACGGATGTACGGATATCCGGTGCGGCGTCTCCGCGGAATCTCCAATGTCTTTTCCGAACGGTACGATTTCATCGTGACATGCCGCCCGGAAGAAGCCTGCGGCGCGATCTGGAAATTCTTGGCCTCCCGTTCAAAGGAATGGGACATCTTGGAACTACGCCAATTGCCTCACGGCGCGCAGGTACTACAGGCGATTCCTCGATTGGCCATCGGCGACAGGTTCCTGGTCGGGAGATGGGAATCTTCCCAGGGGCCGTACATTACCATCGCCCGCACGTGGGATGAGTACGGGAAAGGTCGATCGCGCAAGTTTTTGTCGAATTTAAAGGGGCGCCTGAAAGGGTTGCGCCGGCTCGGTCCGGTCACGCACGAAGTCGTTCAAGGGGGAGAAGGCTTGTCCCAGGCTGTGGACGATGCGCTCAGGCTGGAGGGGGTGGCATGGAAACAGAAAGCCGGAACGGCGATCGTCTGCCATCCGAAGCGAGAGGCCTTTTACCGAGGGCTCTTCCAGTCGGCAGCTCAGCAAGGATCGTTGCGTCTCTACTTCTTAGTCGTGAACGACGAGCGGGTAGCTGTGCAAATAACCCTGTTGCATCGCAACAAGCTCTATGTGTTGAAATCGGGCTACGATCCACGCTTCGCGACCAGTGCGCCGTCTCATATGCTGATCTGGCTCTTGCTGGAGGAGGCGTGGAATCTCAAATTCGACGAGGTCGATCTGCTCGGCGCCGTCGAGTCTTGGAAAACGAGCTGGACGGATGACGTGCGGCTGCATTGCTGGTTGTTTGTGTTTCCAAACCGTCCGAGCTGTCGAATCGTGCACCGCATCAAGTTCAGCCTGCTCCCAAGGATTCGGAGCAATATCGCCTTTCGCCTGTTGATCAAAGGTGGTGCGTGGTTTGGACTGAAAGTCCACGACGAATAGCTGCCGAGAGACGTCTGATCATAGAAGGCAGCGACACGCCGGAGCAGTCCTTCGACACTCCAGAAAGGAACAGGTATGTGCGGTATTGCCGGTATTATGAGCGTGACAGGGCGTCCGGTGATGGAAGAGGAGTTGCATGCCATGTGTGCCGCGATGATTGCGCGGGGGCCAGACGACGAAGGGGTCTATCTCGCACAAGAGGTCGGTCTGGCAATGCGGCGGTTGAGTATCATTGATTTGCACACGGGGCATCAGCCGGTGTGCAACGAGAATCGCACCGTCTGGGTGGTCTTGAACGGAGAAATCTATAACTACCGGGACCTTCGCAGTGAACTGATCGGGCGCGGCCATGAGTTCTCCACGGCGACGGACACTGAAGTCATCGTCCATTTGTACGAAGAGATGGGGGATCGTTGCATGGAGCGGTTGCGGGGCATGTTCGCGTTCGCGCTCTGGGACGTCCGCCGGAGCCGCTTACTACTCGTTCGAGACCGGTTGGGGATCAAACCCTTGTACTACGCGATGGTCAAGGGCCGTCTGCTCTTCGCGTCGGAATTGAAATCGATCTTGCAGATTCCCGAGGTGGAACGGACGGTGAACTGGAGTTCGCTTGACCACCTCTTGGCCTATATGACGACCTCGGCGACGGATAGTATTGTGGCGGGAGTGCAGAAATTGGAGCCGGGCCATCGGTTGTCGATCTCTGCGGGCGGCGAGCCGCGGATCGAACGCTATTGGGCTCTGCAATTCCAGCCGGAGATAGGCCGGTCCGAGGACGATGTCGCGGAAGAGTTACGCAGTCGTCTGATGGAGTGCGTCCGGCTTCATCTCGTCAGTGATGTGCCAGTGGGCGCATTTTTGAGCGGAGGTACGGATTCGAGCGCGGTCGTTGCGGCGATGTCGTCCGTGGCATCGGGACGTGTGAAAACATTTTCCATCGGATTTCGCGATCAGGGCTTCAACGAACTGCCCTATGCGAGAATGGTGGCGGAACGATTCGATACCGACCACCATGAGTTGATCCTGGAACCGGATGTAATGGAACTCCTGAAGGATTTGGCCTGGGATCTGGATGAACCCCTCGGGGATTCCTCCGCAATTCCGACGTATATGGTGTCGAAGCTGGCGGCACAACACGTCAAAGTCGTGCTGTCCGGAGACGGCGGCGACGAACTGTTTGCAGGGTACACGAAATATGTCGTTGAAGGCAGGGAACGCCGTGCCAGGTTTCTTCCCGCTATCGCCAGAGAAGCGCTTGGAAGCCTGTCCGGTGCGATGCCAGAGGGCATGAGAGGGAAGAACTGGCTGCATCACTTTTCTTTGCCGGGTCCGGAACGGTATCTCGACGCCGTGACGTTGTTCAAACGAGGCGACCGGCATCGTGTCTTGACGAAAGACGTCATGGCCCACCTGCTGGATTGCCCCACCGAGCTCTCGCGCATCGAGCGTCTGAAAAACGGGACCGGACATTGGCTGTCTGAACTCCAATCGATGGATGTGGACTATTACCTTCCACTGGACATCCTGACCAAGGTTGATCGCATGAGCATGGCGCATTCCCTTGAAGCCCGAGTGCCGTTACTTGATCACACGTTTGTGGAATTTGCCGCAAGGATCCCCGTCGGAATGAAGCTGAAGCGTGGGCGGACCAAACATATTTTTGTCGAGGCGCTGCGCGGCCTGCTTCCGGATCGCGTATTGAACCGTCCCAAACAGGGATTTGCGCCTCCGATCGGGTCGTGGCTGCGCAGTCAGTTGGGACAGTTGATGAGGGACACCATCCTGTCGGAGACGTGCCGGCGACGTGGCATCCTGGACGTGCCGGCGATTGAAGCGTTGGTTCGGCGGCACGAACAAGGACGTCCGCTGGAATACCAGCTGTGGACGCTGATTTCATTCGAATTGTGGTGCCGGACGTTCATGGACGGTCACAACGTCCGTTCCGTGTGCCCCACACCCACGAGATTCGCCGCTGCCACATCGCCGGTCGGCTGCACCCTGACACGCGCCTCCTGATATCAACGCCCGGCATCGGCGTATTCTCAATATTTCCCATTCATCTACGCGGAGGTGTTTGACGTGACACACTCACTCGTTTCCAATATGACGGGGCTCCCTCGTATCGCTTTGATCGCTTCAGACTCGGGGATTCCAAGCGGGCAAGGGGCTCAGGCGGCGACACTCGCTGCCAAATTACGGCGTGACGGATTCGACGTAGTCGTTCTGCGCGGCGATCCTCCGTTTCCTCTCTCCAGCCTGCGACAGCTCCGCTCGGCGGATATCGTTCATATGTTTGCCGCATCCGACCGATCCTTCCTTTCGGCGGCGAGTCTTATTCTGCTCGCCAAGCGATGGGGCAAACGAGTGGTGCTGGGTTACTACAAGGGAGATGCCGCCGATCATGCAACGGTGCTGGGGCCATGGATGAAGCGAGTCGATGACCTGGTGGTGCCCTCTCTGTCGTTTCAACGCATCTTTGCGGAGCACGAGCATCGCGCGCGGATCATTCCCCCTCTTGTGGATGTCTGCCGATTCCATTATCGGAAACGTGCACCCCTCCGGCCCCATTTCCTTTCCACAAGAAGTCTCAATTCTGAGCATGCGGTGGGAAACACCTTGCTGGCGTTTGCGCTGGTGCGTACCCGCTATGCCGGGGCGACGTTGACCATCGCGGGGACCGGCAGCGAGGCGAACGACCTGCGTCAGCTCGGCGAGTCGTTGGGGAGCCGGGATATCCGGTTCCTGGGCAGGGTCGAGCCGTCGGCCATGCCCTGTCTGTACGAGGAGGCGGACATCTATTTGAATTCATCCCTGACGGAGTATCAACCGAACGCGGTGCTTGAAGCGATGGCCTCGGGACTTCCAGTGATCACGACGGACTGCGGCGACCTTCCTCTGCTGGTGCAGGACGGGATTACGGGAATGCTCGTGTCGCCGCACGATCCGAGTGCGATGGCAAAAGCCGCGACCGTTTTGCTGGAGCGCCAGGGGTTTGCCCAAGAGATCGGCTATCGAGCAAAGGAACGCCTCGATCGTTACACCTGGTCCCATGTTCGTGAGGCGTGGGCGGCCGTCTATGCCGGTCAGTCCGTCCTGTCTCCGGCTCAGATGAAAAACTTAGCGCAAAGGACGAGCCATGCAGCTTAATAAGCTGTTTCAATTGAGTATGGAAGAAGCGCTGGGGCTTAGTCGCCAGCAGGTTTCAAAATTCGTCGATCGGGCCTCGTCTCGAGTGGTGCCGAGCGGTCATGAGTGGCGTCCGTTCGATGAGCTCGTACGGAAACCCGGTCTCGTCGATGTGCATCAACTGGTACGCATCGACGATTTGTGGGGCGCTGCCGCGCTCCTTGCACACCGGTTCCGCCAGGAGTTTCCCGGGCGATTTTTTAGAGGAGCGGACGGCTACATCGGCGGTCTGTTGGCCAGCGCATGTCCGAAGGCCAAGGAGGTGCTGCTGGCCTCGGCAGACCGGCTGTGCAAAGGGCGTTTTGACCTGCTCGGATACTGCGATCTCTCTTTCGGAGATCCGGTGGACTGGCATCTCGATCCTCTGGCTCGTCGACGGGTGCCGTTGGTGCATTGGAGTGTGATCGATCCATTTGACTCAGCGGCGGTCGGGGATTGCACCCTCATCTGGGCGTTGAACCGCCACCAATGGCTGATCACGTTGGGACAGGCCTATCGGCTTACAGGCGACGAGCGGTATGCGCGGCAATTCGACGAGACGGTGCGCGACTGGATCCGCACAAATCCGGTTGGAATGGGTATTAACTGGGTCGACAGCGCGGAAGTCTCCTTCCGGTTGATTGCCTGGTGCTGGACCCTGGCCTTGTTCCTGCCATCTCCGGTGCTTACGCCGGATTTGTTTACGCTCTTGCTGGATATGATCCGTGCCCATGCCACACACGTCGAACGGTATCTGAGTTACTATGACTCCCCCAATATCCGTCTCACCGCCGAAGCGCTCGGACTATTTTACGTCGGCACACTGTTTCCCGAATTGCGGTCCGCCGATCGATGGCGCGCGCTGGGATTCCGCATTCTGGTGGAGCAACTCCGCCAACAATCGTTCCCCGACGGCATCGACTCCGAACAGTCTACGGGCTACCAGCGCTACACGATCGACATCTATCTTCAATTCCTGATCCTCGCGGACATCCACGGCATCGGTGTGCCCTGGTTCGTGACGGAGAGGCTGCAATCGATGCTGGACTCTCTGTTGGCCCTGCGGCGACCAGATGGAACCCTGCCGCGGATCGGTGATGCGGACGGAGGACAGCTTCTGCCGCTCTCTGCCGATGAGGCGGACAGGTGCCGGGATGTCTTCGCCGTTGCGGCGGTCTTGTTCAAACGAACCGACTATGCCTGGGCCGCTGAGGGCTCGACGCCCGGGCTGCTCTGGCTGCTCGGATTGCCGGGATTACAGGAGTTCGAGGCGTTGACTCCCGACGTGCCCGCAGGGAGGCCGTCGCAATCCTTCCCGCATGGAGGGTACGTGACCATGAGGAGCGGGTGGGAGCGCGATTCACATCAGCTGATCTACGACGTGGGACCGTTGGCCGACGTGACTAGCCCCGATCATGGGCATGCCGATCTGTTGAGCATTCAGTGCTCGGCATTCGGGGAAGCGATCGTGGTCGATCCCGGGCTACCCGGGTATGCGCATCCAGAATGGCGGACCTTCTTCCGCAGCACGGCGGCGCACAGCACCGTCGTCGTGGATGGGGTGGGGCAGGCGGAACCTTCCGGGCCGTTGTCCTGGAAGAGGATGCCGCAGGCACATCTGCGGCAGTGGGTCGTACACGAAACGTTCGAGCTGGCGGATGCCGATCACGAGGCCTATCGGCGCTTGCCCGATCCGGTGGTGCATCGCCGGCGGGTGCTGTTCGTCAAACGACGCTATTGGATTCTCGTCGACGATCTGTCGGGAATGAAGGAGCATCGTATCGATCTCCGTTTTCAGTTCGCTCCAATTGCGGTCGAGGTCGACGCCCTCCGGACGACGGCGTGGAGTGCCTCAGGACCCGGGATGTTCATTGTGCCGTTTTCGGGCAGCCCGATGCAGGCGGAATTGCGGCAGGGCGAAGAGATGCCGTTGCAGGGATGGTATGCCCCGGCGTACGGGCGTCAGGTTTCGGCTCCCATGGTGTGCTACTCGGTCTCCGCTCCTTTTCCAGTCCGGATCGTGACACTGCTGTACCCGATGCCGAACCGGACCTTCGCCATTCCGGATGTCGTCGTTGATGCTCCTGACAGCGGCCGCCCTGGACGGATTATGCTGCGCGATCGGAACGAGATGATCGTCATCGGAGATCACACTATCGCTGTGGAGGAGATGTAGCCCTATGTGTGGAATTGCAGGGATTGTCAAGTTTTCGATGAGCGATTGTGTTGAAGAACGCCGCCTGATCCGCATGCGCGATGTACAACGTCACCGTGGCCCCGATGGGGCCGGTCTATGGTGCGAGGGGTCGGTTGGATTGGCTCATCGCCGGTTGGCGATCGTGGACGTGGCCGGAGGGCATCAACCCATGGCCAATGAGGACGAGTCGGTCTGGATTGTGTTCAACGGAGAAATTTACAACCACGCTCAGTTGCGCCCGGAACTGGAAGCGCGGGGACATCACTACCGCACCCGCAGCGATACCGAAACCATCTTGCACTTGTACGAGGAGGAGGGAGAGCGGTGCGTCGAACGGTTGCACGGGATGTTTGCCTTTGCACTCTGGGATCGCGTACAGGGCAGGCTGCTGCTCGCGCGCGATCGCCTGGGCATCAAGCCTCTCTACTATGCCTGCACGGACCAAGAGCTGCTGTTCGCTTCGGAGATCAAGGGCATCCTGGCCGCTGAGGCGTTTCGGCCGGAATTCAACGTCGCCATCCTACCGGAGTTTTTGGCCTCCCGGTTTGTCGTGGGCGAAGAAACGTTCTTTCGGCGCGTACGCAAACTGCTTCCGGGCCGTACGCTGTCCTGGTCCGCCGCCGAAGGATTTCGCGAGCGCCGGTACTGGGGGCTGCCGGTGCGGAATGATCGCTCCAGCGCCGATATGCAGGAGCGAGGGCATGACGTACGCACCAAACTGAAATCCGTTGTGAGTAACCACCTGATGAGCGATGTACCCGTGGGGTTGTTTCTGTCCGGGGGATTGGACTCAACGGCTCTTGCGGCGCTGATGGCTCCGGCCGCTCACAGTCGAATGCATGCCTTCTCAGTCGGATTTTCGGAAGCCGAAGCCAACGAATTACCCTATGCGCGGCTCGCCGCACGATCGGTGGGAGCCGAGTATCACGAGGTCCTTGTCTCATCTCAGGAATTCTTTCAAGCGCTGCCTCGCCTGGTATGGCACGAGGACGAACCGATTGCCTTCAGCTCCAGCGTGCCGCTGTATTTTGTGTCCAAGCTGGCACAACGGTATGTCAAGGTCGTCCTGACCGGCGAAGGGGCCGACGAACTCTTTCTTGGCTATGACTATCGTTATCGCGTGACGGCGCTGAATGAACGGTTGGGCCGTCTGTATTGGGGCGCGACACCGGAAACGATTCGTCGCGGAGTGGCGCGCATGCTCGCAGGTCTCCCGAGTGCTGTGCGCCGCTATGCCGAGCGATCCTTCTTGGCGTATCCGCCGGGTCCGCGCGGTGTGTTTTTCGAAAATTTTTCGGTGTTTCCTACGGCGTTACAGCGCGAATTGATTAGCGATAAAAGCCTCCTGACCTCCCGCGATCCGCATGCCCACGGGCTTCGCTACTGGAATGAGCATCAGGAGGGGCTGCTCGAACGCATGAGCTATGTGGATATGCAGACGCATCTGGTGGAGTTGTTGATGAAGCAGGATCAGATGAGCATGGCGGCATCGATTGAGAGCCGCGTGCCCTATCTCGACCATGAACTGGTCGACTTAGTCGGGGCGATGCCCGGTCAGGTCCGCTTGCACGGATGGGAAACCAAAGCGGTTTTGAGGAACGCGGTTCGACATCTCATTCCGAACGAGATTTTGACGCGACCCAAGATGGGTTTTCCGGTGCCGTTGGGCCGTTGGTTACAGGGACCGTATTGGCCGATGGTGAAAGATCTCGTACTTGGACCCCGGGCTATGGCCCGCGGACTCTTCAATCCGGCCTGCGTCGCCCGTCTGGCTGAAGAGCATCGAAGCGGGCGCCGTCTGCATACCGACCGGTTGTGGTTACTGATGAATATGGAATTGTGGCAACGGCTGTTTCTCGACGGGGAAGATCCGGCCATCTCTTCCTATGGCTCGATGGCGGAGGCGGCTGTACCGCGATCATGATGCTCAAGGAGACGGGCTTCTCTAACCGGAGAGATGTTGTTTCACCGTGGTAAGCGCGCCGGCTGTTCCTGGTCAGGAGGGATGGAATGAGTTTGCCAGTGATTGCGATTCGCAGCCGGTTCTGCGGACGAGTTGGGATATGTACGTGCGATCAACGATCGCACATGCGGAGGGGACCATTCGCTGAAACATCAACAGGAGGCGGTGTCGCACATGCAGATACCGGAAAGGGCGGACTGTGATCGAGGGAAGATCGATTATTTGCATATCTCAGGATTGGGAGGGCGATCCGACGAGCAAGAAGCATATTATGCGAATTCTGGCGAAAAAGAATCGTGTGCTGTGGGTCAACTCGATCGGTATGCGGCGCCCGACGGCAGCTGTCAGCGATCTGCGACGATTGTCCGACAAGCTGCGGCGCATCGTCGCAGGCGTGCGGCAGGTGGAGCCGAACATCTTCGTCATGGATCCACCGGTCTTGCCGCTGCCCGGAGTGGCGGCGGCGGAACAGCTGAACCGTGTGGTGTTGGCCGCTTGGCTTCGTCGATTGTGCCGCCGGCTGGACCTCGATCGGCCGCTGCTCTGGACGTTCTTGCCGAATATCAGTTGGCTGCTGGGGCGGCTGAACGAACGGATGGTGATCTACCATTGTGTCGATGAATATTCCGAGTTCAGCGGCGTGCCGAAGGACGTCATCATTCGGATGGAGCAGGACCTGATTCGACGCGCCGATATCGTGTTCACGTCGGCAGAAAAATTGTGCGTCGAGCGCCAGGCGGTCAATCCTCGAACGTACTTCATTCCTCACGGCGTCGATGTGCCGCATTTCAGTCGCGCGTTGGATCCGGCGACAGAGGTGCCGGATGGGATCAGGCGCTTGCCCAAACCGGTAGTTGGATTTTTCGGGTTGTTGGCCGATTGGGTGGATCTCGACATGATCGGCGCATTGGCCCGTGCGCGCCCGCACTGGTCGTTCGCTCTCGTGGGCAAAGTGCAGACGGATCTGGCTGCGGTGGCGAATCTTCCGAATGTGCATTTGTTGGGACAGCAACCCTATTCGGCGCTCCCGGCGTATTGCCGCGGCTTCGATGTCGGTGTGATTCCGTTTCGCATGAACGAACTGACGCTCCGCGTGAATCCACTCAAGTTGCGCGAGTATCTGGCGGCGGGTTTGCCGGTGGTATCGACGCCGTTGCCTGAAGTGGTGCGGTACAACGGGGTGGTTCACATCGCGGTCAATAAGGACGGCTTCCTCAGAGAGATCGAATCCGCCTTGAGCGAGCGAACAAGCGAGACTGACCGGGGCCGAGTTGATGCGATGCGGAGCGAAAGCTGGGAGGCACGAGTCACGAACATGTCCGACATCATTCAAGCCAGGCTTGCGGAGGCACCATGAGACTGTTCCCGGTCATGGCGATTGCGACGATGGCACTGCTGCTCATCGGTCCAGTGTCGGCGAATGCAGCAACGCCGGGCGAGAGTCCGCGCGCAGACACCCTCCCGCAATTGCCTCGTGAGTTCGTCGATACCGCGATCGTCCCTTCGCCGGGCCGCACGCTGGCCGTCACTTCGGGTGGGGACTTTCAGGATGCCCTCGACCAGGCACGGCCCGGGGATGAGATCGTGTTAGCAGCGGGCGCCGTCTATAGAGGCCCGTTCATATTACCGAACAAGACAACGGGATCCGGCTGGATTACCATCCGTTCCAATGCGGTGGGGCGCGAGTTTCCCTCGCCGGGAACACGGATGCAGCCTTCCCTTGCTGCCAAGATGCCCAAACTCGTCTCCAGCCGGCACTCGGTTATCGTGGCTGAGCGACGGGCGCACCACTTCCGTTTTATTGGGATCGAGATAAAGCCGGCGGAGGAGACCTTCATCCGCGATCTTGTCGTGCTCGGCAACAATACGGGCCGATCTGTCGAGGATCTGCCTCATCACATCATTCTGGACCGTTGTTTCGTACATGGAGATCCGAAGAGGGGCGCGCGTCGAGGTCTGGCCATGAACGGCCGGCACCTCGCCGTTATCGACTCCTACTTTTCAGATTTTAAGGAAGTGGGGCAGGACTCCCAGGCAGTGGCCGGGTGGGGCGGGAGCGGACCGTTCAAGGTCGTCAATAATTTCCTGCAGGGAGCGGGAGAAAACCTTCTCTTTGGGGGCGGCGACCCGTCGATCCACAATCTCGTGCCTTCCGATATCGAAATTCGAGGCAACCATGTCGCCAAACCGCTTGCCTGGAAGCCCGGCGAGCCTGAGCACGACGGCAGCAACTGGCAGGTGAAAATTCTGTTTGAGTTGAAGAACGCGCGCCGCGTGTTGGTGGACGGAAACCTATTCGAATACAATTGGCAGCATCCCGGATACGGGTTCGGCATCACGTTCACAGTGCGGAACGAAGAGGGGCGGTCGCCGTGGGCGGTGATCGAAGATGTCACGTTCACGAACAATATTGTTCGCCACAGTCCGAGCGCCGTCAATATCATGGGACTCGACGATCGTCATCCCCCCAGCGAACAAGGCAAACGGATATTGATCAAGAACAATATATTCGACGACATCAATGGACCTCGTTGGGGAGGGAAGGGCAGGCTGTTTCAGCTGCTGCGGGGCACGAAGGACATCGTCATCGAGCACAATACCGCCTTTCACACCGGGCATATTCTGATGGCCGAAGGAGATCCGCATGAAGGATTTATCTACCGGTCCAACATCGCGCCGCACAACGAATACGGAATGGAAGGAGCCGGCACCGGTGACGGAAACTCGACATTGGAACGGCATTTTCCGGGCGCGATAGTGACCCGCAATGTCATCATCGGCGGAGATGCGCAGCGCTATCCGGACGGAAATTCCTTCCCTGAATCGGTGCACGCGGTGCCGTTCGTGAATTGGTCTGACGGGGATTACCGGTTGATCCCATCAGACGCCGCCACTCAAGAACTCCCCGGGGTGGATGCGAAGGCACTCTGTACCGCGCTCGGGATCGCTGCGCGCAATGAGAATATCTGCGTCCGGCATATATCGGAGGATCCGCACGGTACGCCGCACATAATCGGCACGCGTAACTGAACAGGAGGTATACGTATGCAAGATCTTCTCTCATCTACGGTCACTCGAAACACAGCGGATGTCGGTAGTTCCGTGACATCTCGATCTCACTATCAGGGCGATTTGCGAGACTGGGAATTGGCGGAGGTACGGCGTAGCGCCGCGGAGGCTGAACAGGCCGACCGGACATCCTTACTCGCGACGGAGGACAATCTCGAAAAATATGTGAGTCCTCCGCCGGATACGCTGTTCCACCTGGAGTATGCGTTTCATCTGTTGGGAAATGTGGCGGGACAAGAGGTGCTGGAGTACGGCTCGGGTTGGGGCGAAAACACGATCCTGCTGGCTCACCGGCAGGCGCATGTCCATGCAATCGATATTTCTCCAGAGCTCATCGCCATCAACCAGCAACGGATGGAGGTCAATGGAGTGACGAGCGGCGTGCGCCTCAGTGTGGCCTCCGCCTATGATCTGCCTTGTCCCGATGAGTCGGTCGACGTGGTATTCGGGATGATGATTTTGCATCATCTCGATTTAGCCCAGGCAGCGCGGGAAGTGCATCGCGTCTTGCGCACTGGCGGGCGAGGGATCTTTGCCGAACCGGTGCGGAGTTCGCCGACATTGCGCGCGTTGCGGAAACTGATTCCGTATCGCCTTCCCCCACATGTGTCGCCGTACGAACGGCCATTGACCCTCGCGGAAATAGACACGTTCTGCAAGGAGTTCAGGCCAGGGCGATCAAGGAGCTTCGAGTTGCCATTTTTGCGGGCGACAGGGCACATGCCGTTCCTTCAAAGCCGGTTGATGCCGATCCGCAGATGGGACCGGGCACTGCTCTCCCGCTTTCCGTGGCTGGAATACTATGCTGCGATTCGAGTGTTTGAAATACTGAAGTCATAAGTGTTCAGACGGACCGTCTCCTACCGCCTCTCTCCACGGGTATTTCGTTTCAATTCATCACACACCACCATGCGTTCGATCTTCACAGAACTCGAAGCTGTGCCTGCCATTCTCACTCTGCTGGCGGTAGGCTTGCTCATGTATACGTATCTCGGTTATCCGGCTTTGCTCTGGCTTGTCGCTAAACTGAGAGCGCCATTGAAGACCGTCTCCGGCGAGCCGAGCTGCTGGCCGACCGTCACGGTCATCATCTCCGCGCATAACGAGGAAGCGGTCATCTCACGTCGAATACGGAATCTGCTGGAGCAGGATTACCCGCAGGACTGCCTCCAGATTCTGATCGGCTCGGATGGATCGACCGACGGGACCCATGAGGAAGTCGCGCGGTATCGATTCGCCAAGGTCAGGCTTGCGGCTTTCTCCGATCGAAGAGGCAAGGCGAGCGTCCTCAACGATCTCGTAGCGCGGGCCACCGGGGAATATCTCGTGTTCACCGATGCGGCGACCATCTTCTATCCTGATTCCATCAGGCAGTTGGTGACAGGATTCCATCGGTATCCTACCGCCGCCGTCATCGGAGGGGAGCTGGAGCTTCGATGTCCTGAGACTTCCGGCAATGCGGATGGGCTCTATTGGCGATACGAAATGTTTTTGAAGACGAATGAATCACGGGTCGGCGCAGGCCTCGGCGCGAGCGGAGCAATCTACGCGATCAGACGGAAGGATTATCGGCCGCTGCCTCCTCAAACGATGGCCGACGACTTGCTTGAGCCGATGCTCATCCGTCTGCACACGAAAGGCGATGTGGTGCTTCATCCCGGAGCGCGGGCATGGCAAGTCACACCGATACACGTGGCTGACGAATTCCACCGCCGCGTCAGAACCGGCGGAGGAATTTTTCATGTGCTGCTCGAAACCTGGCGCCTGCTTCTCCCTCAGTGGGGAACCGTCGCGCTGGCCTACTGGTCGCACAAGACGTTACGGTTGCTCGGCCCATGGATCCTGCTCATTGCGCTGGTCGGGAACGTCTGGGCATTGAATCACTGGGGGTATCAGGTCCTTTTTGTGATGCAGGCGACGGTGTACGGCTTAGGCATATCGGCGGGAAGAGTGCGCGTGATTCCGGTCGTGGGTAAATTAGCCGGCGCAGCCCGATATTTTCTTGTATTGAATGCGGCGCTCGCCGTGGGCTGTCTGAAGTTCATGTTCGGCATGGCACGACCGACGTGGGACAGAACGCAGCGGCCCAGCGAGGATGTAGTCATTCCAACGGCATGGCCAGAACTGAAGCCACAGAAAGCGGCCGATGAACATCGGCCTGCGGCGTGATGCAGAATTAACAGGCTTCGGATCTGGCGTCGTCAGGTCAATCTCAGGTTGAGGGGGGGGCCGGGCGGAGTCACGTCGCCAGGCGCCGTTAATAATTGAGAAGGCACCTTGACCAGAAATGCATCAATCCGATTGCCCCCCAGATTAGTCGTCCAGATGAAGTATTTGCCGCTGATATCGAGGTTCCCCTTTGGGGTCTTCGCATAATCAGTCCCTCCACCGGGTGCATCCAGATTTGTCATAATTGGAGCCACCACGAGTTGATCGTAGGATGTATCGAGTCGAAAACAGACCAATTCATTTTGAACTGATCCTCGGTCGGCGCTACTGCCGCAGGCGAACTGCTGGCTCATCGGCACGGAGGCCTTGGCGTTCTGATGTGAGAGATGGTTGGCTTGCGACACATTCCAATTCACGTTGTAAAAGGCCACAGGTCCCTTTGTCCAAGTCGGCGAGAACTTCCAAGTGATTGAGGCATTCGGCAATGAATTCCAATTGTCGGAGCCGGCGACGTAGCCGTATCCCATATCGGCATGCGCCACTCCGCCGTTTTGATCGTAGACGGTGGTCTGGACTCCGGTCTGCAAGTCGATGAAGACGTTTTCCATGTCATTCAGATTGTCAATATTTTCCTGGATCATCAAATAGCGCCCACTTTTGTCGATATGGCATTCGTCGAAGGTACCCTGTTTGGCGAAGAACGAAAACTGCCGGGTCGTTTCGCTGTAGACCAGGCAGCCCAGATCCTGATCGGTACTCGAGACCCGCAAGGTGACACTATGGACCAAATCGTCGTTACTGGAATGCATCTGCCAGATATAGCGATCGCTGCCGAACTGTGACGTGATGTCGAAGACGGTGTCGAAGAGGTGCGAGACGACGTCGTAGCGCAACATCTTCGGGCCGTCGTTCATATAGAGTTTGTTCGGGCGCGAGGCGCTGAAGTACCACCCTTCGCCGGTACTGGTGTTGAATTTGCTGACGGCTGGAAAGAGCGGGCCGACTTTCGTGACCGCATCGGTCGTCTTGTCCAATTGGAACAACGTCGGGCCGGACCCTCCCTTGGCGCTGTTCAGTCCCAGGAAAATCCACATGGTGTTGCTGCCTTCGTGCGCGTTGGTATTGCGCCAGTAGGAGTAGCCGACATAGGCGACACAGTCCGTTCCTCCGCAATCGGAGGCGTCCGTAATTCTGATGCCTTTGGTGTTATAGGGAGCGGGGAAGGTAAAGGGGCCACGCGTCGGAGGGACGAACGCCTGAATCTGCCCGGCGGTATAGCGTGCGCGTGTGGCGGTCCCTTGTTTTTCGACCCAGCCGCCCGGGAATAGGTTGGATACTTGCCCGACGACGGTGGTGGTCGTGGAAAGCAGCAGGAGTGAAATCAACACAGCGGCACGCAGTATTGTTGATCTCTGTGTGACAAGCGACATGGCCTTCCTCCTGGTTGTTGAATCAAGAGGGCCTTAATCAAAAAGGCTCAAATTCCCTCTCGTTCTCCAGAGGACGGTACCATCGTCGGGCGGATCGATAGTGAAAGTAGGTAAATATGAAGTCAATAGATGGAAAGAACTGCGTTAAGAGAAGGTAAAAAGTTCGATCATGCCGCGGGAGGAATCTCCGGCTCGCGTTGTTTTGGACGGATGATCCGATCCCTGAAAGACTGTCTCATCAATACCGAGCCTATCAGAAGAGGATAGCCAGGCGGCCCCGCCCTGCACGTTTTGCGGCGCCACTGGGAGACAATCAGTCGGTCAATAGTTGGTTGGGAATTTTGACGAGGAAGGCGTCCAGGCGGTTTCCGGACAAATTCGTGGTCCAGATGAAGTATTGCCCGGTGATATCCAGATTTCCTTTGGGCACCTTTCCGTAATCAGTCTGGCCGCCCGGTGTCTCCATGTTGGTCATCACCGGCGCCACGATCAAGTCCTTGTTGGACCCATCCAACAGCACACAGGCGATCTCGTTCTGAACGCCGGAGCGGTCGGCGTTGCTGCCGCATGCGTATTGCTTGCTCATCGGCAGATTTGGTTTGGCGTTCGCATGGGATAGATGGCCTAGCATTCCAATATTCCAATTAATGTTGTGGTGCACGACCGGACCTCTCGTGACGGGGGGGCCAAAGGACCACAAAACGGTGGCATTGGGCAACGCATTCCAATTGTCAGCCCCCACGACGTAGCCGTACCCAAGATCCCCGTGGGTGACTGCGCCATTCTGGTCGGGGATCCGACGGACTTCCGTGTTGTTGGACAGATCGAAAATGCGCATATCGTCTTTATAGCGGCCGTCGACGTCTTCCAGGCTTATCAGCCAGCGGCCACTCTTGTCCACTTGGCACTCATTGAAGATGCCGATCTTGGGGAAGAATGAGAGGCGCTTCTGGCGTTCGTTATAGACGACGCACCCGAGCCTTTCTCCCGTGCTCTCGATCCGCAAGGTGGCCGAGTGCACAGCATCGTCGTTACTTGAATGCATCTGCCAGAGATATTTGTCGTTGCCCCACGTGGCCGTGATGTCGAAGATGGTATCGAAGAGATGCGAGATGACGTCGTAGCGCAGCATCTTCGGGCCGTCGTTCACATAAAGCTTGTTCGGCCGCGTCGCGCTGAAGTACCACCCTTCGCCCGTTTTCCAGCTGAACCGGCTGATCGGATTGAATAGCGGTCCGACTTTCTCGATCGTGTCCTTGGTCTTGTCGTAGCGAAAGAGGGTGGGGCCGGTGCCGCCTTTCCTGCGGTCGAAGCTCAAAAAGAGCAGCATCTCATTGCTGCCGGTATGATTATTGGTGTTGCGCCAGTAGGAATATCCAACATAATTCAGGCAATCGCTCCCGCCTCCGCAGTCGCTTGGATCGGTGATACGGATCGCCTCGGTGTGATAGGGGGCGGGAAAGGTGAAGGCTCCCCGCGACGGGGGCACAAACGTCAAAATCTGATTCTGATTGAGCTTAGTCCGCAGGCCGGCTCCATGTTTCTCTACCCAGCCGCCGGGGGCCTCTGCACCGGCCGCCAGAGGCCAGAGCATCAGACCCCAAACCATGAACAAACGAAACCACCAACAATTAAATACATGCATCGTGATCTTCCCGGTTGCTTTCTATATGGCCGGACACGGGATCACAGGTATCTCAACCGGGGTCGCGTCCAGTCAAACGTGGGGAGAATCCTAGCAGGTTATTTCTCAAGCAAGGTGAGCGGGAGGAAAGCGTGGGAAGCGGATTAGGGAAATTCTATGTAAAAAATAGGTAAAACCAGACGAGTTGTCCGCTGGAAGACCTCGCAGAGGCGCGAGGTCGCCTGAGGGAGATGGATGGGAGGCGATGCGAAGTTATTCTGGCGGCGCCGGATCGAGCCGGTAGCCCACATTGCGGACGGTGAAAATCCTGTAACCTTCCGGACCGAGCTTGTTCCTCAGGCTTCGGATGTGCACATCAATTGTCCGGGACTGCAGGTCCGCATCCTTGTGATGTCCCCAGACTGATTCGAACAACGCGTCCCGGCTGAGCACCCGTCCGTTGGTCATGATGAGCGCCCTGAGGAGATTGAATTCTTTCGATGTGAGATGGATCAGTTTTCCGTGCAGCGTGACGGTGTAACGATCGAGTTGCATCTCCAGACTGCCCACTTTGAGCACGCGGGCTGGATCGGTCGGGGCAGAACGGCGCAAGCGGCCTTTCACGCGCGCGATCAATTCGTTGGCCTGAAAGGGCTTCGTGATGTAATCGTCGGCGCCGATTTCCAGCCCGATCACTTTGTCGGTTTCTTCTTCTTTGCCGCTGAGGATGATGATCGGCAAATGGGCCGTGAGGGGATCGTGGCGAATGCGCCGGCAGACCTCCAACCCGTCCAGCCCCGGGAGAATCAAATCCAGCAGTACGAGATCCGGTTTGTCCCGTCTGACGGCTTCCAACGCTTCCAGCCCATCTTGTGCGGTCGTTACTTGAAAGCCTTCGCGCTCCAACAACGACCGCAAGAGCGTGACGACGCTCTCCATGTCTTCGACAATCAATATCTTGGCCATCGCGGACACGATCTCCAGCGGGCCTACGGTTCAATCAAGCGGCGGCGGATGGAATACCGGACCAGGCCGGCCGTGTCATGGATGTCTAATTTGTCCATAATCCGATGGCGGTGACATTCGGCGGTCTTGACACTGATCCCCAGCATGCCAGCCACCTTCTTCGTCGTCATGCCTTCCGCCACGAGTTGCAGTACTTCCCGCTCCCGGGTGGTCAGTGGGTCGAGAGGCAGATCGGTCTTCCCAAGATAGGCATGGATGACGGTTTGTGAAATGCCCGGGCTCAAATAAAAGGATCCCTTCGCCACCTCGCGGATTGCCCGCACCACGTCTTCAACCGCCTGTGTTTTCAGCAGATAGCCTTTGACACCGGCGCGCAACGATTCCATGACGAAGGCATCTTCTGTGTGCATCGTCAACACGAGGGATTTGGTCTTCGGCGAGATGCGCCGGATCTCCCGGACGACATCCAATCCATTGAGCAGCGGCATCATGATATCCAGGACGGCAAAGTCCGGTTGAGTCTGTTGCGCAATCCGGATGGCCTCGCGCCCGTCTCCCGCTTCGCCGACCACCGTCAACCCATCGGCCTCCAACAAGGCTTTTATGCCTTGACGCAGCAGCATGTGGTCGTCGGCCAGCATGACGCGGAACGCCATCGGAGAACAGACGTTTGAGGGTTCACGATCCGCTCGGCGACGGGTCTGCATTGGTTCTGAAGTCACTCGTGTTGTCGGCTGCTCATACGTCACGGCGTTCTCCTTCTGTATGTAGACACACGCACTCCCTACTCCTGCTGATTTCACCGTAATCGTATGAACGTGTCTTCGTTACTAGGAGAACCCCCAACTATCGCGCTGCCATCCCCCAGTGGTTTAGGAGGGAGCGCTATCAAGAGGCAGCTGGCGCCAAGGAGTGGCTGTCAGGGCAAAAACTAGGGTTCTACCCAGTACCTTCTCCTCAGGCCGCTCTATACAGTGAGCACATGTCCGACAAGGAGGGTTTGGCTATGGCGGTGACACCGACTCTTCCGATTTGCTGCGTTTGCGGGCAAGTCTCCGACGGGCGAGCCGGAGCGTCGGTTGAAGTGGAATGGACGCAGCTGCAGACTTACCTTGACCGACATCGCATAGACCAGAACGGTATCCGACTCAGCCACACCTACTGCCCCTCCTGCTACAAGAAACAAGCCCGCGTATGGCAAGTTCCCCCTACTGCTCCTCTTTCCACATAACCGAGTTCATCAACAGAGCATGGGCCGAATCGGCGATGAATTGCGACCGGCTTGCCTACCGCTACGGCTGGTGCCTGGTTGCACCGGCTCTGGCCAGCAGATTTGAGACGATCGTCCCGACGACCGGTTGGCTCCGCAGGTGCTGATTGAAGAAAATCGTTCCCGCCGCAAAGACGAAGGCCCCGCCTCGTTCGTAGATCGTCGATTCATGACGGCTTCCCGGCGTCACATCGTTCGGTACTTCTGACGAGGCCAACACCGTAATGCCTTGCGGCGTTCTTCCGTTATTGACCACTCCGTCCCACTCCGTAAAGACGAGATCAGGAATGCGATCTCCGTTGGACAGCCCTGTCCCTTGATATACCCAATGACCTGCGTTGGCGACGACCCAATCCGCAGGCTGCTCATTGTGGCTACCGTCTGACATCACTCCCAGTAAGGCGTTTTCAGGACGGTCCACGGAAGGATCGCGGAAGCGCCGTGTGACGAGGAGAGGGTTGATGAGGCTCATCGGATCCTCATCGAAACGGTCCTTGTAGCACACGATCACCCGGTCGTTATTTTCGTAACGTATCTGCCAGTACAACGTATTGCCTGTGAGAAACGCGAGGCTCGTGCCACGGGCGACGGCGGCTTCCAAGCGATCGAATTCCGCCATTGTCGCGTACTCTTCGTGCCCCACGAGCATGAACAACCGGTGATCGCCGATCCGTCCATTTGCGCCGCCGAGATCGACGCTCGATAGGTATTCAACGTCATATCCGTGATCTTCCAGCCAGATCACGGCCTCGTGTTCCTGATAGAGGAACGTCCCTGTTCCGTTTCCGTATTGTCTGGCGATGGGGCGATCCAGCGACACTTTGCGGGCTTTCCCTCCGGATAAGCCATGCGTGGACACGTACAGGCTTTCGCCGCCGTAGTTGTTGTACGCTTGATAGGTCGCGGTCGGGAAATGCACCGCCACCTCCGCATCGCGGGTATCATCCCGTAGAATGAATAGTGCGGCTGTCTGCCGCCCGTCAGCTTTGGTCAAGAGCACGAAATAGACACCAGTCAACCAGGGTCTTCCATCAACGTGTCGTGTCGAAACGGAGAACGTTGAAGGCCATCCGGCAACGACGAGTCCGGTGATCGGGTCAAACGTCGGATCTGCCTGCCGTGGCGCCAAGACCGGTCCGCCTTCTTCGTACAGACGGCCGCCCATTCCACGATACCCCCCCAGGCGAAACACTTTCCATGAAAATTGGCCGGCCGGGTTGGCGGATACGGAAATTCGCACGTCTGCTCCAGCCGCATAACCGTCGTGATCGGTATAAGCCGCGATCTCACCGTTGGTCTCCGGGTTTCCGATTCGCCATGCCGATGTTCCTGGAAGCGCATTCTCGCGAGCGATCGCCCTGGCCGCCTCTGAACTATTCGCACTAGGCGGCGCGCTTACGACGGAACTTTCGTTACCGCCTCCGCTGCATTGCAATTGAGTCGTGAGAAATATACCGGCCAACATCGACACAGCAAGGAGATGTGTCCAGAGAGGAAATCGTGACCGGTTTCCGGAAGTGAACATTAGAATCCTTCTAGATCGCAGCATAATCTCGTCCTTTCGTCATCGCATCGCCGGTTTCGTATCAGTATGTCCATGTGACCAGGGCTGTGAAGAGATTCTTTGTATAGCTGTACACGGGGATATTGGAATCATTCCAAATGCCTTGATACTGCAGTGCCAGTGTCATGTGAGGGAAAAACGGCTTTGAAATCTGCAGAAACAGATACCGCGAGGTATCGGCTCTGGCCGAGAGAAGGCCTGCGTCGTCGGTAAAAAATGTCTGGGCATTTTGGTAATCCCGCCAGTGGATTTCATAATCAATCCGTAGGGCCAAGCTTTGCCAGGGTAGAGCCACTTCTCCGCCGGTTTGCAACCGATTCCCCCTGTATGTGAATGCCGTGCCCGTGGCTGCTTCCGCATCGTACTGATAGCCTAGGCGGAAGAGATACCGGTCCGTTGCAAATCGAAAGACATGCAGAAAACCGATCATATTATTCTGCGCATCCCGGGATTCGGGAACAAAACGAGCATCGTTGTCGCCGGGCTCCCTGAAAAAGTTCTTGGCCTGATGGCGATAGAGCAGGGTCGTCAGGTGTTGCACGGTTCCCAGGCCAGGTACGATGGTGCTGGGGGGGACGATGACGGCTGGAATGACCAGCGACCGGCGCGATAAGAAACCCGAAGAGCCCAGAAACATATAATCGTACGTATACTGAGTGCCTACCTCAAAGGGTAATGTTCCGAGCGTCCCACGGTACGCGCCGGACAAACCCCCCAGGTGGTTTTGAATGTTATAGGTGCCGAGACCGCTATCCGTATTGACGGTTTGATAGAACGAATACGTCGCCGTGGCTTCGAGCGGGCCTTGTCGATAGAAGGCATAATCGGTTCGCAACGAGGTCAGGAACCCGGGAGAGTTGGTCGGACGCGCACGTAGCTCTTGGACGAATGGATCGGCGTTGGAGTTCGGATTGATCGCCACATTGTCGTCATAGAAGCCGCCTACGCTGAGGTGGGCATTGAGTCGGGTGATCTCGCTCTTTTTTGGAATTGCAGCCAATGCTTCCCGAATGCGGACTGATGCGCCTGTCATGGGTGACAGGGGTTGCACCTGCTGGGCCGATGTGAGTTCCGACAAGGCCTGATCCGACAGTCCAAGTATGCCCAGCGAGAGTCCCCGATAAAATTTGGCCAATTGCTGGATGTCGGCATCCTCTGAGCGGGTCGCGTCGAATGCTTCTGCAGCTCTTTGATAATCCTTGTGCCGATACCGTAGAAAGCCCACATAGTAGCCCAGGTGCTCCAAGTCAGGCTGTCGGCGAAACGCTTCTTCCAGCAATGGCTCCGCTTTTTCATACTGTGCCAGGGCGAAGTAGGCACCGCCGAGTTGATACATGGCGTCCAGATCCTCGGGACGCAGATCGTGAAGAGTTTCGAGCGGAGGCACGGCTTGTTCGACTTGGCCCAAGGCCAGATGCGTCAACCCGAGATAATAGAGAGCCCGGACATTCTGCCGGTGAAATTCCAATGCTGTGCGGAGCAGTTTGAGGGCATCCTGATAATGTTGCACGCGATACGCAAGGACGCCTTCCGTTGCGGCAACTTCGGCATCCGGCTCCTGACCATGGGCGTGAACGCCAGCTAAGAAACACACACCCGCGACTGCCGCCGAGAAGAAGGGCAGAAACCGAGAGCGCGGGAAGAAGCTTGTGAGAGACATGAACATCGCGCGCTCATGAAATGAAATGAAACAAAATTTCCGGTAGCAGCAGGTCGGTGGGGCAGTCTGCACTCTTAGTTTCGAACTGTACCGCCGCACGTCGCTGACGTCCGCAGGTGCGAAAAGGTCTCACAGAGTTTTCGATCGATTAATCATCGCGGTCATTGCCTCTTCCGTTGTGTTTTCCACGGCCCTTGTCATCGTCGTTGAGAACATCGTTGAGCAAGTTGCGACTATTGATTCCCCCCGATTGACTGGGAGCCAGCGTCGTAATTGTCGGTGCCTGAACGGGTGGCAGCGTCGGAAGTGGTGATACCGCGCTGGGAGGCGGAGTGGAAGTGACAGGGCCGCTGGTTGGGCCTGGAAGCGGATTGGAAGTGACAGGGCCGATGGTTGTGCCAGGCTGTGTGAGCTGAATGGTGGGAACACCCAAACTTGTAGAGACGATCGCACCTTTGACTTCGGGGCCTGTGGCTGTTGGTCCCGTCCGGTCAAGCGCTGGAGCCTGCGCGCTCAACTGACGCTCAACCTCCAATGCATGATTGACATGGACGTTCGCAATGAGCTTCGCGAGAGGAGCAGGTGTCCCCTGCCGCCGGTCGGTGTCCGCCAGTCCAATTCCCTTGGCGGCATTCCGAGGAAGTTCGGTTACCTGCTGGACCAATCCGCCGGCGATGCGAGCTTGGACGCCGGCCTCCAACATCTCCGATTGCCCGTTGGATGTTAAAGGTTCGATTCCAGACTCTCCCTCAAGTACCCGAACATTTTCCAATCGCGCCCCAACGACAGGACTCTCAGTTTTTGAGAATACCGACGCAACTTGGGAGAAGAGTGAGGGCGGCGGCGGGAGGACATCCACTTCAACAATTCCTCCGCGTGTGAACACGCGGGACGACGGAGTCTGCACTGTCACCATATCGGTCGGACGCCCACCATAGGCGAGCGCTACGCGCACACTCCCAGTTCTGAGAGAAACCTCCGTCTGCCCTGCTCTCGATTCGTGAATGAGGACCGTCGACTGTGGTCGTATGAGAATAAATGTGTGCCGATCCCACAGTACTTCAAGAATGTCATCTGGGCCTGTGCGTAGTTCCTCGGCAACGGTCACCCTATCCCCCAGTGAAAGAGTGCGGGTCGAGCCGCCAGCCGTTCCCAGCAACACGGCGCCCTTCAACCCTGTGATCAATCCCGATGGACTTTGTTCAACTGGTTCCTGCATCCTTTCGCGCCCGGCGGCCTCAACGGATGCATTGCCTGTCAGGGAGACGAGGGCTGTGGCGACGACTACTTTAAGAATGGTGGTCATGGGACACCCAAGAAAAAGGTGAAATTTACCGCTCTGATAAGGAAGATATATCGTCGTTGGTTGCTCCCATACTGGGAGAACCCCTAACCCTAGATCAAAGATACCCCAGAGTGTTTCTGACCTTAACTGAGGAGGCGAATGGGATGGAGGCTGGAAGACAAAACCGGAATTCGTTCGACGCGACTGTGCAAGTGATGCCATTCCAAAGCATGGAGCGACACGTGACCTTGGTCCAACGCTCAACGAGTATCGCAGATCTCTAACAACGTGCGAGGACGATGAGGAATAGATAGGATAAGGCGGTTCGTCCGTTCATACGCTCATCCGTCATGTCATGTGATCCGCTTCGGCCGGTGCGTCGAGGGCGCCGGTCGTTTCATCGGGCATGACGATGGAGCGTCTTTCAGAAGGGCGCTCCATCGCACTATGCTGGCGTTCTTCCCGGAAAGGACGCAACCTACGTCCGTCCACTTGCGTCTCGCACCCCTCTGGCCTGGACTGGATAAAAGCGCCCGCATGCGGGGCGTGGACTACGACGTCGATGACTGCGTGCATCGCATACTGATTGCCAAGTCGAATACTGTCTGCAATGGGCTGTCGAGCACAACATCGGATCTAGAGGGTATTTGTTGTGACGTCGAGGCCGTCCAGCAATGCGACGACTTCAGTGGATTGACGAAGCGGGAGCCAAATTCAACAGCGCCAATTTCCCTGTGCCGCTGGTTCTTAAGAATGCCACCTCTTGTCCCGGCGGGAGTCGAGAAGGAGATGTCGCACAGCACCGGTGAGGCACGAGGATTAGGAATGAAAGATACTGTGCGCGCCATCCTATCCGCTCCGCGCCGAACGTATATGCGAGCTGCTCCACACCGAAGCAAAGACGCTGTGTCCTTGGACAGCTTGTCCAACGGCGTGGACAGCTTGTCTGAAAAAATCGCCGGTATGATGGCTGTTTTTTCTATCTATTTGACCAATCAGGAATTCCGCCGTCTCTTCTCACAATCAACCAAGGGTCCGTCGATTGCAGAATGGGGATAGGTATGGCGGTGTCGTGACATCAAGCAGGTGAATCCATCATGACAAGGAGGTCACAAGATGCGTAATGGGGAATACGAATATTACGATGACTCAACGGGATGGCCGACGTTCCTTGTCGGCGCGCTACTGGGAGGGGCAGTCGCCTTACTCCTTGCACCGCGAACGGGGAGCCAGCTGCGCGGCATCTTGCATAATTATGCGTCGAAGACGAAAGATGAGGTGTTGGAGCAGGGGAGAGCCGCCTGGGATGCCGCTGTGGAGCGGGGGAAAGCAGCCTAAGACAAGAGACAGGGTGCCGTGCAGGACGCGGGTCGGAGTACTCGCGAGTCCGTCTGACGAGTCATTGCGGGACTATCGGCTGCTGTCTCGGCCGAACTTATCGATACGGGGTGCTAGGCGGCACGACAGAGCGGAGCTCAGTGAAGGCAACAACACGTCGTGGCTCACGATCTCCCAACCAAAACTCGGGGCAGCTGCCTCAGGCGGCTTTGCGAAAACTCGATGATTTTTTTCCGCCCCGTTTGAGTTTCTGCATCACCTTGTTTTTACCTGTAGCAATCTCTTCCCCCAATTCTTCCGTATACTGGCCCGTCTGCTCCATCTGGCGGCCGTCGATATTTCGCAGTATCTTAAATGTTTGAGGACGGCGGTGATTGGACTTGAGCAGATCGAAGAGTTTTTGGGATCTTTTTTCGGATTCCACCTCCTCATCCTCGGCTTCAGTGGTGTGTCGATCGAATTTCGTTCCTCGCATAGCTCCCTCCTGTGATAGACGTGGATCATCCGTCCATTTTGCCGGTGTACAAGGGGAGGCAGAGGAGGAAGCCTCCTCCGCCTCAGTTGCCTTCCAGCGCGGGACCCGCTTGCGTCATGGTCATAGAAAGCGAGAGTGGGCGACTCTCATTTTACTCTATGACGAAGGCCGAACGGGGGCACGTTCGGTTCCTCATCCGTCATGCGGGCCGTCACGCACGGAAGACAACACCTTCACCACCGGAGTGTTGTGCCTTGCCATCACGCCAGGTCTTGAGGAGTGTATTAATCGACGAGATGATGCGAGTGAACGGGAGCAATGTGGCCCATCTTGCCGCCGACGGCATACCATCTCTTTTTAGACTGTGTAAGATAATCATCCTTCGCTCAGGCAGCCCGCGAGGGCGACAGATTGTCTCGTCGTTGCTGCATGGTGATTGCCAGAGTCTGCACATCCAATTGAGACACGGCTACAGGGAGGATTAGGTCTTCTTCCCCGGCGATATGTTCTAGGACGGTGTCTTTGAGTTGTATAAACAGTTTCTTATAGTCGGAACCTTGTGGGTCGAGCGACTTCAATCGTTCGATGAATTCTTCCACCGTCTGATGGTCTTCATATGCCTGAGCGATAACGTCTTCATTGTCCTCTTCCTCGTCGGCCTGCAGTTTTATCCCGCCGATACCCTCTGCTTCGAGATCCTGCGTGTCTTCATCGCCTGCTCCAGACATATCCAGACTGTTCTGTTTGGCCGACGATTCGAGCACGTAGGCGGGTTTGAGTTTGCTCCGAACCGCAGGATAAAAAAGTTCCTCTTCCAAGGTGGAGTGAAGGGTCAGTTCGTTATATAGCCGGTTGGCGAGATGCGTCTTCTCATCCGCTAAAGCGGTGTTGAATTGATCGAACAGTTTTTTAATCATCCTGTGGTCGGCTTTCAGCATCTTTACCGCATCGGACTGCCTCGAAGTACGTTTCGATGTTTTCTTGGTCATTGAGATTCCTCCTCAAGAGGCTGGATCTATCCGTTGCCGACCGTACTGCCTTTGGATGTGGCGTTTCCCCATAATGCCGAAAGTCATCACGTGGCCCCCTCCTAGTCGGAGCGAAGGGTGATCTTGCGCTGTGCAAGACATGGACCGGTCATGGCCAAGGCGGAAAAAGGAAAGGGATTGCCTGAAAGCTGTTCCTCTGTGCGGTGCGCAGCAATATGCGCAATCTGTAAATGAAAAAGATTTCTTCACGACATTGGCTAGCCTGGACAGAATGGTCTTTCCTCGGACAGTTCTTCCTGCGGAAACGACCGGAGAGTGATTGTTTGGCAGATCAGCCTAATGGCCAGAACCAGCAGCGATCCCCGAACTGCACCATCGGATTGGCGAGATACGCCAGCAACCAGGGGATGAAGACCGGATACAAATGCCGCGCGGCGTGGGGTAACGGAATGAGGACTCGTGATCGGTGCTTCGCGGGCCGCGGCTAGGCTCGCAAAATATTTACGCCGTCACCGCATGTCCTCCGTCGGATCGTAGCCTTCGTAGGGATGTTGGATGAGTCCGATCCAGACGGTCAGCGCAAAAATGAAGAACAACAGGATATATCAGGGCAAACCGGAACGCTCCCGGATCGAACGTATTGAACACGTCGGACACATACAGGTAGAGCGAGAGGGAGACCACCAGCATCAACACAGCAGCGATACATGTCATCATGATCGGCGCCTCATCCCGTCTTTCTTCACTCGTACACCTCGTGGCGGCATCCGGTAGGCTGATTGAGGGAATCGAGGCTTCCGCGATCGGCCACCGTTTTTGGCCGATCAATTTCGTGGCACCTCTCCTTCGTCTTTCGAACCAACCCGTGGCGAAGGTGCAAGGTGAGTGCCGAATGAGCCCAGCAGGTTAGGTGATGCGCAGCGTGAAATTTCCGGTCGTGCGCACCTAACCACGGATCTTCTGTCCTCATCTAGGACAAGTTGTCTACGCCCATTTGTCTTTTCCCTCCGGTTTCGTTTCGCCCCGCATCACAACCTGCTGAGTGATGTATTCCTGCCGAGGGGCAATGTGCAGGGCTGGTTGCCTCGTCCCACATGCACGCGAGACGTCCCCGGTTCGCGATTTGCAGTAGCGGTAGGGCGAGGGACGGAATCATCAGGAGAAAATAGACAGCGCGTTTTCGAATAAGGAGGTTTAACAATGAGGGGGCAAGCACCCATTCTGGTGTCAGCGCTTTTTATTTTGACGGCCTGTCAACACATAGATATGGGAGGCGACAAGATGCCGACGGTGACACAAACGGGAATGATGAAGGATATCTTTATTCGCGGGGATGTCACGCCAGCGACTCTCACGGCTAATCCGGGGGATGAAATTCGATGGATCAATCAACGGCAAGGGGCTGCCCGGTTGTTTTTTTGGACCCTGTAACGAAGACCCTGTCCTGTCAAAGAAATTTCCGGAATGTGATGGACAATACTAGCAACCAGTACACGGCTGATCTGGGAGCCCATGACTCGGCGAGCTTATGCTTCAAGAATTCAAGCCAGATCCGCTATCGCTATGTCGTTCGAGCGGATTCGACTTTGCTGGGAGATGAGGTGAACCTCCCCGGGACGATCATGATTGGAGATAAAGACCGTAGTTCCATGAAAGAACCAAGGTCTCAGCTGATGACACAAAAGGACGAATAACAGATGCACAAGTCAGTACGGGCGGACAAGCTGTTCAGAATACATCAATTTAGCCTGGTTCAGTAGATGCAAGCCATGGAAGACCCTAGGAGAAATCTAAAAGAAGTGTCTAGCTCAAGATTGAGCGAGGGGTTGGTAAGGGAGATTCTAGGGAAATAGGCATTATTAAGATGGGTCTAATTGTGATGTACTGAGCGCGGTTAAGGATCAACCCAGTTCAATAGGGTACAAAAGAGGAGATAGTCACCATGCAACTCGTTCAAGAAGATTTCGTCGTCAGGGAAATGGATCATGACGAGATGGTACGCGACACGCTGCTTGAATGGTATGACCGACGTCCATCTCTAAGGGATATCGAGGTCGCAGTGCTGAATGGCATTGCGATTCTCCGTGGACGTATCACAACCCAGAGGGATCGGGCCCTCGCGGTCGACCTAGCGCTGGGTGCCGGGGCCGATGAGGTACAGGACGAATTATTGTTGACGTGGCCGCTAGCGGCGTGACAGTTGAATCCGAACACGTTGGCACAAGTCCATACGCTGCAGACGTTCCACCGCACCTTGCATAATTGACGGAGGACAGCAGGCAGGCGTTGAGGTACGGTACTCTCTGCCGTTCACCGGGATTGTGACGTCATTTTGGTGGCATTGCACGATGGTGATGCAAATGGGAGAGGCGTAGATGAGCAAGAGCTGGTGGGCCGGAATCGGACTGGGGCTTGGGAGTCTGCTAGTTGCAGGATGCGGCGGTGGCGAGCAGGGGAAAAGCTATTTGAT
>OEKW01000453.1_pt3 | contig 24977 bp, 26 predicted proteins | sample 1503291 | NCBI WGS metagenome assembly OEKW01 (sample SAMEA104379590, study PRJEB20068) | metagenome | biome: 1000743; feature: 77; material: 1998 | place: USA | collected 2012 | depth 25 m
CTGAAGTTCCGGATCGATATTGCCCAAGAACAGGAGGTCGGGGGATCGATAGGCATCGGGAATCTTCGGCCGAAAGGTTTCGAATACGTTAAGTTTCGTATCGAGCGTGCGCGCCTCGTTGAGCTGATGGGTGTACTCCCCTTTCCATCGAAACGTCGCCCCAGGCCTCCGCTCCAACCCAGTCAAGTCGACGCCACGGCTCTTCAGAAAGGCGAGGTGTTGGGGAGGGAAATCTTCCCCCACCACAGCAATGAGGTCCACGCTGGTAAAATAGCTGGCTGCGGTTGAAAAGAACGTCGCCGAACCTCCCAGGACCTCGCTGACTTCTCCAAACGGCGTTTTCACCGTATCGAGCGCAACCGATCCGACCACGAGCAACTTCCCCATAACTCACCGAGCCCCTTTCTTTTCCGGAACGACTCGATCCATCAACAACGCCAGTTTCCGTCGGAGCGAGGCAGGCATCCGATCCGGCGCCGTAATGACGGCATTCTGCAATGCGCGCTGGCATGTGCATGCCTTGCCGTCGGCCGCCACGGGGATCGCTGTCCGCAACAACCGCTTAGCTAGCGAGACATTTTGACGGAGCGTGGCCAAGATCGACTCGACTGTGACGGCCTCTTCCGTCTCATGCCAGCAATCATAGTCGGTGGCCAATGCCACAGTGGCATAACAGAGTTCTGCCTCACGCGCGAGCTTGGCCTCAGGAAGATTCGTCATCCCTATCACGCTCACACCCCACTGGCGATACAGCCGGGATTCCCCTTTGGTCGAAAACTGCGGGCCTTCGATGCAGAGATAGACACCGCCCTGATGGACCGTGGCTCCGACTGCGCGGGTCGCGTCCAACAATACCGCGCCAAGCGACGGACAAACCGGATCGCCGAACGCCACGTGCGCGACAATCCCTCCCTCAAAAAATGTCGACACCCGCCGCTTGGTGAGATCGATAAACTGGTCCGGCAGCACGACGTCGCCAGGCTTGATCGATTCCTTCATGCTGCCGACCGCGCTTACAGAAATGACTCGCAGAACGCCCAGCGACTTCAACGCAAAGATATTTGCGCGATAGTTGATTTCGGAAGGATTGATTCGATGCCCACGTCCATGCCTCGAGAGAAAGGCGATACGAGTCCCGTCCAATTCACCGAGTACCACTGTGTCGGAGGGAGCTCCGAAGGGGGTCTTGATCGAAACTTCCTTGACTCTCCGAAGTCCCTCGATATCGTACAACCCGCTGCCGCCGATGATCCCGATATCTGCCCGCGCGATGCTCCCTTGCCGTGCCATCCTGCATCCTCAAAATAGTGTGGTGAGAAATCGATCCGCCTGTCCAATCACTCGTGCCGTTGTATGCTGGACCGACTCCGACTCCTCAATCGTCAGCCACTGAATCCCCGGCTCTTTTCGAAACCAGGTCATTTGCCGTTTGGAAAAGCGTCTCGTGTCCCGTTTGAACCGCCGAACCATTTCAGCGCTGTCATACGCTCCGGCCAGGTACTCTGCCACCTGGCGATATCCCAACCCCTTCATGGCCGCGCTATCGCGCTGATATCCCTGATCCAGAAGTTGTTTCGTCTCTTCAATCAACCCGTGAGCCAACTGCCAATCGATCCGCTCTTCGATACGCCGGTACAGCGCGTCGCGATCCCGGTTCAATCCGATCATCAAGGTTGAAAAGGACCGTTCGGCAAATCCATGTTCCTGTTGGAACTCCGACATCCGGCGACCGGATAGCTGATACACCTCCAACGCGCGGAGCACTTTCGATTCATCGCGTGGATGCAACCGCGATGCAGCCACAGGGTCAACTTCCACGAGCCGCGCGTAGAGACGATCATGTCCCTGGTCCTCTGCTTCCTGCTTGAGCGCTGCTCGCACGATCGGATCGGTTGGCGGTGCGTCGCACAAACCCTTGAGAAGCGTTCGGACATAGAGCCCTGTGCCACCCACCACCAGAGGAAGACGGTGGTCTCGATAGAGCCGCTCGATCTCATCGATCGCCTGGCGGCGATACAATCCCGCATTAAACGATTCATTAGGGTCGACGAGATCGATCAACCGATGGGGGATACCCTGGCGCTCTTCTAGGGCCGGCTTATCCGTCCCCACGTCCATGCCACGATACACTTGCCGTGAATCCGCCGTGAGCACCTCGGTCTCGAACGCCTTGGCCACCTCGACAGCAATGCGGCTTTTCCCCACGGCAGTCGGCCCCACGATCACGACGACCGGTTTAAACCGGACCTGTGTCTCGGAAAGACGACGCATCGACTTCGTTGGAATAGCCATCATGCCCATCCAACACGCCCAAACAGCTTGGCAAGTTCATCCGTCGAAAGACGAAACGCCGTTCGGCGTCCATGCGGGCACGTCATGATCAGCCCTTCCTCCACCCAATCGTGAATCAGCTGTTGGATTTCTGGAAGAGCCAGGGCGCGTCCGGCCCTCACCGCTCCATGGCAAGCCAGCGAAGCCAGCACCGGTTGAACCCGCAGATCCAGAGACGATGCCCGGTCCCACTCAATCAAATCGTCGAGCAGATCCTGCACCAAGACAGCCGCATCCACCTTGCCAAGACCGACCGGAACCCCACGAATCGCCACGGCAGCAGAGCCAAACGGTTCAACCAAAAGCCCGAGTTTCTCCAAATCATCTGCGCGCTTAAGCAATACCGCACTTTGTGCCGCGGACAGCTCGATCGGCTCCGGAATCAACAGGGGCTGCGAGGGAATATTCCGGCTCTGCCATCCTCGCCAGAGCCGTTGGAAAAGGACTCGCTCGTGCGCCGTATGTTGATCGATCACATGGAGTTCTTCGCCCACCTGCGCTACGAGATAGGTCCTGAGAATTTGCCCGAACGGTACGATGTCGAGTTTCTCTGCCGGCCGATAGGTTCCAACTGCCTCCGCAGCGAGGGGCAATTGGCTCCCTTCGGTGATGCTGGGAAACGTCACTGCGTCACTCGCATCAATCTGAGAATTCTGTCTGCGACCTGAGAACGATGCGGGTTGCCACTCGACTGTGGAAGCGAACTCCGGGGCCTGCTGTGACAGCCCCGTTTGCGAAAGACCCAACACAGCCTTCCGCTCAGCGCCGCTGAGCGCGTGGCGAACTGACTGGCGCACCAACTGATGCAGCGAGTCCGTTTCCGCAAATCTCACTTCCTTTTTCGTAGGATGTACGTTGACATCGAACCGGTCAGGCTCGATATCCAGAAAAAGCACGAATGTCGGGTGGGACCCTTTAGGGAGAAACGATCCATACCCTTCCATGACCCCATGGAATACGGCTGCATTGCGGACGGGACGCCGATTCACAAACAATTCCTGCGGCGTTCTCGAAATCCGCGCATGGATAGGATCGACCATCACGCCGCGGATCGACAATCCTCCTGCCCTGCCTCGCACTTCGATCGTCCGGTCCAGGAACGCCTGGCGATAGACTTGAAGGATTCGATCGCGATCCACTGTCACGGCGGGATAGTTGAGTATCTCCTGGCCGTTATGGGTCAGGCGGAAGCGCACCGATGGCCAGGCAAGCCCTGCACGTTGCACGACATGGCTGATATGGGAAAACTCGGTCGTGGTCGACTTGAGAAACTTCTTTCTAGCCGGTTGATTGAAAAAGAGATTGGAGACGTCGATTCGGGTGCCGGGCATGAGAGGCGCATCCACGATCGCACTGCCGGCCCCTGCGGCCAGCGTCATCTGCGACCCCACCGTATCCTGCCTGGTCGCGGTCGTCACGAGCATATGGGAAACCGAGGCAATGCTCGGTAACGCTTCGCCGCGAAAGCCCATTGTCGTCACCGAGGCAAGGTCTCGATCGGATCGGAGCTTGCTGGTGGCGTGCCGCTCGAAGGCAAGAGGAAGATCGGCGCGAGAGATCCCCTCTCCATCGTCTACAACTCGAATGAGGGCCAGTCCGCCGTCTTTCACATCGATCGTGATATGCAGAGCCCCTGCATCGAGGCTGTTTTCGAGTAGTTCTTTGACGACGGCGGCAGGGCGCTCGACGACCTCGCCGGCTGCGATACGGCTGACGACATCGTCTGGGAGGATATGGATCTTGGCGGAACAGCTGGCGGCGGGCATGACACTAAACTCCAGAGAACGCCGGAAACAGGGCAGTCGTCACCAGCCATCTCGACAGACATCCGCTCATCGAATTTCGGCCAGCTTATTCTTGGCCAGCTTCGCCTCGTCTGACGTCGGGAATTCCTCGATGACCCGTTTGAGATTCTTCTTCGATGTGGCGAGATCTCCGGTTTCTCCCGCCGCGAGCCCCGACTTGAAGAGCGCTGCTGGCACCTTCTCGTTTCCAGGATACTCCGTCGAAAGGTACTCGAACGATTGGATTGCGCGCACATAATCCTTCTGCTGATAGGAGGACTCGCCCAACCAGTAGTAGGCATTGGGCGTCAGCGACGTACCAGGGAAATCTTTCACAAATCTCTGAAAGCCCGCGACGGCAAGATCGTATTTTCCGTTGAGATAGTCGTTGTACGCCAGGTTGAACGCCGAGGTCGGAGTAATCGTGGGGACGCCTGCCGTGACTGCCGGCATATCTGCGGCGGAAGCCGGTTTCTGTGGTTTGGAAGAACGTGCGGGATCGACTTGAGATAGCTCCGGCTTCAGGACAGCCGGAACACCCATGGTCTCATCGAACTTTGTCATCCGACTCTCTAGCTTTTGAACGCGTGCGGACAGTTCATCGAACTTTGGATCGAGCTTCTGCCTGGCGGACTCGCTGTCTTTCACCCGCTCCAGCGATTCCAAACGTCGTTGCAACGCATCCAGCCGTTTTTGATCTTGCTCTTGAGACTTCGACACCGTCGCCACGTGGTCGCGCATTCCTACAAAATCCGCATGATTGGCGCATCCAGCGAACCACAGCACCGCCCCGGTCATGAGAACGGCCGATCTTGCAATCCCTGCTTTTTTGCGCATCACGGTTATCGCGACTCCTTCATCTGAGATAGTTTGTCTGACGCTTTCCCTGCCTCCGGAGTCCGTGGGTACAATGTCACCACCTGCTTGAAGGCCGAAGACGCGCGCTTCTTATCTTTCATGGCCAGGTACGCATACCCCTTCTTCAAGATTGCCGCCGGCACTTTCTCGCTCTGGGGGAAATCCAGCTCAACGCGGTCGTACGAATCGATCGCCTGCCTATAATCTTTCTTGCCGTAGTGCGACTCGCCAAGCCAGTACCGCGCGTTCGGAGATAGCTCCGAGTTCTCATAGTCGCGCAAAAATGTGGCGAACCCTTGCCGTGCCCCATCCAAATCCCCATCACGAAATAGCGCCAGGAGCCGTTCGTACTCGAGTTTGTCGGAACGCGCACTGCTCTGGCTGACTTGTGGCTGCGTCGTCTCCTCGGCCTCAACAACTGGCGTCGTCACCGTGTCGGCTTGTGCAGCGAGCGACACCGTAGGCGTCTCCTGCTCTGCCTTTGGAGGCTCAGACGAAGGTGCCGCCGATCGATGGGCCGGCTTGGTGGTTGGCTGTCGCGCCCCGCCCTTGCTCCCTCCCCGCACATGAGCATCCTGCGCAACCTGGTCAACGGTCTTGGAGAGGGCATCGAGCCGGCGGTCCTGTTCATCAAAACGGGCGGCAAACTTCTGCGCAACAGATGCGACACTCTTATTGACTTCGCCTAAATGACCGGTCACCGCTTTGTTCGTCTCGTTGATATGGGTTGCCGAGGCTTTGCTTGCCTGTTCTTCTTGGCTCACCCGCTCGCTCAATCCTGTCAGCGAATCCCTGAATGCCGCTAACGTCTGACTGAACTGCACGAATTTTGCCGACAGCTGTTCGTCCCGAGCCTGGTTATCCGCCAGCGTCTTATGCTGTTCTTCCAGACGCGCATCGACACTCTTGGCAAGTCCGCTGTTCGTCTTCTGCACGACCTCGATGATCTCTTTTCGGACCACCTCCATCTGCCGTGTCACATCGTCAAGACGAGCGTTCACATCCATGCGGAGTTGATCGCGCTCCTGCTTGTTTTTGACGTCTTGCGCATTGAGACTCTCGCGCACCTGGTTGTAGCGAGTCGCGCTATCCGCTTCCAGCTTGCCGGCCAACTGTTCGAGCCGTTTGGTTTGTTGCTCAAGTTGCGCAGAGCGCTGCTTGAGGTCTTCCTGCTTGCCTTGGAGCTCCTGAGCCTGATGCAACGCCCGCTCCAGTTCGCCACGTAACTGCGGCAACTCCTGTTCGCGAAGCACCGAAATCTCCTGACTCTGTCGCGCGCGGGTCTGTGCCGACTCATCACTTGACTGCTTGATGCGCTGCTGAAGATTCTTCTCGGTCTGTTTGAGATCGGCTTGTTGGGCAATGCAGCCGGTCGACAACAGGGCACAGATCGAAAAGATCGCTGTCCAGGCTCCCTTAGTATCCGAATGGTTCCACATTGTTCCACCCATTATATAAAGGAATCCCCTGCTCTCTCCTTGCAGACAACGGAGTCACAACCGCCGCGACAAAGAGCGCGCTGCCTACTTCCCGGTCTTCACCGCAAGATGTCCTCGCCGATTCTGCTGGTAGCACGACTCTGCGTGTTCGTTGCAGGACGGCCGTTCTTTCCCATACGATACCACGGACAGACGATTGGCGCCGACACCGAGTTCAACGAGGTAGTTCCGGGCGGCTTTCGCGCGTTTTTCACCGAGGACGAGGTTGTACGCAGAGGTGCCGCGCTCGTCACAGTGTCCCTCGACCTTGACCAGCGCGCTCGGATTGGACTTCATCCACTCGGCATCGCGAGTCAACGCTTGACGCCCATCTTCTGAAATCGTCCAGCTATCGTAGCCGAAGAACACATCCCTCAAGCCCGCTGCGGCTGAGGCAGCCTGCTCGGCCCTGACCTCAGCCATTTGTCGTTCGGCACTGCTGGAAGGATCCACCTTTGCTAGCATCGTACCACTGCCCACTCGCTCTTCCGAAGGGTTCTTGTCGAGACCTCGAAGCCCACCGCCACCAGGCTGAACGCCGGTGTCCGGAAAACTGCCGACACCGGACCTGTCTGTCTCCCCCTTTGCCGCTCCTTGAGCGGCTTGGGAGTCACCGCCGGATTGTACGGATTTTTTGGAACAGCCGGACATACTGAGTACTGCCATGCTCATCACCAGTGCCGCCCCATATAGTACATAGACTGTCTTGTTCATACCCCTATCTCCTTTTCCCAGGTTAATTATCTCTCGATCGTATGCCTTTACTCATCCAATACAGCCACGCTCTCATAGCTCACGATGCCGGAGACCAGGCAGGCGCGCTATTATGCGTCCCTTGGAACGTGAGCCGCTCCAGGTCCTTCCCATCGGCATCGATCATATAAATCTGGCTCTTTCCGTCGGAAGTTGAGCTGAATACTAAATGCCTGCCATCCGGCGACCAGGAAGGTGAATCATCGACACCCGGTCCTGTCGTCAATTGCATTCGCTTCTGTCCGTCCGGCGAGATGATACAGAGCTTGTACTCTTTATGCGTCCTGCACACATAGGCGATCCAATTCCCGCGCGGTGACCACACCGGCGCGGCATTATAATCGCCCTCGAACGTCAGGCGTCGGACATTCGACCCGTCTGACCCCATCAGGAACAACTGTGGCCCGCCGCCTCGATCCGACACAAATACTAACTCTCTCCCGTTCGGGGACCAGGAAGGAGACAAGTCGCCGGACGGATTGACGGTCAACCGCTGAATCGCTTTTGTTCTTGTATCCAACCGATAGAGTTCGGAATTGCCTTCATGGCTAGAAGCAAACGCCAGAAAATTTCCATCGGGAGACAGCGATGGAGTGATGTTCAATCCGCCCAGGGAGATCACCGTCCAGCGCTTGCCCGTCGCCAACTCGATCATGTCGATATCCTGCGTATTGCGATTACGATAGGCGGTGAAGATGAGGAACCGGCGATCAGGAGACCATTGCGGCATGAGGTTCAGAAATCCATCGGCGGTGAGCTGGCGCGTATCGTGACCGTCGTAATCCATCACGAACAACTCTCGGGCAGCCCCCTGTTCAGCGACGTAGGCGATCTTCGTTCGAGCGATACCCGGCTCGCCCGTATAACGAAACACCAACTCATCGGCAAAACGATGCGCCATCTGTCGCACAACCGACGTTGATCCTACATAACGCTTTCCTCCCACGAGTTCGTCGCTGCCGTTATCATAGACGAAGCCTTCCATATTCACGTCGGCTTCCTTGTCTGCCCCTTTCAGGCCTGCCTTTCCCCAGACTAAGACCGAAACGCCCTTCTCAGCCGCCTGTCTGAATACAACCTTGGAAGCAGCCCCCACCCCGTCGCCGATATCGGGCGTTTGAATTCCAAGACCCGGTAAATCCACCAGATCAAAGACGAGAGAGCGCTTCACATCTCTTTTGAGAACTTCTTCGATGCGTCCGCCCAACCAGTCCGGGCCTCCTGCATTATGAATCCCGACCACGCCCAAGGAAATTTTTTGAAAATCAGGGCGAGTGGCTTCGAGGAACACATCTGCCGCTCCGGATTCAAGAATGCCGACAACTCCCGCCAGCAGCAGCGTTCCTCCCACCCAGGCACTGACCAATTTTAGCCGTATCATCCCATCTGTTCTCCGACTCGAAATACCATCTCCACATCTTTATAGCTGTCGGTCATCTCGGCAGGAAACACAGGCAGAATTCGCAGCCGCGACACGGCGCGCTGGCCCGCCATATCGAAATAGGCATTCCCGGACGACTGTTGTACGGCCACATCTTTGATCGTTCCATCCCGTTGAAGCCGAAACTTGACGATCACCGTATAGGTTTGTCCCGCCATATCGATCGGAGGCGGCTCCCACTGGCTACTAATAATAGACTGCACCCGTGCCCAGTAGTGATTCGACCCAGCCGTACCGGAGATCTTCAGGGTTGTATCGGGAGTCTTAACCGCTGGAACTTTTACCTCCTGCTGAGGCATCTGTTTGACTGACGTTTCGCTCGGCTTCACCTCTTTTGGAATATCCAGCTTGGCAGCAGGTTGAAACTGCTTGATCTTTTTCAGCTCTTCTTCTAATTCCCGATTCAGATCTTCGCTGACCGAAGACCGTTGTGGAATCTTCGCAACCGGGTCGTGCGCCACATCTGGAACATGCGGAATATCAGGCACTTTTGCCGCCTGCTGAGGCTGGGCGGCCGATTTCGTTGCAGGGCTCAAATCTCCAAACTTCGGCGCATCCGGCGGAAGCTCAAGGTCACGCAGCATGTCCCTTCTCTTCTCACCTGCTGGAGGCACGGCAGCTGGAGCTGCACTGGGAGCGACCGCCTTGGCTACTGGGGCAGGAGGCGGCTTTGGGTATGAAGCTTTCGCGGACTCGACCGGCTTCACCGGCTCGATTTGCCTTGCGGGCACCGGCATACTGACCAGTGACACCTCCACAGACGTCAGAGGGCGTTCACCCTGTTGTGGAAGCCGAAGCCCTGCCGCTACAAACAGGACAACCACATGGACGGCGAGCGACAGCGCGAGTGTTCGCTTCAGTCGAGCGGACAGTCTGGATTGATCGCCCTGATCGAACCCCATGCCTGGCAGGAGCGATGCCTGGGACGCCATCATCACCGGGACCCTCTCGAACAGGTTGCATCAACTTTTTCGCGACGGGGGGCGTGGAGCTTGTGATGACCCCACATGCTCGGGACCGACCGGCTCCGTGACCATCCCTATTTTTTCGATTCCGGCTTTCTTGACGCCGTCCATGACTTGCACCACGACGCCGTAGGGCACCTCGCGATCCGCCCTGAGATAGAGCGACACATCGGGATGATCCCGTTTCAACAGCTTCAATTTCTGTTCCAGCTGGGCGACCCCAACGGGATCTTTATCAAGATACAGTCGCTGATCTTTTTCAATCGTCAGCACTGTGCGCATATCGGGTTTAATGGTATTCGAAGCAGAAGTCGGGAGTTTAATGTCCATCCCGCGATATAACATCGGCGCGGTGACCATGAAAATCACCAAGAGGACGAGGACCACATCGACGAGAGGAATGACGTTGATCTCTGCCAGAAATCGGCGGTGACGGGACTCCAGGGTCATCCTTGCACTCCGACTGGAACTGGTTTCTTCTTCGATGAAGAAATCGAGAAGGATGACAGAATCTCGATGGTAACCGAATCCAACCGGAATGCCATGCGGCGAATCCGACTGAGGAAGTAGTTATAGGCAATGACCGCGGGGATAGCGGCGAACAAACCGGCTGCCGTTGCGACTAGCGCTTCCGCAACGCCTGGCGCGACAGCGGAAATACTGGCAGTCCCTTGGGTGCCGATCTCACGAAACGCATCGATAATTCCCATCACGGTCCCAAGCAGTCCGACAAACGGGGTAATGTTTCCCGTCGTGGCAAGGAACGGAAGATAGGTCTCGAGGCGTGAGAGCTGGCTCTGCGCGAGATGAGAGGCTGCCCGTTCTATGACATGGTGATCAACCGGCCCCGCGCTGGCGCCGTTCCTACCCTCACCCCGTTCAGCCCCCACACGCTCCATCACTCCTTCAAATACAGCTGCGCTGGGACTCCCTTCGATTCGACGAACTTGCCGATACAGTTCGTCGAGATCTCGAGTTTTCACTAAGAGCGCCAAGAACTGCTTATCCTCGCGGTCCGCTACACTAAAGGCCCGCCATTTTGAGAAAATAATGGCCCATGAGATGACGGAGAAGACGAAGAGGACCAAGAGGACAATTTTGGAAACCGCGCCGAGTGAGCCCACCAGTCCGATTAAACCCGTTTGAAACATACGGCGATACCTTCTCCAGGTTCTAGAACATACTCCTGGCTCTGCCTACGGAGTCTAACAGACACAGAGAAAATGGCGGGGCCGACGGGATTTGAACCCGCGACCTCCAGATTGACAATCTGGCGTCCTAACCAGCTGAACGACGGCCCCTTGAACTCTACGTATAGCGGAAGATGTGAGTGACAAGACTATATCTAGCGGTTTGTCCCGTCTAAAATTTCATAATTCCTGTTCAATGATCTGCCCTGCTCCCCGTGAACCAGATTCGGCGCTGGTAGGCGGAACAGGGATCGAACCTGTGACCTCTGCCTTGTAAGGGCAGCGCTCTCCCAACTGAGCTATCCGCCCGATTTTCTTAGCAACCTCGGCGGATGCTACCAACTCCATATGTCCTTGTCAATCGAATCTCGCACTCTTCTTGCAGTTTTCATCCGCTACGGACTTCGCTCATAGACATGGTGTTTCCTTCCTGACGCTTTTTGCCCTTGACCTCGGCCTACTCGCGGAAAGTACCGGTCATGCACGCGCTTGAGACGTCCCCGTTCAATATGTGTGTAGATCTGCGTCGTCGCGATATTCGCATGGCCGAGCATCACTTGAACGGATCGAAGGTCCGCGCCTCCTTCAAGCAGATGCGTCGCAAACGAATGCCGGAGCATGTGCGGCGAAATGACCTGCTTAATTCCGGCGCGCTGAGCACGGCGACGCAACAACTTCCAAAAGGCTTGTCGCGTCAAGGGTCCACCCCGTCTCGACACGAACACATATTGCGAAACCCGTTTCTTCACAAGCCGTGGCCGCGCCTCTTCCACATACTGCCGCAGCAGCTGCCGAGCCTTCTCACCCATCGGCACGAGACGCTGCTTTGCCCCCTTGCCCGTCACCCTGAGGTATCCGGCATCAAAATTCACCAACGCGACTTCAACCCTCACCAATTCCGACACACGAAGCCCCGTCGCATAGAGCAATTCCAACATCGCGCGGTCGCGCAAGTCTTCAGGGGTCGGAACTACCCCCAAATCCAACAATGCGGTGACATCTCGCTGCGACAGTGTTTTCGGCAGTCGAACGCCTCGCGATATCGGAGCGAGACCGATGGTCGGGTTCTCTTCGATCATTCGTTCGCGCATCAGAAACTTGAGCCACCCCCGAATCGTGGAGAGACAACGTAGTGAGGAGGCGCGAGACAACCGTGCCTCGCGCATGGAGCGGAGAAATCCCGTCAATGTCTCTGTCGCAAGAGGCCCACTCGGCGCGACACCGGCGCGACGCAAGTAGGAATGGAATTTAATCAGATCGCGGCGGTAGGCTTCGATGGTATTGACGGCAAGACCACCCTCTACCCGGAGACAGCTCAAGTATCGCTCGGCCAGCGGGGGTAACATCATTTGTGCCATGATAGCCAATCGCTCAGATGAACACAACGAATGCGGTGAGGAGTTTACCTTGACACCCCAGAGGGTTTCCGATAGTAGTCACGTGCGAACGACATAGCTGTCAGCCTGCTAGGAGCTCATGGCCCGCCCGTTGATATCGCTGTCTTCACATCATATGTATGCCTTTTCGGCACGCTGGTGCCTATCGCTGATCCTTGCCTGGAGCATACTCTGGCCGGTTACGGGATTCGAGTTCAATTCGCGCATTTATGCAGAAACAGGACCGGCGAGCTCGGCGAATCATCCAACGCTGAAGCAAGCGAAGCGTCTCATCGACGCAGGTCAGGGTGAAGAAGCCGTCACCACACTCCGCCGTTTTCTGGCTACCTCTCCAAAACCCGAACTGCTCGACGACACCTATCTTCTCCTCGGCGCCGCCTTGCACAGCACAAAGCAATATGGAGAGGCTTTGAAATACCTGCTGCTGCTGCAAACCGAGTTTCCCGACTCAGAGGTGACGGATCGAGGCAAGCTGATGCAGGCCCGGGTCCATGCGGCGATGGGCAACCTCGACCTTGCTCTGCCGATCTTGACCGGCTTGCGCAATCTGTCAAAAGATGACGGCACCAAACGCGAAGCTCTGAGACTGAGCGGCGAGTTCTACGCGCAAAAAAAGGACGCGACCCGCGCCATTCAAGCGTGGCTCGATGAAGTGGCCTTGGGAACCGAAGACCAAGCAGAAGACGTGCGGGCGCGCATCCGGGAGCTGGCCAGTGAGACCACCGACAAGAAAACCCTCGAACAAATCCGGAACGCCTTTCCACGCAGCTTTCCTGGCGATCTCGCGTCTCTCCGGCTCATCGACCTCTATATCGGCCGCGGGGAAGATCACCAGGCTATCCGGCAAATCCAGCAATTTCTTGTAAATTTTCCGACCCACCCGCAGGCGGCGAAAACCTCGGACCTCCTCGCCACACTCCAAACCAAACAAAAATCCAATCAGTTTTTCATCGCAGGAGTTCTGCCGCTTTCAGGAAAACTCGCTCCCTTTGCCGCTGAAGTCCTCAGTGGAATTCAGCTAGCCATCGAGGCGAATAGAGACCGGTCAGGAGGTCCCTCGGTCGGCCTCATCGTCAAAGATCTCGAAGCCGATCACGCTTCGTTTTTGGACGACTTCTCCGAACTGCTGAACAGCGATCGCCCTCTCGCCGTGATCGGCCCGCTCCTTTCGAAAAATCTGCCGGTCATGGCTGAACTCGCCGAGCGGGCCCACGTTCCCCTGATCACACCGACGGCAACCCTCCCCAACGTCAGACGACTGGGCAACTATGTATTCAGCACGGCGCTCACCTATGAACTGCAAGCCAAACGCATCGCGGCCTATGCCATCAAAGAACAGGGCTTCCGCCGATTCTGCATTCTCCATCCCGACACGACATATGGCCGCGAGTTGGCCCGGCTCTTCACCCAAGAAGTTCGTCAACACGAGGGAGAAATCATCGCCGTCGAGTCCTACAAAGAAGGAGAAGCCGATGTGGGCGCGCAGCTCAAACGCATGAAAGCGGAGGACCTCAAGAGATACGGCTTATCCGTGCCGGTTGATCAGACGAAACTGACCGGGAAACTGACAAAGCTGGACAAAAAAATCTTCTATACGCCGGGCTTCGACGCCATCTTCATTCCAGGCCGCGCCGCCGACGCCGGCATCATTACATCCCAACTCAATTTCCACGATATGAAAGTGCCTTTCCTGGGCACGAATGGATGGAACTCACCGGACTTCGCCCGCACGGACGATTCGTCGATCGATGGAGCGGTGTTCGTCGACGGTTTCTTTGTGGACAGCCCCACCCCAACGGTGCAGGACTTTGTTTCCCGATACAAAAAACGGTTCGAAACCAACCCGACACTCTTTGCGATGCAGGGCTACGATGCCGCGAAATTGGTGCTCGATGCGGTTCGAAAAGGCGCCGACTCCGGCGAAAACGTGCGCAATCAGCTGCTGACACAACCGGACCTCTCCTCCCTTACGGGCCCGGCGACGTTTGGACCGGACGGGACATTGAATCGCCCGGTTTTCCTCATACAAATCAAGCGAGGCCGATTCACCCAGGTGAACTAAGAAAGCTGACCGTATGAACTCCTTACCTCAAATCCTCCACACGATTTCCTACATGGCGCTCCCGCTCCTCTTCGCCATGGTCTTGCATGAATACGCTCACGGCTGGGTCGCCAATCGGTGCGGCGATCCCACCGCAAAACTGCAAGGCCGGCTGACGATGAATCCGCTGGCGCACATCGACCCCTTCGGAACCGTCATCCTGCCGCTGCTCTGCCTGTTGATGCCGGGAGGATTCTTCCTCGGCTGGGCCAAGCCGGTCCCCATCGACCCGCGCCTGATGCATCAACCACGCCGCGATATGGCGCTCGTCGCGGCGGCGGGGCCGGCTATGAACCTCGCGCTGGCCGTCGGCAGCGCCCTCCTCTTCGCGCTTCTCTTGTCGATCGATCCCACAATCGGAGACTACTGGTCCAAATCGGAAGGGACCCCGCCTCCGGACACGTTGCACCAAATGTTCCTTCTGCCGATCGCGGTGATGTCGGTCTATTCCGTCTTGATTAACGTGCTCTTAATGCTGTTCAATCTGTTGCCGCTCCCCCCCTTGGATGGTGGGAGAATTCTCACGAGTCTTCTTCCTCAGACCGCAGCAATGACGCTGATGCGTGTGGAACCCTATGGCATGCTCATCCTGGTGGGACTGATCATACTCGACCCGCAGATCCACGTGATCCATACCATCACGAGCACCTTGACCCACAGTCTCTCCAATTCGATTCTCTCCACCGCCGTCGGTCTCGGAGCAGGGAACACACCATGACCACACCCAAAAAGCGAGTGCTCAGCGGCATGCAGCCGAGCGGGCTGCTCCATCTCGGCAACTATCTCGGCGCCTTGGAAAACTGGAAAGGCCTTCAACACGAGTTCGAGTGTTATTTCTTTGTCGCGGACTGGCACGCCCTCTCGACGAACTATGCCGATACCAGCCGTATCCGCGAATTCTCACGGGAACTGCTCATCGATTGGCTCGCCGCCGGCATCGATCCAGCACGTTCCACGGTGTTCATCCAGTCCCGCATCCCTGAACATGCGGTCTTACATCTATTGCTCTCGATGATGACACCCATCTCCTGGCTTGAGCGCAATCCGACCTACAAAGAGAAGCAGGAAGAGATCAAAGAAAAAGACCTCAGCACCTACGGTTTTTTGGGCTATCCGGTTTTGCAGGCCGCCGATATCTTGTTGTACAAACCTGATTTCGTGCCGGTGGGAAAAGACCAACTCCCCCATCTCGAACTCACCAGGGAACTGGCTCGGCGATTCAACGACCTCTACAAGACGCCGGTTTTCCCTGAGCCCAAAGAGCATCTAACACAGTTTCCCAAGGTGATGGGCACGGATGGCCGGAAGATGAGCAAGAGCTACGGCAACACGATCAACCTGTCGGACCCCGAACCGGTCGTGCGGCAGAAGCTCAAGACGATGGTCACCGATCCGGCAAGAGTCAGACGCCAGGACCCCGGAAACCCCGACCTCTGTCCCGTGTACGATTTTCACAAAATCTTTTCATTGCCGATGATTCAGGAGCAGATTAATGCCGAATGCCGAACCGCCGCGATCGGCTGCATCGATTGTAAGAAACTCGTCGCCGATCGAGTCGTCGAACGCATGACACCGATGTGGGACGCGCGCGCGCGCCTGAGTCAAAACCCCGCGCGCCTGGACGACATCGTGACAGCGGGCAGCCGCCGCGCCGGCGAGGTCGCCAAAGCGACGCTGCATGACGTAACCGAGGCGATGAAGATATAGCAGGATGCTGAAAAAGGGGGATGGGGTAACCTGACCGTTCTCCTGCTCGCGGAACGCGGAGGGGATGGAGCCTGATGATCTTCTGTGCTCGTGCAACGCGCGGCCTCAGAAGGCCCTCGTTGGACGTGCGCAGTAGAAGATCAATCAGTCCCCATCCCTGAAGAGAGAACGAGCGAGCGTGGAAGGATCATTTACATCGTTCGACGCACGCAATCGAGAATCGACCAGGCCTCCCTTGAAAATGAAATAGGGATAAGGTATCGAAGTAGCCCACAGGCCGACTCAGCTCTGTTTCTGCGCAAGCAGATTGAGCCATCGCCCTTTGCGTTCACGATTAGCCACCACGTTCAACTCAAGGATTGTCCAACCGGCTCGACGAACCGCGCGGGCGAGTTCGTCCTTTTTCCAGCGCGCGAAATAACGGCCAGGGACCCATCCATCCGTCACAAGGCGGCTCTTCATACCATAGGTTACCGTCGCGGCAAACAAACCGCCTGGACGAACGAGCTTGCAGAGGTCTGCCAGGATGCGACGTGCCTCAGGTTTTGGAAGATGCATCAACGAAGCGGCAGCCCAAAGCCCATCGAACGACATCGCATGAAAGGGGAGCTGGCGGAGGTCGGCACGGACCAGCGGCAATGAACGATATCGGCGGCGTCCGGCTGAGAGCAGTGCGCTCGTTCGGTCCACACCCACAACGCGATACCCGCGCAGGTCGAGATCGCCCGCATCCCCCCCTCCTCCGCAGCCCAGATCCAACAACCTCGTGCCGGCCGGGAGGTATTGGAGCCACTCGACCAACAATGATGGCCGGCGAGGCCTCCGCTTGTTCCAGCGGGCGACGCACTCTTTGGCCGACCGTTCGTACGCGTCGATCGTCTGCAAGACGAGTTGGGTTGTGTTATCGTGGGACAAGCTGGAGAAAACCATTCATGCCGCGAGCACACATGCGACGGACAATGATTGCGCTGGTATTCATCCTACCGGGAGCGAGCTGGAGCGCCGCATGGGCCGCAGACCCGCCCTGCGACAAGTACCCTATTGTTATGCAAACCAAATGCGCGGCGATCTGGAAATCGTTGAACCAGGAAGACGGCCCCGTGATTGCGCAATTCGGGCTGGACCAGCTGAAGCGGCGCGAGGAAGGAAAAATCAACGCCGAGCAACATCTCGGAGAAAACATGGCCTTCATCAAGCAATCCACCGAGAACCGCCTTGCGCGATTGAAAGAGCGGATGGCCAAAGAATAACGTCTCATAGCGTGTCGGGTTTCGGTTCTTCCGGCAACCTCCCGGCTGAATTCAACAAATCCCGCCCTACGATGATCGGCGCCTTAAAGTGGACAGCGAGCGCGATCGAATCGGACGACCGACTATCGAACACCTTCACATGGTCCTTGAACGCCACGGTCAATGCGCCAAAGTAGGTCCCACCTTTCAACGTAATGACTGTCTGCGTCACTTTACCGCCAAACGATTCAAGGATCGTATGCATTAAGTCGTGCGACATCGGGCGGGGCAACCGTTCACCATTCAATGCTCCTTGGATGGATACGGCGACCGTGAAGTCGATAAAGATCGGAATGACCTTGCCTTCCGCCTGTAAGAGCACGATCGGACCATGATCCGACATACGAACCTTCACGTCCGTAATCGTCACCTGCTCCGAAGTGGCCGAGGGAGATGCTTCGGCTTGCGCAACCGGCAGTGCAAACACGCCAAAAACACAGAGGAGGAGGACGAACCGCATCCACGCCATCATGGTTACCTCCTTGCCCGTCAGATCCGGACAAATTGATTTGTCTCCTTCTCCACCCCAATCTCGGTCTCCGGTCCATGCCCCGTCACTACGACCGTTGTATCTTCCAGGTTGTACAGCCGCTCTCGAATGGATTGTTCGATGGCGTCGAAGTCTCCGCCCCAGAGATCGGTGCGCCCAATGCTGCCGCGAAAGAGTGTGTCGCCGGCCAAAACCAATTTGTCGATGGGGAAATGAAAACTCATGGACCCGGGAGTATGACCTGGCGTGTGGAGTGCGACTGCGGAAATCTGGCCGACCAGCAGCTTTTCCTCGTCCTTGAGCCAGTAATCGGGCATCGGGACAGGCGTGTAGGCAACGCCGAACATCCGGCACTGCAACTCGAGATTCTTCCATAGCTCAAGATCGTTCTGATGGAGACAGATCGTCGCCCCCGTCGCCTTCTTGATTTCGCCGGAGGCGAGGAAATGGTCAAGGTGGGCATGGGTATGGAGGATATGCGTAACCGTCAATCCAAGTTGCTGCACCTCGTGAAGAATTCGCTCGTACGCTCCACCGGGATCGACGACGATCGCCTGCTTCGTCACTGGATCGCCGATGATCGAGCAATTGCAACCAAGGGGCGGGACAGAAAAGGTTTTTCGGATCATGGTCGTCAGCATGGATGCATGCTACCGTCCACGCCTATCAAGGCGCAAGCAGCGGCCCTTCATCCGGCAGGCTGAGCGGGAACCACCCGCGACCGCTTACTCCCTGCTTTCCTCATTTCGAACTGTTAGTCAACCCCCTTCTGGTTCTGCTTGAACCTGAATGGTCCACGTGACTTCCGTATCGAACAACGTCCAGCGTCGCCCTTGACGGCGACACCACACGAGGAATCCCGCTCCGGTGCCGTCGGGGCGAAGGGTTTCGACATACAGCAGTGCCTGATCGTTACGGAGACTTCGCCCTACGCGAGAGAAGGCCAGTCGGTCCAGGACCGACGGCGCTTGAATTGGCCTTGCGCGAGCCCAGGGAACTGGCCCCGACGTCTGCGACGGCGCCGGTCCCGCTGCTCCTCTGACGGAGACAGGCGCATAAAAGAATGGCGCCAGCCCCCAACCGTACGGTGGGAGGGAAACCTCCGGCTCTTCGAGCTTGCCCTCTGTGGCGAACCGGTAGCCGACAGCGAAGTGAAACCGTCCTTCGAGCCGGCTTGCCTGCCGGTTGACCGAGATGAATTCACGAATCAGGTCCTCCGGCAGCTCGCCGTCGAAATAGTCCTGCTCCTGAAAGGCTCCGATCGTCGTCGGTCCCTCTTGATCCGGAGAGAGACGGAACTGCGTCGCTCGCTCGATCACGACCAACTGAGTCGCCGACGTGAGAAATTTTCTCGTGACCACTTGGTCGTACAAGACATAGTCTTCGACGGGAATGACATCAGCCTTCTGACCTGACTCCGCCATCGCTCCCGACGCCACCATGAATCCAGTCATCATGAGTGGCATCGTTAAAATGAAAGCCGTCAAGCGAATCATCGTGCACTCAGAATAACGCCAGGCTCGGTGAACGGTCAATTCGTGGAATCCGGCGTGGACAAGTCGGCGCGAAGCGTGGATAATCCGAAAAAACGTATGGAGGGACTTGATGTGCGGAACAAGACTCGATTGAGCCAATGGTCCTTGTGGATCGGAGCGATTGCGCTCTGTTTCTCGACCAGTAGTTGCAAACCTGACGACTCTCCGTTCAAAGCGGAAAATGAGTCGCTCCGCAAACAACTGGCCAAGCAGGAATCGGTGGTCATCTCGCTGCAGGACGGAAACAAGGTCATGCACCAACAGATCGATCTGCTGAATCAGGAACTGCGCGACGCGAAGCAATCAGCCGAAAGCGCCAAGGCCGAAGCCAAAGCCGCCGCCGCCGACTTGGCGATACAAGCCGCCCAGGCAAAAAAGCTGAGCGCCGATGTTCAAAAAGCCACAGCAGCTCAAGTGGCGCAGACCATCCACGTCGAGGAGAAAGGAACTCAGACCGACGACATCCCCCGCCCCTTGAGCGCTGTCGCCAAGACGGTGGAAGAAACCCTCAGCCGTAATGGATACCACATCAAAGTCAGTATCAAGACCGATCAAAAAGCCGTGTACGTGACGGAACGGAAAGTCTCTCCTCCTGCTTCGCTGGAAATCGCCGGCTCACGGAACCAATACGTGCTGTCGCTTCATGCCCTCCCATCGAACGTCACCAGGCTCACCGTCAAGGCCGATTTCGAAAAACTGGCCCAGGGTGGACGTATCCTCAGTGTCAGCGCAGAGGAAGTTGCAGAAATTGAACGAAGCCTTCTTCGGGAAATCAACAAGGCCCTCTCCTCTCCCGGTAAAATCTGACGCACTGCCAGCCTTCTGGCTCTGCACGCCACTCTCACGTGGCGACCACGCGATTTTGCTATGAACCGTTCGCGAGGCGAACCAGCTAGCAGGAGATGCACGGCCGCAGGCTCCAAGAAACCGGAGGCGTATTCGCTGCAATACGTCGCGGATTTCTTGGAGCCGAGAACGACGCAGATTCTGGCAGCTCGTTCGCCGCAGCGCAGCAAAGTTCCCTTTTCTTGGTGAGGGGACCAGCCCGTGCTAGCATTTCTCTCCTATGGCTCTGTCAACCAGCGTACACGATCTCCGCACCCTCATTCGCTCCTGCCACCCGCTGATCACCATCGAGACGGTAGAGGAAGAGCGGGTACTGGCATTGCTGCAGTCAGTTGCCGCCCAGGAACGCATGCCGCTGTTCGAATGGTCCGTCACCAGAGGGCTCACCCGGCACGACGATGGACCGACGCTCAGTAAAATGACCGCGACGCCTCTGGCGGTCCTTCAACATCTGCAGGGTCTGACCGTGGAGGCGATCTTCTGGCTCAAGGACCTCGCGCCGCACCTGCAAGATCCCGCGGTCGCCCGCCAACTCCGAGAAGTTGCCGCAGTCTACGATCGGTCACATTCCACCTGCGTGATCACCGGTCAACCCATTACTCTACCGCCCGATATTGAGAAAATCGTCGTGCGGCTCGATCTGCAACTGCCGGATCGAGACGAACTCCAATCTATGCTCCAAAGCGTCCTGAAGTCGCTCAGTCTCAGAACCTCACCTCTTCGCCCACGGTCAACCACGGTCGTGCAAAGTATCCTCAACTCCATCAGCAGTTCCAAACCGGCAGACCGGGGCCCTTCGGTCAACGAGCGTGACTCCATTCTTCGCGCCTTACAGGGGCTGACTCTGCATCAAGCCCGGCAGGTCATCACACAATGCGTGGTCGAAGACGGCACCCTCTCCGCCGATGACGTGCAAATGATTCTGAAACGCAAGGTACAAGCGATCAAAGACGGCGGCCTGCTCGAGTACTATCCGCTCGAAGACAACCGGTTCGAGTTGGGTGGATTCAACAATCTAAAATCCTGGCTGGAACGAGCAAAAGTCGGTTTTACCGCTGAAGCCAAGGCGCTCAATCTCACCCCCCCCAGGGGAATCATGCTCGTGGGCGTGCCGGGCTGCGGTAAATCGCTCGCCGCGAAGGCCATCGCGCGGGAATGGCAGCTCCCGCTCTTGAAACTCGACGCGGGCCGGTTGTTCGACAAATTCGTCGGTGAGTCGGAGAAGAACTTCCGCAAGGCGATCGAGATGGCTGAGTCGCTTTCACCCATCGTCCTCTGGATCGATGAAATCGAGAAGGCCATGGCTGCAGGGGGCGGAAGCGGTGAGGCCGATGCGGGCTTGAGCCGCCGATTGTTCGGCGCATTTCTCACATGGCTTCAGGAAAAGAAACAAGAGATCTTCGTCATCGCCACTGCCAACAATCTGTCGTTGCTTCCTCCGGAACTCCTTCGGAAAGGCCGGTTCGATGAAATCTTTTTCGTGGATCTGCCGGACGACAGCGAGCGGGAATCCATCTGGAAGATTCACCTGGGTCTTCGAAAGCAGGACGTAACACAGTTCGATCTGCTCAAGATCGTCAGCGCCAGCGACGGCTTCAGCGGTTCGGAAATCGAACAGGCGGTGGTCTCAGCCCTCTATCGCGCGCTCCACCGTAAAATACCTCTGGCGACCGATCTGTTAATTGAAGAATTGACCAACACCGTGCCACTCTCCGTCACCCGGCGTGAAGATATCGATCAGCTTCGGGAGACGGCCCGAGACCGGTTCGTCAACGTACGGTGAGACGATGCGATTCCTCTTCATCATAGCCGCCATCGCAATCGTGACGCTCGTCGGTTGTGCCACGCAACCGGCCGAACGCTCTCGTGCATCGCTGCCGGCAGAGCGGCTCTGTTGTCGATCCGTCGAACGGATGCCGAGCCGTAGCGCGATCGTACGGACAGCGGCAAAACTTGTGGGCGCCAAAACGATCGAGAGCAACGGACGACGCATCGCCTACGACTGCGCCGGCGTCACCCGAGCTATCTTCCTCAAACACGGCATCGATCTGTACGACGGCGACTCGAGCGATCCCGACGCGAATGGTGTCCGGATCATCCATTCGCACATCACACAACAAGGCATCTTTCACCAAGGGCCGGTCGCCCGTCCCGGCGACCTCGTCTTCTTCAACAACACATGGGACTACAATGGAGACGGCAAGGTCAACGACCCGCTGACACACATCGGGATCGTCGAGCGGCAGGAATCGGATGGCACCGTAGTCTTCATCAGTCGTGTGGCCGGCGCCGTCGAACGCTACCGCATGAATCTTGGCCTCCCACACGTCCACAAAGCAGCCGGCGGCCGAATCCTCAACGACTATCTTCGCCGTAAGGATGTCACCGACCGATCCAATACCCGCTACCTCGCAGGGGAGCTCTTTGCGCAGTTCGCCACTCGGGTGGGGAACTAGCAGGAGCGCGTGACATGCGAGATGTGTGAGAAAGGCGGGACTGGCGGATTGGATTTCTTCTTGTCTCGCCCGTCACGCCGGTCTCGCTCCGCTAGTGTGCTGGCCAAATTATCAACTTGCGGTATATTTCAACTATCGTGTCCGGTTTTTCGCACTGAGCCATTCTGAATACTGAGTGATTCAACAGGCGCAATGCATCGTGCGAGAGAGTCCAGGGAGGAACGATGGGGCAAACAGCAGCCTATTGCAGCGACTGTTATAACAAAGTGGCACGGGCTCAGGATGCGCAGATCAAAGCGGCGGAAAGCGACGGCAAGATCCCGATGACAAAAGAAGGGACCTGTTGTTCGTGTAGTAAAGCCACAGTCGTCATCTATTTTGAGGGCTAGCACAGCCTTCTCGCATCAGCGTGGCACTCCGTTAGCCATAGCCCTGCTACACTTACCATATGGCGACGTCGTCACCAGTCACTCACATCGACCCTCTACGCCGCACTATGCTGGAGGTACACCAGAGACTGCTGTCTCTCTATAGCGCGTTGATTGCGGCGGAGCGAGTCACCTACGAACGCATCCACGGCCATGTCGACTCCACGGACGAGCTGACTCAGTTGGCGCTCAGCGATCCCTGGTTCACATGGCTTTCTCCCCTGTCGGACCTGCTGCTCCGGATTGATCAACTCCTGGACGACGACGCGTTTGACCTCACCCCTGAAATCGTCGCGCACCTTGTGGCCGAGGTGCGTGCCTTGACCCGCCCGTCGATCCAAGGCGATGGATTCGAGCGCGCCTACTACGAAGCCCTCTATCGAACCCCTGAGGTGATCCTCGCTCACTTCCAGGTCACGCGCGTCTTGCCGGCGAACGCCGCGTAACTTTATCTGTCCAAGCCAGACTTCCGGAGTCACCATTTTTTTAATAACCTGCTAAAGTTATTTTATGGCGACCGTATCTCAAAAGAACTCGGCCAGAAAATCCAGCCCACTCCGCAAGCAGATCCTCGACGTGCGGAGCAGCCTCTTGAGCCTTCATAAAGCCCTCATTCTGGCAGAACAAGTCACGTATGAGCGCATCAATGGCCGCGTCGAGTCAACCAGCCAACTGCTGCAATTGGTGTTGAACGATCCTTGGTTTACCTGGCTTCACCCCCTCTCTCAGTTGGTCGTCCGTATCGATGAACTCTTGGATACTAAGTCCGATCTCTCGCTTGTCGAGGTCGAGCACTTTCTCATAGAGGCTCGGTCTCTCGTCCGCCCCTCGGAGGAGGGAGACGGGTTCGAACGGAGTTACTACGAAGCCCTTCAGCGGGAGCCCGACGTCATCTTCGCCCACGTCGAAGTGAAAAGACTCCTGACGAAAATCGCCGCGTAATCCTCTCACGCGCAACTCGCATCGCATCACCAGCTTCATCCTTCGTCCCAAAAGCAAGTTTTTCTTGCCTGTACCGCTACTTAAAGTAGACTCATCTACGGAGATTATGGCTATGCAACCACGATGTCGCATGCGAGTGACAGTCGGCTACCCCGCGAGCATCCATAGCGATATCGGCGCCGGAGAAGGAATCTTGCTCGACCTCTCGCCCGCCGGCTGCAGGATGCGCAGCGACATCGCGCTGAACGCAGGAACCTATCTCGCGCTACAGATTGCCGTTGCGCAGGAGCCCCCTCTGGCCGTGGAAGTCTCTGTGGTTCGCTGGTGCAAAGACGGGAACTTCGGAGTGGAGTTTTTGCGGTACAGCCAGGGAGACCGTGAACGAGTCACCAATCTTGTAGCAGCCCTGCCACCGGCAGAATTACCAGCCCAGCCTAGTTACGAGACACCGGCGCTCACCGCCGTCGCCTCTTAAAACGTGAGAATAGCCGGATCCTGCGTTCGACGTTCGGGATTCAAACCGCCAACGTACGTTCCGCACAATCTCTCCGAACAATCCAAAAATACAAAGGCGGTCGGTCCATATAGACCGACCGCCTTGTTTCGAATTATCGACGTGACGTTATCGATTAGTTTTTCTCGTGCTTGTCGCCATCTTCATGCTCGTCTTTGGCACCTTGCTTCTTTCAATCTTTGTGCTTCCCGCGATCGCCATGCTTGCCACGGCTGCGAGCATTATCACGGCCTTGTTTCCCATGTTCTCCGGCCGCTTCATCGGCACGATCCAGGCCGCGCTTCTTGCCATGCCCCTTCCCTTTGCCTTTTCCCTTGCCCTTCCCCTCGCGTTCTTCTTTCATTTCACGCTTGTCGCCATCCTTCTCCCCTTCCACAGCCGGAGCCGGAGCTGGAGTCGGCACAGCTTCCTGCGACGCTGGGGCGGGGGGTGGTGTGGTTGGAGTCGATGCCGGTTCCGGCACTTGGGCCAA
>OEKW01000067.1_pt1 | contig 24159 bp, 26 predicted proteins | sample 1503291 | NCBI WGS metagenome assembly OEKW01 (sample SAMEA104379590, study PRJEB20068) | metagenome | biome: 1000743; feature: 77; material: 1998 | place: USA | collected 2012 | depth 25 m
CTAACCAGATGAACCAAATAAACAAAACAAACCGGATCGACCAGAGAGACCAATGAACCAGCCAGGCCATGAACGATCAACCGTCGTGCTCGGAACGCGCGGAAGCAAGCTCGCGGTGCAACAGAGCGAGTGGGTGCAGGCGCAATTGCACGCGCTCGCTCCACACGTGACGGTGACCCTGCGGAGAATACAAACATCGGGAGATAAGATTCTTGACGTTCCGCTGGCTCAAATTGGCGGAAAGGGTTTGTTTGTTAAAGAGATCGAAGAGGCGCTATTGAGCGGTGAGATCGATCTGGCGGTGCATAGTATGAAAGATGTGCCCACGGAGCTGCCTGAGGGATTAGCCATTCTCTGTGTGCCGCCTCGCGAAGATCCACGGGATGCCCTGATTAGTCGGGACGGGAGGTCGTTCATGGATCTTCCTCGCGGCGCCAGGATCGGGACGAGCAGCCTTCGCCGCCAGTCACAGCTCCTGCATGCTAGGCCGGATCTTACGATTGCCATGCTGCGGGGAAACTTGGATACCCGGCTTAAAAAGTTGCGGGCAGGACAGTTCGACGCCATTGTGCTTGCGGCTGCCGGACTCCGGAGATTGGGCTGGGCGCACGAGATTACGGAGTATCTTTCTCCAGAAATCAGTTTGCCGGCCATCGGCCAGGGGGCGCTGGCCATTGAAGGTCGGCGAGACGATTTCTTTATCCGTTCGTTGTTGAGCGGCTTGGACCATGCCCCAAGCAAAACAGCCGTGCTTGCCGAACGTGCATTGCTCCATAGGCTCCAGGGAGGCTGCCAGGTTCCGATCGCGGCGCATGCGACAGTAACCGAGACAGGCGTGAAGCTGGAAGGATTGGTATCCAGCGTAGACGGCAAAGAGCTCCTTCGCGATGCCGCAGAAGGAACCATTGAGAATCCGGAGTCGATCGGTATCCAACTCGCGGAACGGTTGCTCGGGCGTGGCGGCGACAGAATACTCCACGCGATCTACGGGACCACATGATGAAATCGAAAAGACCGGGGAAGGTCTACTTGGTTGGGGCGGGACCAGGCGACCCTGGGCTGTTGACGCTGAAAGGAAAGGAGTGCCTTGAGGCGGCGGATGTCGTCCTCTACGATTATCTCGCCAATCCGGTCTTGCTGCAGTATGCTCCTGCCAGGGCCGAGCGTATCTATGTCGGTCGGCGGGGACGCGGGCAGTATCAGGATCAAGCCGATATCAATCGATTGCTCATTGATCGCGCCCAAAATGGGAACGTGGTGGTCCGGCTCAAAGGGGGTGATCCCTTTGTGTTCGGACGGGGTGGAGAAGAGGCAGAAGCAGTGGCGGCGGCAGAGATCGATTTCGAAATTGTGCCCGGTGTGACGGCGGCGGTCGCGGTTCCTGCTTATGCAGGCATTCCGGTGACCCATCGCACGTTGGCGTCCACGGTCACGTTTGTGACAGGCCATGAAGATCCCACCAAACCGGAAACTCAGTTGGAATGGCCGAAGTTGGCCAGCGCATCCGGGACTCTTGTGTTTATGATGGGCATGAAAAATCTTCCTTCGATTGTCAGACAGCTACTGTTGGAGGGACGCTCCTCCAGCACCCCGGCTGCGGCGATTCGTTGGGGCACGAAAGCCGATCAACAGACGATCGTAGGGACATTGGGGGATATTGTCTCAAAAGCAGAAGCCGCGCATCTTGAGCCGCCGACGGTGATCGTTGTGGGTGAGGTCGTGCGATTGCGAAGACAGCTGAATTGGTTTGAAACCAAGCCGCTTTTTGGGAAGCGGATCGTGCTGACCCGCGCGCGGGAGCAGGCGAGAGAGTTTTCCCAGCTGCTGGCGGCCTTCGGTGCGGAGCCGATTGAAGTGCCGACGATTCAGATCGTGCCTCCTGCGAGTTGGGAGGCGATCGATGGCGCGGTGACTCGTCTCAACACCTATCAGTGGCTCATTTTTACCAGTGTGAATGGAGTGAGGCCGTTCATGGACCGGCTTCATTCGGCAGGGAAAGATGCGCGGGCGTTGGCGAATCTGCGTCTTTGCGCCATTGGACCGCGCACCGCGCAGGAACTCGAGACGCATGGGCTGACGCCGGATGTCATTCCAGCCGAGTTTCAAGCGGAGGGTGTGATCGCCGCATTGACCCAAGTGGGAATCCGTGGGAGCCGTATCTTGATTCCACGCGCCGAAGTCGCCCGCGAAATCTTGCCGGAACAGTTGCGTGAGTTGGGGGCAACCGTCGAGGTGATTCCAGTCTATCGCACGATCGCCCCGGCATTGGACGTGGCATCCTTGACGCAACAGTTTTACGATGGACGGGTGGCGGCAGTGACATTCACAAGTTCCTCCACTGTCCGCAATTTCATGGAACTTTTTGGAGGACGGGACATGGTGATACCGCTCGTCTCCAAGGTCGTGGTGGCCTGCATCGGACCCATTACCGCAAGCACGGCGAGAGAATATGGGTTGACGGTTACGGTCATGCCGGAAGAAAATACTGTGCCGGCGCTGGCAGATGCGATTGTGAGATATTTCAAGGAAGGGGCTCGAGTTGCCGTTTCCACGCGCGGGTAATCCCAGTAGATGGTTCTGTGACGGGATGAATTAGCCAAGGGAGGGCATCGTTATGGTTGCAGTCAAGTCTTTCATGGTTCCAAGAGAGAAGTTTATTACGGTAGAGCGAGATATGGATGTGCAGACAGCGGCACGGATCATGCGTGATCGCGGCATCGGCAGCCTGTTTGTGACGAATGGGAAAGAGGTCATCGGCATTCTCACGGATACCGACATGGTCCGGCGTGTGGTGGCGGCCGGAGCGGATACCCACAAGACGACGGTTGAGCAGGTGATGTCGGCTCCTATCTTGACGATTGAGGAGGACAAGACCCTCTTAGATGCCAACGATCTGATGGCCAAGACGCATATCCGCCATCTTGGCGTCACCCAGAATGGCAAATTGGTCGGTCTGATTTCTGTGCGCGACCTCGTCCTGTTCTTGACGAATCTCCCGAGGAAGTGAGTCCATGTCCTTTCCAATCCAGCGGCTCAGACGGCTGCGGCAGCATGAGGGCTTTCGCCGAATGGTGCGGGAGACGAGCCTGTCCTCGTCCGACTTCATCTACCCGTTGTTCGTCGTCGAGGGGCGAGATCGAAGGGAAGAGATCGCCTCGATGCCAGGCCAGTTCAGGCTTTCGGTCGATCTCTTGGCAAAAGAGGCCGGTGAGATTGCGGCCTTGGGGATTCCCGCCGTCATCCTCTTCGGCATTCCCGATCGGAAAGATGATCGGGGGAGTTCGGGGTTCGATCCGAACGGCATCGTGCAGCGGGCTGTCAAAGCGGTGAAGGACCAGGTGCCAGGGCTGATGGTCGTGACCGATGTCTGTATCGATGAATATACCGATCATGGCCATTGCGGTATCGTCAAGGACGGACGCATTCTCAACGATGAAACGTTAGAGTGTCTCCGCGCAATGGCCAGGACCCATGCCCAGGCAGGGGCCGATATGGTGGCGCCATCCGATATGATGGATGGGCGGGTAGCGGCGATCCGGGCAGAACTCGATCAGGCTGGTTTCTCAGAGCTGCCGATCATGGCCTATGCCGCCAAATTCGCGTCCTGCTTTTATGCGCCATTTCGAGATGCGGCGTTTTCGAGCCCTCGATTCGGCGATCGGCAATCGTACCAGATGGATCCTGCCAATCGGCGGGAAGCGCTTCGTGAGATCGCCCTCGATGTCGAAGAAGGGGCGGACATCGTTATGGTGAAGCCGGCGCTGCCGTACCTCGATATTATTGCCGCGGCCAGGGCGCAGATGTTATTGCCGGTGGCGGCCTATCAAGTGAGTGGGGAGTACAGCATGATCAAAGCGGCCGCCAACGCCGGCTGGCTCGACGAATCGCGAGCCATGATGGAATCGTTGCTCTCGATCAAGCGGGCCGGCGCTGATCTTATTCTGACCTACTTCGCCAAAGACGCCGCGCGGCTTCTCGGCTGACAACCATGTTGAAAGTCACGCGCGGGTTATCCGGCGAGTGCACACGTGCCTGTCCAGTCGCCACGATCGGCAATTTCGACGGACACCATCTTGGCCATCGCGCGCTGTTGCAGACGGTGGTCGAAACGGCCAGAGCGGCGCATGGAACGGCGCTTGTATTGACCTTCGAACCGCATCCGGTAAAGATCCTCGCGCCGCATGTCGATCTTAAATTTCTCACCACTGCGGAGGAGAAACTTGCCCACTTTGAAGCCGCAGGGATCAATGAAGTGGTCTTCTTGGAGTTTACCGCTGCCTTTGCGGCGATGAGCCCGGATCAATTTGCCGAAGATATCCTTCATAAGTCCCTCACCCTGTCCGATCTGTACGTGGGCGATCATTTTGCGTTTGGAAAGGGGCGGGCAGGTCGTATCGACGACCTTGTGCGGTTCGGGGTGCAGTACGGATTTCGCGTGCATCCCGTGACTCCTGTGGTGATTGAAGGGGGCGTGGTAAGCTCCAGCAGGATTCGCCGGCTCATTCAGGAAGGGAAGATGGAGCGGGCTGCTGTCCTACTCGGGCGTGTCTATGGGATTCGAGGTACCGTGGTGCATGGGATGCAGCAGGGGCAAGTGATGGGTTGGCCGACAGCCAATCTGCATGTCCCGGCCGATCGTGTCATGCCCCCGGATGGAGTGTATGCTGCGAGGGCTGTCCACGGTGGGCAGTTCTTTGATGCGATCGCCTATATTGGAACTCGGCCGACCTTTGGAAAGGGCGAGCGGTTGATCGAGGTCAATCTGTTGGATCAGACCATCGATCTTTATGGCCAGGAGATCACGGTGCAATTTGTAGCACGGGTGCGCGGCGATCACACCTTTGCATCTGCCGATGAGCTATCGAAGCAAATTGCGCATGACGTGGAGCAGGCACGCATCAGTTTGCGGCGCATTCCGCAGGGAGCTCAGGAACATGGCTGCTGAGACGACAATCATGAAGCCGGAGTCCAAGTCCGCCGCGCGACCGGCGCTATTGGCTCAACTTATTCGAACAGCGCGTCAGCAGCAGTTGTTCGTTCCTGGTCAACACCTGCTCGTGGCGGTGTCAGGCGGGCCCGACTCGGTTGCATTACTGTCACTGCTCCATCGACTTATCAGACCCTGGCGACTTTCTTTAACTGCGGTCCATTGTAACTATGGCTTGCGCGGAGCGGAGTCCGAAGATGACGAATCGTTCGTCAAGGCCTTTTGCCTGGAACGGCAACTGCCGCTTGTCATCCATCGACCCAGACTGGTCAAACGACGACAGCGCTCATCGCTTCAGGCAGCGGCGCGCGATGCGCGCTATGACTTCATGAAACAACTGGCGCATGAGGTAGGGGCTGACCGTATTGCGGTCGGTCATACAGCAAACGACCAGGTGGAAACGGTACTCATGTGGCTGTTGCGTGGGGCAGGCCTGACCGGCTTGGCGGGAATGCCGTACGCTCGTGAAGACAGGATTATTCGTCCTCTGCTCACAGCGACACGCGAAGAGGTAGTCGCGTATCTGGATCGTGAAGGGTTGACCTATCGTCGTGATTCGAGCAATGAGAAGCCGCTCTATCATCGTAACCGGATCAGGAAGGAACTCCTCCCTGCCATCACGCGGTTGGCGCCGGCTGCTGTGCGGGTACTGCAGCGGCAGGCAGACATATTTCGCGAGGATGAACGATACCTGGAGCAAGTGACACGTACACTGGCGGACACACTTGTCAGACAGGACGCTAATGGTGTGCAACGATTCGATCGTCGAGCCTTCATCGAGTTGCCGGTCGCGCTTCAGCGGCGTCTTATTCGGGCAATCTTACGGACCTACGACGGAGAGGGGCGAGCCAGCAGCCTTCACTTGATTGAGTCGGTTCGGCGTGTCCTTCTCAAGGGAAGGAGTGGATCTCGGCTATCTTTGAAGCAGACCTTGGTGACTCTCGATCAGGGAGAAGCGCGATTTAGTTCAGGTGCAGGAGGAGGTTACAGCCATCAGATCGATGTAGCACAAGAGAAGGGGAAGACGCTCACAGTTTCAGTGCCTTCCACAGTCTATTGGGCTAGAACGAATCAGCAAATTGATGTACAACTCATGACGCGTCGTGCTGCAGAAGAGCTGAGGAGATCTCCCTCATCAGAGGTAGCAGTATTCGACGCCGACCAGTTTTCAGAACCCTTGGTCGTTCGCGCTTGGCAGGCTGGCGATCGATTCTTCCCTTATGGGATGCGGGGGAAGAGTAAGAAGCTGCAAGACTTCTTTACTGACAGGAAGATTGCTCGCCAGGTACGGGATACGGTTCCACTATTGGCGGTGCCCGAGGGAATTCTCTGGGTGGTGGGAATGCGACAGGACGAGCGCTTTGTCGTTCGCGGTGGGACGACACGCTGTATGGTTGTGTCGGTGTGTAACTGGGCGTCGGGGAAGGAGTAAGGAAGCATGGAACGGATCTTCGGCCGGCCGATCGTGACACAGGAAGAAATGCGTGCCCGGATTCGCGAGCTGGGCAAGCAGATCACGACCGATTATATGGGGAAGGACTTTGTCTTGGTGGGGGTGTTGAAGGGAGCCTATGCCTTCTATGCAGATTTGGCCCGCGCAATCAGAATTCCGATGCGGGTGGATTTTCTTATGGTGACGAGTGATGGGTCTCGGGCAAAATCGTCCGGCAAGGTTAAAACGGTCAAAGTGGTCACGGAGTTGACAGAGGACATCAAAGGGAAAGACGTCTTGCTGGTGGAAGATATTGTCGATTCCGGGCTGACAGTCCAACAATTGGTCAAGACCCTGACGAAAAAGAAACCTCAGTCTATCAAGATCTGTGCGTTATTGAGCAAGCCAGACCGTCGGATCATCAATGTCGCCATCGACTATATAGGGTTCAAGATTCCGAACAAGTATGTGGTCGGATACGGGCTTGACTACCAACAGAAGTACCGGAACCTTCCCTATCTGGCGGTTTTGGATATTGAGGGTGATCAAGAGTAAGGTCATGGTGTTGTTGATCGTACGGTTGTCAGTTTGAATATGCCTGTGGTAACATGAAACACGTTCTTGGTTTTTCTGACCATTTGAGCGTGCCATCCACAAGGAGATCTGGATGAATTCCAGGACAAAGAACATACTTTTCTGGGTCGTCGTCGGCCTCTTTATGATTTTGCTGTTCAACCTGTTCAGTGTGCCGCACCATGAACCTGAAGAAGATGTGATATTTAGCGAGTTCATGACCAAACTCGATAAGGGGGAAGTCGAGAGAGTCATCATCAAGTCCAGCCATATCAGCGCCATTTTGAAAGACAAGACCCGTATTCGAACCTACTCTGTAGAGTATCCAGAATTGGTGCAGGTTTTACGGGACAAAGGTGTGCAGATCGAGGCAAAACCACCGGACGAAAGCCCATGGTACATTACGTTTCTTGTGACGTGGGGACCATTTGTACTGTTCCTGGGCTTGTGGTTCTTCTTGATGCGGCAAATGCAGATGGGGGGCAATAAGGCAATGTCCTTCGGGAAAAGCCGCGCTCGTCTGTTGACGGAGGAGCGTAAGAAGGTAATGTTTTCCGACGTTGCCGGTTGCGATGAAGCCAAGAATGAAGTGTTAGAGATCATTGAGTTTCTCAAGGATCCGCGCAAGTTCCAAAAGCTCGGCGGCCGGATTCCCAAGGGCGTCTTGATCGTCGGTCCTCCCGGTACAGGGAAAACACTGCTGGCCAAGGCCATTGCCGGGGAAGCCAGTGTGCCGTTCTTTAGTATCAGCGGATCGGATTTCGTAGAAATGTTTGTCGGCGTTGGAGCCTCTCGTGTTCGCGATCTTTTCGAGCAGGGGAAAAAGCATGCTCCCTGCATTATTTTTATCGACGAAATCGATGCCGTGGGCCGGCTTCGTGGAGCAGGGTTGGGTGGAGGTCACGATGAGCGTGAACAGACACTCAATCAATTGCTCGTCGAGATGGATGGGTTCGATACGACAGAAGGTGTGATCTTGGTCGCTGCGACCAACCGGCCGGATGTCCTTGACCCTGCCTTGCTCAGACCGGGGCGTTTTGATCGGCAAGTTGTGGTGAATCGACCGGATATGCGCGGTCGTGTCGAGGTTCTCCAGGTGCATACAAAGAAAGTTCCGATTGCGGCGAACGTGGAGTTGGAAAAAATCGCGCGCGGCACTCCGGGATTTTCAGGTGCCGATCTGGAAAACTTAGTCAACGAAGCGGCGCTCTGGGCTGCGAGACTCAATAAGAAAGAAGTGGAAGTCATCGACTTTGAGATGGCTAAAGATAAGGTGCTGATGGGGGCGGAGCGAAAGAGTATGTTCTTGAGCGACGAGGAGAAAAAGACGACGGCATATCATGAAGCCGGGCATACCTTGATCGCCAAGTTGCTCCCTGGAACGGACCCCGTACACAAAGTAACCATTATTCCTCGAGGCCGCGCCTTGGGCGTCACGATGCAGCTCCCTACCGATGACCGGCATGGTTATTCAAAGGGCTATTTGCTCAACCAGCTTGCCATCCTCATGGGAGGGCGTGTGGCGGAAGAGTTGGTTTTGAAGGAGATGACGACCGGAGCTGGAAACGATATAGAACGCGCAACGGACCTTGCGAGGAAGATGGTTTGTGAATGGGGCATGAGCGAAAAAATGGGTCCCCTGACGTTTGGCAAACAAAACGAACAGGTTTTTCTTGGGCGGGAGATGGGGAGCCAGCGCGATTTTAGCGATCAAATAGCCATGGAGATCGATCAGGAAGTCAAGCGGCTTGTGACAGAAAACTATGAGCGGGCAAAGCGGCTGCTCACGGAAAACATGGTCAGTCTAAAGCGTTTGGCGGAAGCACTCTTAGAGAAAGAAGTGCTCGACGGGTCTGATATCGATAATATTCTCATGCAGTCCACTTCCCAAGCGGTTCCTGCCTAAACTTTCTGCATCGCTGACTCCCGGGATGCCATTTCAGGGCATTGGCATCTCGGGACAGTATATTTCCTAAGATGATACGCGAGAGGGGGGTCCTTCTCGTGGCCGGTGTGTTATCACATGTGTCCTATGCGGCCGCGTATTTGGCGGTTGCCTTAGGTTATTGCACGGAGGCACCGTTATTCGGTGAGAGAATTGAAGGCATTGACACGACAGGCCAAAGATCGGCTGATTGAATTCTCGGACCGGCCGCTTATTATGGGTGTCGTGAATGTGACGCCGGATTCATTCGTCGACGGTGGGCGCTATTTTGACGCAGCAGCCGCTGCGGCTCATGCGGTTCGGTTAGTGGAAGAGGGGGCGGATCTGCTGGATATTGGCGCAGAGTCGACACGTCCTGGCGCCGACGTTGTGAGCGAAGCAGAAGAACATCGTCGTGCAATTCCCGTTGTGACCGCAGTCGCGAAGGCCGTCACTGTACCAATTTCAATTGATACCTCGAAGGCCTCTGTCGCACGTGCGGCTCTCGATGCAGGGGCGGTTCTCGTGAACGATGTGACGGCTTTGCGAGGAGACTCCGCCATGGTCGATGTGGTCGCTCAATCTGGAGCTGGAATCGTTCTGATGCACATGCAGGGGACGCCGCGTACGATGCAGCAAGCTCCCCACTACGACGATGTGGTTGAGGAAGTCTCGGCATTTTTTGAGGAACGAATCCGTTTTGCGGCAGCGCATGGCATTGTACGAAGACAGATCATCCTTGATCCAGGTATTGGATTTGGTAAGCTGCTGGCACATAATCTTGTATTGTTAGCCCAATTGCGCCGGTTCTCGCAATTTGACAGTCCCTTGCTGGTCGGTGTCTCACAAAAGGCATTCCTGGGACAACTCGTAGACCGTCCAGTGCAAGAGCGACAGTGGGCGACGGCCGCAGCAGTGGCGATGGCAGTGGATCGTGGGGCTGGAATCATTCGTGTTCACGATGTGAGGGCCATGAAGGATGTGGTGCAAGTGACAGCAGCGATCAGTCAGCGGACGGCTGAACTCATGAAAGCACAACATGCGTAAATTGTTCGGCACTGACGGGGTTCGCGGGGTGGCCAACCTCGATCCGATGACCAGTGAAATCGCCATGCAGTTGGGGCGAGCCGCCGCGCATTTGTTTATACGCCGGACAGGGCGCCACCAGATCGTGATCGGCAAAGATACCCGCATCTCCGGCTATATGCTGGAGTCGGCGTTGACCTCCGGGATTTGCTCGATGGGTGTGGATGTCCTCCTGGTCGGTCCATTGCCGACGCCGGCGATTGCATTCTTGACGCGAAGTCTTCGGGCTGATGCGGGGGTGATGATCTCGGCTTCGCATAACCCTTACCAGGATAACGGCATCAAATTTTTTTCCAACGATGGGTTCAAGCTACCCGATGAGATGGAGGCTCGTATCGAGGGACTCATCGTCTCGAATGAAATTGCCCATCTGAGACCGACGGCCGATGCTATAGGAAAGGCCTATCGAATCGACGATGCCGAAGGGCGGTATATCGAGTTCGTGAAGCGATCTCTCCCCAAAGAGTTGGACTTCCAGGGGATGAAGATCGTGGTCGATTGCGCCAATGGCGCGGCCTACAAGGTCGCACCGACGGTGTTGCGTGAACTCGGGGCAAAAGTCGAAGTGATTGCCAATAAGCCGGACGGGATGAATATCAATGCTGGCTGTGGCGCGGTTCATCCTGAAATGCTGCAGAAGGCCGTCTGCGAGCAGGGAGCTCATCTCGGAGTGGCTTTGGACGGGGATGCCGATCGCGCCATCTTTGTCTGCGAACAAGGGCGGGTTGTGGACGGCGATCATATTATGGCGATGTTGGCGCTCGACCTTCATCGTCAAGGGCAACTGGCGAAACAGACGGTCGTAGGGACCGTCATGAGCAACTTTGGATTAGAGCTGGCGATGACAAAAGCGGGTATTGCCCTTGCGCGGACTGCCGTCGGCGATAGGTATTTGCTCGAACGGATGTCGGCCGATGGCTATAACTTTGGAGGAGAGCAATCAGGCCATTTTATTTTCCTGGATCATAATACGACCGGTGACGGTTTGATTTCTGCGTTGCAAGTCTTGTCGCTGATGAAGCGCACCGGGAAACCCTTGTCTGAGTTGGCCAAGGCCATGACGGCAGTGCCGCAAGTATTGCTCAATGTGCATGTGACGAAGAAGCCGAACCTCGACACAGTTCCCGAACTTCAACGCGCGATTCATGATAGTGAACAGCGTCTCAACGGCAGTGGGCGTGTGTTGGTGCGTTACTCCGGGACCGAGCCGCTTTTGCGCGTGATGGTCGAGGGTGAGTCTGATGCCCAGATTCGTGAAGTGGCCAATCGACTTGCCGATATCGTTAAGACTCATCTGGGTTAAGGTCCTCGCTCCGGGGTGAGGGAAGCTCATGCTGCCGTCCCTCACCGTTGCCTTCATTGCCGGGCTCTTCATCGGATCGCAAATCTCCTATTTCCCGCTTTCCACCTCAGTCCTGCTTTTTCTCGCTGCGCTAGGTGCCGTAATTCTTGAACGATTTTGTCGGCTCTCTGCCCGTCAGACGACGTGGCATTACGGCGCACTGTTGGCGGGAGTCGTCTATTGGGCGGTGGCGGTGAACCTGACTGCCCATTATCCGGTATTCGAGCACTCGTCCGATGCCACGATTGAGGTGACTGGTCGCATCGTAGCCCCCGTGCAGCAGGCGCCAGATCGACTGGTCATGATCGTCAGAGCGGACGGTCCACTCGATGAGTTAGGAGCATCCACACATGTTCGATTGACCTGGCGCATGCCTGAACGAGCATTCTTCCAAGGTGATCGGGTTGGTTTTCGGGCGCCATTGCGCCATCCGAGCGGAACGCTGAATCCTGGCGGGTTTGACTATGCAGTCTATCTTGAGCACCAAGGGATTGATGCGATCGCCACGGTGACCGGATCCAAGGCGGTGCAGTTTCTTGAGTCAGGGCGGGCACATGTCTGGTGGGCAATCTGGAATCAATTCGATCGCTGGAGAAGCAGTATCCGTCTCGCCGCAGTGCAAACCATTCCCCAGCCGGCACTGGGACTTTATTTGGGGATCATCATCGGTGATCGAGGGTATTTAGACCCTGAGCTGCGTGATCAGTTCATGGTGACCGGGACGGTCCATCTCCTTTCTATTTCAGGGAGTCACCTGGGCCTTGTCGCGCTCGTCATCTTCGTGGTCGTCAAATGGGCGACGCGACTGTTGCCTTCCGGCTGGCTTCTTGCGCTATCGAGGAAAATCACACCGACTCGCGTGGCTGTTATCTGCACACTCTTGCCTGTCGCGGGCTACGCATGCTTGGCCGGGGCTGAACTCGCCACGATACGATCGTTACTGATGGTGGCCGTGGGGCTGAGCGCGATTTGGCTCGGTCAGGAACGCCATCTGTTTCACGCCCTCTCTGCAGCCGCAGTGGGGATCTTGCTGCACGATCCTCAGGCGCTGTTCGATATCTCCTTTCAGCTCTCTTTCTTATCCGTATTGGCCATTGCCGGATGGCTTTCTTGGTCTGCCGCCGCTGAGCCGGAGCAACTACAAGACGAGCCGTCGCTCCTGAGAACCTGCATTCGATGGGGGAGAGATTCTGTGGCCATGAGCGGGGTCGTCACCCTGGTCACTCTTCCTCTTGTTGCGTACTACTTCAATCAATTTCCATGGCTCGGCCTGTTTACCAATGTGGTGGCCGTTCCCGTGATGGGGATCCTGCTGGTTCCCCTCGGACTTGGCATCGGAATTTGGCAGGTCTTAGCTGGAGAAACCGTGCTGCCTCTGGCGTCGCTGAATCAGTGGCTCCTGGAACACTTTGTGGCTGCGGTTCGTCTGGTGTCGATGCTGCCTGGAGGGGAATGGCATGTCGCGGCTCCTTCGGTTCTCGCCATGATCGCGTTTTATTGCTGCCTTGGATTGCTGTGGCGGCGAGTGGGTGGCAGGCTGTTTCAGTGGGCGGCAGGAGCCGGGGTCTTATTGATATTGCTGTGGTGGGCCTGGTCCCCACGGATGTTCCTCGATGGGGATCGCTTCCGAGTCACGTTCCTTGACGTCGGGCAAGGCGATAGCGCGGTTATTGAATTCCCCGATGGACAGGTGGTGTTGATCGATGGAGGAGCGACCTATGAGCGGTTCGATATGGGTCGTAGCGTCGTGGCGCCGTTTCTTTGGAACAGGGGAATCCATACCATCGACCATGTCATTGGCACACATCCTCAACTCGATCATGTGGGAGGTCTAGCCTGGGTGCTTGGCCATTTCGTCGTCAAACGCTACTGGGGGTCTGGAGAAACTCGCGACGAGCTGTTCTATCGCCGCCTACAGCAATCATTGGTCTTTCAAGGATTACAAGAGAGGGTGGCCAGAGAAGGGCAGGAGATCCTGTCGTCCGGCCCCTGCCGGCTGGTGGTCCTCAACCCACCAGCCGAAGAGTCACGCGATGTGCCGCTCCGCGATGGTCATGTAGGTGGGCACATATTGAACAATCGTTCAGTCGTCACGCGTCTGACTTGTGGCGCTCATACGATACTCTTTGCAGCCGATGTCGAACGAGATGGTTTGTCGCGGATGACTCGCTTGCCATCTCACGGTCCGGTCAAGGTCCTGAAAGTGCCTCATCACGGAGCGGTGAGTTCGTTGAATCGTGATTGGTTGGCATCGTTGCGTCCCCGGTTTGCTGTATTTTCAGCCGGGCGCCGTAATCCCTACGGGCACCCGTCCGCTGCTGTTCTCGATGCCTATGGGTTGGAGGGCAGCACAGTGTTGCGAACTGATCGTGACGGCGGAGTATGGTTTACCGGAAGAGTTTCCGACGAGGCGCTTCACGCGCATCGAGCGAGAGAATCAGCGTGGCAGCTGACGAGCAGTACCTCATGCCTCTGGACATGTGAACAGGCGAACTGGTCTCGAATTTGGAAACAATGGCGAGACGCGCATGAATCACTGTTTGGCGTATAGCGTAGACCTCGGTTACAGGATCGACTCCGCTGATTTCCAGATGAAGAACTCGAGAGGGTGAGTGTACAGTTCATGTCTCGGCCAGGCGATTTTCGTCGCTTCCGCTAGAGACAGTGAAGACCCTATAGCATAAGCCCTCAAATTTGTTCATTACTCATCGCTTGCTAGCAAGGCATAGCATGTGCAGTCGTCTGTGCTGGCTTGATGTAGGTGTGTCTAATTTTTAAGGGGGCTAGGGTATGCCAAATCTCGTACGAATCGTGATTCAGTTACCCGTCGATCTCAAAACCCAGCTCGATAATCTGAAACAACAGGGGTATACGACCAGCGGCTTCATTCGAGCCATGTTGGAACGGGAGTTTGCCAAAATGGAGGAGAAGTCCGTCACACCCTTTTCAACTGGGAAACGAGCGAATAGTCGGTAACTGCTTTCTTCATGATACATCTGATGATGACAGGGAGTTTGAGAAGACTGTGACGCGTTTAGCCGGTCTGATTCGAAGACAGTCGAGCCTCGATGCCGTGAGTTCTGTTGCGAACAATTTCATCGGCTCCAGGGAGCTGACCGACTCTCTTTTTATGATCACGATTTTGGAGTGGAGCGGCCGTCGGAAACAATAGGCCACCCCTTGCAACTCCATCCAAGTTCCCGCTACAAGATTCCTCCATGGTTCCCACCGTTGAATGGAAAGATGGCGCAGTACGGCTGCTCGATCAAAGCCGGCTCCCGGAATTCGTTGAATTTTTGGACTGTCGGGACTACCAGACCGTCGCCGAAGCGATTCGCAGTCTTAAAGTACGAGGCGCTCCGGCGATCGGTGTGACCGCGGCGATGGGTGTTGCGCTCGGCGCCCAAACCGTAACAGCATCCGGCCACGAAGCCTTCGCGAAATCGGTGCTCGCCATCTGTGATCATCTTGCGGCGACCAGGCCAACGGCGGTCAATCTGTTTTGGGCCATCGAACGAATGAAACGCCTGCTCGCCTCGTTACATGCGCAACCCGTAGCGTCCATCAAAGCCGCGTTGCTGAAGGAATCACAAGACATTCTCGATGAAGATATCGCTCTCTGTAAGGCGATGGGCCGGCGTGGAGCCGAACTCATTGCGAATGGTCAAACGGTCTTGACCCATTGCAACGCCGGCGCGCTGGCAACTGCCGGCTACGGTACGGCGTTGGGCGTCATCCGAGCGGCCTGGGAGCAGGGGAAGCAGATTCAGGTCATCGCAGACGAAACCAGGCCGGTGTTGCAAGGCGCGCGGCTCACGGCCTGGGAGCTGATGCAGGACAAGATTCCCGTGACGCTCATCACAGACAATATGGCCGGCACACTCATGCGGCAGGGGAAGATTCATCTCTGTATTGTGGGGGCGGATCGGATTGCGGCAAATGGGGACGTGGCCAATAAGATCGGCACCTATTCAGTCGCCGTGCTGGCAAAGGCGCACGGCATTCCTTTTTATGTTGCTGCGCCCTATTCGACGATTGATCTGAAGACAAAATCAGGAGCGGACATTCCGATCGAGCAACGGAACCCTTCAGAGGTCACGACCATCCACGGCAGCCATCCTGTGGCGCCACAAGGGGTTGCCGTTTACAATCCCGCGTTCGACGTGACACCGGCGGAATTAATTACCGGCATCATCACCGAGCGGGGTGTCTTCAAGCCGGGCGAACTCGCCGCACAGTTTCAATCATAGTCCTTTTCCGCCCGTCCCTTTCCGGGTCGTCTCCCTGGCCCATAGTTCCATACCATCAGGAAGCGCCACATCTCCCAGTAGCCGGTGAGGCTTGCTCAATGCTAGTATCCGCCAGTCACCGAGGCATTGAAGCTAAGTAAGGAATGAGTAACAGGTGAATGGTAGCCGGCCCTTGATCGATGGTGTGGCGGTAGGATATTAAGGATCGGCGTCAAGAGGGAGCTGTATGAAAACGTTTCAGGTTCGGCAAAGCGTTCATTACGATTTGCTGATAGCCGCAGGCACGGAACAGGAAGCGATTTTGAAGGCCGGAGGTATTCCATTGACGCAGTGGGAGACCGAGAACTCCGAGATCACGGCCGAGTTGGTCGATGAAACGGAAGAAATAGACGACTACTGATGTCCAGGGCCACCGATGCAGCGGGAAGGCTTAGTACAGGCGCCTGACGGGAGCGGTGGGGTTGTATCCGGGCCAGTCGTGGCTCATTTGGTTTTTGGCTTCCATCCCCGCCCCAGTTTTTTTGCTTCGGCAAGCTGATCAGAGGTCATCCGTGCGGCGAGGTCATCTCGCCGCATGGCTCCAATCGCCCCACCGCTCGCTGCTCCCAGTGTGTACCACATATAGGCTCGGGCAAAGTCCTTCTGTACGCCGTCCCCACGTTCATACAGGAGGCCAAGTTTTTGCTGTGCTAAATTATTGCCTTGATTGGCGGCTCGAAGATACCATCTCGCCGCCATCTTGAAATCCTGCAGACCACCACGACCATAATCATACAAGCTTGCCAGGTTGACCTGAGCAAGCGTGTGTTCTTGATTGGCGGCTTTCTCATACCACTGTCGTGCTTGAGCGTCATCTTTTGGGACGCCCTGGCCATTGGCATAGAGCAGACCGAGATGATATTGCGCGGCGGCCTGTCCTTGCTTTGCCAGAGGATGCCATTCACGCAATGCCGTGGCGTAGTCTTTGCGCTGATAGGCCTTCTCACCCGCTTTGAAGTCCGCCCACGCGGGCACGGCGAGACAGACGATCGACAATACAAGAGCGGTAGGGAATCGGAACGCAATGAGCCGCTTGTCACTCATGAGACAGCCTCAGTTGATCCATGCATGAATCGTTTCGCGAAGCGCAGAAGTTGTGTCTGGATGCTGAAGGAATGAGGCGCAGTATACTTTTTTTGAATAGCCCGGTCTATCTCAATGTCCGGGCATCGACCGAGGGTTCTGCGTTAGGAGCCTGAGCAGAAACAGTTCAAGCTATTGACGCAGGAGCAGTTGTTCGCGCGGCATTTTTCAGGTGGGACTTCCTGATCTTCATAAGACCCAACTGCTTTTCAGTCGGCGCATAGGGTCCTGATGCGGGTCCTTTGTACCGTTTCTCAAACTGCTCGATGAAATGGAGGGCTTCAGCTGTTTGTCCCTGCCTCGTCAGGAGTTCCACGAGGCGAAAATACGCCGGCACGATCAGCGGCATCTGTCTGACCTCCTTCGTATTTTCAAGCACATAGCGGTATTTGTCCATCGCGGGCTTTGGGTTTGAGCAATCTCCTAAGACGGCTTCCAGCACGTAGACACCGAGACGGTCGTTGTTGGCGCTGATGCTCCGTTCCCAAGGACCAAGTATCAGTTCCATCAATTTATTCTGGTCCAACTGTATCGGTTCACGTTTGCGGGACAATCGTAACCGCTCGATGATTCGGTACGCTTCAGGCCATGCGCCGTACAAACCGACGAGGAAACCGATACAATTTGTGGGGTTCTTACACGTTCCCTTGATCGGGGAGAATTGCTTCTTCATCACTGAACTGGGAGGAAAAACCGTCCCATGAGCCGATCGGCACACCTCACATGACTGTAGATCGTCAGCCACGACATAGAGATACATGCGAATGCCGGACCGGTCGAAAATATCGATGGCGAGAATTCGCCCCTTCATCACGCGGAGTTGATAGTATTGCCACAAGACGAGCAATCCGAAAATTGCCAGCAAGTAGGGGAGGAAGTCCGGAAGAACAATCCTGGACATAGCTTCCATAGACATGACAACGATATGTGGACGGCACTACGGGATACTGAGGAAGATTATAGCGAGGAGATGTCAATAGGCCTAGAAATAGAGTAGTTTCTGAACAACCCAGCGAGGACATTCTGAGCGAGCACAGTCAATGTGATCAGGATGCGCCCTGTGTCATGTCTTTGTCGCGCCTCGATGGCGGCGGCTGTTTTTGAGAGCCGTAGAAGTGAGGGGTGATTTCGACCGGTCTATCTGGTTTGTCGAGCACCTGTCGCGAAATGGTCGAAGGCAAGATCTGGCACGTCCATTCACGGCGTTTAGCTGACAGTCGTCGCTTGTCTGATGGTGAAGCTTCCCACGCCTCGTGTAATTTTCACCTTGCCGGCCCGGCTTAAGCGAGAGATTTCGTTATAGATGTCGCTGGGATTGAACTCCGGAGAGCCTGCCACCAACGCGTCGAACTCATAATCTTTGGAGCCTTGGAGTAGCTCAAGGATACGGTCGGTAATGGGCCGTTGTGTCGCCATCTGAATACCTCCTTGCCGCGATAGGATCGTTCGGGAATGTGTGCCGAGTGTGATGCCGGCGTTGGAGCGGCGGAGACTGGGGAATCGGTCGCGTTGGGAAGGGCAAGAAGCGCGAGAGATGAGACAGTCAGCGTGGCTGAAACGTCTTGACATGATGCTACGCGCAAAGAGACTCCTCAGTCAAGCTGTCGTAGCGGTGTATGTTTAAGAGACCAGTCTAACCTCGAGTTCCTTCCAGGGTCTGATCTTCCCACCCGCCGTATCTATTAGTAGATGATAGGCGGCCTGTTCTCATCGATGCGCAGCATCAAGCGGCAGTGTTTCAGGGGCCGATCAGGATCCCGAGTGTAGTGGGAAAAATCTTCCGAAACTTCAGTGCAGCGTAGCGGAACTGAGATGTGTTGCTTGAAGTGCAGTGCATGAGTTTCGAGTGAGATATCCACTAACACGTCGCTACAGTCGGTCACCTCCGCATTCAATCCCTGCTCGTCGAGGAAGCTCACCGTGATCCGTTCTTCCGAGTCGATCCATGGAAGGATTGCCGCCAGCTTTTCTTCATTGGTCATGCTAGCCTCCTTTCCAGTTCTTCATGATTTCGACCGAAATCGTCCTCATATATTAGACGCCTGCGCGGTAAGCTCGTCAATCGGGGGTTCGAGTCAGTCTATCTGGTGCGCAGGTGTCTGAATGGCATGGGATATGCGCAGGTCTGTCAAAAATAATTGTGATGGTGCTCGTTGACAGAGTCTGTAGAGAGGAGTAAAGATGAACTCGCTTGCACACAGGCTGATCTGTTGCGCAATTGCAGCCTGTGCGGCTCTCCACATTATCCCATCGAATCACTCCGAACCAGGAGGAGGTGCAGATGGCAGACCTTAGTCCACCGGATCAGAATCGCCCGTCGAGTTAAGAGCGGGACCCCTCGTCAGTCACGCCGGTCGCTTCTCCATAGGCTATCGCCTTCCCGCGTAGGGGAAACCCAAACCGATGAGCCATTGCGGAGAACCAGAGTAGGTGTGAGGAACATAGGCGTCTGGGACAGAGTCTCACCTTTCTGACGAGTCGTCTTTCACACCAGCCCTCGCACGGGCAGTCAGGATCAGCGCACGAGAGATATCTTCGGCGTCATAAGCGCCACGGGGGTGATCTTCCACATGAGTGCAGGATCACCCCTGCTATTTTCAGCTTGCACGGGCTCGGCGATCTTCAGAAGTTCCGATCTCAGATTGTGAGTGCGTGGAAGGCCTGATAGATAAGGCGTTGATTCAGCGGCGTCCGTCGTACCAGACCGATAACTGTTTCTTGTCTTGCAATGTCCGGCGTGGATGGAGGATAACCCGCAGGATCTGGCCGGCAATTTCTCGTGGGGAGTAGAGCGTCACCTTGCGCGCTGACGTCTCCAGCGGATGCGTTCTCAAGATGATAAATTGAAGGCCGCGTTGCCGCCCCCACTGCTTGAGATCCTCACTTAAGCGTATTTCATCCGCAGCGTAGAGTTCCTGGTTGAAACCACCAACATCACGAAACGCATCGCTACGGCATACAACCAGCGCACCCGGCGCCCAGCGAAACAGAATCGACGTGCCCTTCCACAGTTGGAACATCCAGTTTCCCCACCATGGCAATCCTTGCATGTGTAGCGTGCTGCCACAACCCACGCTCTTCCCGTCTTCGATCAATCGCAAGATGTCAGCAAGCAATCCCGGATTTAATTCACTGTCCGCATCCACGAACAGCAACCAATCTCCTGTCGCTTCGGCTGCGCCGGCATTGCGTGCCCGACCGATTTGATTGATGGGCTCAAACACCACCTGAGCACCTGCCTGCCTTGCCAGATTGGCCGTGTTGTCGGTGGAATTGTTGTCGACTACGATAATTTCCGAAGTGAAACCAGGCGAGCGGTTTGCGCTAAGCGATGCAGTGATGGATTGGAAGCAGCGTTCAATCAGACGCTCTTCATTGAATGCTGGAATGACAATGGAGAGATGCATGGAGAAATTGACGCAGGGGCTGCCCGGCCTCTCTTGTTTATTGGATCACACGAACAGGATAGACCAGACGGGCCAAACAAGCCAGATGGATCAGCCGCCCACCACGCGCCGGGAAATGGTTTACGAAGACGGTTTGCGATCGGATCTCTTAGAATGAAGCAACCACTGCTTGGGTAAGACAAAAGAGACTCATTGCGAAAGAGCCGTAGGCTGTCAGATAGGCAAAGGTCCGAACATGTGTGGGCCCCCAAATCATCTTGACCACTGTGGGAAAGTAGATCACCGATGTCCATTCCGGTGGATCGATCATCCAGCGCCACTGCTGTCTGAGTCCGTAGGCCAGCACTGCGCCATACACGACGCCGCTCGCGCAGACTACAATCTCCATGATTTCGACGGCGCGAGCTTCTTCCATCCTGCGTCTCCGCATATCGATGAATGCAGCTCATTCTACGTCTTCTGACTTGGTGGGTCTATGGCTGTCCGGAGGGAGAGGAGTCTGGGGATGAACGAAACAAACCAAAGAAGCCAAACAGGCCAGACGAACCAGACCTCCGCCACGCGCCGGGAAAAAAGTTGCATTCTCGACCCCTGTCGGGGAGATCCCCCTTTATTTCTCGCATAGCAAAGTCTACGATGAGCGCATTCGAATCGGATGGCGCGCCTGTCTGTTTAGAGAAGAGGGGTCTGGTGCAGGAATGGAGCTAGTAGCCAATATCGTCGGTCTTATCGTTGTTGCCGTGATCGCGGCCGTTGTGATTGGGCTCTCTAACAAGTACTCCAGGAGACGAGTGGGCGAGTTGCCTGCTATGGGGAAGCTGACTGTGCCTTGCGATCCAGATCTCCATTCCGATTTCTTGAACGCATTGACAGGAGAAAAGATTCAGTTCGTTCCGCCGACTCAGTCAGAGCCATCCCATAGTAATTCGGGCAAAACGCAGGACTCGCCCATGTGTGTTGTGCTGGTTGCAGAAAAAGACTATGCGCGGGCGGAACAGATTTTAGTTGGGTTTCAGCACAAGTGGTCTTCGCGAGGTTAAAGGAAGAAGTGAAATAGGAAGGCACTGTCCGCACAAAGGCAGAAAAAGGGACAAGAGTGCTCCCGACCCCTTTTCTTTTCCTTATGCGCAAACAGTTACGCGCAAGAAGGTTGCAGGAATGGAAGTGGCATCCTTGCGTGGGCTTGTGTTTTGGCTGGTGAACAGAACGTCCAGCTCCTTCTGCAAATCACCGGCTCGACCATTCTTTTCTGCTGCTTCGAACGCATTCATGGTTGGCCCGTAGTATTTTCTGAATGCCTCAACGAGCGTGGACGGTGCGCTAGGAAAGTTGAAGTTAAACGTGTCTCTGGTGAACGAGATCTTCTCTTGTGGAACCCCGGCGGCTGCAAATCGCTCGATCACGTGGCTTTCGATCCCCCACGTCATCGGACTCACGAAGCCTTCCGGCGGTGGCGGCGAATACGAGGAGCTGATTTTCAAGATTTGTGCGACCAATGTCGGATCATTTGGAATCCAGTTCCCCATCACAATCCGACCGCCGGGCTTGGTCACGCGTACCATCTCTTTAGCCACATCAAACGGCTTTGGCGCAAACATGGCGCCAAAAATGCTCACGACAAGGTCGAACGTATGATCCGTTAGCTCGTGCAAATTGCACGCATCGCCTTCCTGAAACGTGCAGTTCGTGAGGCCCTGCTCCTGTGCACGTTTGTTTCCAGCCTCCACCAGGTTCCTCGCGATATCCACGCCCAACACATCCGCTCCGAGTTTCGCCTCTGGCAATGCCGTTGTCCCATCGCCGCATCCGAGGTCCAACACTTTCATCCCTTGTGTGATTCCGAGTCCCTTGACGAGAGCCTCTCCGCTCTCTCTCATGCTCTCCGCAATGCGGGTAAAATCGCCTTTTTCCCAAAGTGCTTTGTTTGGATTCATGGGGGGTATCCCTCTCTTTCGATTACGAAAACTGCGATGTGTGGGATGTCTGCACTGGCGACAGGGTAGCTCCCCATCTCAGCGCCGTACGAATCATATATATATGAAGAGAGTGAGATATTCTACTTTTCCAGGCAGGCCTAGTCTATCGCTGTGTGAAGAAGATGAGCGGATGGGAAAAGGGGACAGGCTACTTTTCCTGTCCCAATCACTCTTGACTTCGACGGCTCCGGTTTTATCTGCAGTCTCAGATTGACAGGCTGGACTGGGTGGACTTGGCGAAGGGCCACTATCTGGAATGGCGGTCAACTTTCTGTAGCTCTCTCTGGCCCTTCTCCCATTTTTCCCACTCCAGCGCATATGTAACCGACGCGTAACGCCTTGTGTAAAAAGGAGGTGACTACGATGAAAGATATGCGCGCACTCGTTACGGCAATTCTGGTATTCGCTGGATTCGTAGCTCTGGGCGTCTGGGCTGCTTGGCCCACGGTGCTTTCATAGAGAAAGATAGGGGCAGGCTGCTGTTTTCTCGTACTTCGGCACAGTCTCATGTCTATGCTGCGGAGACGAGGACGGGACACGAAAGCTGGCAGAAAAGTAGCCTGTCCCCTTTTCATACTCCGCATAGTTCGTTATCTCCATCCCCCGATCAGCGTCTTCAGATTGTCCCAGGTCCACTCGTAGACCTTGTCGGATGCCATTGCCGATGTTGGCCTTGTACAAGTCCTGTGTGCGTATGCCGTCAGGAGAAAATAGGGTTTGTTTTTCTCCTGAGCAATCGTCAATTCCGCAGCCACGCCTTTTGCTAGATATGCGTGCTCGCCACAAATGACAATGACCACGTCGATGTCATCCATTCGGCGCCGGACCTTGTCCTCCCAGTCACCGGTTTGAGGCTCTCTCACCGACGCATCGGTAATTTCGAACGGACTGTCAGGTAGTCTTGCTTGTTCGGCGAGCAAGATCTTGGTGTCTTCGTCATGATCGAAGTCGAAACTGATGAAAACTCTTTTCTTTGTGGTCATATGTAGGCTCCATTGGAAGTTTGTCCGGCCTAACTATTCTCTTCTCCCGGAAGAGTAGCCTGTCCTCTTTTCTCTTCCGATTCGATTCGTCCCTTCAGCATGGACTCAATCTCACCGGTTGAGTGAGCAGTATTGATCAGACGAGACCTGCAAGATTCAGCCACTATGTACCCAGGAATTCATCCATGTCTAATGGGAGGTGTATTGTGAAACGGGTATCTCTGGCACTGAGTGTCATTCTTGTGGGTCTTGCTATCACCGTCGTGGCTTGTGATTCTAAGAAGCCTACTGAGCTCGCGGCAAAGACTAGTACGGCTGCGACTGCCCCTGTGTCTGACGAGGCTCTCATGTCTGCGGTCGGGTCGCCTGGTCAAGCGGACAATGACGAAGGGGTGAGCCAATACAAGCAGGGCCATATGGATGTCGCGACCGATCGGTTTCAGAAAGCGATTAAGTCCGACCCGAAGTCAGCGGAAGCCCAGTATAACTTGGGCCTCAGCTTCGACAAGATGGGAAAGCACGATGAGGCGACCGCCGCCTTCAAGCAGGCCGTAGCACTGGCTCCTGCGAATCCAGCTATCAAGGATTCTCCGACTCTCAAAAAACACCTCGGTGCGTAGAGCGGTCGAATAGAGAGTTGATGGGGAGAAAGACTCGCAGGCGCCAACTCGGCGATATCGAGTAGCCTCCTGAGAGACAGACAAGAGGGCTTGCCTGCCTCGTTGTCCTCGCAAGGATCTCAAACGAAGAAGGAGGCACATCATGGCTGAAAAGGCATGTGCGAACCCGCGCTGCACCTGTCAGGCAGAGCCGGGGAAGGAATTTTGTTCGTCCAATTGCCGAGAGGAGAAATCCAGCGTTCCCTGCTCCTGTGCCCACAAGGGATGCGGAGTAAAACCTCACTAGGTCGAGTCCCACAGGGTCTACATTATTTCATAGAGAATGGGGTGAGTATGTCGTGGCTACCATACAAATGCGGCAGAGGGCCTCATGCACTGTCTTCCCAAAGATGGCCCGGGAAGGTGTCTCGACTTATGGCCATTGCCATGTTGAGCCTTCTTCCGGCAGCGGCGGTTT
>OEKW01000036.1_pt1 | contig 22325 bp, 18 predicted proteins | sample 1503291 | NCBI WGS metagenome assembly OEKW01 (sample SAMEA104379590, study PRJEB20068) | metagenome | biome: 1000743; feature: 77; material: 1998 | place: USA | collected 2012 | depth 25 m
CATCGGAGGTACCAATGTGGCAGAGCAGTCTGCGATAAGGAGTCTGTGACCGAACACGCTTCTCAGTTGTGAAATATGCACAATTCAGCTACGTTTTATTCAAAGAGGCCGCTCATCCTCCCAATCAAGACTGCGGCCATCACATCCTGCGGCTGTCTCCCTTCAAGAGGACCAGCACGTCATCCTATTGTGTATTCATGCAGATCGAGACCAGACCATGAAGCGGATTGATTTGATCGCAGGGGCGCGGCCCAATTTCATGAAGATTGCGCCCATTATCAACGCGCTGAACGTGGCCGAAGCACGAGGCGGTTCGTTGCGTTTTCGCCTGATCCATACGGGTCAACATTACGACCGCACGATGTCCGGTAGTTTCTTCGAGGAGCTCGGTATACCGGATCCGGACATCAATCTGGAAGTAGGCTCAGGCACCCAAGCTGAACAAACCGCCGCCATCATGGTGAACTATGAAAAGGTCCTGCTGAAGCAAAAGAGCGACCTGTGCTTGGTCGTCGGGGACGTGACCTCTACCATGGCTTGTTCAATCGCGGCCCGAAAACTGGGGGTACCGGTGGCTCATGTGGAGGGCGGCATTCGCTCAGGCGACTGGACCATGCCGGAGGAAATCAACCGGGTGGTGACCGACTCCATCACGAACTGGTTTTTCACCACCAGCGAAACCGCCAACGACAACCTTCGCCGCACCGGTGTCACGGACGATCGGATCTTCTTCGTCGGCAACACGATGATTGATACGTTGCTCCAGCAACTCCCGCGCCTGCGTCGCCCTGATTGTTGGGAGTCGTTGCAGCTTGCGCCGGACAAGTACTTCGTTGTCACTCTGCATCGCCCTGCAAATGTCGATGGGGAACAGCAGCTGTTACGGCTCCTCCATGCCATCGCCGAAGGCACACGTGGTTTGCCGGTCGTGTTTCCCGTCCATCCCCGTACCGCAAAGAATCTTCGCGATCTCGACAGCAAAACACCGCAACTGAATTATGTCGATCCCCTGGGCTACCTTGAGTTCAACTATCTGGTAAAACATGCCCGCGGAGTGATTACCGATTCCGGCGGCATTACCGAGGAAACCACCGTGTTGGGCGTGCCTTGCCTCACGCTTCGGGACAACACGGAGCGTCCCGAGACCGTAACAATCGGCACCAACGAGCTCATTGGAACCAATCCTGCCAACCTGCCACCGGCGCTGGCACGATTGATGACAGGACAGTGGAAAACTGGATCGATTCCTCCGAAATGGGACGGCAAGGCAGCAGAACGGATCATCGAACACCTCGAACGATTGCTGCCCCACTAACCAAGCAACACCTGATGCTCCACCGAAAGTAACGTTTTCACTGAGCCGCACCCGATGTCCGTGTTGTTAGAGAGACACCCGCCTCCATCTCTCGAAAGTAAACTCTTGACCATTCCAGCATCGAGGAGTCCTCCACGGGGAACAGGCCTCCTGCCGCGTTAAAATACGCCGCCAGGAACCCGTGACGTATAAACCTGTCCATCTACTCTGTGTCACTCCCACCTGGCCAACTTCGCGACCTCTCAACTTCCTGTTTGTAATGTTCCCGAAATTCGTCTCTCAAGTCAAAAAGTCGAAACTCTGGCTCCCTGTCGAAACTTGATGACGTTCCGACATGATGCCCCTCTGACCCCTCATTCGACCGTCACGCTCTTGGCCAAGTTTCGTGGCTGGTCCACATCCGCACCAGCAGCACTGCGATATGATACGCCAGAAACTGCAGTGGAATCACAAACAAAATCGGCGAGAGCAGGCAGCCACGGAGACAACTTTGCTTTCAAACACACCGCACCAATCCTCCCCCACAAGTTTAGCGCCGGTACGTCAACGATGCCTTACCTAGGTCGGTCGCGGGAGGCAGCTGCGGCAACGCTTCACAAAGACTGGTTCAGCAGATTCAATTCGACGTCTTGACAACTTCCAGTCTTGAGGAGGATAAACATATGAGCTTGATCGTCCTCTGATCGAGACTGCTGGTAAGCGATACGGCAACATTTCCTGAATAAGTCTGTATTTTGAGCCTACTAGAAAAATCCTGCGTTGACTTAGTCCAACGCCGGTGTACCCCACATGGCAGAGCGTGGCTGGATTCGGTGTTGGGCACACCGTCCACGCCCGCGTCAAGGAGTGAGTTATCCAAGGCCTATAGTAAGCTCGTGCGCATGCTCGGTAGCAATCGGCTGGAGTTCGCCCACCAGGAAATTGATAGTGAGAACGCGGCCACACTACTGGTTTTTCAGGGACGCCCCCTTCACGAATTCGGGCGAGCCGCACTCTTATTGTTTGCCCTCAAACGGCTTCCGGAGAAAGAGCATGTGGAGTTCATCGACGAACTATTCATGCGTGGTGATAGCAGGGAGCAGGAAGCACTCTTGCGCACACTGTCGCTTCTGCCTGAAGCGAGACGGTTTCTCGCCACGGCGATGGAGGCGTGCCGGGCGAACGTGCAGACGGTATTTGAAGCGATCGCCTGCGAGAACCCTTATCCAAGTTGCTATTTCCCGGAGTCGAACTTCAACCAACTGGTGTTGAAAGCTATCTTTACCGGTGTGTCTCTCCAGCGTATTGTGGGCCTCTTCGATCGAATCACACCGGCGCTCAAGGGTATGGTCCGTGACCATATCAAGGAGCGGACCGCCGCCGGCCGTCCGGTACACGAGGACATTGCATTGATCATGACTCCATAGCCAAGAATGGCATAAGATGAGGTTCTTCGATCCACACGTTCACATGACCTCCCGCACCACTGATGACTATGCCGCAATGGCGGCGGCCGGGATTGCGGCGATTGTGGAGCCCGCATTCTGGATGGGTCAGCCCCGCACGCATGTCGGCACGTTTGAAGATTATTTTCTGTCATTGCTGGGCTGGGAACGGTTTCGGGCGAGCCAGTTCGGAATCCGCCATTTCAGCACTCTGGCTCTGAACCCGAAGGAAGCGAACAACCCAAGAGTGGCCCAGGGCGTCATTGATCTGTTACCGCATTATCTGGAGAAAGACGGCGTCGTGGCAGTCGGTGAAATAGGTTTTGATGACCAAACCGATGCTGAAGCGAAGTATTTCTCCGCCCAGATTGAACTCGCGTTGGAGTTTAATTTGCCGGTGTTGATTCATACACCACACCGGGACAAGAAGCGCGGCACGGAACGGACGCTGGCTCTCGTGCGTGAATCTGCTATCAAGCCCGAGCTGGTATTGATTGATCATAACAATGAAGAGACGCTTCCACTGGTTCTCACCAGCGGCTGCTGGGCCGGCCACTCGATCTATCCCAAGACCAAGATGGATGAGCAACGGATGGTCCAACTCGTGAAGCAATACGGTGGAGAACGGATAATCATTAACAGCGCGGCAGACTGGGGGGTGAGTGATCCGTTGAAGGTGCCAAAGACCGTGCAGGCAATGGTTGAGGCGGGCATACCTCAAAGCACGATTACCCGAATCGCCTGGGACAATCCTGTGAACTTCTTCCGCCAATCCGGCCGCCTCGATTTCACCGCCTCGGAGGCCAAGCCGTTCGTCGATCAACGTCAACTATGGGAAGGCAATTCGGTCCTTCGAGGCCAGCCCCCCGTCGTGGACACCTCTTGCAATTCTTATGAACCGCGTTCTCGCCCTTAACGTCGTCGGCCTCACGCTCGGCATGCTTGGCCGGGATGCGCCGTACCTGACGGCACTGGCCCGGCAAGGCGGCGTGCGGCCGCTAACCACGGTCACACCCGCCGTCACCTGTTCCGTTCAGGCCACATTCACAAGCGGCCTTCTGCCGCGTGAGCACGGCATCGTGGCCAACGGCTGGTACTTCCGTGATCTGGCGGAAGTGCTTCTTTGGAGACAATCCAACCTGCTCGTCGAGGGCGAGAAGATCTGGGATGCCGCGAGGAGACTGGACCCACGGTTCACCTGTGCGAAACTCTTCTGGTGGTACAACATGCATTCTTCGGCAGATTATACGGTCACTCCAAGACCAATCTATCTTGCCGACGGAAGGAAACTTCCTGATATCTACACACAGCCGCAGGGGCTCCGCGAGGAACTGAATCGGCGGCTCGGCGAGTTTCCTCTGTTTCGATTCTGGGGGCCGGGAGCCGACATTGTTTCGAGTCAATGGATCAAAGACTGTGCGCGATATGTCTACGACCAACACAATCCCACCCTTACCCTCGTCTATCTTCCGCATCTCGATTACAACCTGCAGCGCCTCGGTCCCAACCATCCGGTGATCCGGGACAACGTACGCCAGATCGATGCCATCTGCGGCGAACTCATCGAGCATGTGCAAAAGAATGGCACGCACGTTATCGTGCTCTCAGAATATGGAGTCACAGAGGTGAGCGGCCCCGTGCACATCAATCGTGTATTGCGCGAGGCCGGCCACCTGGCTGTGCGCGAAGAACTCGGCCGAGAGCTGTTGAACCCTGGCGCATCGGACGCTTTCGCAGTGGCCGATCATCAGATCGCCCATGTGTATGTGAAGTCACCCAACAGGATTCCCGATGTCAAACGTCTGCTCGAAGGTGTGGCGGGCATTGAACTGGTGCTTGACGCCGATGGCAAGCGGCGTCATGGCCTCGATCATTCCCGTTCAGGCGAGTTGGTTGTACTCTCGCAGGCGGACCGGTGGTTTACCTACTACTACTGGCAAGATGACGACCGAGCGCCGGATTTTGCGCGCACCGTGGACATCCATCGAAAACCCGGCTATGACCCGGTCGAATTATTCATCGATCCTGCGTTGCGTCTACCGAAATTCCGCATCGCCCGGCGCCTGCTCCAGAAGAAGCTGGGGTTCCGTATGCTTATGGACGTGATCGGGCTGGATGCCACGCTACCCAAAGGGTCGCATGGGCGCCCGACGAACAAGATGGAACAAGGGCCCTTGTTTATCACCTCGGACGCGAGCTGCCTGCAGCCCAGGGCGGTGGCTGCGACGGACGTCAAGACGCTGATTCTACGCCATGTGTTCGGAGATCAGGTTCCGGGAACGAACCGGTGAGCCAAACGCGTGAGGAGAGCCCCACAGGCAGCGATGGCTGCAAGCCAGAAACTACCTGCCAGCGCGATCAATAACGCGTCGAGAAGGGCAATCCCCGCAATGAGTAGAGAGACTCCCTCCCGAATATCCCTCTGAGTTCGCCTCATCAGCCGCCATACGGCGTAGACGATCCATACAACAAAGCTTATGTAGATCACCGCCGTTCCCATACTGTGTAACCCTTCTGGCAAACCATAGACAAACGGCGCTGCCAGCAAAGCCAGCGGCCAGAGGTTCGCCAGACGAGCCAGCGTTTCCTGCCGCGCCACGTAGCTCAATCCAATGACATAGGCTGCGAGCAAACCTGTTCCCCACCATACCTGTTGAGACAACTCCGGGACGACGGCCAAGGCCGTGGTCAGGTAGATCTGCGCCCGACAGAGGCTCATCAAGAGCGGGCCGAGCGGATTGCCCTTGTGGTGCATGTTGTAATAGACGATGGTCGCTGCCAGACAGAGCCCGGCGATCACCGGCGGCCATCCCCGACCCCCCTCTATTCCATATCCCACGACAATCAACAGCCCTTCACCGGTCCCGAGTCCCAGAAACCCCGTCGTAAAAACAGTTCCGACTGCGACGGCGCCCGAAGGGATAGGCCGTTGCGGATAGGCTGCTTCGTCGAAGCGCCGATCGAACGCGTCGTTCAAATACATGCCGGCCACGTAAAAAAGAGAGAGGGCAAGAAGCAGCAGGCCCAGCGGGAAAGGCGCGGGTGTGGAACCAGCCAACACTACGCCGGCCAAGACATTCGTCCACACGGTGGGGAGATTCGACACACGGCCGAGCCGGAGCGCCACTGTCCAGTTCATTGTGTGAGCGATCCTATCACCCATTGCATCTCACGGGTGATGGCATCGACCACCGGCATCTCGCGATATTCTTCAGGGAGGACACTCCAGGTGTAGGTTTCGATCTCCAAGTGGGCCGTTGGCGCGCGTTCGACTTGAAGCCGGAGCAGGCGGGTGAGGAAGGGCTGTGTATTCTCGAATGGGCCGAGCCTGTCGAGGAACAGCGGCACATGAAAGTGAATGCGCCATTCCTTTTCTTCGGCGCCTGTCCCTGATACATGGCCGGCATTGTCGAGCGCCAGTGGCAGATCTTCATACCGGATCAACTCCAGACCACGGCGCTCCACGACCTGATGCAAGTAGGTAGATTCTGCAAACGGACGCAGCGAGGCGAGTGCCTCTCGGTTGACCCGCGGTATGCGGAGTCCGGCGCTGAGCTGGATCTTCGCGATACCAATACCGGCGGCACGAAGCCCTGAGAGCATCTCGTCCGGATCCTCAAACTCCACCGCAGCATGGCATGCGTCCACGCACACGCCGAGGTGCCGGCGCAGCGCCTCTTCCGCCAAAACCGCAGAGAGCCCCGTTAGCCGTGAAAACTCGGCTATCGCCGACGGCGAGAAGAGATGATTCTTAAAGAATGCGATCGTCTCGGAGATGGTTTCGAGCAGACAACAGGGTTCTGGTTCCAGCGCACAGACGATGCGCCGGCCCGTCTCTTCTTTCAGTCGGTGCAGAGTTACGGCATGCTGCAGAAGTCGGTTGGCTATGCAGGAGACATCGCCTGGTGATTGGACTCGTGATTTGAACGCTCCCGGAACTGTACTGATGCTGCCGTCGATATCGGGATGGTCGGCTAGTACGATCGTAAGAATACGCGCCAGCTGGTCGGCATAGTGGACCCTCTCCTCGTCGAGCCAGTCCGGCAAGTACACCTTCTCTTTGATCCGTGCCCCGTGAAAGGCGCCGTGCGGGAATCCATTGATCGTGAACACATAGAGATTATGATCTTGGAGGAACCTGCGAAAATCATCTACTGTTCTCGGGTCGGAGAGCGCCTGTGCCGCCTGGCCTGAAAGCCGTAACCCGATCCCAAAAGCGCAGTGACGAGCGACCGCTTCGCGGACTCGCAGGACATACTGTTCGAGATTGCGACGAATCTCGAGCCAGGTTTCCCCCGGATGGATGTTCGTGCAGTAGGTCAGGTGGGGGCGGCCCGCTATTTCGAGACGCATCGACTCAAATGCCTCTTCTTGAGCCAGGAGAGCGCTCGCCGCAGCACAGCGAGATCGATCCGATCGACCTCCGTGCCTTCGCCGATCCGTTTCAGCAGGGTGATGGTCAGATCGCCGCCGATGTGTTCTGCGAATTCGTCCAGGCCACGGAATATCTTCAGCTGCCCGTCTTGCCCCTTGAGATCGAGCATGCGATGCCATGATGGGAGTCCCACCCGATCAAGCAGGCAAAGGATTCGATCGAGGGCTTGTTCGCTCAACAACCCAATCTCCGTCGAGTATCGTGAATCGATGGCAATGCCTATGGCGACCGCTTCGCCATGGTGCAACCGATACGAAGTCATCGATTCGAGCTTGTGCGCAGCCCAGTGACCAAAATCGAGCGGCCTGGCCGTGCCGGACTCGAATGGGTCGCCGGCAACGGTTATATGGTTAAGATGAAGAGTCGCAGACCATTTAATAAGATTTGCCACCATGAACGGCTGATGGAACCGAAGCAAGGTTGAACGATCAAGAAGCCAGTCGAAAAAAATCTTATCGCGTATCAGCGCTACCTTCACGGCTTCGGCCATCCCGGAAATGAGATGTCGTGGCGGAAGCGTACGAAGGAAATCATAATCGTTGATCACCGCAACTGGGACAGCAAACGTACCTAGAAAATTTTTAACCTTAAACCTATTAATCCCCGTTTTTACTCCCAACCCTCCATCGGCCTGGGACAGAAGAGTTGTCGGCACTCGAATATTCCGCACACCTCTATGTGTTGTAGCGGCGGCGAATCCGGCCATATCAAGAACGGCCCCTCCACCGATTGTCAGGACAATCGAGTGGCGATCAATGTGAACGTGGTGAAGCTTTTTGTGTACCTGTAAGAGCCAGTGTGGATCATTCTTTACCGTTTCCCCCCCAGGAACACAAAGAAGGGGAGCAACGAGTCTCATGGAATCCCGATGCGCGTTAAAGTACTCTCTCAGCTCACTGGATAGGCCTGGGCGAGCTTTCAACAGTCCTTTATCAACGATCGCAACTACCCTGCGAGCCTCACTGGTCTTGTTGAGACAAATGGCATTTACCAGTACTCGATTGGACGTCGCCAGAGCCTTATTTGTAAAGTGTACGTTGTACGCGAAGGGCACACTGAATCTCTGGGCAAAGACCTCGTCTTGTAATTTTGGCGAAGAACAATCTGCGATCCGAGACAATATCCCTCCTCTCGGACTCACTTTGATTTTCACAGTTAGCTCATTTTCTGACGGAGGATTTCGATCGGGATGGGCAGAGCGCTATCACATGTGTCCCCGCCGTAAATACCATTTGGCTGCAGTGGGTGCAACTCACCCTGGCAATGACTCCACGAGATTGACGGTACCTCAGTGAGCCGTTTCCGTTGTTACATGGACCTGCCTTGGTCCATCGTGCTGTTCAGATACCTGCCTCCCAGCGATATCACGGTGGTTTTCAATCTCCATACTCTCTAACTGTACACCGCCAACGCTCTGTCAACGGAGCCATTTAGACGCGATCCGTTTCAACGCGCCGAATGGTTCCTTCCAATTAGAGGATCGCAACCCCCATTCTTCTTGCAGAGATTGAATCCTATCCAACGTGTGACTCTGCAGGACCTTATCCGGGATCAACCCAAAGTTGATCGCTGCTTGTTCAGCAGACTTCGTCCCAACTATTACCGTAGAGGTCTCTGGAAACGAGAGGGGGTATCGTGCCGCAGCGAGTAACATTGTCCCTGCTTCTTTTTCGAGGAATCGAAACCGTTCTGCATCTTCAACCGTCCGCACAATATCTTTTCGACTCCACTCGCGTCGTTGATCATGTGGGTCAGAGAAACTAGCGTCTCGGGTGTATTTGCCGGTGAGAAAGCCACCGTTAAGGCATGAACGGATGATGACACCGATCTTCTTATCCCTGACCCGGTCGAGTTTTGCAAGGTATGGGTCGGGGGCCAAAAGGCTGAAGGCAACTTGAAAGCCATCGAGATCAGTGTGGTCCAACACGTAATCAATATCGTCGGCATTATATAAGGAGACCCCGATGAATCGGACTTTTCCCGACTCCTTCAATCGATACAGATCGTCGTACAGCTGGCGGTCCCGCTCTCGTGGACACCAGTGAAGTTGGTAGAAATCAATGGTGTCGATCCGCATCCGTGTGAGCTGCGCTTCAACAGTTTCAATAATTCCCGCTTTCTGTCCCGAATACTTTGTCGCAATGAGCCAGCAGTCTCTCCGACCTTGAAGAAATTCTCCCAAAACAAGTTCGGAGTCACCATATACGAAGGCTGTATCCACAAAGTTGCACCCGAGCTCTTCCGCTTTGGCAAGCGCCCGAAGAGAGTCCTGTCGATCCACCGTACCGTAACTTGTACCGCCGATAGCCCATGCACCAAAACCCACTTCCGAGACCTTCATGTCAGTTGATCCGAATAACCGGTACTGCACGATCAGTCACCTTTCATTGCGCTATAACACTTCTCAGTTCAACCCCGGAGGGAAGAGAAAGCCAGAGTTGATCTGAATGCGGCGAGACCTATCATTATTAATGTTCAGCCGCCTACTTGGATCCAGGTACAAGCTGATAGACAGCCCCTTTGTGATCGAGCATATAGATCTCGCCCTTATCGTCCTCGCCGAAAGAGGAGATATTCACATTGGTCCTGTTGACCCACGGTTCGCCACCCACCCGTTCGCTCTGAGCCGTGCGAATCGCAAAAATTTCGCCGCTGCAGTAGTCTCCATAGAGATAGGCGCCGACGAGCGCCGGGATAGTTTTTCCCCGGTACACATAACCTCCGGTGATGGAACAGCGGCCCCCCTGATGGTCATACTCAAGGACCGGAGGAATAAACCTTTCCTTACTGCACGGCTCCTGAAGGTTAAAGCAATGAAACCCCTCCATGACTCGCCAGCCATAATTTCCGCCCTTCCTCACGACATTGACTTCTTCCCATCTGTCCTGCCCGACATCGGCCAGCCAAAGATCTCCGGTTTCTCGATCAAATGAAAAGCGCCAGGGGTTTCGCAGTCCCTTGGCGAAGACTTCAGGCCGTTCCTCGCCTTTTACAAAGGGGTTATCTCCGGGAATACCATAGGGAAGGCGACCATTCACGTCGATCCGAAGCAGTTTCCCCAATAATTCATCCTTGTTTTGTGCGCGATTCTGCGGATCGCCCCCAGACCCACCGTCCCCCATCCCAATATAGAGATACCCATCAGGGCCGAATGCGATCATGCCGCCATTGTGATTGGAATACGGCTGGGGGATCAAAACCAGGACTCGCTCCTCACGTTCCGCACGATTTACCTGATCGCTTCGGCGGTACTCAGCGATCACTGTGGCACCGTCATCCTTTCTTGTGTAATTCACGAAAAATCGTCCGTTGCGATGGTATTCGGGATGGAATGCCAAGCCCAGTAGCCCTTGTTCACCTCTGTAAATGACGCGGTCCTTGATATCGAGAAAGGGCGCCTCCAGCAGTCTTCCTCGTTCCAATATTCTGATAGTCCCTGGCTGCTCAACGATGAACAACCGTCCCGACTGATCCCCTGCATGGGTAAGAAATACAGGGGACTTAAGACTATGCGAGAAGGGTAAGATGGAAAGAACGCCACGAGAGACAACGGGGAGCAATTTAATTGAAGGCCACGTCTCTTCAGCCAAAAGAATTAGAGGCGTGGAGAAAAAGAGACCGGCCACTGCACAGCAAGCTGCAATATACGATTTCATCAGCGCGCACCTCGTGTGACGACTAAACAAGATCATGTCAGCAGGAATTCATGGTCCTAGGTGAAAGAAAGTGACGACTGTGCGACGGATCAGCAATTCTCCCTTATGTCACGCTAACCCCTTCCTCGAAATGCGGCGTATCGTCGGAAAACCGGTGAGTGGTTGTGGTGATGAATTATGCAAGTGCGGCGAAAACAAGATGCAACAGAAGGGGAAGAGACGACTATATGGTTATCGAAAATAACACTTTCATCTGACATCACCTGAATCCCTTGATACTGCGAGAACACTCTCACCGCTCTGGCGCAATAACGCTCTTACCTCACGCGATTTATCAGGCTCCTACTCCGGAAATAGTCCGGACAAGAACATTATTTCATTGGACACATGACTGATCAATATCAATGTCCCTTAACTATTCGACCGTGACGCTCTTGGCCAGGTTCCTCGGCTGATCCACATCCGCACCCCGCAGCACTGCGATATGATACGCCAAGAGCTGCAGTGGAATCGTAAACAAAATCGGCGAGAGCAAGGGGTGCGTGTCAGGAATCGTGAACACCGCATCGGCGATCCTCCCCAACTCCCGCTCGCCCTCCGCCACGAACGCGATGACCGGCGCGTGCCGGGCTTTCACTTCCATCAGATTACTCACGGTCTTTTCATACAGCCGGTCCTTCGGTGCCAACACCACCACCGGCATGTCTCTATTGATGAGCGCGATCGGGCCATGTTTCATCTCTCCCGCTGCGTAGCCTTCAGCATGGATATAGGACACCTCTTTCAGCTTCAATGCGCCTTCGAGCGCAATGGGGTAATTGATGCCACGGCCGAAGAACAGGAAGTTGCGTTTCTTATAAAACCGTTTGGCGATCGCCACCATCTCCGCCTCGCGACCGAGCACCCGTTCGACCAATGCCGGAAGCCGGACGAGACGGTCAAGCCAGGCCTTGCCGTCCGCCACAGACAGGGTTCCCCGCACACGGCCCAAATGCAGCGCCAGCATGTAGAGCGCCGTGAGCTGCGCGGTGAAGGCTTTGGTCGATGCGACGCTGATCTCAGGCCCGCAATGCGTAAAGAACGCGCCGTCCGATTCCCGGGCCAGGGTACTGCCCACCACGTTCACGATCGAAACGACACGCGCGCCTTTTTCTTTCGCTTCACGCGCAGCGGCCAGCGTGTCCGCCGTTTCGCCGGACTGCGAGATCGTGATAAAGAGATCGTCCTTCCCGACCAGCGGATCGCGGTAGCGGAATTCGCTGGCGATATCGACCTGCACCGGCGTACGGACCATCTCCTCCAGCAAATACTTCCCCACCAGTCCTGCGTGCCACGAAGTCCCACAGGCGACGATCCAGATCCGTCCGACGGCGGCAAACTGTTTCGGCGTCAAGCCGATATCCGGCAGATCCGCCTCGCCGGTCTCGTAGGAGTAGCGCCCGCGCATCGTATCCAGAATCGTCTGTGGCTGTTCGTGAATCTCCTTCAACATGAAGTGCGGGAATCCGCTCTTTTCTGCCGCGGAGGCATCCCAGGTGATCTTCGTTTGTTTTCGCTTAACAGGCCGGCCCTCGACATCGGTAAGGAGGATGTCGGTCGCTGTCACAACCGCCATATCGCCTTCCTCGAGGTAGGTCACGTCACGGGTATGGGCGAGCATGGCCATGACATCGGAAGCAACGAAAGACGCCTTGGCGGTTGTGCCCACGACCAGCGGACATCCGGAGCGCGCCGCAATCATCGTCCCCGGTTCCCGTTCCGAAATGACGGCGAGCGCATAACTTCCTCGTACATCCTTGGTCGCAGCTCGTACCGCCTCGGCCAGCTTCATGCCCTGATGGAGATATTTATCGATCAGATGCGCCACGACCTCGGTGTCTGTTTCCGAGTGAAAGGCATAGCCCTCTTTCTCCAATTGCTGTTTCAACGGTTGATAGTTTTCGATGATGCCGTTGTGCACGAGCACGCAGCCTTTCGAGCGGTGCGGATGGGCATTTTGCTCCGAGGGTTTCCCGTGCGTCGCCCATCGCGTGTGCCCAATTCCCACGGTACCCTTGAGTTCCTTCTCCTTGAGCGATTTCTGAAGATTGACCAACTTTCCGACCGTGCGCCGAATTTCAATTTTTTCCCCTTGCAGTACCGCAACACCGGCTGAGTCGTACCCTCGATACTCCAGCTTGGCAAGGCCACCGATCAGAATCGGCACCGTCTCTTGATTGCCCACGTACCCGACGATTCCACACATACGTAACCTCTACTGTGATCTCTTTCCTTGTCTGCGCTTTGAAACCAGCGGTTGTTTCTTTGTGAGGCGAGCGGACTTCGTTTCACGTTTCACGATTGACGTTTCACAATTTGCGTCGGCTTGCAGTGCCCGTCTGCGCGCAGCCCATCCTGCCCGATTTACCTGCGGCACTCGTGCAATCGCCAAGGCATCCGCCGGCACATCCTCTGTAATAGTGGTGCCGGCGCCGATGATCGCCCCCGCCCCTACCGTCACCGGCGCAATCAACTGCGTATCGCTGCCGAGGAAGACCCCATCTCCGATCACCGTCTGAAACTTCCGCACACCGTCGTAATTACAAGTGATGGTGCCGGCGCCGATATTCACACCTTTCCCTATCGTTGTGTCTCCCAGGTAGCTCAGATGGTTCGCCTTCGACCCTTCGCCCAGATCGGTTTTTTTCATCTCGACAAAGTTCCCGACCTTGGCCTTCTTTCGCACCACGACACCTGGACGCAGATGGACGAACGGGCCCACATGCGCGTCGTCCTCGATATGAGAGTCCGCACATACGCAGTGATCGAGAATCTCAACACCGTTGCCGACGACGCAATTCGTCAGTCTGGTCGCGGAGCGCATCACACAATCTTCTCCGATACTCGTGGCTCCTTCGAGCGTCACGTTGGGATACAGCACCGTGTCTTTCCCGATCGTGACCGTGGCGTCAATCCAGACTGAGGTCGGATCGATCATGGCCACCCCGGCATCCAGCCAGCGGTCCCGGATCTGTTGCCGCACCACCTGTTCTGCCGCAGCAAGCTGCTTGCGCGTATTGACGCCAAGTCCTTCGTCGGGATTGTCGAGCACCACCGCTGCCACACGCCGTCCGGAACGTTCCGCGAGGTGCACGATCTCCGTCAAATAGTATTCACCTTGTGCATTGCTCGGATCGAGTTTTTCCAAGGCGTTGAAGAGAAACTCACCGTCGACCACATAGGTGCCCACGTTGATCTCATGGATCGCTCGCTCCTCCGCGTTGGCGTCACGATCCTCGACGATGCGAGAAACCGCCCGCTCGGCCGAGTGGGCACGCACGACCCGTCCATACCCGCTTGCGTCTGCGAGCATAGCGGTCAGAATGGTCACCGCGGCACGTTCCGTCTCGTGGACATGAAGAAGTTCACGCAGCGTCTGCTCCTGGAGCAGCGGCGTATCGCCGTTCAGAATGAGATACTTGGATGGCGCTCCCCGCTTGCCCACGGCAAAGACCGGACGGCTCTGCAACACCGCATGACCCGTACCCAATTGCTCCCGTTGTTCGACAATCGCGACCGAAGTCCCGCCGTTCTTTCCTAACATCGCTCGGCCGATCACCTGGCGAACCAGATCGGCCTGATGCCCCACCACAACAGCCACACGATCCCCGGCGACACGCAACCCGAGTTCAATCGAATAGAGCACCATCGCCCGGCCGGCCACTGGATGCAGCACCTTCGCCTGCTTCGAACACATACGCTTTCCAAGCCCGGCAGCCATCACGACCACCGCAAGGCCGGCGATCTTCCCCTGCTGATCACGGCTAGTCGGCTTCGTCACCGTCGAGACTTCAGTGGCTCGGGAACGACTCATCCGATCGGCACCCCCGTTTCAGGCTGTTTGACCGCGCCCCACTTCGTCGCAGCAGAGACGGCCGATGCCACGGATGCGGACGGTGAATAGAGTCCGCCTGAGACGATCAGCTTCATCGCCTCTTCTACGCTGATATCGATGGACGTCACTTCATGTTCCGGGACCAACAGGAAATAGCCGGACGTCGGATTCGGCGACGTCGGCACATACACATGAATGAGCGGCTCCTGCGCAAAATCCTGCATTTCCCCTTTGGTCACGCCTGTCACAAAGGCAATGCAATAATGGCCATTCTTGGGAAACTGAATCATCACAACGCGATTATACGACGCCTGCTCGGAAGCCGACACAATGCCCATCACGGATTTCAACGTCGAATAGATCCCTCGCACGAGCGGCACACGATCTAAGCATTTCTCCCACCACTTCACGACTTGGCGGCCCATAAAGTTGGTGGCAAACAGCCCGGTGACAAAGACCAAGACGATCAACGCCAGAATCCCCAACCCCGGCACATAATGACTCGGCACCAATTGGACCAGGAGATCTCCGAGAATCCTGTCTAGAGACACGAAGAGGGTCTTCAAAATAAGGATGGTTCCCCAGATGGGGATAATCACGAGCAAGCCCGTCAGAAAGTAGCGTTTTAGCAAGGTTTTCAGCATAAACATGCGCGGACAGAGATGGAGTGTCATCATACAGAGAATTCCGAAGGCCTCGCAAGCCTTTTCTTGCTATTTTCAATAACTTGGAATACCATCCCGCCCGTTTTCTTCACGACTGATGGGACCTGAACGATGGGGAGAAAGAAACAGCAGACTCGCGGCCTCTTCATCACCCTGGAAGGGGTCGAAGGCAGTGGGAAAAGTACCCAGATTCACCACCTCGCGGAGGTGCTGACTCGCACAGGATGCCGCGTACTCCAAACCAGAGAGCCCGGTGGCACTGCTACGGCGGAGGCGATCCGCCATATTCTCCTGACGGCATTGTCCCACGAACCAATCGCGCCTCAGACCGAAGCCCTGCTGATCCTCGCTGCCAGATGTCAGCACGTCACACACCTCATCAGGCCGGCATTACAGCGTGGCACTGTGGTACTTTGCGACCGCTTTTCCGATTCCACCTATGCCTATCAAGGCTTTGCGCGCGGCCTTGATCTTCAATGGCTGCGGGCGGCCAACGAAGTCGCCACCGGCGGGCTGATGCCGGATCTCACCCTCATACTCGACCTCCCGGTGTCGGTTGGCCTAGCCCGGCGGCGAGCCGATCGTGGGCAACAGAATCGGTTGGACCGTGAAACAGAACGTTTCCATCGAAAGGTGCGCCGTGGATTTTTAGCACTCGCCGCCGAAGAACCAGGCCGCATAAAGATCGTGAACGCGAACCGGCCTGCGCAAGAAATCCAGGACGAGCTCACCGAGATCGTGGTAGGCTGGATCGCTCGACAACATCGCCCTTCACGCCGCCGGAGTTAGCATGCCCTTTCACGACTGTATCGGCCATCATCAATCCATCGCGTTCTTACAATCCGCTGTCGTCCATGAGCGCCTGGCTCACGCCTATCTGTTCCACGGCGAGGACGCGATTGGGAAGCGACTGACAGCCATTCGCCTTGCACAAGCGCTCAACTGCGAACAGCCTCCCGAAGCGGAGAACCTCGACAGTTGTGGCGCCTGCCGATCCTGTCAACAGACCGAGACCCGCGCGCATCCGGATTTTTTTGTTATCGAGCCTGACCGAGAACAGGCCACCCAGCAAATCAAGATCGAGCAAGTCCGCGAGATCGAACACCAGATCATGTACCGTCCGCTCATCGGCGAGCGAAAAATCTGTTTGATCGACGACGCCGACCGCATGACGATCGGCGCGGCCAACGCCTTGTTAAAAACATTGGAGGAGCCGCCGGCCCACAGCCTCTTTCTCCTTATCTCAAGTCGCCCCGCAGCCCTCCCCGCGACCATCCGGTCACGCTGTCAGTCCCTTCGCTTTACGACGCCGGCTCGGACACAGGTGGAGGCTGCGCTCATCCTGAAACGCGAGATCCCTCCCGCAGACGCGCGATTCCTCGCCATCATCAGCGAAGGCCGTATCGGAGATGCCCTCCGCGCCGATGTGAACGAGACTCGCGCGCGCCAACAGGAACTCGTGGAGTTGGTCCGTCCCCAATCCTTGCAATCGGTCGGGTCTATCCTGTCCTCAGCCGAAGCGATTGCAAAAACCGACCGTGCACAGGAAACCCTTACATGGCTGACTCGATGGATCCGCGACCTCGTCCTGCTTCAGATCGGAGGAGACCGGGACCAGATACTCTACCTTGACGATCTCGCGGCGCTGGAAACCTATGCACAACAGGCCGACACCGATTCGCTGTTGGACCTGCTCCGTGAGATTGAGATCACCGAGCAGCGCGCCACGCGGCACCTCAATCTCCACATGGCGTTGGAGACGATCTTGCTCCGCTTGCGCGACGCAGTCGCACTCGCACCAGCTGGGGCCCTTACCTAGCATCCTCGCCGCCAACCTGATATCTTTTCGTCGTCTATGAGCGCACCCAATACTTTTTACATCACGACGCCGATCTATTACGTGAACGATGTGCCGCATATCGGTCACGCCTATACCACCGTGGCCGCCGACGTCCTTGCTCGCTACTGGCGTCTGCGAGGACGCGACGTCTTCTTTCTCACCGGGCTCGATGAACATGGCCAAAAGGTTCAGCAGGCCGCAGCCAAAGCCGGCATCGACCCGCAGACGCATTGCGACAAGCTGGCCCCCCAGTTTCAGGACCTCTGGAAGCGACTCAACATTTCGAACGATGCCTTTATCAGAACGACGGATGCTCCACACAAATCATGGGTTCAACGATACCTTCAAGAACTTTTCGATAAACAGCAGATTTATAAGGCTGATTACACTGGATGGTACTGCACATTCGACGAGCGATTCTGGACCGAAAAAGACGTCGAGAATGGCCTCTGTCCTGACTGTAACCGGCCAGTCGAACGCATCAGCGAACACAACTATTTCTTCAAGATGGGGCAGTATCAGGACCGCTTGATCGACCACATCAAGCAACATCCAAACTTCATCCGACCTGAATCCCGCCGCAATGAAGTCCTCGGCTTCTTGACCACGCAGAAGCTCGGCGACCTATCGATCTCCCGACCCAAATCAAGACTCTCCTGGGGCATCGAGTTGCCGTTCGACAAAGACTACGTGACCTACGTCTGGTTCGACGCGCTCGTGAATTATGTTTCCGCCCTCGAATACCTTCCGAAAAAACCGTCGTTCGATCAGTTCTGGCCCGCGAATATCCATCTGGTCGGCAAGGACATTCTCACCACCCACGCCGTGTACTGGTCCACGATGCTAATGGCGTTGAACTTGCCATTGCCTGAAACGATTTTTGCGCATGGCTGGTGGACAGTGGATGGAGAGAAGATGTCGAAGAGCCGCGGCAACGTCGTCGACCCTAACAAGATGGTCGATGAATTCGGCGCCGACGCCTTCCGATATTTTCTGTTACGGGAAGTCCCGTTTGGTCAGGACGGTGATTTTTCCCAAGACGCGATGATCGCAAGGACTAACAGCGATCTGGCCAATGGGATCGGCAATCTCCTGAGTCGAACACTCACGATGATAGAAAAGTACTGCGACGGCAAGATACCCAAGAGAAACCAGCAACTGGACGAAGTTGAGAACGCGCATGAGAACCAGATTCACGAAGTATTCAGCGCTACCCATGACGAGTTGTGCAACTTACAATTTCATCGTGCGCTGGATTTGATCTGGAGCACCATGCATCTCACAGACGAGTACATTGAGGACAAGAAGCCTTGGGGACTTGCAAAGGATCCTGCCAATAGGGCCCTCCTTGAAGGAGTTCTATATAACGTCGCAGAAACTTTGAGGCATATAGGAATTCTTCTTTATCCATTTATGCCACAGAGCTCTGAATTGATTGCACAACAACTCGGGCTTTCCATTAACTTCGCGAACCCGCTGTTGAAAGATACCCCTGTATGGGGCGGGCTTCAGGCTGGAATACCTATTCAAAAGAGCCATGCGCTGTTCCCACGCATCGAATCAAAACCACAAGGAGCCAAGACCGTGAGCGACTCAACCACTCCCTCGCAACCAACGAAAGCGATACCAGTACCAACCGCTGCCGCACCGCAAGCATCAGCCCCTGCACCACCGGCACCCGTAGCGCCAGCGCAGATCACCATCGACGAGTTCATGAAGATTCAGCTCAAGACTGCTAAAGTCCTCAGCGCCGAGCGTGTCCCCAAGTCGGAGAAGTTGCTCAAGCTGCAAGTCAGTCTTGGAGAAGGGGCGGAGCAGCGGCAGATCGTCGCCGGCATCGGAAAGAAATACGAACCGGAAACTTTAATCGGAAAAACCATCGTCATCGTTGCCAACTTGAAACCGGCTAAGTTGATGGGCATCGAGTCGCAGGGCATGGTTCTCGCGGCAGGCGACAGCGAAGTCCGAGGCCTCGTCACGCTTTTGGAAGACGTCGAACCGGGCACGAAAGTAAAATGACTTGCCGCCTGCGGCTGATAGTCGCGTTTGCTGCATGCCTCATCCCAGTTCCTTGCCTCGCAGCCTCTGCCACAGAGGGGCTTCCTCCAGACCTTCACCTCAACGATCCCAAGCCGACGACCATCCTCGTTCGCGTCGTGGCAAATGGCTCGATGGTCCTGGGTAAGGACGTGGGCGGCGCGCGCGTGACGATCACCGACGTGGCCACCAAACAGATCCTGGCCACTGGCATTCAACAAGGCGAAGCCGGCGACCAAAATCAAATCATGCGAACGCCGCGCCTCATGGAAGAGCCTCGCTATAGCTCCCGGCCGGCGGCAGCCTTTACCACAACACTCGATTTACCCCAGCCCACACTGGTTGAAGTGACCGCCGAAGGACCGCTCGCATACTCGGCCTCGTCCCAACGAGCCTCGACAACCGTGTGGCTCATTCCTGGACAAGACATGACCGACGATGGAATTGTCCTTCATCTCTACGGCTATATTGTTCAGATCGAACATCCACAATCCGGCACGCCGTTGATCGCCAAAGACGATGTCATCCTGCGCGCCTCAGTCCGAACGTTGTCCGGAGCGCTGGTTCGCCCGCACGGGGACTGGGACTCCCGGAAGATCCATATTTACGGTGAGCTGATGATCGGCACCCGTGTGCTCGAGCGGCTTCAAATGTTCTACAGCGGAGAACGAGCCACATTCGAAGCCCCGTTCTTTGTTCCCCTTCCAAACGATGCACCGGAGGGGATCGCCCTGCGTGTGATCGCGGCTGATTCAGCCGGCGGAAACTTTGGGATGAGCCAAGCCACTTACCCAGTTCTCAGCGAGCGCCTCCGCCCACACCCGAGAAGCGATCCCCGCTGATCAGAAATGTCTCCGGATTGCTTGCCGCTTCGGCGCACACATGCGACACTATTGTGTATGACCACTCTCGCCTCCTATGAACATCTCCGCAGCCGCCTGTATCTCTCCCTGGCGCTGAACGCGGCGATCATCGTCGCTGAGTTCATCGGTGGATGGATGCTCGATAGCATCGGTCTCATGAGCGATGCGGGCCACAACTTCGTCGATCAAGGCGCGCTCTTTCTTGCCCTCTATGCCCATATTCTTACGGCCAGTCCCGCCACAGAAGCCAGAACATTTGGGTATCACCGAGCCGGCATTATTGCGGCGTTCTTGAATGCGTTCATCCTGTTGCTCACAGCCCTCGGCATCGCACTCGTTGCCTTCAAGCGGCTGCTGCAGCCCATCCCGGTGGACGGCGGCTGGGTCATGGCGGTGGCCGCCTTGAGTTTCGCCGCCAATCTGAGTATCGCGCTTCTCTTGCAGCACGGAGCCAAGGACGATCTCAATATCCGCAGCGCTTTTTGGCACATGCTCGGCGATGCCTGGGTGTCCCTGGGCGTCGTGATCAGCGGCGGAGCCATCTTACTCACCGGATGGACCATTCTCGATCCTCTGGTCAGCTTGCTGGTCGTCGTGGTCATTGCCAAAGGGGCCTGGCCGCTGTTCAAGGAATCGCTTGACGTCTTGCTGGAATCGACCCCGCCGAAGATCAGCGCCTCACATGTGGCTGCGACCATCGAAGCGATCCCCGGCGTGAAGAACGTCCATGACCTCCATATCTGGGCGGTCGAACCTCGGTTGATTATCATGACTTGTCATATCCTCGTCGAGGGAGATGATTCTGCACTGACCAATCATTTGCTACATACCATCCGAGCCAAGGTCAGCGCAGATTTCGGCATCAAACATTTGACCATTCAGATGGGAACTGCCTGTTGCCACCCTGACAAGATCCACTGCGATCTCTCCACATTGGCACAGCAGCACCAAGATGAGAAACTCGAACATGTACACCACTGAGTGTGCGAGACTCGCGCCAGAAGCGAGACGAGCGAGCGGTGTGATTCGATGTGCAGCACAATTGTTCATCGATAATGTAGATTGAGACAATGTCCACCTCCCCGATCCCCTTTTATGTTCTCTGCGGCTCCCTCGGTGCGGGAAAAACCACGCTCTTGATGAGGCTGCTCGAACATTGGAAGAGCCAGGGGAAACGGGCCGGCGTGTTGATGAACGAGGCGGGCGAGGTGAGCATCGACGGCCCCCGCGCCGGTACCATCGCCGAACAAGTGATGAATCTCGCCGGCGGCTGCGTCTGTTGCGATACGAAAGAAGACTTATCCTGGGGAATTGCTCAGCTGGTGCGGGATTATGAGTCTGACGTAATCGTTCTAGAATGCTCGGGCATGGCCGATCCGGCCGAAGTCATCGATGGCGTGACCGATCTCTACACCGCACGCCTCACACACTTGGAGAAAGTCATCGCCCTTCTGCATCCGATCCCCACAGACAGGGAAAGTATGGGTGGATTCGTCACTCGGCAGGCGATTCGCTGCGCCGACGAACTCATACTCAATAAACGGGACCTCTATGTTCCGGGACATTGGGAAGCGTTCAAGGCCTCAATCACCGGCCAGAATCCCTATGCGCGGGTCTGGGAAACCAGCCATGCCAGGATCGAACCTGCCTCGCTGCTCGAACCAATCACCCGCATGCCGCCGACGCCGAACGTGAATGTGGAATTCGGTGTGCCACGCTCGCCCGCGACGAACAAGCGAGCCTCGTATCATCCCATCGCTACGACGGTTCGGCTCCCGGGCCCGTTAAACCTCGTGCGATTCCTGAGCTGGATGAAAACTCTCCCTCCTGAACTTGAACGGGCGAAAGGCTTCTTCCGTTTCGCCAAGGGGCCGGAGCTCCAGGAGTTTCAATATGCCCCGCCAGACAACGCCACCATTACGCCAATCACGTTGCTCGACGAACCGAGTCACGCGATCGTGTTGATTGGACGAGGCTATGACCAGGAGCGCTGTCAGACAGAACTGTTACGTTGTCTTGAAAATTATGAGAGCGCGGCGGGCTAGGAGCCTGTCCGACATTGCCTTCGTGACGAGGCGAACGAGGTGTGGCCAGATGCGAGGCCGCAGGCCTGGAAAAACTGGAAGCGGATTCCCTGAAATACGTTGAGGATTTTTTCAGGCCGAGAACGGCGCAGATGGTCTCGCATCGTTCGCCGCAGTAGAACGGTCAATGTC
>OEKW01000048.1_pt1 | contig 22154 bp, 21 predicted proteins | sample 1503291 | NCBI WGS metagenome assembly OEKW01 (sample SAMEA104379590, study PRJEB20068) | metagenome | biome: 1000743; feature: 77; material: 1998 | place: USA | collected 2012 | depth 25 m
TTTTGGAGATGCATGGGGAGCGGATAGTAGACTTCCGTGCCGACTCCCTTCTCTTTGAGGAAAATGCGCAACTCATCGCGCTTTGGCGCTCGGATAGTGAATTGGTTATACACATGGAAATTGCCAGGCGCGGTTGGCGGCAGCATAACGCGGTCCACATGCTTCGTTCGCTTGAACAACTGACTATACCGCTCGGCATTCCGACGCCGCCCCTCGGTCCACTGGTCGAGATACTTTAATTTGACCTGGAGTACGGCAGCCTGAAGCGCGTCCAACCGACTATTGATCCCTACCGCTTCGTGGAGATAGCGGACTTGGCTCCCATGAACACGGAGCATGGCCATGGAATCGGCAAGGGTTTTGTCGTTGGTCGTGATGAGCCCCCCGTCTCCAAAGCCACCCAAGTTTTTGCTGGGGAAAAAGCTGAAACACCCGGTGTCTCCCAGGACACCAGCGCGCTTGCTTCCCTGGCTCGCCCCAATGGCTTGGCACGCGTCCTCGATGACGTATATATTTTTCCGCTTTGCAATCTCATTGATCGCAGCCATATCCGCACATTGTCCGAAGAGGTGAACGGGAATGATCGCTTTCGTACGAGGTGTGATCGCTCGTTCAATGAGTGCCGGATCGATATTGAACGTATCCGGCTGAATATCTACGAGCACCGGCTTCGCGCCCAATCGTGAGATCGCGCTCACCGTGGCAAAAAACGTAAACGGGATGGTGATGACCTCATCGCCGGCCTTCACTCCCATGGCCATAAGGGAGAGCAACAATGCATCGCTTCCGGAGGCGCAACCACTCGCATAGCGGGAACCGATGTACTGGGCAACAGCTTCCTCGAATGCCACGACGCGCGGTCCCAGGATAAATCCCTGCTCGTCACAGACAGTCTGTATCGCCGCCATAACCTCCGCACGAAGGGGCTGGAACTGAGCCTTCAGATCAAGCAACGGCACATTCATCGAAGCAACCCTCCAAAGATGAATCTCGGTACTCGAACGATGCACAGAGCGTCATGATACTCCCTTCAATACCTGGCTCCTTCGTATAATGCAAGTGGAGATTACGAACAGCGGGCTAGCGGAAATCGCGCCGATGAAAAATAAGGCTGGCCGTGAAGAGGAGCACTGCTGTATAGGTCGCTCCGTAAGCGACAATCAGCATCAGATCCGAACCGCTCACTTCCAGGTGATGCACAACATGCCCCTTCAAGTTGAATCGCTCGAGGTTGGGCAAGAGATAATAGATCCCGTCCAAGATCCCTCGGCTGAGATCATCCATCTTCGCCCCGAATGTTTTCAGGTCGGCAGTCAGATGTCCGATCACATACATCGCCAGAGTGAAAATAGCGCTTAGTGTAGCGCTGGTGAAGGTGGAAAACAGCAGCGCAACCGCCGTGATCACCATGAACTCGACAAAAATCAACGCTAGCGCCTTGAAGAGCATCCCATCGACGGGAACAGATTGGGCATAGAGCACCACCAACAATCCCAACGCCATAACCACCGTGTTGACGAACAGGGTGATCATAAGGCCCAAATATTTTCCAAGCAGAAACTGGTATCGCGCCACCGGTTTGGACACAATCGTATAGATAGTCTTCTTCTCGATCTCCTTGCTGACCAGTCCAATGCCGACAAAAATAGCGATCAGCACCCCGAAGAAATTGATGCTCCCGAGCCCAAGATCCAGAATAAGGCGGTGGAACTCTCCCAAGGTCAACCGCGACAAGATCACCGAACTGCCGATCATGAGCAAGGCGAACACAAGCAAGTTGTAGAGCAGCTTATCTCGCAAGTTTTCCCGGAATGTATTGAGCCCAATCGACAGAATTTTCATGCGCGATTCTCCGGCGGACCCCGATGTCCTTCGACCTCCCGGATGAAGAGATCCTCCAGCGACCCCTTCTGAGGAGTGAGCGACACAAGATGTGCCTTCGCCGCACGGAGAATCTCCAGCGCCCCCCCCACTTGTTGCTGGCTCTTCAACACCGCCAGCATCCGATCCCCTTGCATCACCACTTTGTCGGTCAGCGGGCGTAAGTGGTCCAACCCTTCAGGACTCAGACGATCCACGATCAGCTCCACTTGATGGTTTGCCCCTTGATCCAGCAAGTCGGTCACTCGGCCACAGGCCACCAGACGCCCCTTTAGGATCATTGCAACCCGATCGCACAACACTTCAGCGTCGTGCAAGATGTGGGAACTGAACAAGACAGTTTTCCCGGACTCTTTGAGCCGCAAAATCAGATCACGAACTTCTTTTCGTCCGATGGGATCCAGCCCCGACATGGGTTCGTCTAACACCACCAACTCCGGATCGTTAATCAAAGCTTGGGCAATCCCTACACGCTGCAACATGCCTTTTGAGAACTTCCTGAGCTGAAGATCCTTGGCATGCGTCATGCCGACCAACTCCAAGAGTTCATCGATTCGTTTACCAAGAACAGAGCTACCTAGTCCGAATAAATGCCCGTAGAACCCTAGAAATTCCCGGCTCGTGAGGTAGTCATAAAAGTAGGGGGACTCGGGAAGAAATCCTAGCCTAGCTTTGGTCTGCGGATCGCCCAACTCCCGGCCGAATAATCGCGCGGTCCCGCTTGTCGGATAGATGAGACCCATCAAGATCTTGAGGGTTGTGGTTTTCCCTGCGCCATTCGGCCCGAGAAAACCGAACACTTCCCCAGGTCGAACCTCGAGGTTGAGGCCCTCCACAGCGATCACTCGCTTGCCCCAAAACCCCACACGAAAGATCTTAGACAGTTGTTCAGTCCGGACCACAAGATCGGGGTCAGGCGTCATGGCTCACTCCCATGTCCTCGGGAAACTATAGGAAGGCTCTACCTTGGGAAAGCTGTATACTGGCGGTGTTTTACGTTTGAAAAACGTGCGCAGCCTCTCAGGGTGCGTCGAACTGGAGACCGTGCCGGTCTTGGGATCCAATCGATACTCTCCTCCAAATGATTCCTGTGGCAATATCGGAAGGGTTCCCACCGTCAGAAGATCCGTGAGTCTGGCAGGAAACGCCCCCTGTTTCGTCCGATAGATTTCCACCGCACTCTCCAGTATACGAATATCCCGTTCAATGATAACTTCTTTCATCCGATTCGCCAAGAATTCTCGCGTCTGCGGATCGTGCGTCTCCAGCAAACGGGCCTCAAGAAACGCCAAGGCCGTCTCAGGATTCCCAGCTTCTGCAGCCATGCGAGTGGCGAGTCCTGGAATGTAGGCTGGACGATCCGGCAAACTGGCCGCGTTCATAATATACTCTGCACCCTTGGCTGGATCGCCGAGCAGAAAGTAATGATTGTACCCAAGTAAAAATGGGATGTACCAGACATCAGGATTCGCGGCAGCGCCCTTTTCAAGTAACCGATTGCTCAAGTCAGGGCGTTTAGCGAGGTCGCCGAGAATGTTTCCGCCGACATAGTACGCGTAGGCATACTGAGGATCGAGCGTAGTGATCACGTCCAATGCGTGATATATCCACTCGTATTCGTCTGCGCTATTTTGCTTCTTCCCAACAACCTGCAATAGCCTAAGCCAGAGTATATCGGCTCCGAGGTGATGATATCCGAGCAACGCCGGCTTGAGGTACTCGCCTTTGGGAAGATTCGCGAGATCTTGGATTTGACTGGTTGTTCGATCTTGAATCTGATCCAGTCTGTGCTGAAGCAGAGCCACCGAGCCTAAAGCTACACAACCACTGACTCCGATGAGCAGATGAGTCAACCAGACAGACAGGTGACCGTAGTTAGCGTGTGCCTTTTGTGCGAGATTCATGAGAAGACGACATGATCATCATAAGCAAATCGCCGGCCACAGGGGTGGCCGGCGACACTGCGCACACTCCTAACGAAGCCTCTAGTAGACCCCAGGCGTACAGTCCTGCGATCCCTGGTCACTGCTTGACGACCAGGTTGAGAGGGTACCATCTCCATCCAAGTTGACTTGGCCGCTCGCGAGAAACCCAGTGGCATTCGCCACCACGGCTCCAGTCTGCGGAGCTGCACCGAGGACACAAGCCTGGATGGGGGCAACAAGGTTTACCGGCCCGGCAATATATTGAAACGCGGTATTACCCGACGCGACAAATCCAATGTCCGTGAAGTTCCCTGCGAGTACTGCTGCACCGCCAGGAGGCGCCACACAAAATGCTGAACCAATAGGCAGCACTGTGGCAGCATATGGTTGTCCTATGGCCGTAGATGGCCAGCCAACAGGGACTGTTTTCACGTTGACCACGGGTTGAGCGCCAAGCGCACCCATTGTGGGAATCCCTAAGTAGCAGGCTTTTTCTGCCTGGAAGGCAATCATTGAAGTCTTAATTGCATTCAGATTCACCTTTCCTTCAGACTGTCTTGACTTCATCTGATACTGCAGGAAGTTCGGGATGGCGATGGCCGCCAAGATCCCGATGATCGCCACGACGATCATCAACTCGATGAGGGTGAAACCCTCTTGTTTCCGCAATGCCTTGAACATCGTACTGCCTCCTTGTTGATGGTTCACTAACTCTCTCCTTCACACAGCCTTGCTTCTTTTGCTTAATCGGAACTCGTATCCGATCTCTGTACCCAGCCCTATAGCAGGTTCGATGCCGGATACATGGTCATACTACGAATGACCATGCCACATTAAATTTCATATAGTTATGATTCATACCCCGGTGTGTAACAGCCAGCGGACTAGGGATGTCTCTCCATCTTTTGCTGTAGTCTGCCAATATTTGTCGTTGCTGTACGGGATCTGGCGCCTTCCATTTTCGCTCCACGCAGGAGAAAGAACTATGAGATTAGCCTACTGCATGGGAAGAAACAGCCTGAAGAAACAGTTACTTAAGATGAGAAGACTGGAGGGAATTAACCGATGAGAGACGAATTAAGAGGACTCAGTGAAATGGCCAAAACTAAGATCAATGTCGGGGGGAGGAGAAAAGGATGAAACCATGACAACTACTATAAAAACAGAACGCCATGTTACTGATTTGGTATCTTCTCTGATACACGACGTTTAGCCTGTTGGATACGTTCTTCCTGCGTTGGATCACCCATCCCGAGTTCACGAAATCGGTCCATCAACTTGTTATTGGAGGGGTCGAGTTCCAGCGCACGAAGCCAGGACTCACGGGCATCTGAGAGATTCAGTTGCTTGGCGTAGATATCGCCAAGGTGCTCATAGATCACCGGATCATCTCCTGCAAGCGCAACGGCACGCTTCATTTCCGTTAAGGCCTCGGTTACCATGCCGGATTTAAACAGAGCCCAGGCGAGACTATCAATATAGTATCCGTTGCTCGGTTTTAGCGCGACAGCCCGCTTGGTCAAGACAAGCGCTTGGTCGATTTTAACTCCCCGCTCTGCGTAACTATACCCCAAGTAATTGAGCGCATCGGCATGATGGGGATCCAGGCTGATGGCTGTCTCCATAACACGCACCACGTCATCGAATCGATTGAGCTTGTCGTAGGCCGTGCCAAGATTGAAGTGCAAATCTGCGCTCTTAGGGTTCTCCCTGATGCCTTCTTCCAAGGCCTTCGCCGCATCGTCGAACTGCTCGTTCTGCATATACGTCAGTCCCAATATGATGGGGGCTTCAGGCTGTTTCGGGTTAATCGTGATGGCCTTCGTCAAATGCGTGATGGCCTCAGGGTATTGCTTCAAGCGATAGAACAACAGGCCGAGGTGCAGGTGCCCTTCAAAGAACGAGGGCTCAAGCTGCACGTTGAACGTGTACGTCTCGATGGCTTTCTTAGTGTCCTTGGACTCCTCGTAGAGAAACCCAAGATAATCTCTGATTTTGAGCTCCGTCGGGCGCGCCTTCAGAATCTGGATCAATTGATCAATGGCCTTGGAATACTCTTTCTCTTCTCCATATAAAATTGCCATTCGAAGCTGGGCATCGAGGTCTGAAGGGTCCTCCGCCAACAAAGCATTCAATTCCTTCCTGGCGCCTTGAAAATCCTTCGAAGCCACATAGAGTCGAACCAATTGATGCCGGATATCCCGATTTCGAGGGTTCACTGTCTGGAGATATTTCCGCAGCACGGCGACCGCTCGATCTTGAGCCTGCCGGGACTCATAGATTGAGGCAAGCGCAAGATAGGCCGGTTCAAACGAGGCATTGACCGCAATCGCCCGCTCCAAACTCGCCGCAGCCTCTTCCCCTTTCCCCGCATCGAGGAGTATCCGCCCAAGGTGATAATGGCCGACGGCGGATTCGGGAGCCCGCGCCAAGCCCGTTCGAATGGCCTGTTCCGCTTCGGGTTGCCGCTTCAAATTCAGGAGCAAGAGACCTTTTGTGAAATAGGGATCGCTCAAGGTCGGATCGACCTCGATCGCGCGATCCAACAATTTCAGCGCGCGCTCCCCTTGCCCTGCGCTGGCTAAAATACCTGCCATCTGCGTAAACAGCTGTCCGTTTTGGCTCGGGCCCTCCACCGCTTTATCGGCATAGCGCACGGCATTGGGCATATCGCCCAACGAAAAATAGAGACCGGCCAGCCTGGCTTTCACAGACTGGGACGTCGGATCCGCCTTCAACGCAGCCTGATATTCCTGAATCGCACGATCCATATCCTGCGCAAGCTCGGCTTGGTACCCCAGCATGAAGTGATAGGAAGCGGAAGCATCGGGGGGATGAGTCGAGGCACCAGCCTTCGGCTGGTCTGGAGGGGCAGCAACCTTATCAGACGGCTGCGGCGCGGCGGCACAGGCCATCACCGTCAGGGAGATCAGCACACAGGTCCCGCGAGAGAGCAGGGTGAGACCTCGGCTCTTCGCCGCTCGGCCAGGAATGACTCGCGTCGTGAATACTCGCACGATCCTCTTGGTGGATTCAGGGTAACGGCTCAGGTGTTCAGGCTGAAGGCTAAAAGCCTTCGGTCTTCAGCCTTTCTACCTGCGTAGCTATAAAAGATTATACGAGCGGGGTGACACGGGGTCAAACGACTTCTCGATTGTCCAGGCTCTCGAACTTCGCGAAGCGGTCGTGGAAGAAGAGTTCCTTTCTCCCGATCGGACCATTGCGATGTTTACTCACGAGAATATCGGCAATGCCTTTCCGTTCGGAATTCTGGTCATACACGTCTTCGCGGTAGATGAACATGACGACGTCGGCATCCTGTTCGATCGCGCCGCTCTCGCGGAGGTCAGCCAACATGGGAATCGGCGGCTTCCGGGCTTCCACCGCTCGGCTGAGCTGCGACAGCGCGACGACCGGCACATTGAGCTCTTTGGCCAAGGCCTTCAGCGAGCGGGAGATATCGGAGATTTCCTGTTGGCGAGATTCCGAATCGCTCCGTCCCTGCATCAGCTGTAGGTAGTCGACAATCAAGAGATCCAGCCCCCGTTCGGCTTTCAATCGGCGAGCCTTACCCCGCATCTGCTGCACCGTGATGCCGCCGGTATCGTCGATAAAGATCGGGGCTTGCTCCAACCGGCCTGCCGCTTCCGCAAGACGCCACCAATCCTCTTTCTGAAGCTTACCGGTTCGGAGACCATGCGAATCGACTCGCGCTTCCGAGCTCAACATGCGAAGGACAATCTGTGGCTTTGACATTTCCAGGCTAAAAATTCCGACCACGGTGCCGGCGTGGATGGCGGCATGGGCTGCCATCCCCAGCGCCAGACTGGTTTTCCCCATGCTGGGCCGCCCCGCGATCACCACAAGATCGGAGGGTTGAAGTCCGGCCGTGATGTCGTCGAGGTCGTAAAAACCTGTGGGAACTCCCGTGATATGCTCTTTTCGCTTCGACAGCTTGTCGACGAGGTCGAGACTTTCTTTAATGATGGAATTGATGGGAGTGAACGATCGATCGAGTTTTCCCTGGACAATGCTGAACACCGATCGCTCCGCGAAATCGAGCAGGTCGTCCACTGAAGAGGCGCCTTCGTACCCACGCGTGAGGACTTCCGTAGAGGTATGGATCAGCTCTCGCAGCAGCGCCTTGTCGCGCACGATCTTGCAGTGGTAACGGATATTGGCGGAGCTGGCGACGCTTTGGACGAGTTCCGCTAAATAGGCGGCTCCTCCGACGGTCTCAATTTCTCCCTGCGCCTTCAATCGTTCCGTCAACGTAATCTGATCGATGACTTCTCCGACATCCGACAACTCCAACATCGCGCGATAGATCTTCCGATGCGAGGTGCGGTAGAAGTTCTCTTCAACCAGCAGTTCCATAGCCTTGGCCATCGCGCTATTGTCGAGAAGCACTGCGCCGAGAACTGATTGCTCAGCCTCAACATTCTGAGGGGGTAGTTTGGGTTGGGACAGATCGGCGGCTGACATAGACTTCATGACCGCTCCTTTACCTGCCGGCGAGGCCGGCGAGCTGCAGCCACGAGGTCGGCAAGCCCCATCTTCTTCGAATGACGATCCAGGTTAACGGTTCGACGGCCCTGCCTGTGCGCCGCAATGAGCTCGATCACCAACACCTCGTCACGATCCATTTCTGGCGCGTCGACCACGACCACGGCTGCCGCCTGCTGGGCGACCCCAGCCGTCACTGCGTTAGACACGAGCGCCGAGTCGCCCCCCTTCATCGTCTGTTGCACCACTCGAGAGCGAGTCCGACGCAATTGGGCCGCGACCGCGGTCAATCGACGTGTTGCACGGCGCGACCCAGCGACAAGATAATCTACTCGCGGCGAGATCGATCCCTCCTCAGAAAACTCCACGGTGCGGAAGAGCCGATCGACGTCCAAACCGAAACCGGTTGAAGGCAATGGATTGCCGAATCGGCCGATCAAGTGATCGTATCGTCCACCTCCGCCTAACTCCGCTCCTACTCCTTCGGCAAATACGTCGAACACGACACCGTCGTAATAGTCGAACCCTCGGAACTCTCCTAGATCCAGAAGCAACGAATCCCGGTGACCGGCGGCGCAGAGCAGTTGATAGACCTGGGCAAGCCGTTCGAGCGAAGCAGCTAATGCCGGATCGCCGGCCGCAAGAACCCGTCCGCGCGCCAGCACTTCTTCTTGACCGTACAACTCAGGCGCTTCCCGAACGGCGCGCGCCGCCGTCTTCGAAATACGCTCTCCGGCAAGAATCTCTTCGAGTCTCGGCAAGTCTTTTCGCGCCACTGCCTGCTCAGCCGATTTCTGCCCCTGCGCCGATAGTCCGGATCGCAACAAGAGCCCCTTAACAAATCCCACATGTCCAAGAGACACTGTAAACGACTGCAGACCGATCGTGCGGAGACACTCAATCATCAACCCGATCACTTCGCTGTCGCTCATGACATCGTCCAGGCCGATAAGTTCGGCTCCGACCTGAAAGATTTCTCGGCCTCGCCCGGCATGCTCCTGTTCATAGCGGAATACAGACGTTCGATAAGAAAGACGCAACGGCAGGGTCGCGCCCGTGAGCCCCATTGCGACTGTCCTGGCGATCTGCGCCGTGGCATCAGGACGGAGGAGCAGCGTCCGCCCCGTCGTGCGATCGATGAATTGATAGCAGTGCTCGATCAGTTCCGGTTCAAGCCCTGGAGCCAAGACGTCAAGATACTCGAACGTGGGAAGAATGATCTCGTCGTAGCCCCACCGATTGACTTGAGCAAGTAACTGCTCTTCAAGGCGGCGGACTTGTTTCGCCGCGTGAGGAAGAATCGTCGCCATGCCCACAGGGACAAGCGAGCGCTCTCTGGACGACGGGGTGTGCGCCGAAGAAAGGCGGGGCTTCGGAGGAGCGGAGACCATAACAGACCCGATGGATGGCGCGCGGGAATTAGGACAGTGCCGCGACTTTGACTGATAGAATGTCGTTGCTGGATTTGATCGTCTCAAGTACTGTGTCAGGGAAGACCGCATCGGAGCCGATGATGAGCAGCGCGTTTCCACCGCGCTTCTCAAGCGCGCATTGCATCCGAACGATGTTGATTTGGTTGTCGCCGAGCACCTTTCCCACCATCCCGATCACCCCTGGACGATCGACATTGAGGATCAGAAGCATGTGTCCTTCCGGCACCACCTCAACATTGAACTGATCGACCTCCACCACGCGCGGATCTTTCTTGTGATAGAGAGTGCCGGCCACCTGATAGGATTTCTTACCGGCTTCCACTCGCACACGAATCAAGCTGGTGAAATCGCCCGCATCGGAGCTCTTCACTTCCTTCACTTCAATCCCACGTTCCTTCGCAACGACCGGCGCGTTCACGTAGTTGACAGGCGCTTCCATTATCGGGGTCAATAGTCCCTTCAATACGGCGATCGTGAGCGGCGCGATGGACAGACTCGCCACCTCTCCACTGTACTCGACGGTCACACGCTCAAGCCCGCCTTCGCACAGCTGTGTTTGCAACTTCCCCAACTGCTCAGCTAACGATAAGTATGGCTGGAGCCTCGGGAGTAACTCCGGAGAGACAGACGGAATATTCACTGCCCCACGGGCAATGCCCTTGGTGAAGTAATCGACGATCTGCTCCGCGATTCCGATGGCCACATTCTCTTGCGCCTCGGTTGTCTGGGCTCCGATGTGCGGGGTGCAGATGAAATTATCCAGCGTCAACAACGGATGATCGGCCTTGACCGGCTCTTCTTCAAACACGTCGAACGCGGCGGCGGCCACGCGTTTGACCTTTAATGCGTCGAACAGATCGCCCTCATGAATAATCCCGCCGCGGGCGCAATTGACAATCATCACCCCTGGCTTCATCGTCGAGATCGACTGCGCATTGATGAGGCCCTTGGTCTCAGGCGTCAACGGTGTATGGACAGAGATGATATCGGCGCGTGTGAAGAGTTCATCCAGCGACATCATGGTGATGCCCATCTTCTGCGCGCGCTCCTCGGATAAGTAAGGATCATAGGCAACCACACTCATGCCGATTCCTTGCGCGAGCTTCGTGAGATGACTGCCGATTTGCCCGGCGCCGACAATGCCGAGCACCTTGTTGTAGAGTTCGACGCCCATAAATTTGTCTTTTTCCCACTTGCCGGCTTTTACAGATGCGGTAGCTTGGGGAATACGACGGCTCATCGCCCAGATCATCGACATCGTATGCTCGGCCGTCGTGACGGTATTGCCGCCGGGCGTATTCATAACGACAATGCCGCGGCGCGTGGCTGCCGGCGTGTCGACATTGTCCAGTCCGGATCCGGCCCGCCCGACGACTTTCAATTTCTCGGCTGCCGCAATCAGTTCTTCCGTCACCTTGGTGCCGGACCGCACGATCAGCCCATCGGCGTCCTTGATCTCCTTGAACAACTCTTCCTTCGGCATCTTGGACTTCACGACGACCGTGAATCCCGCCTTCTCCAACAGCTCCACGCCCTGCTTCGACAAACTATCGCTGATGAGAATTTTCATGCCCATTGTGCCTGCCTTATCGTATGAGTTTCGAGACGCAACCCCTAGGCCATGAGGATTTCTTGCGCTTTCGCAACGCCACTGCCTAACTTCACAGGATGCCCTAACCCTTTCAGCACCATCTCAACAGCCGCTACACACATGATAATATCGAAACGATCCATGTAGCCCATGTGGGAGACCCGAAAGATCTTCCCCTTCAAATGATCTTGCCCGCCGGCCGCAGTCATGCCGTATTGGACGCGTAGATTCTTATAAATAGCCTGCCCGTCCACACCCTCCGGCGCCGACACGGCGGTCAGAGCATCGCTGGGCGATTCTTTTGGAAACAACGCGAGTCCGGCGCCTTGCATTCCTTCACGCATCGCCTTCGCGAGCAAGGCTTGGCGGCCGAACACTCCCTCAAGCCCTTCGGCTCTCATCATCTTCAGCACTTCCTGCAAACCGATTATGAGAGACACAGCCGGCGTATAGGCCGTCTGATTCTTCAGCTGATTCTCCTGCTCTTTCCTAAAATTGAAATAGAACGCCGTGTTCTTCGCTTTCTCTGCCAACTGCCAGGCTTTATCGCTCACGCTCACAAAGGCAAGACCCGGCGGAAGCATCAACGCCTTTTGCGACCCGGTCACCACAACATCGATTCCCCACTCATCCGTCTTGATGTCGAACACGCCGAGGGCGGTAATGGCATCCACGACAAGAATGGTCTCGCCATAAGGCTTCACGATTTCCGCGAGCGCCTTGACATCGTGCGCGACACCGGTGGAAGTCTCACTTGCCTGCACGTACACCGCTTTGATTCCCGGATTCTTTTTCAGCGCGTCCGCCACCGATTGAGGATCGACGGCGCGCCCCCATTCCACCTTAATTTCGGTCACTTCGGCGCCGAACGTTTTGCAGAGCTTGGTCCATCGTTCTCCGAACTTCCCTCCATTAATGGTGAGGGCTTTGTCGCCAGGAGAGAGAAAGTTTGACACAGCGCCTTCCATGCCTCCGGTTCCGGAAGCCGCCAGCATAAGCACGTTGTTTTTCGTTTGGAATAGCCACTTCAGCCCATCGCGAACTTCCGCGAACACTTTGTCAAACTCGGGAGCACGGTGATGGAACATGGGACGGGCCATGGCCAGCAGCACTTCTGGGGGCACAGGCGTCGGACCGGGAGCCAGCAAATACCGTTTCAGCATCGACTGATCCTCCTAAGCAGGATGAAACGTGAACATCGTACGCGAGGAGGTGGACGATACCATTGCCTCTCAAAATCTGTCAAGGCAAGGAACCGCGCAGACTCAAGTGTTTTCAGGCTGTTGGAACCCATCAATGCCAGCACGACTTCTGCTCGCAAATTTGCGCGAATGTTTGAGCGCCTGTCCTCGTGCTACCAAAGGAGGGGCATCATTCCTCTTGCAATTCCTTGACACGGACGCAGTCTGTCGATAGTCTAGCTCCACAGAACATGACACACCTCCCACACGATACTGAGTCTCGCAGCGCATTGATGATGCCTCGCAGGCTGAGACAAGCTGTTCTCCCGATGGCGCTCGTCCTGGGAATGTGGCTCAGCTTCTCCACTCCCACTATTATGGTTGTACAGGCTGCGACTCCGTCTGAAACCACGATCGTTGACCCAGCGGCAGAAGACGACCCGGATGCAAATTTGGTCCCACTCGATACAGAAGGTCCGCCATCGGAAGCCGCCAACCATCGCCCGGCCACAACGAGCGGCGTTCCCAGGGCTGAAGATCTTTTACAAGTGAGCCCGGCGGAAAACTCACCGGCAACCGCGCGGTTTTCAGACGCCTTGAATCCTCCGGCTGAACTGACTCAAACACAAGACCCTACTAGAAGTGCCGAGGACCAGCAGGACTATGCAGGCTATAATGTGCCGATTGTCATGGACCCTTCAGTCCAGGCTCATATTCGTTATTTTAATACGGCTATCCATGATCGCTTCGGACAGTGGCTCTTCCGGCTCAGCCGCTATCGCCCCCTTGTCGAAACGATCTTCTCAGAGTTTCATCTGCCCAGCGATTTAGTCTATCTCTCTCTGGTGGAAAGCGGGTTCAACCCCTACGCGTACTCACGAGCCAAAGCCACGGGTCCCTGGCAGTTTATGAAGGGCACAGCCAAGGTCTATGGGCTCCGCGTCGACACGTACGTCGATGAACGTCGTGACCCCATCAAGTCAACAGTAGCGGCAGCGCGCTACCTCCGCGATCTCTACGACCTCTTCGGCGCCTGGCCGCTTGCAATGGCTGCCTACAATGCCGGAGAAGGCAAAGTGATGCGAGCCCTCCAGAAGGCCCGGGCTGAAAGCTTTTCCGAAATTTCAAAGACCCGATTGATTCGACGCGAAACGAAGGAATACGTGCCGCGATTCATGGCCGCCACCATTATTGCGAGGAACCCGGATCGATACGGTTTCACTCAAGAGTCTGCCGAGCCCCATCAATTCGATGAAGCGATCGTCACACGGCCAGTCCATTTTCGAGCGATCGCCAATGCCACCGGCATTTCCTATGAAGAACTCCGGCTCTTAAATCCTGAGCTCCGGCGAGATGCGACCCCGCCCGGTGATGAGATCTACCACCTGAAAGTTCCAGTGGGAACGAAAGCGAAAGTGGAACAGCTGCTCGACCGCATCCCGGCTTACAAGTTCCCACCACTGCGGGCTAAGGCTCAGTTTGCCACCGCCGGCCCCTCTCGCTGGTATAAAGTCCGCGTGGGAGACACGCTAGGAAAAGTGTCGAAACGGTTTCGCATCCCCGTCAACACGCTCAAGACAAAGAACAGCCTCTCAAGTCCCACGATTCGACCGGGCGACTTTCTCGTTATCAGCCGCTAAGCACGGTTCCCCGTTCCACCAATCCACAAGAATGGATCAAGTCCAGAGCCGAATGCGGGCCGAAGCCTGACGATCTAGCAGGCTCCAGAAAAACTATTTCCGAACGATACCGGAACGATGCTGGCGAACTGTTGCAGCATCCTGTTAGGGGGTTTTCTTCCCTGCTGGAGAGGGAGGCGCTAGGGGAATTTTTTGTGACGGAGTAATTGCCGGATCTGTCAATGTCGAAGCGGGTGTTGCTTCTTGTGATTTCTTGACATCCATGATCTTGGTCCGAATCGTCGCTTCACTGGTGAAGGGAGAGTTTGGATAGGTCTTGATCAGTTCCTGATAGCGAGCCAAGGCGCCCTCAGGACGCGATTGAGATTCTTCCAGCCGCGCCAGCTCAAATAACGCTTGGTCACGGTTCAACGTACCGGGAGTCTCCAAGATGCGCGTGAACGCCTTCACGGCCTGATCCCTATCTCCCTTATGCAAATACACATAGGCCAGGCGTTGTTGCACCAACCCAACCATTGAGGGGTTTGAACTATATAATGTGAGAAATTGCTGATAGGCCTCAATAGCTGCGCCCAAATCATTGGCCTGGACCAATGTATTTCCCAAATGATACAAGGCAAGCGGCGCCGTGGAGGTTCGTGGATATTGATCGACGATTTGCCGATACTTGGCGATCGCTTCCTTGAGTGCGTGCTCGGCCTTTTGAGGATCGTTGGCAGCAGGAGAGGTTAGAAATCGCATCGCCTCTTGTTCAAGATCTTGGGCTTTCTGCGCAGCCTGGCGGTCGACATAATACACTCCTCCGACCACGGCAGCCGCAAGCACGACCACGCCCACGCCGACCAACAAGGAACGTCGAAGCCCCTGTGACCCATGTAACGTATGCTGGTCAAGCCAGCTCATCATGTGAGCTTCATCGACCGGAAGTGTTTTGGCCGGAACTTTGATACGGTAGCTCATGGATGGGATTCGTGGGAGAGAGTAGAGACTTGTTTCCTCAAGTTGTATCCGCGCCTTATACTCAGGATATCACGATTTTGTCAATGAGGCAGCTGTCTGTTGGTTCTGAGAACTCCCATAATGTCCCATCTTTAAGGAGAAGCTGCTTCGCATGTTTGAGAAACGACTCGAGGAATTGGCTGCGCGACATCTGACCAGACGCCTCACTCCGCTCCATTCCGGTGTCGGCCCGGTCGTTGAAGTGGCAGGACGCCAGATCCTCCTGCTCGCATCGAACGACTATTTGGGGTTGGCCAACCACCCGGAAGTGATTCAGTCCGCCATCGAGGCGACACAACGGTTTGGGGCCGGAGCCGGCGCCTCTCGGTTAATCTCGGGATCGTTGCCGCCGCATCAAGAACTAGAATCCGCTCTAGCACAGTTCAAAGGAACCGAAGCCGCGTTGACCTTTAGCTCCGGTTACCTTGCAAATATTGGAATCATTCCTGCCTTGGTTGAACAAGGCGGATTGATCCTGGCCGATCGCCTCTGCCATGCTAGTCTGATCGACGGTTGCCGTCTCAGCGCCGCCGACTTTCGCATCTATCGCCACAACGATACCGATCATCTGCAGTCCCTGCTGGCCAAGAATCGCCGGACACGCCGTACCCTCATTGTGACCGACGGTCTGTTTAGTATGGACGGAGACCTCGCGCCGCTGCCGGAACTCTGTCGGCTGGCCAAGGACTATGAGGCCGACCTCTATATCGATGACGCCCACGGCACGGGGGTCATGGGGCCACACGGACGAGGGACAGCTGAACATTTCGGCCTCGATACACAGATCCCGTTTCAGATGGGAACCTTAGGCAAGGCCTTCGGCAGCAGCGGCGCGTACCTTGCCGGGTCCTCGACCTTGATCCGCTATCTCATGAACACGAGCCGGTCCTTTCTCTTCACCACAGCGCCCCCGCCGAGTTCGGCTGCCGCCGTCACAGCAGCGTTACGAGTCGTGCTGCGGGAACCGGAGCGACGCGCGCGTTTATGGGCCAACCGTGAACGGCTGTTCTCAGGATTGACCCAATTGGGATTCAGTCTGTCCCCCAGCGTCAGCCCGATCATGCCGATCCTCGTCGGCAACGCCGAAACCGCACTCTCATTTGCCGAACACCTACTCACAGAAGGCCTGTATGCCCCGGCGATTCGCCCTCCTACTGTCCCGGACGCTACCAGCCGCATCCGCGTCACGGTGACGTCCGAGCACACACCCAGCCAGATCGATCAGGCCCTTGCCGCTTTCCAACGCGCAGGCCAATTGGTGAGACTGATCTGATCGACGGCTTCCTTGATTTCCGTTTGAACGACCAACAGAGTCCACGCAGTCGCTTCCGGCTATTTTCTTGCTTTCTCATCCTCCTGTGGCATGATGCTCTCCGGTAGCATTGAGATCTGACAGACTATCGTCATCGCACTATCTTTCTTACCGAGGAGTCCCCTTCATGGATATTTCGAAACTCCTGACCTTCACGGCAAAGGAGGGCGCGTCGGATTGTCACATCAGCGCCGGCGAGCCACCGATGATACGGATGAACGGCGATCTCAAGAAACTGGACCATCCCGCACTGACCACAGAAGAAACACACGCGCTGATCTATGACATGATGAGCGATACCCAGCGGAAGAACTTCGAGGAAAAACGTGAGTGCGACTTCTCCTTTGAGCTGGGCGACATCGCCCGATTCCGTGTCAATGTCTTCGTCCAAAGCCGTGGGCTCGGCGCCGTGTTCCGGAACATTCCCACCACGATCATTCCGATGGAAAAGCTCGGCATGCCTCCGATCGTGCGGCAGCTCTGCGATCGGGAAAAGGGGCTGATCCTTGTGACAGGCCCTACCGGGTCCGGCAAATCAACGACGCTGGCCGCCATGGTCGATTATTTGAACAACACGTTCGAAGGTCATATCATCACGATCGAAGACCCGATCGAGTTCATCCACAAGACCAAAAAATGTCTTGTGAATCAGCGGGAGATGGGCGTCCATACCCTCTCGTTCGCGAACGCGCTGAGGGCCTCTCTCCGTGAAGATCCGGATATCATCCTCGTCGGTGAAATGCGCGACCTGGAGACCATCCAGCTCGCGTTGACTGCCGCAGAAACGGGTCACTTGGTCTTTGCCACACTCCATACTTCCAGCGCGCCAAAAACCATTGACCGCATCATCGATGCCTTTCCTCCAAACCAACAGTCCCAGATTCGCACACAGCTCGCAGAAGCCTTGGAAGGAGTCATCACCCAAACCCTGCTGAAGAAAAAAGCAGGCGGGCGTGTCGCCGCTCTCGAAATCATGGTTGCCACGACTGCAGTCAGGAATCTCATCCGAGAAGGCAAGTTGCATCAGATTCCCGGGATCATGCAAGCCAGCCAAAAAGACGGCATGCAAACGATGGACATGGCGCTATTCGAGTTGGCAACCCGTGGAGTGGTCACAAAGGGCGAAGCCCAATCGCGCAGCATGAGTCCTAATTTGTTTGGAACCGCAATGGGCGGCGCGGCCTAGAACACCTGGCAGGAGCAAACGGGGGTAGCGATGGATGTTCGCAGTCTCTTGAAAGTCATGGTGGATCAAGAAGCCTCCGACCTGTATCTGACCGTCGATTCGCCTCCCGCCTATCGCGTCCACGGCTCGACACAACAAACCTCCGCGCCGCCATTTACCAACGAACAACTCGAAGCCCTCGCGCTCGCGCTCATGCGCGGTCAACAGCGCGGAGAGTTCGAGGAAAAAATGGAAATGAACCTGGCCCTTTACTACAAGGAATTGGGCCGTTTCCGTGTCAATATTTTTCGGCAGCGAGGGAACGTCGGCTTGGTCTTCCGGCATATCAAAGCCGAGATCCAGACCGTCGAACAGCTAGGCTTGCCTCTGATTGTCAAAGACATCGCCATGACGAAGCGCGGCCTGGTGCTGGTGGTCGGAGCCACCGGCTCCGGAAAATCCACCACTCTCGCAGCCATGATCGATCATCGAAATACCATCCACCCCGGCCATATCGTGACGGTGGAAGATCCGATCGAGTTTGTTCACAACCATAAGCAATCGCTCATCACGCAAAGAGAAGTCGGCTTCGACACACTCTCATTTCAAAATGCGCTCAAGAATACGCTCCGGCAGGCGCCGGATGTGATTCTGATCGGCGAAGTTCGGGACACAGAAACGATGGAAGCCGCGATCACGTTCGCGGAAACCGGACACCTCTGCATCGCGACTCTCCACTCAAACAACGCGAACCAGGCCATCGAGCGCATCATGAACTTTTTCCCGGTGGAGCGGCATCCGCAGATCTATCTCCAATTGTCCCTCAATCTTCGCGCCATCGTCTCGCAGCGGCTCATTCCATCCGTGGACGGCAAGCGTGTTCCCGCGCTGGAAATCATGCTCGACACGCCCCGCATTAAGGATCTCGTCAAGAAGGCCGAGGTCGATTTACTCAAGGAAGCGATGGAGCAAGGGGTGGAAGAAGGCTGTCAGACATTCGATCACGTCTTGTTCCATCTGTATAAAGAAGAACGGATCTCGCTCGAACAGGCGTTGATCAATGCCGACAGCGCCAACAACCTCCGGCTCAAGATCAAGATCGAAGGTCTGAGAGGGGACGATGCGATTAACGCGCTCCTCGACAAAAAAGTAGGCGACCACTCGACCGGGGCCTTCAAGATCCAGGGGGGAGCATCAGGAAACGTCACCCCCATACGCAAACGGTAGCCTTCCCACTCACCGCCCACGCCTCTCGCAACCAATCCGGCGAGGAACATCGCATTTACTGAGCTGCGGTCACTCCTTGTTGCTCAAGATACGACGCAATCTTCTCCAGCGCGAGAGCGCTGAGCTTTGCGCCATACCATGTCGGCATCGTGCCGGCCGGATATCCCGGCACGACGAACAGTCCCGGTTCGAGGACCGATTCGATCACATACTCATGCACCGTTTTCGCATGGCCCCGATACGACGGATCGTTCAACCGCGCAGGCCCCGTGGTAGCCAATACGAGAGGCGGCCCTACGCGTCCATCGGCCCCGGAAATACCCGGAACAATGTGGCATGCCGAGCAGCCGGCTCTGGTAAATATTTCTGCGATCGGTTCGTCTCCGGTGACCAGCGGAACCATGCCAGGAGCGAGCACCGGCACCGATGAAGCTGTCACTGGCGTTACCGAAGGGGATTCGATGGAACGAAGGGCAAACCACGTCCCCAGTAGCAACGCAACCAGGATGAGGGGCGTGATAGATCGTTCAGGCATAGAGCCAGTCTCAAAAAACGTCCTGCAGAGTCATGCTGGCAAGAACTGCTCTGATGGTCACGGCTAACGCTCTAACGTATCGCTGACATTCTCCCGCCTGCGCCAGGTCCGTGTGACTCTCACTTCGGCATATCCATGGCACAGCGAAATCCGACCGTCCTATCCTCGAAATCAGGCTCAGCCGAGAACCGCGCTGTCACACGCAACGCAGACGGCACATCCGCCCATGACCCACCTCGAAGGACATGTTTCTCGCCAATCGCAGGGCCTGGCGGGTTTCTTCCAGGGCTCTTGTGATAATAGTCCCGCTCATACCAGTCAGCCACCCACTCTGCTGCGTTCCCTGCCATGTGAAAAACGCCAAAGGGACTCCTCCCGCCCTCCTTAAGCCCATGCCTCACACTCATTCCCTCGAGACCGCTAGTCACCGCTACTAATGTGATGGCTTCACTGACCCACATCCCTCGATTATAATTTGCCATGTCGACGAAGGGCTGCATATCTCCCCACGGATACCGGCGCCCGTCGGTCCCGCGAGCCGCCTTCTCCCACTCGGCCTCCGTCGGAAGCCGCTTCCCTGCCCATCGGCAATAGGCGACTGCCGAGTTCCATCTCATCCCGATGGCAGGACGATCCCCGACTGTCGCCGCCGCCTCATCGTCCCATGTCGGAGGAGAGTCATGCTTCCCCTCTTCCAAGAACTTTCTGTAGCGGCTGAGGGTGACTTCGTACCGATCGATGTAATAAGCATTGAGCGTGACCGTATGTTCAGGCCGTTCGTTTGGGAGACCATCGTGGCTACCCATGGTGAATGGACCGGCAGGGATCAGGACCATCGGAGCGCCATCCAGTCCTCGACCAGCCTCGACCGACGAAGGCACCTGCCTATCCATCGAGGACGCTGGTTCTACCATCCCCAGGCAGACTACCGCTATCATAAGGCTAACTCGGGTCCACAACATCATCGGTCGCCGATTCATTGCTCGCGTTATCGCTGTAGCATTCTTGAAAAACGATACGGCTGCCGTCGACCAGTGTATCCAGCTCACACGACAAACTCAACGGAATGCAAAGACTGATCTGGCAAATCGGGTATGAGGAGGTGAAGGGCAGGATTGGTGTCCCCAACGGGATTTGCCAAGATGCCCTTCAGCTCTGGAGAATCCCGTTCCAAGGAATGGTGGCGGCCGTATGATTACTCGCCTTATGCTCCCCGCCCATCACTCCACTGAATTGATGACCCTTTCCAACGCCATCACCCGCGCGTCCCTTCATCAGAAATTCCCATGCCGCATGCTGGTTAGAGCAGTCCATTAGTTCATAGATCAAAGTGACAGAACCTCCCAAGCCCATGTGGGCTTGTGCGGAACCAACCTGTCTACATAAATGGCCGAGGGAATCGTCAGACTTATGAGACTTGTTAGGCGGAAGGGCAGCGGACAGACACATGAGGCATGAGTTTACACCTGGCGATTCCGCCAGTATCCCCACTTTCATTGGTTCAGTTACAAGCTAACAGGATGCACATGGCATACACGAAAAGGGTCGCCAGGAATGTGCGGGGAGCCCTGTTTCAGTTCTTCGTTGTCGCAGCGGTAGTGTTCATCATGGACGATGACCCAGACAACTGCGAGGTGCTCACTGATCTCGTTTTGATTCAGCACCGAATCGTTTTCGATTCACGTGGACCGCATGCCATCTTCCTGTAAGAGCTTGCGCAGTGGTGCAATGCTGGAAAACTCCACAGGCGACGACAGAGAACATGCGCGTTTCAGATTAGGCATGTGGCTTGCTGATGTTCGCCTTGTTCAACCACCGTTTCCGCCTCACTTAACATACGAGATACGAGGAGGGGGCTATGGAACCCACAGTGGATCACCGTAAGCACCAACGGTATCCTGTCTGTTTCAAAAGCATATTTTCCACTGACGGTATGCATATCGAGGACGGTCTCGTACTTGACCTGTCCCTCGGAGGGTGTCGGTTGACGAGCGCCATTCACGTTCCTTCCGGTGTCCCGATAGCACTTCATATTCGGCCCGATCAACACTCCCCCATTTATATCCCCAGCGCAGTTGTATGTTGGAGAGGGGATTCCGTCTTCGGGCTCGAATTCAAAGAGTTACCTGAACTCGAATCGGCAACGCTGACTCGCCTGCTGTGGTCGTTGTCCTCTTGAGAGCAGGAGGGTTCGCAGAATCCTCGCACGAGGCTCGAAGGCGGGAAAGGGATGTTCACACCGATGGCGACCATCCTGTTCATTGATGACGATGATCCGTTGCGGATGCTCTGCCAGACTGCGCTCGAAGGGGCGGGGTACCGTGTCCTGACCGCCGACAGTGGGCCACACGGCCTGCGTCTCTTGCAGCATCAGGAGGTGGATCTGGCCTTCGTCGATATTTTTATGCCGGGCATGGATGGCTTGGACGTCATTCAACTCCTGCATACGACCCGACCAGCCTGTAAGATCATTGCAATGTCAGGGAACTCATGGGAGTGGGACTATCTCGACACGGCAAAGCATCTGGGGGCGAACGACACACTCAACAAGCCGTTCAGCCTCCAAGAGTTGCTGCATGCAGTCGCAACTCAATTGCAGTCCTCGCACCGGTAGACCACGCCGCCACGACATAGATCAGGAGCAGGAATGAGTGTTGTGCCCCACTTAAATTGTGGACAGGCGGCCACAGCAGATCAGGTTACATCCATCGATGAAGCCCGGCTCAAACGTGAACTGAAAGCGCGGCTTGCCGACATCA
>OEKW01000075.1_pt1 | contig 20823 bp, 19 predicted proteins | sample 1503291 | NCBI WGS metagenome assembly OEKW01 (sample SAMEA104379590, study PRJEB20068) | metagenome | biome: 1000743; feature: 77; material: 1998 | place: USA | collected 2012 | depth 25 m
TCACCCGCCCGCCCTGAGTCTGCCAATACAGCCTCCTTGCCCAGGGCCGCGCCTTTCCGCGGGCATCGTTCTCGGCACGACAAAATCCTCAACGTACCCCGCTTGGGAATAGAGCTGTTCAGACAGCTCGGGGCTGGGTGGGAGGGAATGTTACGCCTCCGGTGTTTGTCTCGCCTGCGGCCTTGTTGGACGACCATTTTGAGCATCCCGTGGAGGATTTAGAGGGTATGATTACCTGATTCAAGATAGCGTTCGGCGTCGATGGCGGCCATACATCCTGAGCCTGCTGCAGTGACTGCCTGACGATAGACTGAGTCTTGCACATCGCCTGCGGCGAATACACCAGGGACACTGGTGACAGTTCCCTTCTCCGTTCGGATGTAGCCTTTCTCATCCATGGCGATTTGGCCGGCAAAGAGCGTGGTGTTGGGACGGTGCCCAATCGCGACGAAGACACCCGCGCAGGGCAGGTCCGTCGTCTTGCTTGTGACGAGATTTTTGAGGCGGACGCCCGTGACTACATCTGTGCCGAGAATGTCTTCGACGACGGAGTTCCAGACGAACGTGATCTTCTCGTTCTTTACCGCACGGTCTTGCATGATTTTGGAAGCTCGCAGCTTGTCGCGCCGATGGATGATCGAGACTTTGGTCGCAAATTTGGTCAGGAAGGTCGCTTCCTCCATCGCGCTGTCGCCGCCACCGACGACAATCAGTTCTTTTCCTTTGAAGAAGAATCCGTCGCAGGTCGCACAGGTTGAGACGCCGTGCCCCGTGAGGCGGGCTTCGTTTTTCACTCCGATCTGAATGGCCGAGGCACCGGTGGCAATGATGACAGTCTTCGCGTGGATTGTCTGTTCGGCATCAACAGTGATCGTAAACGGTCGCTGCTTAAAGTCTACTGCTGTGACATCACCGGTCAAAAAATCTGTACCGAACCGTTCCGCCTGGGATCGCATTTCCTTCATGAGTTCCGGGCCCATGATGCCCTTGGCAAAGCCGGGGTAGTTTTCGACCTCCGTGGTTGTCGTGAGTTGCCCGCCCGATTGCCAGCCTTCAATCAGCAAGGGCGAGAGATTCGCCCGCGCCGCATAGACTGCGGCAGTGAGTCCTGCCGGCCCCGAGCCGATGATCACGACGTTTCGCATGAGCAAAATTTAACACAGAGGGTAAGGGAATGCACGGCGGAGGGTTAGGCGAGGAGGCGGAGGCTTTTGAATAACTGGCCGACTTGCTTGCGAAGAGATGGGCGAGGGACGGTTCCATTGAGCGCATGGTCGGCTCGTTGGATTTTCTTTGCCAATGGCATCTGGCTGCGGATGCGTCGGATCGCGTCAGCGCGAGAGAAGCCGTTTCTTTTCTTGAGGCGCGCAATTTGGGTGTCGCGGTCGGCGGTGACCACGATGGTGCGGTCCACTCGCTTATCGATGCCGGCTTCGAAGAGAAGCGGTACATCATAGATCACCACAGCGTGAGGGTCTTTTTTTGTCGCTTGTTTTGTCAGCCGTGCCTGTTCGCGTGCGACATGGGGGTGGATGATGCGTTCAAGCTGACGCAGTTTGGTTCTGTTTCCGAAAACAAGGGCTCCCAGCTCACGGCGATTGAGGGTGCGGTCAGGATTGAGGATGGTCTTGCCGAATGTTTTGACGATTTCTCGCCAGGCAGGCTTGCCCGGCTTCACGACATCGTGGGCCAACTGGTCGGCATCGATGACCGCTGCGCCGCATTGTTTGAACATCTTGGCGACGGTGCTTTTGCCGGTGGCGACGCCGCCTGTGAGGCCGACTAGAATCATGGCGGCGGAGCATAGCACGCGACTCCTCGCCTCACAACCGAGCTTGATTGACTTCGGACCGGGGAGGCTTGTATGAGTTCGTGCATGAAACGGGTGATGATTTTATGTTTCGTCGCGGCGTTTGAGTTTTGGGCTTTCAGTCTGGTGTGGGCTGAGGCGGGGCTGTCGCTCAGCCCCAGAACCATCGTGGTTGCGTTGGATGGAACCGGGGACTATGTCTCCCTTCAAGAAGCGGTCGATGCCGCGAAGAAAGGCGATACTGTTTTCGTCAAGGCGGGCCACTATCTTCAGGATGTGACCATTCACAGTAAAGAGAAGGTCAAGTTCATCGGGGCTGGAGTGGATCAGGTGACGATTCTCGGGCGTGATGTCGTGGTGGGCGCTCTCCATGTGGGCAAGTGGCCCTATGGGGCGACGGACATTGAAATCAGCGATATGACCATCAATGACCGAGGGGGGCATGCCGTCGGTCTCTTCAATGGGCAAGGGATTGTCCTTCGCAGGATCAAGATCAATGGCATGTTGTTCAGCCAGCAAGTCCATGATGTGCGAATAGAAGATTGTATCATCGGAGGAAGTGAGACAACCGGCGTTCAGTTTGCCGACTCAGAAGCCGTTCTCATTGGAAATATGATCCATGATAACGATCATGGTGTTTCGATTGCCGGTAAGTCGAACGTGCGGTTGGAACGGAATGTGATTCTGCGAAACCTCTTTGAAGCGGTCGTGGTCAGCGGCCATGCCCATGCTGTGATCGTGAGCAATACCTTGGTCAAGAACGGCGGTGGCGCAGCATTTCTCGGGCAGTCCCAGAGCGATGTCAGCGGCAATATAGTCGGGCTGAATCGAGTGGGTTTTGTGGTAGCGCCATCCAGTCAGACCACCACCTCTTTCAATGCGTTCTACAATACGGACGGTGATTATTTACGAGAGGGTAATCCGAACCAACCGGCTCCTGATCTCAAGGCCAAGTCAGATATTACCGGCGACCCACGCTTTGTTGACCCAGGACATGACGATTTTCGCCTAGGTCCCAGTACGCCGCTTCTTAAGATCGATCGATTCCCATACCTGGGTGCCCTTGCTCCTGCCTCAACCGAAGCCCGTCGACCGACTGAAAAGTAGCCTTGAATCAATAAGATGGCCCACTCTCACCAGAGCATGGACTTTCATGTGCTATGCTACTTATACGTCGTCAGTATATAGGTGATGAATCTCTGGCGCAGGGATTGCTGATCCAACGGTCAGAGGAAGAGGAGGCAACTGTGGCAAGTTATCGACAAGAGCTGGAGAAGCGTGGGCCTGACGGGATTCCATCGCTCGACGACGTTGAATCAGGCAAGCTGGTTGGTGCTGTCCTTCCCATGTCCGAAAAGGCCCAGATTCAGATGCGTAACAGCATCGAAGTGATCGATTATCTCCTCAATCAAGAGCGCGTCGTCTGGAGTTGAAGACCCGCTTTCCAAATCCCTGACTTCTCCGATCAAAGCCCCCTCTTGACAGTCCTCTCGCGCATTCGTACGCTCCTATCCCTGCATCTCTTTCCATTCTAACCCGGAGACACAACAATGGCATGCGTGTATCTGCGTCAGGGGCGTGCTGTGCCTCTCGTGTATCGGCTCATGCTCGCAACGGCGTTCATGTTGCTGATACCTTGGACAGCACCGGCTTCCGATGAATTGCCGAAAGAGGCTGTCTTGCCGACGGGCCTCGCTGGCAAAGCGATTCAAGCGTCATTGGATGCTTGTAAGAAAGATGGCTATCAAGTAAGTGTGTCGGTCGTAGACCGTGCCGGGGTGCTTCGCGCCATGGTCCGAGCTGATGGGGCCGTGCCCCATACGGTCGATAGCAGCAGAAAGAAGGCGTACACTGCTGCCAGTTTTCGCCGCGCTACCACTGAACTGGCTGGACTGATCAATAAGGTGCCGACCTTGGAAGCCCTTCGTGAAATCAACGATCAGGTGCTGATGTTAGGAGGTGGGCTCCCGATCGAAATCGGTGGTGAGGTCGTCGGAGGAATTGGCGTCGGTGGGGCGCCTGGCGCCCATCTCGACGATGCCTGCGCCCAAGCGGGGCTGGATGCGATTGGCGCTGTCCCGAAAGTTCCAGCAAGCAAGTGATGGGGGCATATCCGGCAAGATGCTTGGCCAGCTTGCTCTTGCTGCTACTCCTGGCTGCTTGCAACAACGATGTGCCGGTGCCGGCCTCTGTCGAGTTCCCGGCAGATCAGGTGCGCCTCACGATTATCAGACTCGCCACCAATCCGTTCCTCTCCAGGCACGATCTTCATCTCACATTCAAGGGGCCCGGAGGCTGCTCCCTTGAGGTTGAGCTCTTTCCCAATACAGGGTATGCGAGCCGGAGGAATCTCTATCAAGCGGGAGTGGGGATACTCTACGTGGTGGGCCAGTTCGATGCCCGTGTCATCGATGTGCCGCATTGTACCGTCACACTTGCAGAGTTTCGTACCCTCGATCGTTTCGTCACGTTCCTCGGCAGCTTCGATGAGAACGAGCAGAAGGTCTGGACTTACTTTCCCGCCAGTCAACGATCAGAACTGCCCTTTGAGAAACGGTAAGGGCGGGGATCGCAAACCGTCATGAATAATACAGGCTAGGAGTTTCGGTCTTTGAAGGTGAGTTCAGAGACGGCGGACTTGTCCAGCTCTCCTTTGCCGAGCGTGATCAGGCGCTGGTATTGATCGTAGGTCGCTTGAGCTAATGGAACGGCGAGCCCGGCGCTCTTCGCTAACGCGAGGGAGATGCCCGAGTCTTTGGCTGCATGGGCAGCCGAGAAGTAGCAGTCATGGGCGCGATTCTGCATATCCTCGCCATCCGTGTCTAACACGCGCGATGCGGCGCCCGTTTGAGCAAAGACTTCTCGCAACATCGTCAGATCGAGGCCGAGGGCTGCTCCAAGCCCAAGTCCTTCTGCCAGTGCCGCGGTATTGCAGTTCATCACCATGTTGACGAGAGCCTTGACCTTTGCCGCTTCTCCGGCCGGTCCGATATAGCGAAGGTGCGCGCTCAGTTTTTCCAGGAGCGGCTTCGCCGACTCGAACACATCCGGGCGTCCGCCGCACATGAGGTAGAGGGTACCTTGGCGCGCCTGTGTGATACTGCTGGCCATACAGGCCTCAAGGCTCCGGCCACCGTGTCGCATCACCAGAGTTTCGATCTCGATGTGCACCGCAGGCGAGAGGGTGGCGCAGTTCACGAAGAGCCGGTCCTTGGCCTGGCGGAGAAGACTCTCCGTGTCGGTTGCGGAGAAAATCTGGCGCATCGCAGCGTCATCGGACACCACCGTGAAAATGATGGTTGCGAGTTCTGCAATGCGAACAAGCGTCGCAGCCGCTTCACAGACTAGTTCTGATGCAAGATCGGTGGCCGCGGCGTGATTTCGATCAAAGACGGCAACAATCGTTTCCCCTTGATCCTTCAGACGCCGGGCCATGTTGGCTCCCATCCGTCCCACTCCCACGAAGCCGATTCTCGAAGTAGGCTGCCCCACACCCGTGCTCCTTCGTTCGTGCTAACATGCGCGCAAGTGTAGCATACCTCTATGAAATCCATAACGGGGACGTGAGGGAGGATTGTGCATGCAGCAATCCATTGTTGGCTATCATGTAGATGAATTTGGTGACTGGGTCGCAGATCTGAAATGCGGCCATGGCCAGCATGTGCGCCATCAACCACCGATGACGAATCGGCCCTGGGTTCTGACAGAGGAAGGGCGGAAGCAGCATCTCGGAGAGACGTTGAATTGTAAGAAGTGCGACGAAGGAAGCGGGTGACTATTCGATGGCGATAACGTTCGAGGAAGGCGCTGGTTTCATGTCGAGCCCTGGCCCTGACCAGGGTTGCAGGTATGAACCGGCATATCGGTAGCCGCCTGTGATTGGATCACTGGCCAGTAAGAGCGGGGTGTCGAGATCGAGCACCTCGAAGCCACCGAGCCCAAGAACCAAACTAAAAGAACAGCCCATCGCTACTCGTGTTTCGAGCATCCCACCGATCATCAGTTTGAGGCGTGACGCTTTGGTGAAGGCGACAATCTCCATTGCTTCGATGACGCCGGTCTTCATGATCTTGATATTGATGTAGTCGGCTGCGCCTCGGGCGACGACCTCTTGTGCATCTGCGAGCGAGCGGACCGATTCATCTGCCGCAACGGGAATGCCTGTCTCTCGGCGGATGGCTGCCATGCTGTCGAGGTCGTCCCGCAGCACCGGCTGTTCAAGCAGCACCATCGTTCCGCCGAACCGCTTCACCCCCTGCGCAAAGGCCAGGCAGTCCTGCCGCGAGAAGCCCTGGTTACCGTCACCGATGAATGAGATGCCGGGGAGTGCACGATGCACAGCTTCTAGACGACGGATGTCGCCCTCGACGTCTTTGCCGACTTTCATTTTGAAGAGGCGGAATCCCTTCCCATACCATCCGCTCGCCAGAGCGACGGTCTTGTCGAGGTCGGCGATGGGAATGGTGATGTCCGTTTCCCGTGCGTGCACATCCGTGCCACCCCACAGTTGCCACATCGGGATATTTGCTGTTTGGCAGTAGGCGTCGATGACGGCGGTTTCGAGTCCACAACGTGCGGCAGGATGAGAGGGCGCCTGTTCGGACAGGAAGTGCCCGACTTCCTTATAGTCTGCGGCCGAACGACCAAGGACGGTCTTGCTAAGTTGGTGAAGTGTGAAAAGGCAACTCTCGCGGGTTTCTCCTCCGACTTCTGGAAACGGTGCTGCTTCGCCATAACCCTGCGCGCCGCTGGCCAGCGTGACTCGCAGAAAGACGTTTTCTGCAACCGTTCGCGCACCGGTAGCAACGACGAAGGGGTCCGTAATGGAGATATCGACGGGCCAGTACTCAATTCTTATAATGGAGGACGGGAGAGAGCGTATCACAGTGTGTATAAGGCCAGTGGGGCCCGATCTTCCGTCGTGGGGAATTCCACATTCCCGTATCCCTAGTCCCGACTGAGGGCTGGAGGATTTCAGTGAATCTAGCGGATTGCCAGGCTGCTGTCCCGATGTTTCGCGCGAAAAATAAGCGATTATTCTCACTAGCGAGTTGCTGTTTCAGAAACTTATGCAGGGAGTGTACTCCAGCCTGCAGGGTCTCGCCAAGGTGTGACATCGACACCTTGGCAGGCACGGCTGGAGTGGGTGAAATGCAGCGGTCTTTTTCTTTCCCCTCGTTATCGGATCTCGTTCTGCAGGTCATCGCTCACAAAGGACACCTTGGCAAGGGCAGGACGTTCGGCCATAGCCGCCTGAAGTGCCTGCAGCATCGTCACAGCAGTCGCGTCGTCGGATCCGACTAAGAGAGTATATTTCTCTTGAACCAGCGCAAAAAATTCCGGCTGGGCTTTTTCTGGAACTCCCAGTAAGACTGCCAGTGAGACGAGGTGCTCGCCTTGTCCCCGAGCCATGTCTACTGCCAGGCTCTCAAAATCACGGCTCGCCATATTGATGTGCTTGTTTTTCATAATCACGCCGTCGTTGGTACAACCTGACGTGCCGGAAGAGATACCGAACGTCTGACTTCCGAACGTGCCGTTGGTGGTGGCCATCATAACCTGGGGCGCAATTTGTTTTTGGCTCCCATAATCCATCCAGGCGAGCTTTCCCAGACCACATCCAGGACCATTGTCTGGGTTCCCGGCAGCTTCTACGCCAGCAGCCTGCAATACCAATAAGGAACAGGCGGTCAGAATTAATACTGTTCGTTGAAACATAAACCCTCCTTGCTGAAAAACAAACTATTAATCCGTACACAATCAGACTAGCGCAAATGCGTTATCTGTCAACTTAACCGAACCTACGATAGTTGATTAGTTTGACTCGATCAACCACTCCACTTCTTCCGAACTCCCGACACGATGGCGATCAAGCTGCCTCAGCCGTGCATACCGATCTTCTGCTTTGGCGATCTCCTGTCACTGAAACTACGGCATCCTGCTAGTCCTGACTCGGGATTAGCAGGGTATCACCGAGGAGTGACAGCGACACCTTGCAGGCACAGGTTGGAGTAGGTGAGATGACGCAGGATTGCGTTCAGAATTGGGAAGGCATCTATAGTTCCCGCCAGCGGCGTGAAAATCGAACGCCGAACGTCAGCCCCGGCACCACATTGACGTCCGTTCCTCGTCCCGTGTCGACATCGGTGAAGTTGAGCAAGAAGTTGGATGTGAGATTCACCTGTTGGTTCAGGGAAAAGTCCAGGTCCGTGCCGATCGGGATCAGAAAGGAAGTAGGAAACGTCTGCTGCAAGCTTTCCCGACGAACCTTTGTGAAGAATACGGATTAATAGAACGTATACACCAACAACGCATTGACCTGGATGCGGGTGTAGATGTCGGCTATCTGGGTGTAGTCGGCCATCAATTTCATCAGCCATACTTTCGAGAGACGATTGGTGTAGGCGGCGTGGGCATCGCCTCCAAGACGAAAGGCCGACGCTTGAGTCGACTGATCGATGTACTGGATTGCCGGGCCTGCCGCAACCGAGAATTCATCCTTGTTTTCCAGCGTGTAAATGGTGGCCAGGCGGGGGATTTGATTCACGAACATCTGAGGACTGAAGTATCCGCCCGGGAAAGGTTCTGTGGTACTGGGGACAAACCCGCCCTGATTTTCTCCATAGTGAGTGAGGTAGAAGAGGTATTCAGCCGACAAATCCCACTGGTCCGTCCGCCAGAGAGGCAAGGAGGTCTTGAGGTCCAGTCCGACCTGGCTGTTTGAGCTGAGGCCTTCAGCCGTCACCCAGCCGGCAAAAGGCGTCAGGTCGATACGGACTGACCCTGCATCGAAAGTGACTGTACTATAAAACAGAGTCGAGCGAGCGAGGCCGAGCAGTTGGCCTGTGCTACGGGAACCAGCGAGCGAGGCAAAGGAGTCGTATTTGAACTCGCGTTTCACGCCCGGGCGGATCGAGAAGGATTGACCCTCGTGAGCATACTCGAATTTGTATGCGAATCCGTCGCCTCGGGGGGCTCCATGGTATTCCAGAATTGCGTCGAAGCGATTGGAGGGGTTGAATCGAACCTGATTGGCCAGTGACATGTAGCTGCCTGCCAAGTTTTCCTTGGAGCTCCAAAAGTTTTCGGCTCCGACTTCGAGAGTCGTAGTGGTAAACGGAGTGAGATCGATCTTGCCTCGCGATCCAATCCGAAATCCATAGAGTTCGAACGGTTTCTCGGGCTGGGCCAGCACGCCGATTACCCCTTCGACTGCCGGTTCGCGCCCCTTCAGCATATCTTGGCGCAGAGTGGTCAGATCGCCTGGCTCCCGTCTTGAAGACTGCCGTGCGAGATTTGCGTGGTAGAGGGCCTGATCGTTGTTCCCCAGCCAGGCGTAGGCTTTCGCCAGCCCTCGATGCGCATCGGGATTCTGAGGCTGTCGATCTAGGACTTTGTCGTATTGTACGATGGCTTCCTGGCTGTTCTCCTTGTGCCGTGCCAGATGCGTCGCGTACTTGAGGCGCATCGTGGAATCGTCCTTCTTCGTCAGTCCCATGCGGTAATATTTCAACATGTCTTTTTCGCGATAGGCATACCGCGACCACTCCAGGGCCTGGGCTTGGTCGAAGGCAATCTCTGGGTCGTCGTCGTATTTGGCGAGGTAGCGGTCGAATGTCTCGATAGCTTTGTCCTTGAGACCTTGCTTTTCATAGGCGAGGCCGAGGCTGCGCATAGCCTCACGGTGGTTTGGGTTGTGTTCCACCACCTTCTCGTAGGCTTCGATGGCCGCTTTGTAGTTTTCAATCTCCATGTTGGCGCGCCCACGCGACAGATACCACGATTCCGTAAAGTCTTCCGCGCCCGCCCGCAGGTCGAGCCCGATTACCATCGACAAGGTGAGAGCGATTATGGCAAGGGAGCGTAATTTCATAATGGTCTTAGACCTTCCTGCATTATGCTTCCTGGTGGATCAAGACAGACTTGAGTGATTTCTCTGAGTCGGATTCAGAGGAGATGATCTGGAGGCCCACTTGCGGCACGAGGCCCCAGAATCTGGCGCGATAAATGGGGCGATACGTCGCCATCTGCCCTCTGCGGTTTTGTACCAGCCATGCGGTGGTGAGCGGAATCTCTCTATGGAATAGTAGCAGGCCGAGGCCAAATACGGACTGATCCCTCACGACTGCGTGGTGGCGTTTCTCTCCGATTTGAACATGGACGACTCGGAGTCTCCATTGTCTCGGGATCTGCCGCCGCCTGATGCGGAGGGGTCTGAAATGCTTCAGCAACCCGATAAACAAGTGACTCGCCATGAGGAGGCTGCTGCGTAGGCGATGTGCATGGGCGTCCTTCCATGTGGCAGGATCGGTATAGAGGTTGAGCAGCAAGAGACGGCGATGTTCTTCAGAAAGGTTAAGGAATGCCAGTCCGCATCTGGTGCCATGTCCCGACAGCCGGTCATGGTATACCATCCGGACCTGGCAGGTGAAGGGTGTTCTATCAAGCAATCTGATTTCCATAGTCGCAGGGAGTGGATCGGGCGGTGCTCCGGACCACGATAGGCCGGTCAGACTTACGTCGTGGGTTGTCCCTTGGACGCATAGATTGTGAGCCCGGAGTTCGAAAGGAATAGGCTTGAGAATGCGTTCCTCTGTGCGCCGCTGGGGTTTTTCCCAAGCCATCAACAGTCCCACCAACAGGGTCAAGAGATTGAATGAGGCCCAGCCGAGGTTGAAGAAGTAGGCGTCCTTCTCGATGCCGAAATACCAAAACTCCCATAGGCCTTTTGCAATCGCAGTGAGGGTAATGGCGGTGGCGATGACCAAACTGGTTGAGGATCGCCAGTCGAACGAGCGATGCTCCGAGAGCAGACCCTTGGGAGTGACTTTGAACCCTAAGTTCTTGGGAAGGAGGAGATCGAACATCGACCGGAACAGTGGAAAGCTTACTGGCCCTTCATACAGAGACGACCACATGAGCCTGGGCCATCCCGGAAGCAATGAGGCCGAGGTCATCGGGAGCACGATCATGAAGGGCAGCAGATAGGCCACGAGGACGGAGACGTCGGCAAAAATCGGGTGGAGGTGAAACAACAGGAAGTAGAGGGGCGTGATCCAAAACACCACCCGCGCGACAGGGAAGAAGAAGTAATAGAGCGAGGCGAAGTAGCCGAGTCGGTGCCGGAGCGACAGCCCTTGGCGGAAGAGCGGGTTGTCTTTGAAGAAAATCTGGAGACAGCCCAACATCCAGCGCCGACGCTGGACGATGTACGATGCTAAGTTCTCTGCCGTCAGTCCGACCGCCAAATCTTTGTCCACAAACGCGGATTTCCATCCCCTCGCATGGAGATGTTGGCTGGTGTGAATATCTTCAGTGATACTCATCAAGTTGAATCCGCCCAACTCGGCGATTGCCGACCGTCTAAAGACAGCTCCGCTGCCGACGAAGAATGCCCCTTGCCAGCCTTGGCGTCTGCCCTGGATCGCGTGATTGAACAGGTCTTGTTCGTTGGGAATACGAGGGCCTGCGCCGAGAGCCCGTTGAAAGATATCCTGATTATAGAAGTGGTGAGGCGTTTGGACAAAGCCCATTTTGGGATCTGCGAAAAACGGGACAGTCTCCGTCAGAAATGTCGTCACCGGAATATGGTCTGTGTCGAACACCACGACCAGCTCACCATCGGTTTGCGTCAAGGCATGATTCAGATTACCGGCCTTGGCATAGCGATGAGGGCCTTTGATGTATGTCGCCCCGAACCGTTCAGCCAATCGGCAGACCTCTTCCCGATGGCTATCGTCCAACACGTAGATCCGTTTTCGGGGATGTTCCATCGCAGAGGCGCCGATCAGAGTCTTTTCGAGAATCTCGCAGGACTCTGAATAGATCGGAATGAACACATCGACTGAAGGAGCAAAACCCTGTGGTGGCTCAGGGGGACAGACTGGCTGGCGTCTCCAGCCTACTCCCACCTGAATGAACAGTAATACGACGGTGGAGAAGGCGTAGAGCTCAGCTGCCCATAAGGCCACACTAATAAATAGGCCGCCTGTTTCCAGGACGTTCAACGTGTAGAAGAGTCGCCAATGGAGGTAGCGGAGGCAGAGGCTGAACCCACAGAGCAGAAAGGCGAACTTGAGAACTGGATGCCAGCGGGCGATCAGGTAGAGCAGGACGGTAACGGCGAATAGTTCCCAGGGGAAGTGCTCGGAAAATCCCACCACGTCGAACGGACGTAAGAATCCCAAGAACTCTTCGTAGTGGCGGGCTTGAGAAAGGGTCAGAGCCTGCCCGAACCACAGCCAGTTTTGGAAATAGTAGGGGACTCGTTTACCTCCGACGGCAACGGCTTCAAGTGGGGCGAGTTTTTTTTCACTCAGCAATCGGGCGAGGGTATGCTGTTCCTGAAAGGCTAGAGCATGGACGGTGGCATAGAGCGGAAGGCCCTCACCCGACGATAGTGGCAGGCCCTTGAGGGAATAATGATCGACAAATTTGCCTTGGGCTTTCCATTCGCGCTGGAAGAATTCCAACATCTTTTGCCGCAAGGGACCTTCGGATCGTCCGAACCAAGCAGTATCAAGCGCCACGCGCCAAAAGATCGGGAAGGCGTCATAGCTGAACGAGGAAGAGATTCCCGTAACAGGATGTCGGACGGCTAATTTCTCGGTGAGGGGGTCCAGATAGATGAGTTCTGGAGGGAGGGGCAGGGCTTCTTCATCGTAGAGCCAGTGCAGAATGGCATAGCTCGTTTTGATCGCCTGGGACCATGGATGATGAGAATCGACAGAGGCAAAGATCTCGTAGGCATAGGGGGCCAGGTAGGCGACGTGGATCGTCGGATGGTCCTCGTACCGAGCCCAATTACCCGCAGTCACATAGACGTGCGAACCAATGTGGACCATCTCCTGGTTCCAGATCGAGTCGATGATGGCCAGCGCTTCTTGCTTGAACGGCGGATGGTCGAATCGTCGAGCGGCTAGGATAAGGGCGAGCGCAATGTCGGTATCGGCGTCTGTCGCCGAGTTCTTATCGAGTACGGTCCCTTTCCACTTCCACGCAAACAGCGTATCCTCGCGGACTTGGAGGTGCTGTTTTGTCCAAGCCCAGACGGTATTGAACGTCGCGCGGTCGTTTGCCCATACAGCCCGAAGCAGGGCGTAGCCTTGCCCCTCTGATGTGGTGATGCCGTTTTCATCCAGGCTGACGACACGGCCATTCTGGATATAGGTCTGTTTGTAGAAACTCCAGAGCGCGGAGAGATCGTCAAGTTGCCGGATGTAGCTGTCGCTTGAACGTGACGAAGGCGTGGCTGTGGCACTGTCGGCAACTCCGATGCAGCATGCGGCACAGAACAAGACGATTGATATACGCTGGCCAAAGGAGTGCATGAATCTTTGCGTAATAGTTTTTGTTAAGAAGCGGGATAATAAACACGGTCTGTGTCATGGTGCTCCAATGGGAGAAAATCGGCTTGGCTAGCCGTATAGACCACATGAACAAGACAGGCTCCTAGATGGCCTCATCCATATCGATCGTTCTCCCAAGGGAATGCGCTGTTTGAATAACCCCGCACTTCCCAGAACCCCTTTTCATCCTTATCCAGGAACGTAATCTCCTTCACCCACTTGGCCCCTTTCCAGGCATAGCGCTTTGGGACAATCACGCGAACCGGGCCTCCGTGTTCTTTTGTGAGGGGTTTGCCGTTCCATTTGTATGTCAGGAGCACGTCGCTATCGTCGCAGGCGTCAAACGGCAAATTGGTGGTGTAGTCGTCGAACGATTTGAAGAGGACGAACTTCGCCGAAGACAGGGGCTTCACCACGGAGAGGATGTGCTTGAAACTGACTCCTTCCCACTCGTTGTCGAACCGGCTCCAGCTCGTCACACAGTGGAAATCCGACACATCCTTGAATTGGGGTTGCGCCAAGAATTGCTCCCATGTCCACCTGACGGGAGTGGTCACGAGTCCGCCGATGGTCAGGCTCCATTCGCTCAAAGGGATTTCAGGCTTGAAGCCCAGATCCAGCACAGGCCAGGTCTCGACAAGATGCTGTCCCGGTGGCAAGCGGGCGTCCCCTTCGTAAAACACTTCTCGCTCTTCACCGCCACGCCGGGCCTTCGCCCACTGTTCTTTTGTTTTAGTTAAACGACTAGCTTCATCCATATGCCGGCCTCCGCGTACAGGGTAGGACAAGAGACAGAGAGCTTACAAGCAGGAAAAACAGGATTATGAAGAGGGTGTTGGTTTGAGAAACCTGTCGATGACAGTTTGAAACTCAGCAAGCGGTCTAGCGCCAACCAAGGGGCGGCCGTTGATGAGAAACGTTGGCCCACCCCTCCAAAGAAGTACCCCCTTGTATGCGGGTTCCCCTCCGTTCTTGGTATAGGCAGGAAAGTCACCCCATTCTAAGGTGAGTCCTGCGCCTCGCTGAGGAAAAACAGCCACAGAAGTCCGGGTCGCGGCCGGCAGCTAACGACAGGATTCACAGGGAGCCTCACAAAGGAAACGCCTATGACATGGCTCAATGATTTTTATGACTCCTCAGTGGCCATACCGCTGTCGCTCGTTGTCTTGGCAGCTATCAGCCTCCTGAGCTGGAAGAAACGAGGGCATCAGGTCATCTTGGCCCTGACCCTGTTCTTGTATGCACGGTACCTGTTGTGGCGAGGCCTCTATACCCTGAACACCAACGATTGGGCGAGCCTGCTGATGAGTTGGACGGTCTATACAGCAGAAGCCTACGCCTTTGTGCAAATTCTCTTGTTCGCCTACCATGCCTGGTCGCCGCTCGAACGCCAACCGGTGCCATTGAACCGCTATCCGATCGTCGATATTTTTGTCACGGTTGTCGATGAGCCTCTGAGCATTCTTCGCCGCACGCTGATTGGTTGTGTCAACCAGGACTATCCCAACGATCGCTATCGGGTCTATGTGCTTGACGATGGTCAGCGGGACGAGGTCAGGGCATTAGCTTCGTCGTTGAACTGTGGATATATCCGCCGGGCGGATCGCCAACACGCGAAAGCTGGAAACCTGAATCATGCCTTGCATGAAACATCGGGAGAAATCATTGCGATTTTCGACGTCGATCACGTTCCGACCAGCAGTTTCTTGAAAGATACGGTAGGATTTTTCCAGGATGAACAGGTTGCCTTCGTCCAGACGCCGCATCATTTCTACAATTCCGACGTATTTCAGAAAAATCTGCAACTTGAGGGAATCCTCAAGAATGAGCAAGCTTTGTTCTATCGTGTGCTTCAATCCGGCCGCGATCGCCATAACAGTGCGTTTTTCGCGGGAAGCTGCGGGTTGTTCCGCCGCCATGTATTGGTTGAAATAGGCGGGTTCCGCACCGAGACTGTGACCGAAGACGTCCACACGAGCATGGTGATCCATGCGAAAGGCTATCGTTCATGCTACCTGAATAAGGTGCTGGCAGCCGGGCTTATGCCGGAAAGTTTCGAAAGTTCAATGAGACAGCGGATTCGATGGGCTACGGGCCATGTGCAAATCTTCTTTCAGACAAATCCGTTCACCATGCGCGGTCTCACGATGCCCCAACGACTCGGATACTTTGCATCCATCTTCTATTTTCTTCATGGAGTTCCTCGGGTCGTCTGCCTCGTCGCCCCGTTGATTGCCCTGCTGCTCGGAATCATTCCTGTCACGGCCGATGTCCCATCGCTCGTCAACTTTTTTGGATCCTACTATCTGGCGACGCTCGTGATGCTGAGGACCGTCAGCCGGGGTACGCGAAATGCCTTCTGGTCGGACATTTATGAAACGGCGGGTAGCGTCGCACTAAGTTGGGCCGTGCTCAGGACCGCGATACGGCCTTGGAAGAAACGCCCATTTGTCATCACCCCAAAGGGGGTGGTTCAAGAGGAACGGCGCAGGGTCTCGCGATTCTCTTATATCCTGCCTCACGTCATCATCATGGGGCTGCTCATTGCGGGACTCGTGACGGGCATTCGCCTGTGGATGGAAAACGTTCCTCTTCCGGGATTGGAGGTCAGTCTCTTCTGGGGGTCGGTCAATCTCATTTTGATCGGCGTGGTCATTTTGGCTGCCTCGGAGCTGCCGGAGTGGCGCAAAACATTTCGTATCAGGCACCGGCTGTCTTGTGAATTGATCGCAGCAGGCGAGCGGTTCAGCGGCACGGTGGAAGACATGAACGAGACTGGCGCCCTCATTCACGTGAACAGGCAACTGCTGGAAGGAAACGACCAGCTGCTCTTCAGCGTCATAAACCTGGCAGGAGACTGTCTCACCATCGAAAGTCGAATGTGTCGCCAGGAGCGGGTGTCATCGGATGCCATAGAGATCGGACTCAAATTCATCGATGTGGACGACGAGGCTGGGGACTCATTGATCGCCGCCGTGTTTTCCGACTCCCGTACATGGAATCAACCCGAAGCCGAACCAGGGATATTTCGGAGCTTATGGTCCTTGCTGCAGGTCTTTAAAAAAGTCGTCAAGACATCGAGAAAGTCACATCGGAGCGCCCTTCGCCTCCCGTATCGAGAGAATTGTCGCTTAGTGTTGTCAGACCGTACATTGGAAGGTACAGTTGAGCAGATTTCACCAACCGGTCTTTCAGTGAATATTCCTGGAACGGTCGACCTTGTCGGCGAGAACGGGATTCTGTATGTGGAGTCCGTTGCATTGAGAGTCCGCCGACGTTGGGTGATGCAGACCAAAGGAACGGTGGTGGCAGGCTTTGCGATCGAGCAGGTGGAGAAGGGAGCCGACCAATGGCGAGAACTCACGTCACTTGCTGCGTAGTACTGTGTGCGGCGCTCTTGTGGCCCGGCGCCGGGATAGCTGGGGACGTCTTTACCGGCTATCAAATCGACCATCAGGGCCAGTACTACACGTATTTGGGCGTTCGGACGCCGCTCACATCGGGAGAGTCGAATCTCCAACCGTTCATTCAAGTCATGGGAGCTGGGCTTGGCTACACGTTTAAAGATAACGGAGCGAAGCGTGATGCCGAGGTTCAGTTTGCGTCCCCGTCGTTGGGAATCAAGTTTATTCAGGGGCCATGGAACTTCATTGGGTTTGCCGGTCCTCAGTTTCGGTGGAAACAGGAGGATCGTCTAACTGGGGGCAGAACCAACGAGAACGATGTCGGCGTGCTTCTTCAAGGAGAGGCTTTCCACTGGCATGAGAAAGGAACCTTTCATGCCATTGCGTCGTACACGGATCTGGATAGTTTTGTCTGGAGTCGGCTCAGAGCCACCAGGCTGGTCCACAAGAGCGAACAGGGCTGCTGTGCTACCTATCTTGGTTGGGATCTTGCGGGCATGGGGAACAAGGATTTCTATGCGGTCCAAACCGGCCCGCTGGTTCAAGTGCCGGTCGAACGCTTTTACCTGACTCTCAAAGGCGGCTATCAATACACGCAAACATTTCAGAATGGTGTGTACGGCGGGGTCGAACTCTACTTCCCATTTTAGAAAGGACGGGATTCGAAGTCATAGAAGAAAGTCAGAATGTGCGATGTTGTGATGGAGATCAAACAGGCGTTCGGAAATACACGGGTGGGGACGCCGTCCTTAGATAAACTAAAGAACGGTTGACGATAGAGACCGGGCATATACTCGGCCGTCTGTGGAGCTTCGATGGTGGCAGTTCCCTAGTGAGACGGGGGGAGATAGTCTACAAGGAGGGAGTTTCCAGAGGCGAAAGCATCTATTCTGAAGCCTGTTAAGCACGTGGGTCGGTGGTGTGCCTCAGGGGAGGCATGTCAGCAGTGGTATAGCGAAAGACGTGTATTCCCATGCTCTTATGCGTACATGGTACCTGCTACACTTGTAAGGCAACTCCATTGATGGGAGGGGTATGGGTAGGAGTGCCTCAGAATTTGTTGTACTTGGAGTGGTCTGCTCCGTGGCCCTACTTGCGACTACGGTCGGGCCGACGATCGCGACCACCAAGAAATTAAAGGAACCAGCTCAGGCTGTCATCGTGGCCAAGCCTGCGAAGCAACAATCCGTGCCAGGGCAAACTCCATCGATTCAGCGCGCCAAGAAGAGCCCCCTACCCGCTGCCGCGGAGCGCCAATTGGAGGCTATTCGAAAACCAGCTAAGACTGCATTGACTGAGCCCAAGCCAGTAAGTCCCAAAAGCCTTCAACCTGTTTCCATCGAGCGCCAACAGGAGGCTATTCAGGCGCAGGCTAAGCTGGAACAGACCGAACTCAAGCCCACGAAGCCAAGGAGCCTTCGACGCACGAAAGTTCATAGGAAAAAGGCGCCGGAAGCCGTCGTGCAGCCGAGAACCGATCTTATGTACCACGGCATGCTGGAAAGCCCACAGCGCTATGATCCTCGCCGAAATCAACTTGGCGCCGGCGTTCCGGACCCGCGCACATCTGAATTGACCCACGACCACTTTCAAGAGCTCGATCGCAATCAGGATGGGACCATCGACCCTGTTGAACGGACGTTTGGCCGGCTCGACATGGATCGAGATCTCTACGATCGCCGGCCACGATAGCCGCCTCTGCTGTCTCCTTCAGTTCTTCACATCCAAATATCGTCGCATCTCGTAGGCCTGAAGTAGGCAAACATGCGCGTGCGGCAGGGTGTGGGTATCGTAAGACCAGGAGGTTTCGGACGACTGAGAAGTAGTTGTCCACATTGACAGCCAGAGAAGGAGTCCCCATGATAAGCGAGCAAACTGCCATGACGAACGATCTACCATCTTCTGAAACAAAGAGTGGGTTGAGTGTCGGGAAAATTGCAGTGGTCTTCGCGATCGGAGTTGCGCTGGCCGCATTTTTCTACTTCGACCTGGGCAGATTTCTCTCCTTGGATGCGCTCAAGGACAATCGTGATTATCTCTTGTCGTTTACCGAAACACATTCTGCTGTCGCTGCAGCCTTGTTCGTCCTGACCTATGTGGTTGTGACGGGGCTCTCGCTTCCCGGCGCCGTGATCCTGACGCTGGCAGGTGGATTCCTTTTCGGATTTGTATGGGGCACACTCTTCGTCAATCTGGGGGCAACGACGGGCGCGACGCTGGCGTTTCTCGCCTCCCGCTATTTGCTGCGCGATTGGGTGGAGCGGAAGTTCGGAAAGTGGCTGGGTCCGGTTCAGCAAGGCTTTGCGAAAAATGCGTTCAGCTATCTTATGACCCTCAGGTTGATTCCGCTCTTTCCGTTCTTTGTGGTGAATCTGGTATCCGGCCTGACTCGCGTGAATGTCGGCACCTATGTGGCAGCGACGGCGCTTGGGATTATTCCTGGCTCCTTCGTCTATGCCTATGCGGGCCGGCAACTCGGTACAATCAATTCCTTGAAGGACATCGCTTCCCCAGGAGTGATTGGGGCATTTGTGTTGCTGGGGCTCTTGGCGCTTGTGCCAAGCCTGTACAAGAAGTGGTCTGGGAAACCGGCATGACGGCTGGCCCTGCGAACGAGAATCGTCACAGTACAGGAAGGTCGCAGTATGATCACCCGTACAATAGAGGGGATGTTATCGATGAGTCAGCATGAAGAAGGTCTCGTGCTGCCGAACGACGAGCATAACCGCACGCTTGTCGACAATGTGCGTCCCTCGAGCTGGGTCAATCCCGAACCGACCGGTCGCTATAACATCGCGGTTGTCGGGGCTGGAACGGCAGGGCTGATTACGGCTGTCATTGCTGCGAGTCTGGGGGCCAAAGTCGCCTTGATCGAAAAACATCTGATGGGAGGGGACTGCTTGAATGTCGGCTGTGTACCTTCGAAAGGCATCATTCGCGCGGCAAGAGCTTGGGCCGATTTGCGGAATGCCGAGGAGTTCGGCCTGCATATTCCTCCCGGGGTGAAGTACGACTTTGGCGCGGTGATGGCGCGCATGAGAAAACTGCGGGCGCAGATCAGCCACAATGATTCAGTTCATCGCTATACGAAGTTGGGCGTGGACGTGTACATCGGCAGTGGGCGCTTTACCGGCGCCGGTACCATTCAGGTTGAAGGGTCCGCCGGCAATCGCACCCTCACCTTCGCAAAGGCTGCTGTCTGCACCGGAGCGAGGGCGTCGGTGCCTTCTACTCCCGGATTGAAAGAGGCGGGCTATCTCACCAATGAAACGGTGTTTTCACTGACGGAACTGCCGCCACGTATCGGGGTGATCGGCGCCGGTCCCATCGGTTGCGAGTTGGCGCAGTCGTTCGCCCGCTTTGGGAGCCAGATCTATTTGATCGAAACGGAACACGGTATCCTGCCGAAAGAAGACCGCGACGCGGCTGAAATTGTTGAGCAGCGGATGTTGCGTGATGGTGTGAAACTGCTCTGTTGTGCGAAAGATCTCAAGGTCAACAAGATGGATAGCGGCAAGCGGCTCACTGTCGACTCACATGGCCAGCAATACGATGTGACGGTCGACGAGATTCTGGTCGGTGTCGGCCGCACCCCGAATGTCGAGGGCATCGGGCTGGAGGCGGTCGGTGTTGAGTACGACAAGAACGGGGTTAAGGTGAACGCGCGGTTGCAGACGACGAATCCCAGGATTTTTGCGGCGGGCGACATTTGCTCGTGCTACAAGTTTACCCATGCCGCCGATGCCATGGCGCAGATCGTCATTCAGAACGTTTTATTTCCGCATCCCTTGGGTCTGGGCTATGCCAGCGTCGAATCCTTGATCATGCCCTGGTGTACCTTCACAGAGCCGGAAGTCGCGCATGTCGGAATGTATGAGAAGGAGGCACAGGAGAAGGGGATCGAAGTCGAAACCTATACGTACAAACTCGACGAGGTCGATCGCGCGATTCTGGATGGGCAAGACGAGGGCTTTGCCAGGATTCACGTTCAAAAGGGTACGGACAGGATTGTCGGCGCGACGATCGTAGCAGCTCATGCGGGCGACATGATCGGCGAGTTTTCCGTTGCGATGAAGGCCGGCGCCGGAGCGAAGACGATCGCCGGCACGATCCATCCCTATCCGACGCAGGCCGAGGTGAATAAGAAGGTCGTGAATCTGTGGCGCAAGGCGCACTTTACGCAAGGGACGAAGAGTCTATTGATGAAGCTGTTTGCGTGGATGAGGAAGGGGTGAGGGGATGGGGCCTGATGATCTTCTGT
>OEKW01000042.1_pt1 | contig 20510 bp, 19 predicted proteins | sample 1503291 | NCBI WGS metagenome assembly OEKW01 (sample SAMEA104379590, study PRJEB20068) | metagenome | biome: 1000743; feature: 77; material: 1998 | place: USA | collected 2012 | depth 25 m
GGTTTGTCTCGTTTGTTTGGTTGAATACGATGAGCTCAATGAACCAGCTGCTGAGCGTTGACGTATCGAGAGGAGCGTGAAGACAACATGGCAGGCAGCGCGATCGGAGGACAGCGAACGAGCGCGGCGGCGCAAAAGAAGGCAATGTCGGTGCGTCGGGGGAAGAAGTCCAAGGCGGCGTCCGCCGCGATCCTGATTCTGTCAGGCTCCACGCCGCTCCGTCGAAGGAAATCCGCCGAGACGCTGGCCGAGTCCCTGCGCGTAGAATTGTTCAGAGTGGATATGTCGGCGGTAGTGAGCCAATACATCGGTGAGACAGAGAAGAATCTGAACGACGTATTCGACAAAGCGGAAGCCAGCGGCGCGATTCTCTTCTTCGATGAAGCAGACGCGCTGTTCGGAGCGCGCGGTACAGTCAAGGATGCCCATGACCGATTCACGAACGCGGAAGCGGCTCATTTTTTCCAGCGCATCGAGAGTCATAACGGAATTGTCATTCTCACGGCCAATGGAAAGGAACGCATTGAGCAGGCCTTTCCTTCTCAGACGCAGGCGGTCATCATGGTGGGGACAATGGGAGCCGGACGGGTGAGGAAGATGAAAGTGTAGGAGATTCCGGCACGCAAACAAGAAAGACCAATCGGTCCTTGCGCGTCACGCGCCAGGGTTTCTGGTGCCGGCGGAATTATTCGGTGTCCGGCCAGATCGAGTTCGGCGTTTCTGATTTCCATATGCCAGCCACGCGCCGACCATTGCGCCGAAGACAATGCTCAGCATGTCCAGAATATGTTTATACCAGCCGTCCGGAGTGAGGCCGGGATCTGTCGTTGCGGCTTGAAACAAGACGAAGCCCAAGAAGCCTACGGCGGCGACGGATACGAGAGAGGCGGCAATGATCGCGACCTGCTTGTGATAGTTCGGCGCGAGGTAGATGATCGCTCCCACGAGGGAAGCCGCGGCAATCGTCCTTGTGATGAAGATAATGTATGTGCCGATGATGAGCACCCCATCCATATCCGGCGCTTCCCAAAACTCATCGACACGGTCAAATCCGTGGATAATGCCGAACGCGATGCCAATAGAATGGTTCGCTGCGTACCACAGCATGATGCCTGCCGGAACCGCGATGGCCCATCGAAGGATATTAATTGCTGGAGTATTGCGCATGCGTTGATACCGGCATCGATGTTATGTATTGATTCTCCTGAAGGCGGCGGCGCCAGCGAAGTCCCTATCATATAACTGGTACAAACCGAGAACGCAATCAGAACCATGCATCTCGTGAGATCGACCGCGCTCCACCTTCAGGCGGCACACCTTTTCTGCGCACTTCGCGGCATGTGCTTCACAGGCTCGCCATGCGCGCATGCTGTTCTGTCCGCCTATCCGGTGTCTCCAAGCTGGTGCGACCGAGTGTGCCGTCGCGGTAGTCTGACAAGAGTATCCTTGCCGCTTTGTCTCGATCTATCCCCCCGCTGCTTCTAGTCGACAGGCAGCCGCGCTTCTTGCCGATGGCGTCGATCAGGCTCGTACTCGTCAGTCCCTCTACAGCAAAACCGTAGCGGGCTGTGAGTCGGGCAGGATAGCGCGAAAGCAGGATCGCGGCGAGAAATTCGGCGACCGCTTCGTCATCGACGACCGTGTGGCCTACAGCGTTGATCGTTGCGAGCAGGAGGCCCACGTGAGGGTCTGTGATGGTTCCCCACAACAGTCCGGGTGAGTCGGTGATGGCCATGTGGTCGTTCAGTTTGTGCCGCTGCTGGACTTTGGTCACGGCTGGCTCGTCGCCCACGCGAGCGACGCGGCGTTTGAGGAGCATGTTCATCAGGGTCGATTTGCCGACGTTAGGGACTCCCATGATCAGCATGCGCAGCGGCTTCGCGCTGCTATTGCGATTCGGAGCGAGCGGCTGACAGAGCCTGGGTATCTTGGCGGCATCGCCTGTATGGCTACAAGACAGGGCCACTGCGTTGATGCCCTGTTGCTGGTTGAACAGGTCGAGCCAGGCCTGAGTGACGGCGGGATCGGCGAGATCGGCCTTGTTGAGGACTTTCAGGCTAGGCCGCTGGCGGGCCAGGCGCAGTTCCTCGATCAGGGGATTGGAGCTGGCGTTTGGAATGCGCGCATCCAACACTTCGACGACAACATCGATCACCTCCATCGTCTTGGCGGCTTCTTTGCGCGCCGTATTCATGTGACCGGGGAACCACTGGATGGACATGGGGGATAGGCTTTCTGGCAAAAATGAATTGTACTCTAGCAGGATGCTGAAGAGGCTGCCAGAGTATGAAGACCGTTTTTTGGTTTGTTTGGTCTGTCTCGTTTGTTTGGTTGAATGGAACTAAACAAACCAGACTAACCGGTCTGCTCGTTATCGCAGGAGTTCGCGGCCGTGGGGGGTGGTGAGATCTTGGTCGGGGCCAAGGGGGACGATACGGGTCGGATTGATGTCGTCGTGGGTGATGTAGTAGTGGCGCTTGATGTGGTCGAAGTTCACGGTGTCGGCGATGCCGTCGGTCTGGTAGAGGTCTTTGAGGTAATTGAAGAGGTTGGGGTAGTCGATGACCCGCCTGAGGTTGCACTTGAAATGGCCGTGGTAGACGGCGTCGAATCGCACGAGCGTGACGAACAGGCGCCAGTCGGTTTCGACGAATTGTGAACCGAAGAGGTAGCGTTGGCGCATCAGCCGGGCTTCGAGTTGATCGAGGGCCTCGAAGAGGCGCCACACGGCCTGTTCATAGGCCTGTTGCGATGTGGCGAATCCCGCGCGATAGACCCCGTCGTTCACATTTTCGTAGATGAAGGCATTGAGATCGTCGATCTCTTTCCTGATTCCGTCCTGATACAGATCGATCCTGCTCTCGGAGAAGCGATTGAATTCACCGTTGAACATGCGCATGAGGTCGTCGTCGGAATTGGTGACGATGCGCTTGGTCACTGTATCCCACAACACGGGGACGGTGAACCGTCCGCGATAGTTTGGATCGGTGGACTTGTAGGCCTGGCTGAGGAACTGAAAGCCGTTAATGGGATCGAGCGAATGACCCGGCCCTTCGCGGAATGCCCAGCCCCGCTCGTCGCGGATCGGGTCCACGACCGTCATACCGATCACGTCCTCGAGCCTCTTGAGTTTCCGCACAATAATCGTCCGATGCGCCCATGGACAGGCCCAGGAGACATAGAGATGGTAGCGGCCCTTCGCCGCCGGATAACCGGAACTACCATTCGCGGTCACCCAGTCCCGAAAGGCATCCGGCTGTCTCGTGAAGGCTCCTTCAAGGCTCTGTTCGTCTGGAAATTGCGCCTGAATCGTCATCGCCGCACTCCTGCTTTCTCCTACCGTACCACATTGAGGAGCAATAGGGAGGGTGGGGAGCGGCCAGGTGCCCTTCGTGCTCGTAGAACGCGCACGGTGGAACTGTGCTCGTTCGATGCGCGCAATGAAGGGCAGCCTTGGCCACTCCCCTTAAGAGAGGTCTAAGGAGTAGAGAGGGCTCGTTCGACGGCCGCAGTAGGACCAACCTGGGTGCCCTGCCCAGGAGAGTGAAACGAGCGAGCCAGGAGGGTTATTTGTGTTTATGGTCGTTGATGCGTGTCTATGCGGATTGACCGAGACAGTCCTGAAAAGTAGAATGTCGGAATATTCTCCACCGGAGAATGGTTGGTACGCAGATGAGAGGATATCCCGCGGGGTCTGGTAACTACAGCATCCATTCAGCTGGTTCAAACAAGGAGGTTGTGATGCAGATGTTGGGTCGTATCGTGTTCATGGGATTAGGGATTGTGTTAGCGGGCTGTCTTAGCGGGATGCCAGTCTTCGCAGAGGAGAAACCAGCGGCTAAATCAGCAGAAGACGGCACGAAGATTATCATTACCTCTCCCAAGGACGGGGATGAGGTCGACGACACCTTTGAGCTGAAGTACGAGTTGACGAAGGGTTCCCAAGCCACACACGTTCATGTGTATGTGGATGGTCAGTATCAGAAGGGCTTTGCCGGGCAGCTGAATGGGCTAAGCAAGGGCGATCACAAGATCACCGTGAAAGCTGCCACGAAGGACCACGATCTGGTCACGGCCAGCCACACGATCACCGTCGAAGTAGAATAGCGTTACTTCCCGCCATCCGCAAGGCCGGCAGCGCCTCGTTCACAAGAGGCGCTGCTGCGCTGGGTTATCACAAACTGGCTCCATCACTCCATACGAGCCGTTCCGTTCGCACGGCAGAATGTTCTTCTCCCGACAGCGCCGGACGCCCTTCCTGCCTGCTGCCGCCGCACAATTAGAATGAATGTGCTTCCGTGAAGCGCGGCCGGCGGATTGACTGAGACAATTCTGAAAAGTAAAATGCACAATGATTGTCTGCCGGAGAACGATTGGTCATTAGATCAGAGAATACCCGGCGAGGATCGTACACTGCAGTGTCTATTCAGCTGGTTCACACAAGGAGGTTGCGATGCAGATGATGGGACGTATCGGGGTTATGGGATTAGGGATCGCGTTAGTGGGCGCACTCGCTGGAGCGCCAGCCTTCGCAGGGGATAAGCCGGCTAAAGCACCGGTTGAGGATGGATCGAAGGTCGTGATTACGTCTCCCAAGGATGGGGACAAGGTCAGCGACACCTTCGAGGTGAAGTACGACTTGACGAAGGGCTCTCAGGCAACGCATGTCCATGCGTACGTGGATGGAGAGTATCAGAAGGGTTTCGCCGGAGAGATTAAGAGCCTGAACAGAGGGACGCATAAGGTCACCATCACCGGCGCCACAAAGGACCACGATCCTGTCGTGGCCAGCCATAGCATCACCGTCGACGTGCAATAAGACCAGCCATTTTCACGACCACGAGGGCCTCGTTCACAAGAGGCCCTCGTGCCTTCGATTTCCCAAGCGGTTTCCATTCCTTCCCCGCATAGACCCAGCAAAGAATTGTGAAAACAGGAGAGACTTACGGCGTCGATTTTGGGGGCGCCTGCGGATTGTGCGGAGGGACTCCGATCTTCAGCAGTCGCGTCAGTAATGGAATCGCCGTTCCCTGCATGACGACGGACGTGAGCGCAATAAAAAACACCATATGGAAGATGGTATCTGCCTTCTCAAGCCCGGCCACTAAAGGAAACGTAGCCAAGATGATCGGCACAGCCCCACGGAGCCCTGCCCAGGCTACGAGCGTCTGTTCTCGAAAGGACATCGGTGAAAAAGCCAGCGCTGCGTGGACACTCGCAGGGCGGGCGATGAAGATCAGGAAAAGGGAAATCAGGATGCCCACCCCGGCAACTGGCAGGAGCCTTGCTGGAAATACTTGGAGCCCCAGCGCCAAAAACATGGTGACCTGCATCAGCCAGGCCAGCCCGTCGTGAAAACGTAAGACGCTCTGCTGGTGAGTAAACGGTTTTCGCTGCATGACGAGCCCCGCCAGGTAGACGGCAAGAAAGCCACTCCCGTCCAGATAGTCGGTCAGGCCGTAGGTCAGCAGCGCCAGCGCGACCGACAGTACCGGATAAATGCCCTCCAACTCCAAGTCGAGCGCATTGAATAGTCGCCGCATGATCTCGCCCATCGCAATGCCAATCGCCGCTCCCACGCCCATTTGCATCACAAAGAATAGGACAAGCTCCACGAAAGAGGTCGTGGGCTCCGTCAACAGTCGAATCAGCGCGATTGTCAGCACGACGGCCATTGGATCGTTGCTGCCGGATTCAAATTCGAGCAACTGGATCAGTCGACGGGGGATCTTGGTTTTTCGGGCCCGTAGCACCATGAAGACGGCTGCGGCATCGGTGGACGACACAATGGCGCCGAGCAAGAGACCTTCCAAGAAAGAAAATCCCTGGACCCAGGCGACAAACATCCCGATGAGCAGCGCTGTGACCAGAACCCCGATAGTCGAGAGCGACAGCCCCTGCCACACGATGGGACGCACCGCCGACCACTCCGTGTCCAATCCACCAGAAAACAGAATCAAGACGAGCGCCGTGATCCCCAGCGACCGTACCAGAGACGGATTGTCGAACGTGATGCCGCCGAGACCGTCGGATCCCGCCAACATGCCAATGGCGAGGAACAAGACCAGTGAGGGAATGCCAAATCGATTCGAGAGCTTGATCGTCAAAATGCTCAGGATGACGAGAGTGGAGAAAACGATGAAGATCACATCAATGGAAGTCGGCATCGTGCTGGTGTCTTTTGAGGTTGTTCACCGAGAGATCTGATGCGGTCTATAGCATAGACGACCGAATCTCGCTAGCTGCCAGAAGAGGTAAAGAACTGCGGCTTGGGCAAATAGAGAGAGTGGGAGCGCAATGAGGGTGTGTTATTTCAGCAGCTGTGTGGAGCGTTCGCTTTGAGGCAAGGGTTTGTCGCGCGAAAAGTCGCCCCCGTTGTCCCCATCTATTGTGTTAACGTGAGTGTAAAAATGGATCGACTCCACAGACGTGTGTTTCGATGGCTTTGATCGAGTACCTCGTCTGACAAGTGGGGTCGAGGTGGTGGGAGTAGAGGGTGCGTATAGCTCTGCTGTTGATCATTGCCGGCATTGTCATTTTTGGTCCACAACTATGGACCAGGCGGGTGTTTGCTCAGCATAGCGCGTCCCGTCCTGACTATCCGGGAACTGGAGCGGAGTTAGCGCGGCACCTACTTGATCGACTCGACATGAAACATGTCAAGGTGGAGATGACTGAGATGGGCGACCATTACGATCCTGAGACCAAAACGGTCCGCCTGACGCCCGATAAATTCACAGAGAGATCCCTCACTGCTGTTACCGTCGCCGCTCACGAGGTTGGGCATGCCGTTCAAGACCAGACTGGCTATCAGCCCCTTGCGGAGCGCACGCGGCTTGTGCGAGTCGCGCAGGGGGCTGAAAAGCTCGGAGGGATCGTGATGATGGGCATTCCCATCGCGGCGGCATTAGCTCAAACCCCTCTGGCAGGCGTGTTTGTCCTGGTTGCCGGGATGGCAACGATGGGGATCTCTACGCTTGTGCACCTTGTCACGCTTCCAGTCGAGTGGGACGCCAGCTTCAGGCGCGCATTGCCGCTACTTCAGCAAAGAAACTACCTGTCGCCTGAAGACGAACAGGGGGCTCGCCGCATCCTCACCGCGGCTGCGCTGACCTATGTGGCAGCTTCCCTGGCGAGTCTGCTGAACCTGTGGCGGTGGATCGCCTTCCTGCGGCGATAGGCCGCAGTGACTGTCACGGAATGTTCTCAGGAGGGTTCTGTGCATGGCCAGGAGCTTGTCCGGCATTTGCGAACACGCTCAGAGGTGCTGTGCGCTAGACGATGTTTTCACTCAGTGAGTCCAGATTCCTGATCTTGAAGACATAGGAATGACGGATTGACAAGGATCAGATGACTTGGAAAGGGTCGCGGGTGTTGGCGGCAACCAATTCACCGCAGGCAGTACAGTGATAGTTGTCCGTTAAATAATCGTCGTTGTCGTGCTCCAATTCCAGATGCAGATGCCTGCAAGGTGGATTATCTCCCTCTACCCACTTCTCGCGTAACGCAGCAGCTTGCGCCTTCGTCATAATACCCACCTCCATTGCCTAATGACGTTATCTAACCAATAAGTATCTAACAAGTTAGTCGACGAGATCAACAGGGGTCTTTTGCTGCCTCACAAGATGTCTGCTGCTTCAAAGGCCTTGCTCAATATCGTACCTCGGTGAGAGACACGGAAATTGAGATCCCCTTAAATCATAACAGAGATTCCAAGAAGTTTCTGCCGGTTGACACTTGTCACGGTAGAACGTAGCCTCTCTCCGTTTCAGCTTCAGCCTGAAACGCTAACTGGAACTTATCGCTGACCATGGATTGGTTGTGGCTGCTCGGCTTGGTTGTTCTCCTCATTGTTGGGGCTATTGCTGCGTTTTATTCGTATGCGTTTGTGACTCGAACGCGGAAGGAGTTCCGCGCGGAGCAACCCGATCTTCGCATCACCAACATGTCTGCGATGAGCTCAGGGAATGTCCTCACTATTTTTCCGGAACTCGAGAACGTGGGCGGAGGTGTAGCGTTCGACTGTCTTCTGCACATGGGTGGGTGGGAAGGTAATTTCGCTGTGAAGAAAGTCTATCCGCGTGGTCCACGGTATCAGAAGCACGTGGCGTCTATCGTATTGGGTCCGGACGCACCGGTCCGCGCAAAACCCATTAACAATGGCTATATCCGGCTACGGTATCTCGATCGCTGGGGGCAAAAGTACGATTGTTGGTATCAGGTTGCCCAAGTCGAAACCGGAGAAACTCCGCTCTACAATGTTCAAATCGATTTGAAGGATCCTCAGTTGAACGAGCCTCATCCATCATTCTGGGAGATGCGGAAGTTGCTTCGCGCGGCTCCTCTGTATGATTAGCTGGGAAATCCCCTCACCGCTTGCAATCCAGACTGAAAAATCTGCTTTCTCGCAATGCCCTGATGGCTCCGGAAACGTGGGACTCAGGCTGCGGAGCCAGGGAGTGTCCGCTCGGTCCTGTGTTTCATCATAATTCCCGAGCCGGTGGCCTGTCGGAAATCTCTAAATCTCTTCGGGGTTCGGAATCGTTCTTATAGACTGCTTGAAGCCATGCCCGTCGGAGGTCGTGTCTTGTCGGGTCTGGCTGCTTGATCGCGGCTGCTGTTCCTTATTGGCAAGGACTGCGGGGTTGGGATTTCGGATCTATGATCTTCAATATGGAGCGAGCGCATGCCCCCTGCATTGAAAGCGATTCGTCAGCTGAGCGAAGCCTTGTTTCAGTATACCCACGTTGACGACATGGTTCGTCAAACCCTGCACGCTGCGCTTGAAGTCATCGGGGCAGACGCCGGGTCTGTGTTACTCGCGAATGCTGAGACCAGGCAATTAGTGTTTCGCTACGTCGTCGGAGAGACAGCCGCTTCGTTGCAAGGGACGGGCATTCTCTGGGACGAAGGAATTGCCGGCGCGGTGTTCACCTCCGGCAACCCGGAAGTGATTTCTATGGTTCAACAGGATGCGCGCCATTATTCGGCTATGGATGAGCTCACCGGATTCCAATCCCGGGACATGATTGTCGTGCCCCTTATGCGGCACGGAGGAAATCCGATTGGCATCATTGAAGTCGTCAATAAGAACAAGGGACCGGTTGACCGTGACGACCTCGATATCCTGGTGGTGATCAGTGCCATTGCGGCCGCTGCGATTGAACAGTCAAAAGCTTCTGAGGCATTACGGGTGAAAGACGTCCAGCTTCAACAGGCTCAAAAGATGGAAGCGGTTGGCCGGCTAGCAGGGGGCGTTGCGCACGATTTTAACAACCTGCTCACGGTGATCCGGGGCTATAGCGAGCTGATCGTCAGGGCAGTCGAGCGAAACGCGTCTGCGCGAACGCATGCCGAAGAGGTTCTGAAGGCCGCGGATCGTGCCGCAGGACTTACGTCCCAGTTGCTGGCGTTCAGCCGGAAACAGGTCCTCGAACTCCGGACCGTGAGATTGAACGAGGTTGTCGCGAATGTGGAGAAACTGTTGCGGCGGTTATTAGGGGAGGATATCCAGCTCGTCACAACCGTAGGACCCAACCTTGGGTGGATCAAAGCCGATCCTGGACAGCTGGAGCAGGTCTTGATCAATCTCGCCGTGAATGCGCGAGATGCCATGCCTAAGGGAGGGACGCTGTCAATCGGGATCACCCACAGCGAACTCGATGAGACGTTTACCTGTCGTCATCTGGATTTTCAGCCGGGAACGTATTGTGTCCTCTCGGTGGTCGACAGTGGGTGCGGCATGAACCAGGACACCCTCTCAAAACTGTTCGAGCCCTTCTTTACCACAAAGGAGCCTGGCAAAGGGACGGGGCTGGGCCTCTCCATCGTCCATGGGATTGTGAAGCAAAGCCGAGGCCATATCTTGGTCTCCAGCGAGCCGGGCCTCGGCACGACCTTCAACATATACCTGCCGTGTGTGGAGGCGCCTGTAGAGGTGAAATCATCTCCTGAGGCGATCTCTGGCGCTTCAGGAGGTACAGAGACTGTTCTGGTCGTGGAAGATGAAGGACAGGTTCGCACTCTTGAATGCGGACTGCTTGAAGCCAGCGGCTATCACGTGCTGACGGCCAGCCATGGAGGAGAGGCGATGCAGATCTGCCGCGACTACCCAGGGACGATTCATCTTCTCGTGACGGATCTTATCCTGCCTCAGATGAATGGACGAGAGTTGGCTCGTCAGGTGGTCCCGCTCCGACCGTCGATGAAGGTGCTCTATGTGTCTGGCTACCCTGACGAGACGCTAGTGACTGCCGGGGTGGCGAGGAGCAAGGCTCCCTTTCTGCAGAAACCGTTTGCATCTGATGCCCTGTTGCTCAGCGTGAGGAAGGTGCTTGACGAGACAGACGCGGCTCCAAATCTGAGGGCCTATTCCTAGAAACAGGACATCGGTGCCATGGCAGACGATTCACTTCGACAGATCCAGGAAATCAGCGCCCTGCTGAATTCGAGTCTCGACCACGCCACCATCCGCAATCGCGCCATCGAAGCCGCCACTCTATTAATGAATGCCGAAGCAGGCTCACTCCTCTTGTTGGAGGAGGCGACGGGCGAATTGTATTTTGATGTGGCCCATGGCGAAAAAGGCGAGGCTGTTCGTCAGGCTCGTCTGCTGCCGGGGCAAGGTATTGCGGGACACGTCGCTCGAACCAGGGAGCCTATTATCGTCAACGATGTCCAGCGCGATGCCCGTTTCTTCCGCCATATGGATCAAACCAGCGGATTCGTCACGCGCAGTATGGTCTGTGTGCCTGTTACAGCTCATGGCCACTTTCTGGGGGTGCTTCAAGCCATCAACCACAAGAATGGGGATTCGTTCGGCGAGGACGATCTCCAGAATTTCGTGGCGCTTGGCCATCAGGTCGGCATCGCCATCGAGAACGCCAATCTCTACGAGGAAATTCATCTCTTGTTCGAAGGATTTATTTCCGCCAGTGTACAAGCCATTGAAAGCCGGGACCCCACCACCAGCGGGCACAGCCAACGTGTGGCCACCCTCACTTGTCGGCTGGCTGACGCGGTCTCTTGTACCGATTCCGGCCTCTATGTGGCCGTGCGATTCAACGAGGAACAACTCAAAGAGCTTCGCTATGCAGCTGTGCTGCATGATTTCGGTAAAGTCGGCGTTCGTGAGCACATCCTCCTCAAAGCACGGAAGCTGTATCCGCTCCAACAGGAACTCATCAAATCACGGTTCGACTTCATCAAGAGAACTCTGGAGGTCGACACGTTACGTCGCAAGCTGGAGGTCCATGAAGCAAAAATGAAGGGAAAAAAGCAGACGCTGTTGGCACAACTGGATCGGCAATTGGCGCAGCGGATGAAAGAGGCGGACGAGCTGTTCTCGTTTATTCTGAAGTGCAATCAGCCGAGTTCCCAATCCCCTACCCAGGTCGTAAAGTTGAAGGAAATCGCGCAGCTGGAATACCAGTCTTACGATGGCCCCCGTCCTTTTCTCACGGAGGAGGAAGTCGGCGCGCTCTCGGTGCTCCAGGGCACTCTCACCCAGTCCGAACGAAAAGAGATCGAGCGGCATGTCGCTCACACGTTTGAATTCCTGTCAAAAATCCCCTGGTCGAGATCGCTCAAAAATGTGCCGTCGATCGCGTGGAGCCACCATGAAAAGTTGGATGGCAGCGGCTATCCCCGTGGGTTGCTGCACAATCAGATTCCGCTACAGGCGCGCATGATGACGATTTGCGATATCTACGACGCCTTAACAGCGTCGGACCGGCCATACAAAGCGGCCATCTCGTCCGACATTGCGCTGAGCTATCTCGAGAACCAAAGCAAGGAGGGAAAACTAGATTCGGAGCTCGTGGATGTCTTTACCAAAGAAAAGGTTTACCAGGTTACTCAGCCTCGTTCGAAGATCCGCAAGATCGCCTGACCCGCGGCCTTCTCCTCAGCCTGCGCTGGTTTCACGTTCCGCATGCCCCGCACTCTCAGACTGAAGTTCCACTGTGTAGGCTCCCACTGGGGCTTGCCGGCCTTTGACGGTGACCACTTGAAGCTTTCGGAGCTGGATGTGGTTGAGTCCACCGTGTTGCGCATCCGGCTTTCCGCGCTCTAGTCCCAATGCGAGTTTTGATGCTGTGAATTCGGTCAACAGAATTTGATGGCCCAGCATTCTGGTCAGTCCCTGGAAGCGCGCGGCCAGATTCACCTGATCGCCGATCATGGTGTAATCCATTTTTTTGCCCTCCGCGCCGATATTCCCTACCAGGGCTACACCCGTGTTGATGCCGATCCCATTCTCAAGGATCGGCCTTCCTTGCGTCTTCCACCTGGCCTGCAAGTCCTTCAGCCGCGCCTGCATCTCCAACGCGCATTGTACGGCCAGCTCGGCATGATCCGGTTGGTCCAGTGGCGCCCCCCAGAAGACGACAATCTCGTCTCCGACGAATTTGTCCAATGTCCCGTTCCATCGAAAAATTACGTCGGTCATGGCGCTGAGATATTCATTGAGCTGATCGACCACGTCTTCTGCCGGACGATGTTCGCTGAACGTGGTGAACCCGACCAGATCGGAAAACAGCATGGTCAGTTCTTTACGCTGTCCCCCTAACGTCGCCTTCGAAGGAGATTTCATCAGTTCCTGCACGATTCGAGGACTGACGTAACTGGCGAACATGGAATGAATGTCTCGAGCCTGGCGCTCCTTGAACACATAGTTGAGGACTGTGGTCACGACGAAGACCGAGCCGATGGTTAGGGTCGGCATCACGACAGGCAGGCAAATTCCCTTCACGACAAATAGCGCCTGTACAGTGCCCGCATACCCAATCCAGGTCACGGTCGTCACAATCGTTCCATGCACGGCACGCACGCGGGGCAAAATACAGGTCAGCATGAATCCGAAGAGCAGGACCAGGCCGAATTCGACGGGGCCGGTCCAGAGTCCGGCGGTCAGAAACCGTTCGTGGAGAATATTCTCGATCACGGTGGCATTCTTCTCGACTCCAGAAAAATTGGCGGAGTAGGGCGTACTGAGCTGATCGTATGTTCCCAACGCAGCGGTTCCGACTAGGACGGCCTTCCCCCGGAAGAGATCCGATGGGATTCGGTGGTGGATCACATCGGTCGCGGACACCCAGGGGAACCGCAGTTCCCGACCCGCGTAGTTGATGAGCATTCTAAGCTTCTGGTCCGTAGGTACGAGCGTCGCGCCAAGCTGCACTCCGTCCCCCAGCACGAGCGCCATATGCTCTCTGGTCCGACCGAGATACAGCCGCGCGATTTCCAGAGCAAAAGAGGGATAGTAGGCATCTCCGTGGCGAAGGGCGAGCACCTCACGACGAGTGACGCCATCGTGAGCGGGTAATCGATAGACATGTCCAATGCCCTTTGCCTGTTGTGCAAACGTGTCGAGCAGAGGAAGGAAGGCCATCGCCTCGTAGGGGTGAGACTCTTGGGCAGACTTCGTCTGCTTGACGAGCATGAACTCACTTCGCCTGAGGAGTTCGGGAACCGTTCGGGTTGTGTCAGTCAATGAGTCGGTTGCCTGATTCTCCGACACGAAAAATGGCATGGCCAGCACGACCTCGCCTGCTCGCGCCAAGCTCTGGGCAAATTGCTGATCCGTGTCTAAGGCGTGGAGGCGGGCTTCTAACTGTCCGAGCACCTTGTTGGATAACGGTTCCTTCTCTTGTGCTGCGGCCAACCATGACTTGATCTCACGGATCGCGTCGGATTCTTCCGGTTCGGCGTAGATGATATCGAGACCAAGCACAGCAGGTCTGCCCGCGTGAATCTGATCGACGAGACTCGCTTGTTTGTCCCGAGGCCAAGGCCATCGTCCAATCTCTTTGAGGCTTTTCTCGTCGACCAACACGAGCACGATTTCTTGTCCAGGGTTTCGTTCACCTCGCAGGCGGAACTGATAATCCAAGGCGGTATTGTCCAGACGCACGACGACGTTGGGGGCCAACCACGTCAGGAAGGCCAACCCGATCGTGACCGCTACGCCCAACCCGATTCCGAGTGGAAATCCGGGTCCTGAGTTGTTGTCTGCTGTGAATTTCACGTGACACTATTCGCCGTTCAATACGTTTGATCGGTTTCGCCGCACACCGGATACTATTGTGCCTGGTTGTATTGGAGGGACAAGACAATTTGCACAGCGCGCATCGTCCTCGTTCCCGTAGCGATCACTGACTAAAATAGCTGTGGCCCTTGGCTGGCTGAGCCAAGGGCCACAGGAACTGCGCGATCGTCTCTAGACGTTATGGTGTCAGCAGATTCAAGGCGCCGTTGATGACAGCCGGAGGAGTTGCGATTATCGTATTAACAACAGGGGCCACGGGGGCCACAACCGGTGCGATGATTGGCGCGACCGGGGTTACAACAGTTGAGACAACGGTCGTCAAGGGAGCTACAACCGTAGATCCAACAGATACGGACCCCACGGAAACAGTTCCTCCAGAAGGCGACGTCGTTCCCACAGCGACAGATCCTACAGTCAGAGTTCCGGTCGTCAGTGTCCCTGTCGTCCCAGTCGTCGTTCCTCCGCCGCTGCCTCCAACAAGAGATCCGGTGGGCCGACTGGTCAAGGTTGTCAGAGCCCTCATCAAGCGCGCATCAAGGTTCAGCGCCTGGAGCACTTGGGCCGGTAATTCAACGAGAGGCGCTTCGCGTAGTGTCGTCAGCTCAACGGCCACCAATGCCCGAGTGAGTCCAGTCGGAGAAGATGCCAGAGTCAGCGCAGTCTTCTCGATCGGACGAATAACAGTCGGACCTTGATCGGGAATTGTGCCGTGTGTTGAAGCAGTCTGCTCAGTAGTTTTCACCGTCGCTTCCGGCTGGGCATTGTCTCTCATGCCAAGGTTATGTGGTAGGGGGGCAGATGGGGCTTGACCTTCGTGGGCGATCGAGAAAAAACCGGGATCGACGGCGACCGTCGTTCCCCCCGACGTAAAATCAACGCGTCCCTTCTCACCAATGTTGATAATGCCGGACTGACCATTCTCGACCCACACGGTGAAATAGGTTCCCCTCGCCGCCGCGACAGCCGAAGGAGTGTGGATCTCGAACCTTGATCCATTCGCCTTGAACACTTTGTTCACCAGAGCCCGCACCTGGCCTTGCATGAGTTTCACAACAGCCTGCCGGACATTCTTTTCCGGGTTGTAGATATATTCGTCGATCTCCACCCGGCTGTTTTCTCCTACGGTCAGCATGCTGTCATCTTGAAACAACGCTTTTGCGCGCGATTCGTGTTGGGTCTGAATTACATCTTTGAAGATTACCCCGTCATGGAGCTTGACCGGAAGAACTCGATCCTCACCGGGATGGGTAACACCAGCTTGGCCCAACACTGCCGTGTAGAACCCGACCCCGTCCGTGCCGCCTCTCTCCGCCCCCACAGCAAGGGACGATCCAAAGGCCAAGGGGAATGCGATGAGGCTTAGCAGCAGTCGTTGAGCAGTCATTATTACCCCCCATGTGAGAAGAGAGAATAGTCCTCTGAGAATTCTCTCGCTTCCCGTATGGGCAGGAACTGTACCGAGATAGGTATTTCTTCAGCGCGATGAGCGCGCGCGATAAGCCGTTGATAAGGCAGACCGTGGCAGAAACCGATTCCCCGGGCCCCGCTCGAAAGTGTTAGTTCTTTTGTAGTGTTATCAATAAGTTGCGTGGCAAATTTCGTCGCTCAGGATGACAATTTGCGGTATTGAACAGGAGAGGTTGGTTGACGGGTAAGGCTTAGAACCGGCTGCTCAGGGTGAGCGAGAAAATATTGCGGGCGTAGTTGAATACCGGGAGATTGGACTCGTCTCTCGTGTAGTTGTATTCCGCTGCAATCGAGAGCCAGTCGGTCAGGGGCCGGGCGATCGTGGCAGCGAAGAACATGATGTTATCGCGACGCTTCGTTGTGCCGCCGGCTGAAAATGAATTCGGGTTATCGTAATCCATGTGGTAGTAGTCGAATGCAAAGCTCGATTTCAACGTCCAGAAGTCCGGCACGCCCAAGCCGACTGAAAGACGATGCGCCTTGTAGTCCCAATCGGCATGTGTTTGGACGCCCGGTGTCGCCACTGAAGGGCTTCCGCCACCGGTGCGATCGGTGTCGAACGTATAGCCCAGCCGTACATGCCCTGTTCCATTGGCGAAGTAGGCGTACTGCGTGATGCCTGCCAACCAGTTTTTCCCGTCCCTGAAAGAATTTCCAGCAAAGCGATCATCCTGGAAGTCTTTGTTCTGATACCGGAACTGTAGCTGGGTGAACAGACTGTTGGTTTCAGCGATCGTGAAGATCGGTTGCACGGCATTGGAGAGCAAGAACGGGTCTTGGCCTACACGTACATAGTCGAAGGCATATTGGAGCCGTGCCGTCACTCTGCCTATTTGATGTTGAACAAATGCCGAGGGCGCATGGTCCTGGACGTCGAATGTCGTCAGTGTCTGATGCAAACTCTGGTAAAAACCGTAGGTGACTCCTGCCGTCCACCCGGCAGTTTGAATCGGTCGATATTCGCCGCGTGCGTAAAATGTGGTGCGGAAGTCGTCCTTCTGCGAGATACTCGAGGTTCCGCCGGGAGGTTGGGTTCCGATCGGAAGCAACACGACATTGGTATCGTACTGGCCACTGACGCTCAGATTCAGATCCCAAGGTTTCGGGCCCTTGGGAACCGCGGTTCGTTGCTGCAGAATCTCCCGAGCGATTCGAGCGAGTTCGGACTCCGGTTCGCCTGAGGCAATTGCGGCCTCGATTTCTTTTTGGCCCTGATCAATCATGCCACGCTCATAGTACGACATCCCTGTGTAATATCGAGCGGTCGGTGTGAGATCAGGGCTGAGAGCCATGGATCGGGAAAACAAGGCAGACGACTGATCGAATGATTTCAGTTCATGCAAGACGACTCCCTGATAGAAATAGACGAGCGGATTATCTGGATCGAGTTTCTGAGCCTGATCAAGCGCTGCCAGCGCCTCGCGATATTTCCCGAGGTGGCTTTGCGAGATGGCGAGTCCTAGCCAAGCTTGCGGACGAGCCGGCTGTCTAATGGTCAGATCGTGAAAAAGGTGTTCCGCTTCCTGATACTTTTTCACGCGCAACAGCGTCTGTCCCAGGTATTCAATCGCCTCTGGGTCGTTCGGTACGGCTTGTCGGGCTTGTTCGAAGTGATCGGCGGCTTGCGCATGGTGTCCCCGACCAAACTCCACGATCCCTTTCGAAATGTTGAAATCATAGGTCTCATTCGGCGCCTGTGCCCACGCGACGTAGTCGATCGCAAGCACGATGGTACAGACACCGAGCGCGCAGTACCAATTGCGAAGTCTGTGTCGCAGCAGCATGAAGATCGGTTTCGATACAAGCAATGGATGAACGTTTGTGAAGAGCGTTACGTACCAGGCAGCCTAACAGAGCAAACCAATCAGTCAACGAATTGCAGGAATTTTGGCTATGCTTGTGATCAGTCCCGTGCATTACACCTCTGGGCTAAACGCGGTAAGGTGTTAATGAGTACAGGTGGTTTGATCTTTTCAGCATGGTCGGATTTCTGCTCCACCTACTGTGTTCGCTACCGTGACTGCGCGGTCATTGGAAGAGCGGCGCAAGCCACGGGTACACGTCGAGCGTGAGCCGCACGCCATACGTTGGCCCATTGTCCTTCCGGTTGACCATATCGTTCCAGCTCTCGAAGGCCACGTTCCTATATCGAATCGCCGCAAGGGAGACAAACCGTTCTTCAAGGGTATGACCCTGGAAGTCGACAAAGAGTCCTGAGTCCAGGCTGATTCCGGTCTCAATCTCAAATTTTGGAAGAGGGCACTCATCATAGATGCCCCAGCTCAATGAAGTCTGAACGATGTAACTCTGCGGGGCGACTTGTCGAAAGGCCGCTCCGGAGTATGCCTGTGCCATCCGGCCCATGGCTGACCATCGAAACCCACGAACGATATCGGCCGCAAGATGGTTTGCCCCATCCCACCCGAGCAGCGATACGATTGCAGAGCCGATCTCGGCCCCACGGATTCCCGTTCGGGCGAAGACCTCTTGATACAGAGAACCGGTCGAGCCGCCGATTCCCATGAAGACTTTCTTCGGTTGAGTGAAAAGTGGAAGCCACCGTGTCATCGAGCCATCGACCATAAAGTCGAATTCATCACGAGTCTGGCGAGTAGGGACTTTGGGTATTCCAAAGATCGTGTCATGAATAAATTCATTCTGGAGGTAGCGGGTCGGCTGTTCTCCTGTCGGCCCCGCTCCGATCGTGATGTTTGTGCTCCAGCCTTCGAATCGCTTCCAATGTTCAGTCCAACTTGCCGTTCCAAAGTTGATGCCCATCGTTTCACGAATAGGGTTGTATTGCTCTCCTTCGCGGTTGAATTCAGTGAAGCGATTTCCTGTATATCCCAATTCAAGTTTTGAATAGGCGTCTGGGTATGCGAGTCCGCCTCAATGGGCAGTCGGACTCGGAGACTCCGCCGTCGCCAAGTCAACGGTTCCCCAAAGGATCAGGAGAAAGACTATCCAAGTGAGTCCCTGCCGCGTGGCGCTGGGTCTTGATTTCACGCCTTCCTCATGTGCGATGCGCGTATTCATTTTTCTCGATGCCAAAGAGTTCTAACAGGTGTGGTTTAATGTTCTCTTGTCGCCCGACTCGATCCTTGTACCTTTTCCCATTGAGTTCAAGCAATTCAATGCATAAGCCGATAAGTATAGAGATGAAGTCGGGGGTAAAATTTTCCGATTCGGGGGGATTCAGGGCAGCCGGGCATGGGGAGAGATTTTGCGGGCGTATTGTCGCAGGTTCAGCTAGAGTCGTAGTGGGTCCACGAATAAGAGTGAGATGACGGATCCTGACCGGCGCGCATGACTCACGAGAGTTTGTGAATATACGGGCTTGGGTTTCCTTTTATGCCTCACAAACAGAAACAGATCGTCATTATCGGGGGCGGTTTCGGAGGTCTGGCGGCCGCGCAATCGTTGCGTGATGTCGACGTGGTGCTCATCGACCGCACCAATCATCACCTCTTTCAACCGTTGCTCTACCAGGTGGCCACCTCTGCGCTGTCTCCTGGCGATATCGCGTGGCCGTTACGCACGATCTTTCGTCGGCGCCCGCATGTTCGCGTGGTCATGGATGAAGTCTTGTCCATCGATCGTGCGGCGCGTCTTGTGCGATTGCGGCTTGGCGCGCCGATCGCGTTCGACGCCCTCATCGTCGCACCAGGATCGCGGCATTCGTATTTCGGGCACGACGCGTGGGAGCAGTCCGCGCCAGGGCTCAAGACCTTAGCCGACGCGGTTCACCTTCGGGAGAAGATGTTGCTGGCATTTGAGGAGGCCGAACGACGACGCATCGCCACCGGCACAGGGGATCGACTCATCTTCGTGATCGTGGGGGGAGGCCCCACCGGTGTGGAGTTGGCCGGCGCGCTGGCGGAGATTGGACGGAAGGCGATGGGGCCTGATTTTCCGAACTTGCGCCTCGATGATCTCGCCATCCTGCTTGTGGAAGGCGGCCCTCGCATTTTGCCAGGGTTCGCCCCTGATCTATCGGCAAAAGCGGCGACTGCGCTCGAACGCAAGGGTGTCACGATCAAACTCAACAGCCTGGTGAGTGAGATTCAGGCCGATGGCCTGGTGATCGGCGGAGAATTCGTTCGTTCGGCGAATATTATCTGGGCGGCAGGCAACAAGGCATCGCCGCTTCTGAACTCACTCGCAGCGTTCCAGGACGGGTCCGGTCGGATTAAGGTTCAACAGGATTTGACGATTCCGGGGGATCCCTGGATTTTTGTCATCGGCGATGCCGCGCATTATGCAGATCCTAGCGGTAACCCTCTGCCGGCAATCGCTCCCGTTGCCGTCCAGCAGGGCCGCTATGTTGCCACGCTCATTCGTGAAGAGACTGCTGCGGACCAGCGCCGCCCGTTTGTCTATGCGGATCGAGGCATGCTGGCGACCATCGGGCGCGCGCAAGCCGTGGCTCAGTTCGGTTTCTTGCGCCTATCAGGACTGTCTGCCTGGTTGCTGTGGTGCGCGGTGCATATCTTCTTACTGATCGAGTTCCGCAGTCGTGTGCGGGTGATGTCGGAATGGATATGGTACTACCTCACATTCAAGCCTGGGACGAGAATCGTCTATATGCCGACTCGCCAGGCGAGCGAAGAGGAGGGGCGTTATCGCCGCACTCCCCGGAGTTTGATTCGAGGGAGTGAATCGGTCCGGAAAGATTGATGTAGATCTACAGCGCATCACCAGCCGCACATCGTCTCAACTCCGTCCCTAACCCGCATTATTCATGGCGCTTCTGCTGCAATTGCCGATCCGCTGTTGCGACAAGCCTTCGGCCTGCGGGCTCGCCCCTCGGACCCTCACCGTACTGCACGAGTACGCCTCGGGTCCTCACGGCTCCGCGCGCAGGTCTCACGACGCGGCTCAGCGATTTCACGACGAACCGTCATGAATAATGCGGGCTAGATAGGCCATTGATCTCCCGCGAGAATCCTCTTACTCTAATAGCTGGATTCATGAGTACGGCGGTCATTGTCTCTTG
>OEKW01000047.1_pt1 | contig 18650 bp, 18 predicted proteins | sample 1503291 | NCBI WGS metagenome assembly OEKW01 (sample SAMEA104379590, study PRJEB20068) | metagenome | biome: 1000743; feature: 77; material: 1998 | place: USA | collected 2012 | depth 25 m
GACCAGCGAGGAGACAATTTTCCCGAACGCTCCACCCATAATGACACCGATCGCCATGTCGAGCACGTTGCCCTTCATGGCAAACTCTTTGAATTCTTTCAGCATGGTTCCTCCTTGTGAGGATGAGGGTGTACTGTATTGGCGACTATCTGGACTACCGTTTCATGGTCGTATCGAAGTTGTATCCAAGGGTCGCGAGGTACAGGTTGTCCGTATTTCCGGTTCCAGGCGCCGGACTGTTGTTATAGCGCGTGGTGACTTGGAAGCCGCTCACGAACCCGTCCCAAATTTTGAACCTCACGCCATTATCCATTGTGAGAAAGAAGTTCGATGAATTCTGGAGAGAGGGGAATATTTCGTTGTAATGGTACAGCGTCATGCGATCGTCGAAGAGCGGCCAGTTCCACTTCATGGATACGCGCGCGCGAAAACTCGATTTGTCCTCTGCCGTGCGGAAGTCTTCATTGAAGTAGGCGGCGCCGGCTTCGGAGTAGAACGTCATGTCTTTGAGGATGCCGGAGAAGTCTCCCCGTTCGATGAATTGATAGCCGGGTCCACTGGCGAGCGCGGTTCGCATTTTTAGGTCTTGGAAGCGATCGTTTTCGAAGTAGGAGGAAGCGAACCAGTAGAATCGCTTGGTCAGAAAGAAGTCAAGCTTGATCGTCCCGCGCGCGTTTCGAGCCACAAGCGTATTGTCGTTCTCACCGTAGACGTACCGACCGTTAATTGTGAGCCGAAGCTGTTCGCTCCGCGCCACGAAATCTCCAAGCAAGCTGGCAGTGCGCAAGTGGCTGTTTCCGGTTGTTTGGGAGTAGGCACCGTTTACACTGCCTGAGTAGATGACCGGGGGTTGAATGATGGGATTTATGGAGGTCACGGAGTCCATTGGAACCTCCATCGTGCCTTTCAAGGGTTCCGCCTGCACATTCAACGTCCCATTCGGTCCAGCGCTGGCGGTTCCCATAATTATGGACCCTTCCTTCAGATGAAAGGGGATCGGGTGATTCACAGACAGTTTGGCTACGTCGTTCCAGTTTACCTTCATCAAGTTGTCAGGGCTGGCTGGCGTCTTGATTTGCAACACCCCGCCGACCATTTCGATGACTTCTCCATAAATGATGCTGCCGTTTTTCAACGTGACGACATCCGGAGAGGTCGGTGCGGTAGGCGCGGATGGAGGGACATCTTGTGCATGGGCTTCCGAGGTAGCCAAACTTCCCACCATCGAATACCCAACCATTACTATGGCGAACCCACAGAGAACCTTTTTCATTGAACGCTCCTTACCAGATGAGTGCATGCCCATGACGCCATCTCCAAATTATGATGTGTTAAGAGGTATAGGGCTGTTTAGCCCTAATGAAAGTCTGCATGTCCATAGCTGAATTTATTATGTGGGTGCAAGCATAAACTCTACGATCCATGCCGGTGCGAGCGACGTGAACATCGCATATGGGTCTCTAGTGGCAGGAAATAAGCCTGTGCCATTCCGGCTGGCCGGCCGCATACTCCTCGATGTTTCTGCGCACAGAGCTTTGGGGCCATGGTCGTATGTGCACAACTCAAAACTTCGGCACCATGTCTTTTAGTGTGTCACTGTCTTTTTTCAGCTTGTCTATTCCTCCAGGGATTCCCCCACCCTGTGGTGACAGGCTGGTCAGTTGATCCTTGACCTGATTGATTGTCCCCATATTCTTCTGAAGGTCGTCGACATTCTTTTGCATGTCCACCAGCGCACTCCCGAGCTGGCTCACCGACGTCGAGAGCCCCAACATTCCTTGGGCGAAGGCATAGTGCAGCGACAGGCCCCCCAGGCCGAATCCCAATAAGAATGCTGTGATGGTCATAATGGATGTACGAGAACGCTCCTTCATAGTCTCCTCCCTTACTGTTAGTGAACTCACGGTCGTGGATCGATTTGACATAGCGCTGTAGGCGACCAATAGTCAGCATCTTTCAAGCGAGCCCATAAGCCGTAACATCCATTATGAAATTTACATGTGGTGATATAGCTGAAGTAAAATCGACTCATTACCGAACCCACCGATGCGCAAGAGCTGCTGGACGCCGTATCGCTCGCCGGCTGCGTCATTTTGGCAGCCACACTCTGAGTTGTTTAAGAAAGCAAAGTCAATGCCGTTGATATGGATGGGTTTCCTTCATTGAAAAGACGCATAGGAGGAAGGTTAGGCAAATATGTAAGAGGAGGGCATCGCTCTGTATTTGTGAGGCTGAATTGCGGTTGTCCGGCTATTCCGCCACAGAAATGTGCCGAAAGAAACTGAACGAGTTTGAATTTGAAAGAAAGATGGAAGCGAAGAACATGGCGATTGTTACCGAGAGAGGGGAGTTGAGAGGGGCAAAGCCGTCGCGATGAGCGCCGGTGGTCACCTTGCCGGTCATCAGACCGCGTGTTAAGATGCCGCTCCGAAAAAATCGGCGTGGAGAGGTGCGAGAGTGGTCGAATCGACATGCTTGGAAAGCATGCGTCCCAGCAATGGGACCGTGGGTTCGAATCCCACCCTCTCCGCCACTCAAAGAAGTGCTGAGTTATGAGTGCTGAGACTCAGAGAACAGGCTATGCCAGCCGTTCGCTTGCTCAGCACTCAGTTCTCAGCACTTTGAACTCGAAAAAGGGGCTGGGCCCTGTGCAACAGAACCCTGTGAACCCCGCCAGGTCCGGAAGGAAGCAACGGTAAGCGGTCAGTTCTGTGTGCCGCAGGATCACCTGGCCCCGCTCTTTTTTGAAACAGTGCTGAGTGCTGAGATTTAGAAAACAGAGTACGCTAGGGCGTTCGGTTGCTCAATACGCAGCACTCAGATCTCAGCACCCCACTGGAGCATAGCGACGTTGGATTACCAAGTTTCAGCCAGAAAATACCGTCCGGGCACGTTCGATGACGTGATCGGACAGGCACACGTTGTTCAGACGTTGGTCAATTCCATCGCCACGAAACGGATTGCCCAAGCCTATCTCTTTTCCGGAACCCGCGGCGTAGGGAAGACCACGGTTGCCAGAATTCTCGCCAAGGCGCTCAATTGTGAGCGTGGGCCGACCGGGACGCCCTGCGGCGCCTGTTCCAACTGTCTCGAAATTGCACAGGGGACCTCTGTCGATGTGATGGAGATCGATGGGGCATCCAATACGAGCGTGGACGATGTGCGCGAGATCCGCGAGAACGTCAAGTTCGCCGCGTTTCGTGGGAAGTACCGAGTCTACATCATCGACGAAGTTCACATGCTGTCGAATTCGGCCTTCAATGCCCTGTTGAAGACGCTGGAGGAGCCGCCGCCGCATGTGGTGTTTATCTTCGCGACGACAGAGATTCACAAGATTCCGGCCACGATTCTCTCCCGATGTCAGCATTACAATTTCCGCAGGATTGCGCGGGCTGAAATCGTCGAGCGGCTGCGTCATGTGGTCGATCAAGACCAAATCGTGATTGAGGAACGGAGCCTGATGGCGCTGGCCAGGGCCAGCGAAGGCAGCATGCGCGATGGGTTGAGTTTGCTGGATCAGGCGATAGCGTTCGGTGGCAAGACAATCGTGCATACGGATTTGGAAGCCTTGTTGGGGGCGGTTCCGCACGAGCTCGTTCGTGCTCTGATTCAGGCGATCACGGCGCAGGAGAGCGCTGCAGCGCTTCGCGTGTTGGCCCAACTGTTGGACCAGGGGCATGATCTGCGGGCCTATTGTGCGGAAGTAGTCGAGTATTTGCGCAACATGCTGGTGGTATCGGTGGTGCCTTCGCCTCAAGAATGGCAGGGGTTGATCGAGGCTTCTGCGGAAGATCTCACACAGCTGACGGCAGATACCCAGGCGTTCTCGCCCGAGGCGCTTCAGGAATTGTTTGCGATCTTCACGCAAGCAGAGGATTCGCTCAGGCTCAGCGCGCACCCACGGTTTGTACTCGAAACCGCAGCCGTGCGCGCGACGCGGTTGCTGCGTCGGGGGGATGGACAGCCGATCCAACAAGCGGCGCCGCCGGCCCAGGCGGCTCGCTCACCTCAGCCGGGTTCCGGGCCTGCGGGGAAACCGGCTTCGGCTACTCGCTCAGAAAATTCACCTCCCCCACCGTTATCGCGGCCTCCTCAATCGACGATTCCCGCGCCTCCTGTTTCGACGCCGCAGCGGTCTTCTTCTGTCGGAAATGCGGCGCCTCCACGAGGTGCCTCGGCGAATCCACCAAATGTGAGACCTCCTGGCACTGCCGGCGAGGTGAAGGCTTCGACGTCTGTGGTCTCGCCTGTGGCTGACAACGGGCGCGTTGCGGTCACACTTAATTGGGAGCAAGTCCAAGAGGAAGTGGGTAGCGTCTCTTCCAGGATTGCCGCGTTCTTGGAACGAGGACGGTTTGTGGGTGTGGAGGGCCATGTCGTGACCATTGGATTTGCCAAGCAGGAGATGGCGGCTCGAGGGATGATCGAGAACCCTGAAAATATGACGGTGCTGACATCGATATGTGAGCGATTGAGCGGTCAGGCAGTTCGGTTGCGGATTGCCGAATTGTCTGAGTCTGATCCCTCCGAACCGACAATGGCACAATTGAGGGTGGCGAAAGAAAAAGAACAACGACTGGTCCTCTTCGAGCGAGCGCGGGCACATCCGGTCGTCAAGCAGGCGTTGGAGGTGTTCGGCGCAGAGATCGCAGAGGTGAGATCGATGTCGAGCCAAAAGGAGGTCGAAGAATGAAGAGCCCGTTCGGCAACATGGGAAATCTCCTCAAGCAAGCGCAAGCGATGCAGGCACAAATGGCAAAAGTGCAGGAGCAGGCCGCGACAAAAACCGTGATCGGAACGGCCGGGGGTGGCAGTGTGACGGTTACCGCCAATGGGGCTATGCAGTTACTCGGTATCATCATTGATCCGGATGTCGTGAAAAGCGGTGATGTGGAGATGGTGCAAGACCTGGTCATGGCCGCGTCGAACGATGCTCTCCGGAAAGCTCGCGAGATGATGGCGGATGAGATGAAATCGGTTACTGGGGGGATGAACGTCCCAGGACTGATGTAAAAGGCCGCGGAAGACTGATGTGGGTATATGAGAACCTCTGGCAGATTTTTTCAGCATCCTGTTAGCAGGCGTTCACGTTATGGCAGTTGATCAACAAGGGTTACTCGCACGGTTGGTGCGCGAGTTAGTCCGTCTTCCCGGTATCGGTCAAAAATCAGCGCAGCGATTGGCGTTCCATGTCTTGAAGGCTGAGCGTGAAGACGCGCTTCGCCTGGCTGAGGCAATTCGTGCCGTTAAAGACGGGCTCTCATTTTGCCGGCAATGCCGGAATATCGCCGAGGGAGAGCTCTGTGAATTTTGCCTCGACCCGAAGCGGGATCAGACGAGAATCTTGGTCGTAGAAGAACCGAGTACGACCTATGCCATCGAGCGGGCTGGAGCTTACCGCGGCTTATATCATGTGTTACTCGGCGCCTTGTCTCCGCTGGACGGCGTCGGACCATCCGATATCAAGGCCGAACAGTTGGTCGATCGGGTTAAACTTGGAGGAGTTGAAGAAGTAATCCTTGCGACAAGTCCGACGATCGAAGGCGAGGCCACAGCCATCTATTTAACAAACCAACTGAAACCTCTCGGGGCCAGAGTTTCGCGTATCGCCTATGGTATTCCGGTCGGGATGGACATCGAGTATGCCGACGATGTGACGTTGCTCAAGTCGATCGAAGGACGCCGGGCTCTCTAGCCGAAACCGGGTCGATGAAATTGATGGGCTTATGCTGACCATTGACCCCCTCTCCAGGCCCCTGCTATAGTTTCGTTCGTTTCAGACGATTTTACTCCTCAGGCAGGTTGCAGTATGAAAGCAGGTTCTTCCGCAAAGCGCGTGTCGGCTACTCCACCAGCGGCGTACTCTGTCAAGGCCAAGCGCAAAGCCAAGACATCGTCCCAAGGGAAAAAGTATGCGGCTATTCGGCGCGACCTTGAGCGGCAGCGCAAGGCCATGTTAGCGGAGGCGGTGGAAGGTCTTGCCAACCCAAATGGCCAGGAAGCGTTCCCGGACGTCAGCGATCAGGCGTCTGCAGAGGCCGAGCAGAATTTTTTGATGCGTATCCGTGAGCGTGAGCAGCGGTTGATCAAGAAGATCGACGAGGCGCTCGCTCGAATGGACCAGGACACCTATGGCATCTGTGAGCGCTGCGAAGAAGAAATTCCCTATCCGCGCCTGAAAGCCCGCCCAGTCACTACCCTCTGTATCAACTGCAAGACGCTCGAAGAACAGGAAGAGAAGGCTCGACGTTAAGATACGTCCAAGGATATCGAGTTTTCAGATAATTTCCTGAAATGTCATGTAAGAACACACCGCTGATGAAGGCAGGCGGGTTAGTGTTTTAACGCCTTGATGCGCTGTTGGACGAGGGCAATGCGATCAGCTTCATCGGGGATTCCTTCGACCAGCGCAAGATAGGTCTCGTACTCCGAGAGAGCCCGCTTAGGATTTGAGGGCTCGTAGGCTTCGGCCAAGTTGTAGCGGGCAATCGCATAGTTGGGACGGAGTGTGACGGCTTTCTCAAATGAGGCGAGCGCGTTAGCCTTGTCCCCCAGCTGTCGGTACACCGTGCCGAGGTTGTTCAGAATTTCCGGAGTGTTGGGCCTGATGGTCAGTGACTGAAGCATCTCCGCCTTGGCCTTTTCGTGCTCTCCCTTCCCCTCCCACGCTAGTCCCAGTTTATGGTGGGCTTCTGCCTGCCACACTTTATTCGTAAAACCGCTTGCGATTGCTTTCTGATAGGCGATAGCAGCGATATCGTAGTTCTGGGCCCCGCAGTAGGAAAGCTGTGCGGTTTGGCCACGCGCGAATTGCTGGAGTGAGAGGAATGGCTCCTTGTCTTCTGCGCCTTGACTGTCGAGCTGTTGCCCGGGCATCTGTCCCTTCGGACGGCGCAGCCGTTCCAAGAACTCGCGTCGATAGGGTGAGAACAGTCGTACGTAGGGATCGATCGTCACAGAAGCCTGGAGCAACGCTGGCTTGTCGCGAGGACTAAGGACTAAGTACTGGGTCGTCGTTTTCTCGTCGCCGGTTTCGTAGAGGGCGCTGGAATCCATGCTCGTCCTTGAGGACAGATTCGCCACATTGAGATAGAACTCCAACACCGGCTTCAGTTTTGTTAAGGTGTGGCGAAGGGTTGGGTAGGGATCCAGGTCAAGCCCAGACGGGAAGATAAAAACGGTTCCAACCAGCATGCCATCTTCATCGAAAAAGTAAGACTCGTCGCTATGCAATGGGCTTCGTCTGGCAGAGAGAACCAACTCTTGCCCGGCACCCCAGTCTTGTGTCTTAAGGGTAGAGGTCGGATATGTCTTGAGGAAGCTGGATTTCGAAGCACAGAGGGTTGTGGATTTCAGAAGAACCAGATCGCTTTCAGATGGCGGGAGATTCGGTTTTGGGGTCGACGTTTCACAGGCGTTCAGCAAGAGGCTTAGGCCTAGCCCCCAGACCAGCCACGGTCGAAAAGGTACGGCGCGAGGCGTATGTGTATCACGTGAATTCCGACTCACGAAGAGAGCATACACGAAGTGTGAAAGGGTTTGCCAACCGGGTGACAAGACAACGCCCGCTCTTATAAGAAAGGCGGGCGTTGAGTCTGAAAACGGTATGTGCGCAGTATTATCGCCGTTGGCTGTCCAGCATCGAATCCGCAGCCGTATACCCAAAAAGGTAAGGAATTTTGCTGGGGAGTACGTATATCGGTCGGTTCACACCGTAATCCATCGCGACACCGAAAGGGTGCAAGAGAAAACCAGCCCAGCGCCAGGGGTTATCGTTAGCAGCAGCTCCGGCCGCCACATCGGTGTAGACCAAGGATGTGGAGTCCATCACGCTGTAGATGCTCGATGGGGGAACATAGTTTCCATCTGTATCGGTTGATGCCTGCTGCTGATGGTTCCCGGCACAACCGACTACGGTGGCTAACAGGAGAATTCCTACGGCAAGAGTTGTAGTCCGCATAGATGACCTCGCTTGTCTTGTACGGTTCAGAGCCAACAGTCTCTCGATAGAAGAAGTGTAGCCGACCTCCAGGATTCTGTCCAGGATTGGGGCGGTTTGGGCAGTATCATCTAAACACTGCAATTTAAGAGGGGTACGGATCGAGAGGGGGGGGAGGTAGGGCAGACGTATGGTAGGCGATACTGGTATCGAACCAGTGGCCTCTTCCGTGTGAAGGAAGCGCTCTACCCCTGAGCTAATCGCCTACATGGTGCGAAGTCTAGCATGAGCCCGTAAATCGGATCAACCGCACGCATGTGTCATGCGAAGCGAAGTCGTCTTGACATCCCCAAAACGCGGTTCCTACAATGCCACCGCGTGCAGTCTTCTTTCGCGGAGTTTCCCTCGCATGCGCGATGACGTTGTCATAATCGGAGGTGGCCTGGCCGGGTCTGAGGCGGCGTGGCAAGCGGCCAATCGCGGAGCGAAAGTTACGCTGTACGAAATGCGCCCCAAAGAAATGACGCGAGCGCACAAGACCGGCGGTTTGGCCGAGCTGGTTTGTTCGAACTCGCTCGGTTCCGCTGATCTCTTGAATGCCCCCGGCATCTTGAAAGAGGAAATGCGCCGCCTTCACTCGCTCATTATTCGAGTGGCGGATGAGGTGCGGGTGCCGGCTGGATCCGCCTTGGCCGTCGATCGTGAGCAGTTTTCATTCAAGATTACTCAGGCGTTGGAAGGGCATCCGAACATTCGTATCTTGCATGAGGAGATTACCGAGATCCCAACGGACTGTCTCTGTATTGTGGCAACCGGCCCGCTGACATCCGACAAACTGTCTCAAGCGATTGGGCAACTGACTCATAGTAAACATTTGTATTTTTACGATGCCATCTCTCCGATCGTCGATGCCGATTCCATCAATATGGATATTGCATTTCTCGCCTCCCGTTACGGCAAGGGCGGGGACGATTATCTCAACTGTCCGATGGACGAACCGGCCTACAATGCCTTCTACGATGCGTTGCTCGCAGCGGAGAAAGTCCAACCCAAAGAATTCGAAAAGACCGCCTACTTCGAAGGCTGTATTCCCATCGAGGTGATGGCCGAACGGGGGCGCCAGACCATGCAGTTCGGTCCGTTGAAGCCAGTGGGCCTTGAGAATCCCAAGACCGGTGCGCGAGCCTATGCGGTGGTCCAGCTCAGGACAGAAAACACCCATCGCTCCTGTTATAACCTTGTGGGGTTTCAGACCAAACTCACCTATGGGGAACAGAAGCGGGTGTTTCGCATGATTCCCGGTCTTGAGCAGGCTGATTTTTTGCGCTACGGCAGCCTGCACCGCAACACCTTCATCAACTCTCCACAACTGCTGCGCGATACTCTCCAGTTCAAGGCGCGCGACACCCTTTTCTTTGCAGGACAACTGGTCGGTGTCGAGGGCTATACGGACTCCGCTGCGATGGGAGGGCTGGCAGGAATCAACGCGGCTCGTGGTCTTGCGGGATTGCCGTTGGTCACGCCGCCTCCCACCACGGCGCACGGCTGTCTGCTGTCGTACATCACCACCACCGACCCGCGACACTTTCAGCCGATGAATAGCAATTACGGGCTGTTCCCTCCCCTTGCCACACCGGTGAGAGACAAGGAGCGCAAACGACGACTCACGGGACAACGGGCACTTGAGGACCTGACGGCATGGATGACGCAATTCGAGCTTTCATGACATTTCTTGAGGTGGAGCGTCATGCGTCGCATGAAACCGTGCGCAACTATGTTTCGGATCTCCGGCAGTTTCAGGCTTTCATGAAGGTGACGTACCCCGGTGAGCCCGTACTTGATCCTGCCACGGTGCAAACAGAATCTATTCGGGCGTACCTTCACTGGTTGGATCGCAAGCGCAAGAAAAGCGCCTCGATGGCACGGAAGCTCGCCTCTCTCCGCAGCTTCTATCGCTATCTGCAACGAGAAGGCAAGGTCAGCCTCAATCCTGCCGAGGCTATCAGAACACCGAAACAGCCGAAACATCTCCCGCGCGTCTTGACCAAGGACGATGCCGCCGCACTGATGGAATTTCCTGTTAATCAAGCGGGAGGCTCGCTCCGAGACCGCGCCTTGCTGGAGACGCTGTATTCGACCGGGGCTCGTGTGAGTGAATTGGTGGGGATCGATCTCGACGATCTTCGCGCGCCCGAGGGACTGGTCCATCTGCGGGGTAAAGGCAGGAAGGAGCGCATCGTGCCGATTGGAGATGTGGCGCTTCGGGCCATTCAGGCCTATGTGGATCAGCAGCCTCTGTTGAAGGCTCGATATCCCACGACGAAGCGTGTCGCGTCCCCGGTCTTTCGAAACAGCCGAGGGGGACGGTTGACGACTCGGAGTGTCGCACGAATCGTCGCCTACCATTCGAACCGGCTTGCTGGTGGTTCTGTGAGTCCTCATACGTTGCGACACTCCTTTGCCACACACCTCCTCGATGAAGGAGCCGATCTGCGGTCGATTCAAGAGATGCTCGGGCATACCTCATTGAGCACGACACAAAAGTATACGCATCTGGCAACAGACCAGCTCCTGGCGGTCTATGATAAGGCGCATCCGCGGGCCGGTCGCCCGTCCGGCGGGCGTGTCGTGAAGGACGATAAGCCATGACCGTGTTTGAGGTTCCGAAGGCCTCGAACTCTTGCTCATCCCGCGTTTCTCGCATTTCGCGCTTTTCTCGCAACAGGAGCGACTTATGAACAGACTAATTAAGAAAGCCAACGTCCTGATCGAAGCCTTGCCGTACATTCGCACCTTCAAGGGAAAGACCATTGTCATCAAGTATGGTGGCCATGCGATGACCGATGCGCCGTTGAAAGAGCGGTTCGCTCAGGATGTCGTGCTTCTGAAATATGTAGGCCTCAATCCGGTCATCGTGCATGGCGGGGGGCCACAGATCGATAAAATGCTCCAGCGCCTGGGCATCGAAGCCAAGTTTCGCCATGGGGTCCGGGTCACAGACGAGGCCACGATGGAAATCGTGGAGATGGTGTTGGCCGGCAAGATCAACATGGAAATCGTCGATCTCTTGAATCGCCATGGCGGCCTTGCGGTCGGCTTGAGCGGAAAGGATGGCGGCCTCATGCTGTCTCGACCGCTCACGGCCAAAGCGTGGGCGGCAAGTTTGGAGAAAGACCTCGAAGACGGCGAGGGGGACGAGGATTTCGGTTTAGTCGGAGAAGTCGAGTCTATCGATCCCACGTTGGTGCGAAAACTTCAGCAGGATCATTACATTCCTGTCATTGCGCCGATCGGCACGAATCGGGAAGGAAACACGTACAACATCAATGCTGACTTGGTGGCCGGAGCGATGGCCGCCGCGCTGGGTGCGGAAAAACTGGTCATGATGACCGATGTGAAAGGGATTCGCGACGCAAATGGGCGCCATCTCTCGACGGTCTCACGCAAAGACGTGCAGCGGATGGTGAAGAAGGGCACGATCGGTGAAGGGATGTTACCCAAGGTCCATGCCTGCCTGGACGCGCTTGAAGGCGGTGTCGGCAAGGCCCATATCATCGACGGTCGAATCTCCCATGCCATCCTGCTCGAAGTGTTTACGCGTAAAGGTATCGGGACCGAGATCGCGTCGTAATCGGGTCATTCATTCAATTTCTTGCCGTGGTACCCCAGCGTCTTCGAATCAACCGTCATCTTGAAGCCCTCGCCGGGGAGCGTCATCCTGAGACGAGTCCCCGCGCGCTTCGAAGGGCGGCGCACTATCTGACGACGCAGTTTTCCAAGTCTGGCTGGGCCACAGACGGCCAGCTCGTACGCGCGTGGGGCAAGCCCTACCGCAATGTGGTGGCGAGCAAGAGCCCGGTTCGCTCCAGACAAGGAGAAGCGTTGCCTCCACTCCTGATCGGGGCTCACTACGACACCGTGTCTGGGTCGCCGGGCGCAGACGATAACGCGAGTGGGCTGGTTGTCCTCCTCGAAGTGGCGTTTCGACTCAGCGCGCAATCTCTCGTGCGACCAGTCTGGCTCGTGGCATTCTGTCTCGAAGAGCAGGATCGACTGGGGAGTCAGGCCTTCGTGTCCCGTTTGAAAACCGAACAACATGAATTGGCTGGAGCGATCATCCTGGAATGTGTCGGGTTCGCCAGGAGTGAGGCCGGCACACAACAGGCCCCGCCCGGTGTGCCGATCGCTGTGCCGACCCAGGGAGACTTTCTCGCCATTGTCGGCAACGAGGCATCCCGGTCTTTGGTGCTCCAGCTCGAACAGGAGGCTCGGATGCATGCGGCCAAGCTCAAGACGTTGTCATTAGTGGTGCCGGACCGAGGGGAGGCGATGCCTGATACCCGCCGCAGCGACCATGCCTCGTTCTGGGATGCAGGTTATCCAGCCGTGGTGTTGACCGATACGGCGAATTTCCGGAATCCGCATTACCATCGTGAGACAGATACCGTGGACACGCTGAATCTCGAATTTCTCTCCAGCGTGACCGCGACGGTCATCGGCACTGCGATGCAGATCGCCGGAGTAGAACCGTGAAGGCGAGTCGGATGAAGCTGACGACTGTGGCCCGCCGCCTCGTGACCGAGGTCTATGGCCGTCTCGACTATGGCGCACTGGGATCGGTCTATTGTTATGAAGGCGGCGATGAGTTCTGGCGCGCGAAGCAGGGGCCTTGTGAACGGCTCGGAAGTCGGGTTGCCCTGTCGTTGAGAAAGAAACTGCAACGGGGTGGCCGCAGTCTTTATGTCGGCGCCGGGGTGGCGGAACTTCCCGCGTTGATTATGGAAACGGTAGAGCTGGATCGGAGGGTGGAGCCGTATAATCTTCGGAAAGCCGAAGTCGCAGCGCTCAACTATGCCTGCCGTTCGATTCCCATCGCGTTCCATGCAGTCGATGCGGCCAAGGCGAAGGGCCGATTCGATCATCTCTGGATGGCCAGCGTATTGAATGACCCTGAACGGTTCCCGCATCTCTCGCCTCTGTCGTATGGCCGAGGTAATCCACTCACCCTAGACGCTCTGAAATTTGATGCAGAGCGCCGCATCGTGCGTGGACTGGTTGCACAGTGTATGGGAAAGCTTGCGAGGCCCGGACTCGTTACAACCACGACAGAAGAAGTCATATGGATTGCAGAGTGGTGCCACCGGCACCGAGTACCCTACGTGGTTGGGAAACGCTATTACGAGACCGCGCTGGTGGGCGACCCGATCTGTTTCATTCAAATCGGCAAGGGACACTAGCAGACTGTTAAACTTGGAAGCCGGGTTTGGTTTTCGACGAGTTGTCTAAATACTGGCCCGCATACTTCACGTAGTTTTCTGCCGACTCTGTAATCCACGCAAGTTCCGCTTCTGACGTTGCGCGCCGAATTCGGCCCGGCGATCCGAGGATCACGCTCTTCGGCGGCACAACCATGCCTTCCACCACAAGCGCGCCGGCTCCTACCACCGAATCCTCTCCGATCACGGCTCCATCCATCACAATGGCCCCCATCCCGATCAGCACACGATCCTTGATCGTGCAGCCGTGGAGGATTGCCCCATGGCCAATGGTCACCTTGTTGCCGATGATCAGCGGATGGGTATCGTGAGTGACATGGAGCATGCAGAGGTCCTGCACGTTCGTCCGGTCGCCGATTCTGATGCAGTGCACGTCCCCGCGAACGACAGCATGGAACCAGACGCTACAGTGTTCGCCCAGCACGACATCACCAATGACGACGCCGGTTTCTTCGATAAAGCAGGATGTGGGGATGGTTGGCTTGACACCCTGAAATGTGCGGATCATGCATCGTACTGTAGGGGAATCGGTCAACGATCTGCAAGAGGGCAGTGGGTAGCCGAGTGGGACTAGCGGGACGGGTAAGGGTTGATTCGGTTCAGCTGGTCTATCGATTCAACCAAACACACGAGACGGACCAGATGAACCGGGGAGACCGGCCGTCATCGCGCGTCACGCTTTAGAAGGGCAGTCGCTGAGTCTTTGCAGCAACGCGCTTATGAGTATTGCGGTAGGGATAACCGTGTCCGAACTTGTTCGATCGAATGCAGCAGGGCCTGATGGGTTCGGCATCCTGCTATAAGCTTCGCGTCCGAGACCGTGACCGGCCTATAGGGCGTCACAAATCGGTCTTTCAGCCGGGCGATTCGCGCAACCGACTGGTCCAACCGTTCGGGAGAAATGGTTCCTGCCTCGATTGCCTGCTCCACAGCCTTGAAGGCGGCGGCTTCCCGATCCCTATCCTTGCAAATCAGCAGAACATCGCATCCCGCCAGCACCGCACGAATCGCCGCGTCTTCGATGCCATAATGGTCGATGATCGCATGCATTTCTAAATCATCCGTCAACACCACTCCGTCGTAATGCAGTTCCTGGCGCAACAATTTTGTGATGATGGCCGGCGAGAGCGTGGCCGGCAATTCCGGATCGAGCGCTCGATAGAGCACATGCGCGGTCATCATCGAGGCAATGTTCTGCGCAGCGGCGCGGCGGAAAGAGGGAAACTCGACGGCCTCCAATCGCGCCCGCGATGCCTCGACCACCGGAAGCTCTTTGTGGGAATCGGCACTGGTATCGCCGTGACCGGGGAAATGTTTTCCGCAGGCCACAACCTTGTTGTCTTGCAGCCCCGCCGCCGTCGCCAATCCCAGTTCACAGACCACATCCGACGTCGTGCCGAAGGCCCGGTCGCCGATGACCGGATTGTCCGGATTGCTGTTCACATCGAGCACCGGCGCCATGTTCATGTTGACGCCCACCGCCTTCAGCTCTTTGGCAATGGTGGCTGCGGCCGCGTAGGCTAATTCAGTTGAGTTGGAGCGGCCTATGAGGTCGCAAGGGGGGAAAATTGTGAAGCCCTTCGGAAGCCGGGAGACCCGACCGCCTTCCTGGTCGATCGAAATCAATAGCGGAACATGGCGGCTGCAAGCTTGCAGGTCGTTGGTCAGGTCGACGATCTGCTCGACGCACTCTAAGTTTCGCGAGAAGAGAATCACACCGCCCGGCTTGTACTCCTTGATGAACGAGGCCAGATCGGGCGTGATCGATGTGCCGACAAACCCGACCATGAAGAGCTGCCCGATTTTTTCACGCAAAGTCATATGAGGTCATTCCAATGTTAGAGGCTTCGATCGATCAGGTACTGCACCAACAGCCTGGTGCCAATCGCAGTGGGACCCTTCGGAACGTAGGCCCGTTCCCGCTCGCTCCAATCCGTGCTGGCAATATCGAGGTGCACCCACGGGCAGTCTCCCACGAACTTGCTCAGAAAGAGCGCCGCGGTAATCATGCCGCCGCCACGTCCGCCGATGTTACGCATATCGGCGACATCGCTCTTGAGTTGTTCGAAGTATTCTTCCCACAAGGGCATCTCCCACACTCGTTCGCCGGCCTTCTGGCCCGACTTCCGGACCTGTTCCTTGAGCGCGTGGTCGGTGCCGAACATGCCGATCGCAAATTGACCGAGCGCGACGACACAGGCTCCCGTGAGCGTGGCAATGTCGATCAGGGCTGCCGGCTTATAACGCATCGCATACGCGAGGCCGTCAGCCAAAATGAGCCGGCCCTCCGCGTCCGTGTTCTGGACTTCGACGGTCTTTCCCGACAGCGTCGTCACGATATCTCCCGGTTTCATTGCCCGGCCGCCCGGCATGTTTTCCGCTACAGGCAGAATGCTGATGAGGCGCAGCGGAAGCTTGAGTCTGGCCGCCGCTCTGATCGAGGCCAGGACCTCAGCTCCCCCTGTCATATCGGCCTTCATGTGTTCCATATTCTCGGCAGGCTTCAGTGAGATCCCGCCCGTATCGAAGGTGATCGTCTTTCCGACCAGCACGACCGGGCGCTCGTCCTTTTTCTTGGTGCCGTTATATTCCAGGATGATGAATTTGGGCGGCTCCTGGCTTCCACGCGCCACGCCGAGCAGCGCCCCCATCCCCAAGCGCTCCATCTCTTTCTGTTCGAGAATCGTAATTGCGATCCCCTCAGCTCTGGCGAGGGTCTTCGCTTCGCTGGCGACCCTGACGGGAGTCAGGACGTTGGAGGGATGATTGCAGAGGTCGCGAACGAAGACGGTGGCCTCTGCCGTGGCAACGCCTCGCCGAATCCCCTCGGCTACCTGTCGCAATTGACCCTTCTTCGGAATGAGAATGGTCATCCCTCCGATGTCTTGCCCTGAGGCAGCCTCGCTTCGATAGACGGTAAATTGATAACTGCCCAGAATCGCCCCTTCCACCATCGCTTGCGCGACGTCGAGGGATGACGCCCCCTCAGGCCTTACGGTTGGCAGCGCCACCGCAAAGGACCCGACCTTGGCCTGGCGAACGCGCTTCACGGCTGAACCCAACGCTTGGCGGATGGTCTCAAGCGTGACCTGGTTCTTCCTGCCCAAGCCGACCAGCACCAGCCGTTTTGCAGGCGCCTTGTCTTGCGTGTGATAGAGCAAGACTTCGTTGGCCTTGCCTTCGAATTCCTTGGACTGCACCAACTTGCTCAACGAACCCCCGAGAGCTTGATCGAGCAGGGCCGCGTCTTGTTTGGCCAAGGCTTCTCCTTCGCAATGCGCGAGCACCAGCACCTCTACGGAAGCAGTCTCCACCCGTCCAACCTGCACAGTGACTTGCATAATCTTCATTCATGTCTCCTTTTCCAAGCTGTCAGCCGTCAGCATTCAGCTTTCAACCGACACAGAGAGCTGATGGCTGAGTGCTGATCGCTACTCTTTACACCCCGCGCATATCCGGCGCCCAGATGTACTTGTGCATCTGCAATTGAAAACGGACTGGCAGGCGATCAGTCAGAATCCATTCGGCCAACTGACGCACATCGAGCGAGCCGAAGACCGGACTGAAGAGGATTGTGCAACGGCCGGCGATGTCATGTTCGGCAAGAATTTCACGGGCCCAGTCGTAGTCGGCCCGGTCGGCCAAGACAAATTTTGCCTCGTCTTTGGCTGTCAGCTTGGAAAGGTTCGGCCAGTGCATCCGATCTGTCATGCCACTTCCGGGGCACTTCACATCCAAAATGATATGTACGCGCGGATCGACCGGCGCGATATCGACGGCGCCGCTGGTCTCAAGGAGGACCGTATAACCGGTATCGCACAGTCTAGCCATCAATGGGAGACTTTCAGGCTGAGCGAGCGGCTCACCGCCCGTGACCTCTACGAGACGGCATCCATAGGCATGCACCTTTGCCAGGACTTCATCGATCGAAGGCCCGTGCCCTCCGTAAAAGGCATAGTCGGTATCGCACCAGGTGCAGCGGAGCGGGCAGCCGGTCAGCCGTACGAACACACAGGGCTGCCCGGCATAACTCGATTCACCTTGAATACTATGGAAGATCTCAGTCACTCGCATGTACAGCTCGTGTCATAAAGTCGCAACGTCTGAAAGTCGAAAGTCCGGGACGTGATGACGTTGGACAATCCTGTTTCATCTCCATATTGCGACAGGCCAGCCAAGGCGTTGTGCCGTGCGAGCCATGCCTCGGATCGGGTTAATCACCTGGGGGTACCCGACTAGTTCAAGAATATCCTGATCGCCGGGACTGTCGCCATAGGCGTAGGAATTGGCCAGATCAAGGCCCATTCTCTGAGCATGGGCAAGGATCAGTTCGCGCTTGCCCCGGCCATAGGGCAATGGGGGAATCAACGCGCCGGTATAGACGGAATCTTGTTGCGCGGGCTTTGCCGCGAAGACCGTGGACACGTCCAAAAACTCCGCAAGGGGCGTGATCAAAAAGTCAGGCGCGCCAGTGACAAGAATCACTTGGTGCCCAGCCTGTCGATGGGCTTCCAGTTTTGCCCGACCCTGTACGGACAGTTTGCCGATCATATCAGTCTGACAGAACTCCCGGGCATACGATTGAATATCGGCGGGAGACTTGCCTGCCAGATACACTTTTTGTTCTCTGAGCGAGTGCAGTGAGAAGGGGGGCACATGTTCCGCCAGCCAGGCAACCGACCGGCCCAACTCACTCCATCCCACTAGGCCGCGTCGCCACAGAAACCGAAAGAATCGTACTTCGCAGGCCTCTCCCGGCAAGAGTGTGTTGTCAACGTCGAACAATGCCGCGACGGACCCCTGTATCCGTCGCTCAACGGCGTCATCGAGCGTGGAAGTGAGGTGGTGATGACTTGGCACAACGTTGGAGGACCCCGTGAGCATGAGCCGCCAGATTCTACCGGAGCCTCTATTGATTGACAAGGATTTTGGGCCACTTCTATAATGCACCTCCCTCTGGCTGGTCGTTTGGGAGTGGGGCTGCCGGTTTCTAGTTTCAGGTTTCAAGTTTCAAGTTCGACCTCGGAATTTCAGCAATCCGAGACAAATAACTCGAAACATGAAACTAGAAACCAGAAACTCAAGCAGCTTGCAACTGCTTGAACGAGATACGCTTCGCGGATTCGGTCGCCGAAGTGGTGAAATGGCAGACACGCACGTTTGAGGGGCGTGTGGCGCAAGCCGTGCGGGTTCAAGTCCCGCCTTCGGCACCATCATCTCAATCGTATGATCCCCTGCACGCGCTGTTTCTCGGGTTTGAGGCCATTCGGATCTAGACTTTCGTTTAGCCCCCGTAGGACACTAGCCCCTCCTGAATCTGTCCGGTGAGAATGGTCAGCCGGGTGGATGCAGGGGATTTTCTCTACTCGGCCTGCATCAGAACAACAGGGCGAGGATTCGTCGCTGGAATAATTGTGGCGCATCTTCCATTTCTT